>Ga0190360_1000013_pt1 | contig 84349 bp, 67 predicted proteins | sample 48721834_MG_FD_161271 | JGI IMG/M metagenome (GOLD analysis project Ga0190360, IMG submission 161271) | Hydrothermal vent microbial mat bacterial communities from Southern Trench, Guaymas Basin, Mexico - 4872-18-3-4_MG | ecosystem: Environmental > Aquatic > Marine > Hydrothermal vents >...
AGAATGGCAAGTTAACGCAGGGCGATTTATAATACCGGGCCGCCCCGAAGGACGGGACGCACGAGGGGGCCGGGCCACAAACCCGGCCTCCGGCGTTTTCAGGGGACGACGACGCGCTGGACGAAGGAGGTGAAGCATAAGGATACTGATCCTGGAAGTGCTCGAGGCGGACGCCTGGCCCATGGCACCGCCGACCCGATCGCCGACGTGGCTAAACAGGCGCGCTTGGCCACGGAGTTCGCCGCACGCCCCGAGCTCGGGGAGAATGGCGCCCCGGGCTGCCGCTGGGGCCCCGTGTACGGCGAACTTCTGACCTTAGACGATCCCGAGACCCGCCTCCCGGCCATCGACCACCTCGAGGGCTTCCTGCCCGACGGGCCCAGCCACTATAGGCGTGTGCTGGTACCTGTTTTCGACGACAAAAGAACTGTTCCAGCTTGGTTCTAAGAAGGTGTGGTCCCATTTTATCTGGCGTGGAGATTTACGTGTGGCTTCTAGTGTTGCTGTCAAGGAAAAAGTCCCAAAAAAGGCAAAGAAAATGATTTTTTTCTTTGACTGGCTTGATGTAAGATAACCAATGCTCGTGCCCGCCGATCATAAGATCAATTTGTGCCTGATTTAATATTGGGCCCCAGTGCTCGGTAATGTACTGCGCTCCATGGCCACGGCTTCCTGAATAGGGTGGGATGTGACTGGCCACAATTTTGAATGCAGCCTTTTTGGATGTGAAGATGAAGTACTTGCCAAATTGGAGAAAACGAGGGCAGGAAATAGCTGAAAAATACAGAATGGCTCTTTCTGAAATAGACGAATTAATTCTTCCTCATTATAATGATTTTAGACGTAATCATGTTTATCAGAATTTGTAGTACGATCAAAACAAGGTGATGAATTTTCTATTTATTTAAGAAATAATGGTTGAGATATTAATACAATTTAAGAAACTTTATTACGGAGGCGAAGCTTTAAAATTAGAAAACCGGAGTTTTCCTGAAACAGAAGAGTTAAGTAGGGAAGGTTACTCTCTCCCTATGAATCCTGGGTTAACAGGTGATTGAAGAAGTAAATTACGTAATATCAGTAAGAAAGGAGTTTTATAATAAAAAATGAAAAGCAAGAAGAACACTTATTTAAGTAAACGGTATGAATGGATAATTCAATCTGAAATTCGGAATATGACAATTGAGTGTGATTTGAGAGAAGGAATTAATCTTTCGCAAGGAGTATGTGATACCGAAGTTCCTCAAATAATAAAAAATGGAGCTAAAGAAGCAATTGATCATGGATTTAATTATTATACCCGTTATGATGGTCTAGATGAGTTGAGATGTGCTATCGCCCATAAACAAAGAAAATTCTTTAATATGGAGGTTGATCCAAAAAATGAAATAGTGGTAAGTGCGGGCTCAACTGGGGCACTTTTTTGCGCTTGTTTTGCGTTATTAAACCCAGGGGATGAAGTTGTTCTTTTTGAACCGTATTATGGATACCATTTGAATACATTGAGACTCATTGAGGCGATCCCAAAATTTGTCAGTACTTATCCCCCTGATTGGACAATTGATTTTGGTGAATTGAAAAAATCAATATCGCCAAGAACTCGAGCGATTATAATCAATTCTCCTTCAAATCCTAGTGGTAAGGTTTTTAGTCTTGACGAGTTGAAAGAAATTTCTGATTTAGCCGCAGAGAAAGATCTTATAATTTTTACCGATGAGATATATGAGCATTTTGTGTATGATGGTCGAAAGCATATACCTATGGCTACCCTCCCGGAAATGAAGGAAAGAACAGTTACTATTTCTGGCCTTTCGAAAACCTTTTGTATCACGGGTTGGAGAATTGGTTACACTATTTGTAAAAAGGAATGGGCAGAGGTCATTGGGTATTTTAATGATCTTATATATGTTTGTGCACCGGCACCACTCCAGTGGGGAGCAGTAAAAGGTCTTTTAGAAATAAGCCCTGAATATTATGAAAAAATTGCTAAGGATTTTCAGGAAAAAAGAGATAAATTGTGCAGCGTCTTGGAAAACATAGGATTCTCTCCTTATATTCCTCAAGGAGCCTATTATATTTTGGCAGATATTTCTATACTTCCTGGAAAATCAGGTAAAGAGAAAGTGATGTATCTATTAGATAAAACTGGGGTAGCGTGTGTTCCAGGAGAAGCTTTTTATCATGATGATTATGGCCAAAATTTAGCGAGATTTTGTTTTGCTAAAGAAGATACAGTTCTTGATGAAGCCTGTGAAAGACTAAAAAGATTAAAAATGTAATTTAGGCTCTGGATTACTCTTGTTGAAGAATTTTTTACTTTATTAATCTGACTCAAAAGGATAAATTTAAAGAAGAGGGGGAACCATGACTCGAAATAGCAACAACTATTTTAGAGGCTTATCGAGCGGGAAATTAACTAAAATTGCAAAAAACCTTTGACATATTTGGCGAATTATTTAATGGTAATAACAAGAGAGGATTTAAGTAAGTGATAGGGGCAACAGGTTAATTTAGTGAATGTTGTCTTTTTTTAACATTAGAGAAAATTTGAAAAAAACCAATTTCTTATTACCTCTCAGAGGTAAATAGCAAAATAGGGATAGTAGCAATTCATTAAAGCAAAGGAGAGAAAAAATGCGAAAACAAATTTTTTTGGTATTGATCATTTTTTTTGGCCTGGCATTCATTATGAGTTGTAAACCGAGCAGTAAGGAAGAGCCGTTGATCCCCAGAGATGTACTATTTGGCAATCCGGATAAAGCCTCGTTGCAAATCAGTCCGGATGGCCAATACATCAGCTTCCTGGCTCCAGTCAATAACGTGCTAAACGTTTGGGTAGCACCAGCTGCGGAACCGGAAAAAGCCGAACCAGTGACAAAAGATGTCAATCGAGGCATCAGGATTTATTTTTGGGCTTATACTAACCAGGACATCGTCTACTTGCAGGATCTGGCTGGAGATGAGAACTGGCAGGTTCACGTGGTCAATATTGCTACCAAAGAGGATAGAAATCTAACTCCATTTGAAGAAATACCTGGACCAGATGGAAAACCGGTGACCCTGCCCAACGGAAAACCACTAAGACCCAGAGCCCAAATCCAAGCAGTAAGCTACAAGTTTCCCGATGAAATCCTGATCGGGCTCAATAACCGCAATCCTCAATTTCATGACCTCTATCGCTTGAACATTTTGACCGGCGACCTGAAGCTCATCCAGCAGAATGATGGTTTTCTCGGTTTCCAGACCGATGATGATTACCATATCCGGTTTGCCGCCCAGATGACACCCGATGGCGGGTTAGCCGTTTTACAACCTGATGGAAAGGGTGGGTGGCAACCGTTTGATACAATTCCGATGGAAGATGTGATGACTACCAGTCTCATTACCTTTGATAAAACTGGAAATGTGCTTTACATGATTGATAGCCGAGGACGGGATACGGCGGCTCTCACCAGCGTTGACCTAAAGACTGGCGAGAAAAAGGTCATCTTTGAAAGCCCGAAGGCTGATGTTCAGAGAATTATGATGCATCCCGTGGAAAAATCCATAGAAGCCGTGGCCGTGGAATATTTAAGAACAGAATGGACAGTGCTTGATGAATCTATAAAGGGGGATCTTGAATATCTTAAAACAGTCTGCAACGGCGATCTCAACGTCACTGATCGAACGCTCGATGATAAATATTGGGCAGTTGCTTATGTGGTGGATGATGGACCGGTCCGTTATTATCTATATGATCGTACCGCCCAGCAAGCCAGATTTGTTTTTACTAATCGCAAGGACCTGGAAGGTCTCAAGATGTCGAAGATGCATCCGGTGCTGATAAAATCCAGGGATGGATTGAATCTAGTGAGCTATCTTACTCTTCCGAGCTGGAAAGATCCGGATAATGATGGCCGGCCGGATAAGCCTTTGCCGATGGTTCTTTATGTTCATGGCGGACCTTGGGCCCGTGATTCATGGGGGCTGAATCCGACTCACCAGTGGCTGGCTAACCGGGGATACGCTGTGTTGAGCGTTAATTTTAGAGGGTCAACCGGATTCGGTAAGGCTTTTATCAATGCTGGCAACTTAGAATGGGCAGCCAAAATGCACGATGACCTGATAGATGCCGTAAATTGGGCTGTGGATGCTGGCATTGCTGATAAAAACAAGGTAGCGATTATGGGCGGGAGCTATGGTGGGTATGCCACCCTAGTTGGAATGACCTTCACCCCCGAAGTTTTTGCCTGCGGAGTGGACATTGTGGGACCGTCTAATCTACTCACCTTGTTAAAGAGTATTCCGCCTTACTGGAAGCCGCAGCTTGAACTTTTCGCCACTCGGGTCGGCGATCCGCGCACTGAAGAAGGCAAGAAATTACTGGAGGAGCGCTCGCCATTGACTTATGTGGATAGAATCAGCAAACCTCTGCTCATCGGTCAGGGAGCAAATGATCCCCGGGTGAAGCAGGCAGAATCTGATCAGATTGTGAAGGCCATGCAGGAGAGAAACATTCCGGTTACTTATGTGCTTTACTCGGATGAAGGACACGGCTTTGCCCGGCCTGAAAATCGGCTGTCTTTTTATGCAGTCAGCGAGCTTTTTCTGGCCAAGCATCTGGGCGGGCGAGCTGAGGACATTGGAGATGATTTCCAGGGTTCTACTATTCAGGTGCCACAGGGTATGGAACAGATTCCCGGACTGAGTGAAGCTCTAGGCAAAAAACAGTAAATAAGTAATTAATATAGCTATGGCATGGGGACATGCTTTCATGTCCCCAATTTTCTTCCCCTCAAAAAAACTGGTGACAGCTCACCTATTTACCTGATTTTCTTATTCTTCGCTGACGCTTTAGAAAATAGTCTTTGAGACATTTATTTAGCTATTGTTTTGCCTTATCTTTTCCCCTTACGTAGAATATTTATTTTCGAAATTGAACTGTTAAGAAAAAGTGAAGAGATTGTTAAAATTTCCTTAGAAAATAGTCCATTATCAACCAAATTGAGTGGGTAAAAGAGAAAAGTTGATTTCTCCTCTCGAATTCAATATCCTTGTGATATTGTTTTTTCTTGGTTAGCTTAAGCCTCAATTTCATTATGAGCGAAAAAGAACTAGAAGAAGAAAAATTCTAAAGAGGGTTGTGTGTTTACGGGAGAATTTGTTGTTGAACTGGGAGTGGGGCGCTTAGAGTGAAAAATTACCTATAAACAAAAACAATGCCCGGGCAAGTAAGATTGTTATCATAGGACAAGGACCTTCAAAGAAAAGAGATATCCTCGTGATGAAATAAAAGTGAAGATAAAACCATGAGTGCGACAGTCATCATTATTAACTTAGCCACGCTTGCCTGCTTTATCCTGGCTTTTCTCAAGGATCGTCAAAAAGCTATTAGAGGCTTGGCTGTCGCGGCCAAAGCCTTTATTCGTATTCTACCGCTAGTGTTTATAATCATTATTCTTATTGGCCTTCTCTTGGGGTTTGTACCGCAAGCACTTATTGCTCGAATTATCGGTGAGCAGGCCGGGTTTGACGGCCTGTTATTAGTTGCTTTTCTGGGGGCTATTCTCCATATCCCTTCTCTAATTTCTTACCCGCTGGCCGGTTCGCTTCTCGAGGGTGGGGCCTCGGTTACGGCGGTGGCGGCTTTTATTACTACTTTGACCATGATCGGACTGCTCACCTTACCTTTAGAGATAAAAGAATTGGGTAAGAAGATGGCTTTTCTAAGAAATGGGTTAAGCTTTATTGTTGCCCTGCTTATTGCCCTTCTCATGGGAGTGATCCTATGAAAGGGAAGAAGAGAGCTGTTTTCTGGCGAACTTTCTTGCGGGATACTTTATTTTTAGTCATAGTTTTGGCGGTTGCGGTTGTTCTCCTGGGCTTTTTCCCTGAAAAACGCGTGGTAGTTACCAGGGTGTCCTGGAAGTTTTTTGTGGAGTTAATTTTGATTTTGCCAGCGGTGATGGTGTTGATGGGCCTTTTTTCCGTCTTTATCTCTCGGGAGACAGTGGTCAAGTATCTGGGAAAAACGTCAGGCCTGAAAGGATTTTTGTTAGCCCTATTTTTTGGTGCTCTCCCCACCGGGCCGCTTTATGTAGCTTTTCCCCTGGCGGCAGTACTCATCCAGAAAGGCGCCCGGCGGGCCAACATAGTTATTTTTCTTTCTGCCTGGGCCTGCATCAAGATTCCCCAAGAAGTGGTTGAACTGCAATTCTTGGGGCTTAAGTTTATGGCGGCAAGGTTGGCTTTAATTACAATTTTTGTCATTTTAATGGGGTTGATAATTGAGAGAATAATTAATTGGACTGAGCAACGGCCGGCCCCATCAAAAAAAAGCAGACCATAGCCCAGATATTTGATTTAAAAACTTTAACCGTCCTGATTGTTAACAACCGGCACCATCCTTGTTGTTTGGCGCCGAGGAGAAGAAGTTTAAATTTCGATTAAAACCATTGGGATTCCTAAAACAACCGTGGCGGCGTCCACCAAGGCCATAGCCAGCTCGCCGATATCAGTTTTGGATAAGTTGAAGGGATGTACTTCTATGCTTTTTCTAGGAGAAGAAAGTCGACGAAGTATTTAATCATTACTTCTGTACTGCCGTGCATGGAAACGTAGGGAATTACGACCTTGTTTTTTACCTTATCAGAGAGAGGGCCAGTCTTTATAAGCGTCAATAATGAACTTGGAATCTTATAGATAGGACCAGGCTGGGGGCAATAATTTCAATCTCTAGAGAAGAGACTTTTTCGATGTCCTTTTTCACACTCATTCGGAAAGGCATCATGATCTCGGCATAATATTTCTTGGCACTTCCCAGGAGTTTATCTCCTTCTTGAGGATCTAGTTTTGAGGTCGCTAGATGAGAGCCGAAAAAGTCTCAGCTAAAAAGAATTTTATCTTCCAGTCAATTGTTCCTACTGAATAAATGCCGGGTTTTAATTCCTTTATGCTCATGTTTAAGTTTACTAAAATTTTTTTATTTTTTATTCCCGACCTTAGCAGCAGGCCAAGCAAGCCTCGGTAGAAACGCTATTAAATAACGAATTTGATCTATAACTTACTTAATATATGGTGGTTTTTATTTGATCCCAGTTCTTTACTCTATAGCGAATAATCCTCACCGTGCCGGCTTCTTCATCTGTTTTTATCCTGTATATGAATCCATTCTTTATCAAAGAAGGACTGAAATCGATCTCTGTTTTGTAGAGATAATACCCGTCCGCACTGAATATATCGAACTCACGGGTTTCCTCTTCCTCAAGCACAGACCTGACTCTCCTTACATAAATCCTTCCTTTTTCATCCACAGCCAAATCTGAAAAAAACGGGCGGTGCTCAGGAAACTGGCAGGCCTCCTCTATCACGTCCTCCGGCCATTCCTGACCCCTCTCGGACATAGAGTCCTTTGCATTTTGAATTATCGTGCCTTTTTCCCTTTTGCTTATGGGTTGGTACGGTTCATTCTTTTTGATGATAAAATCAAGCTCGCCCATCGAGTTAAGATGGAAGAGACTGTACTCAGCAGAATAAGCATAGATCAACCCTTTGTATTGAAAAGGAACGAGGTGCATTGAATGATTATAGTCATGGGTCAAAATAAACGCAGCGGTTTGTCCACCGCTTTTTCGGGTGACTATTTTTATACTTCCAAAGCGATCGATTTCCTTTACTTCTTTGCCTTTCATATCGACTTTAACGACTCTTCTCGAACTCTCTCCTGCAGCAAATGTATATACAAGGCAATAAATAAAATCATCAGGAGAGATCCAGAAGTCATATATTTGAAAGGTAAGAGGAATGCTCTTTACAAATTCTCCGCGCTCATTAAATATCTGGATTTTCATGCCGCTTGAGACATACAGGTTATTTTCTTCATCAATATAAAAGCTACGCAGGCGGTCAAATTCACCGGGGCCCTGGCCTTTCTTCCCTATAGTCTGCAGGTATTCTCCGGCCCTGTTAAACTTTTGAATTCGGAAGTTCCCCGCGTCCATAACGTAGATATTTCCGTGAGAGTCCACATCCACCTCGTAAGCCCTATAAAACAAGTAATTATTATCCTCCTCATTCCCGATGCTTAAGTCTTCTTCCAGAACAAGCTCAAGATTTCCATATAAAGGCTCTCCTGGGTTGTTCACGATCCTGACTCCATTTTCCTGTTCGACGGTACCTCTCCATTCTGATTCTGCCTTTTTTTCTCCGGCACAGCCAAATACCAGGCCCATCATGAAGAGGCAGATGATCATGACCTTGATCTTAACTTTCATGGCAGCTCCTTTGTGCTCGTTGGCTTTTAATATATAAACTATCGATTATCACTATGGTTGCAGGTTATTTTTATCTAAATAAATACGCGTATCAATCTCGTTTTGATTATATGCTTTCTTGCGAACGATTGAAAGGGAGCCAGCTCGTTATTTCGTTATTTTGGGGGTGGGTGCTTCTGAGATAATAATTTATATCCACGAAACTCTCACTAAAGAATCAGGTAAACAGGTGAATTGTCACCGGTTTATTTCTAAACTGTCACCGGTTTATTTCTAAAAATTAGGTGAATAGATGAACTGTTACCAGTTTTATTTCTTGCTATTCGAGACAGAAAATTTGAAAAAAATAGGGTGAATATGTATTGTGTCACCAGTTTTATATGTGTCCCCATTTTATCACCATTTTTTTTCCAATTTTTATCATCAATTTTTAGACCGTTTTATATAATCCAGGCAGAGGCGAAAGCCCATGTGATCGTCGCTGCTGTTTTGTTCATCTCCAGTACGAGCAGCCGAGCGTAAATTATGGCCTCCTTCAGGAGTAATGTAGCCTGATCTATCAGTCCAGCTGCCCCCACCACGATTGACGCGCGGTTGGTCCGGCTCCCCTTTATCTGGGGGCCCTAAAGGATTTTTATATGGAGAAACGGCATAATAGTGGGGATCGTAGATGTCATAGCACCACTCCCAGACATTACCGGCCATATCCAGCAGACCGTAAGGAGAAGCACCAGCTGGGAAGCTTCCTACAGGTGAGGTTTCCGTGTAACCATCATCAATACTTTTATCGGGCTCCCTCACATCTCCGTATTTCCTCCAATAATTGATATCAGCATAGTTAGCTTTGGTTCCATCTGGTTTTTCATTTCCCCAGGGATATTTGCGTTGGTCAAGGCCGCGGGCTGCCTTTTCCCATTGAGCTTCTGTTGGGAGTTTAAAATCAAGACCAGTCTTTTCCGACAGCCACTGGCAGTAAGCCATTGCATCGTTCCAGCTAACGCTGACCACGGGGTGATTGTCTCCCTGCTCAAAATATGGATTTTTCCAGCTGCCATCCAGTCTTACCACCCAATCTCCTTCCCAGAACTGCCAGGAACCATGCCCCTTTTCGGCATCGGTTACATAGCCTGTCTCCTTGACGAATCTTCGAAACTGGGCCACGGTGACTGGATACTTGGCTAACCAATAATCATCAAGATAAACTTTATGGACAGGCTTTTCATCGTCTAATCCTTCATTTGAACCCATAGTGAACTCGCCGGCTGGTATAAAAACCATGATATGCCCTTCATCAAACTCCGCCTCCCAATATCCCTTTTCGTTCTTATAAACTCTCCTGGCTTTTTGCTGAATTTCAATGACTCTCTCCGGCATTTCTCCAGCAACAGAGGATTTTTGGTCTTTTTCAGTCCTTGGTTGACTACAGGTTAGTATTAAGCCAACAATTCCTATGACCACACCAATAAAAGCCACTGTTTTTATTTTCATTAAGATAACTCCTTAATGCTTATTTATTGAATTTCTTGTCTAATGAGGATTCCTTCTCCAGCCCCATATATATATTTTCAATCCATGTTTCTGCGTTGGTATAGCCTCGGCCCCAGTCCTTATATTTAGGTGGCAGGCCTTCTTTCTTTATTTGTTCAAGGCTCAGACCAGCAGCTTTTTTTCTCTTGACCAAGCTGATGGTTTCTACCAGCATATCTCGGGTAGCCTTTAGACCTTCCAGGTCAGAAAGTTCATAGTGCCCGGGAATAATTTTAGCTCCTGCAGGGATTATTCGGATGAGATCTTCAATATTTCGGAGCATTCCCGTTACACTGCCTCCTCCTTCAAGATCCACCGTAGGAAAACTCCAGTTGCCTGAATTTAAAAGGTCACCCAAGTGGACAACATTGGACTTAGTGAAGAAAACAACTGCATCACTGTCAGTATGACCAGGCGGATAATGAATGATTTTTATTTCTTCGCCGTTGAAATAAAGCGATAATTGTTGATTAAAAGTTATGGTTGGCTGGGCATACCTGGGCAAATCCAAAAGACGCCCCATGGCATTTTCATGGGCAATAATTAACGCGGATTTACCAAAAAAGAGGTTACCATGAGTATGGTCTTGGTGGTAGTGAGTATTGATCACGTACTTGATATCTGTTTTTCCTGGGCAGATTTTTCTTAACTCGGCCAAAATTAATTTGCCCAAGGGAGCAAATTGGGTATCAACCATTAAAATGCCATCAGGACCAACGGAAACAGCTATATTTCCAGCTACATCCTCAGTTGCTTCCAGCATGTAAATGTTACCAGCCACATGAGTGGATATGATTTTAACTCGACTGAGATCAGGGATTTCTTCTTGGGGAAAACAGGGATTTAAACAAAGAGTGCCCATTAGAAACGTTAAGATTAATAATTTTTGTAGTTTTTGGCTCATGTTCTTTATCCTAAAAAAATATTTTCAACTTAATAAATCAAAATAAGAGCCATCATGTCAAATGATAAAATTATACTAGAAACTGGTCATATTCCCGCTTAAATATAAATCCCTAACCACGATTAAAGACAAAATGTTTCATTTTTCCTTGAAAATGAAATAAAATGTTTTCTTCTCGAGGAGGTGAAATTATGGGAAAAGCACGAATTCTGCCCCTTTTCCTTTGTTTGTTTTTCTTTATTCAGGGATTAAATGCTCAGACTAAGAAACAGGAGGCTATGGTCGGCATCAGCCAAGCCTATTACTCAATGTTTGATGAAGAAAATCCGTATGCTACCAAGGAGATGTTGAACCATATCCGGCGCGAAAAGTTTGACCTCGTCTTGCCCCGGGTTATGCGGGAGCACAAGATTGACATGTGGATTCATGTGATTCGACCCTGGTCTTGGAGCGGCAATGAATACCGCAGATTAGAACATTTAGACCTAAATTACCAAAGCCTCGATAGCACTGATCCTCTTAGATATGAATTTGGTACCAACAACGCTGTTTTAATCTTTACTGATCGCGGTGGGGATCGAGTAGAACGGGTTGTTTTTGAAGGCGAGGTTGAAGATCCCCTTGCCTACGATATTGTGCGGGGAGAAACCAGATTTATCAATCAAGAAAATTACGAGATTCTAGATTATGTGACCGAACATCCGGATAAAGTCCCAGAGACAGAATTGGGTTACAGATTTATGGGGCTTAGAGAATTTGTAGCTGAGCGTGACCCTAAACGGATTGCTGTAAATTACTGTGAAAAGTTGGCTTTGGCGGAAGGCTCAGAAACTTATACGCTGGCTCTTACTGATGGCATTTCCTATGCTGACCACTTCCAGTTGACCAAAGCTTTAGGTGAGAAGTATGCCCAGAGAATGGTCTCAGCTGAATATTTGATATTAGATTACCTGACTAGAAGGGTAGCCAGCGAAATAGTCCTTTATGGTATATCTGGAAACTTGCGGGAAAAAGAGTGGTCATTTGATAAACTCGTGCCAGGGGTGTCCACCTTGAGAGATGTAGGAGGAGATTGGTTTTGTACCCGGGAAGTAGGACATAAAGAAGAAGCCATGAGAGATCATCCACTTCAGCGGGGAGATTTATTTCAAAGAGAGACTAATCCCTACTATATTCCCCGGAAAGGAGAAAAGGAACTGCCCTCGCCAATTAAAAAAGTCTGGGATGAGGTTCTGAAAGTCCGTAAAATTTTATTGGAAAACATCAAGGTCGGGACGACAGCAGAAGCAACACTCAAGGTCCTTATTCAAAAATTAGAGGAGGCTGGCTTTGCTTACATTGACAGAGATGAATTTAACCCTAACTTAGATCCTAAAAAAACCCAAGTTCATCTTGACATGCATGCTGAAGGAAAAGGTGTGCTGGCTCCCCGGATCTCTCCTATGGGTGCCAAGTGGCATCGGGAGACAAAGATACCCCTCTATCATACATTTGCAGTTGAATATATGGTTCATATGCCTGTTCCGGAATGGGGTCCAGGCAGATATATCTATATATGTATCCATGATGGGGCAGTTGTTACCGGGCGGGGAATGGAATATCCCTATCCACCGGTCAATGAACTCCGGATAATAAAAATAAAGGAGGGAAAATCATGAATAAAGCACGGGTTCTTCTTCCCTTCATTTGTTTTCTTTTCCTTGTCCAAGCATTAAACGCCCAGCCTCAATATAGAGATCTAATGTGGGGAATTAGCGATGCCTATTATGGAATGTTCGATGAAAATAATCCCTACGCTACGGTCGAAATGCTCAATCATGTTCGCCGGGAAAGGTTTTATCTTATCCTACCCCGGGTAATGCGGGAGCACCAAGTTGACATGTGGATTCATGTGATTCGACCCTGGTCTTGGGGAGGAACTGATCCTCTCCGATATGAATTCGGCAGCAAGTCGGGTGTTTTTATCTTTACTGATCGCGGTGGTGACAGGATCGAACGCGTTGTTTTTGAGGGCCAAGTTGTAGATCCCGGTGCCTATGACATAGTCCGGGGGGAATCAAAATTTATTAATCTAGAGAATTATGAAATCATGGATTACCTGGCTGAAAATCCAGGGAAAACCTTGGAATCAGAATTGGATTTCAGGTTCATGGGCCTTAGAGAGTTTGTCGCTGAACGGGACCCTAAGCGTATTGCCGTCAATTACGTTGAAAGCTTATCCCTTCCTGAAGGTTCAGAGACTTTTACCATGGCTCTTACCGATGGGATTTCTTACACCGATTACATCCAATTGAGAAAAGCCCTAGGTGAAAAATATGCCAAGAGAATGGTTTCGGCTGAACATCTGATACTGGATTATTTATCGAGAAGGGTGGCTAGCGAAGTAGTGCTTTACGGAATATCCGGCAATCTTCGGGAAAGGCCAAGAAAATTCGATAAAGTAGTGCCTGGTGTAACTACCTTGAGTGAAATCGGTGATGCTTATGTTTTGAATAAAGATGGAAGGAGAATAACCAGCCAAGACTACGTAATCCAGCGAGGCGATCTTATTATTAGCTGGCGAGGATGGGCCTATGTGCTTCGCCAAGGAGAAAAAGACATACCACCTTATATAAAAAAGTTCTGGGATGATATTGAGAGAATTCGGGGGATCCTCCTTGAAAATATCAAGGTCGGGCCCACCGGAAGAGAAACAGTTGATCTCCTCATCCGCAAGTTAGAAGAGGCAGGCTTTTCGCACCATGATCGACAATTCTATGACAGATGTCATAATCCTCAAAAAACCCAGGTAGCTCTGGATATGCATGCAGAAGGAAAAGGAGTGCTTGCGCCAAGGATTTCTCACTTAGGTCCGAAGTGGCACTCGAATATAAATCTGCGTCTCTTCCATACCTTTGCCATTGAATATTTTGTTTTTATGGCTGTGCCTGAATGGGCTAAGGCGAACAATTTTACTGGGCAACATTTACAAGTAATGTTTCACGATGGAGCCGTGGTCACAGGACGGGGAATGGAGATTGCTTATCCCGAGCGCTACCGGAAAATACAGATAATTCAATAATTTCCAGTTTTGTAAATCAATGAATAAAGGAGGCGAAATCATGAGTAAAATAAAAGTAAAGATTTTTCTAATATCTTTGGCTGTCCTCATCCTTGGCCAGGGATTTTTTGTTCTCGGCCAAGAACTAGAGGCTGATCCTTATTTAATGAAACTGATCCGCCAAGAGAAATTTAGAGTAATTCTTCCCCAAGTGATGCGGGAAAACAAGGTCGATATGTGGATTTATGTGAAAAGGGGAGATGATCCCCTAAGTTTTGAATTGGGTAGCGATTCTGGTATTTTCATTTTTACTGACCGAGGCGGAAAGAGGATAGAACGAGCCGTCCTTGGCGGCCGGGGTGATAGGGACCTTTACGATCTATTTGCTTCAGAGGATGATTTGCCACAGTTTGTGGCTGAACGGGACCCTAAGCGGATAGCTGTTAATTATTCAAAAGAACGTCCCAAACTAAATATTATTTCAGAGGAAGACTTCCATAAACTAGTCCATGCTTTAGGTGAGAAGTATGCCCAGCGAGTGGTGCCAGCAGATCGTTTGATAGTAGATTTCTTAGCGGGAAGGACAATGTGTGAAATTGCACTCTTTGGTGAGCTGAGCATTATCAGCGCCAAAGCTATAGAGAAAGAGTTTGATAAAATTGTACCTGGTGTTACTAAACTGAGTGATCTCAAGGGTAATGTTTTTGTCCGGGACCCCGACGGTAATGAACACAACAACGACGATTATGTAATCCAGAGAGGCGACCTAATTGGGCTCCTTCTTGATGCCCATATGCTGGATTTTAGTGAGCACAATGGTGGAATCGCCTATGTGCTGCGGGAAGGAGAGACCCACCTGCCCCCGGAAGTCCAAAAAATCTGGGAACATGCCCTGACTCTTCGGAATATTTTCCGCAAAAATATCAAGGCCGGACTTACCGGAGGTGAAATTCTGAAAACCCTCATTCAAAAAATAGAAGAGGCAGGCTATGTTTACATAGACAAAGATATCTATGACAGAAATGCAGATCCTTTGAAAACCCAGGTTCATATCGACTTCCATGCTATGGGAAGAATAATTTCACAGGAGGATGCTCCCAGGATTTCTCCTTTGGGTCCGGATTGGTGTCGAAGTTTTAAAATTCCACTCTATCATACCTTTACTCTGGAATACATGATCCATATGCCTGTTCCTGAATGGGGCAAGGGGAAACATTTGTATATCTGTGTCCATGACGGAGTAATGGTCACTGAACGAGGCGTTGAGTTTCCTTATCCGCCCCTACAAAAGATCCGGGCAATTCGCTAACATCGGGCTTCACCAAAGCTTATTAAAAATATTAGTATGTTCTTTCCTAATAGAATAGCTGATTCTGAAGGGCCTTTTATGCCCCAATTATTATGATTTATAAGGACGGCAAGGCGAGTGTGAAGTGATACTTGGATTTGCCGAACATGCTGGAAATGCCGGCCAAGCCGGATTGTTAAATAATTGTTAAATATATCAAATATATCTATATTTAAATTAACAAATTAACTCAGGGAGGTTAAAGCATGATTAAAAAAGGAGTATTGATCAGGTTTTTTGTCTTAATTGTTCTTGTCTTTGGAGTCAATATTTATGGAGTTTATGCGCAGAAAACAAAACAAAGGTATGAAATACTGAAACTCATCCGGAAAGAAAAATTTGATCTCGTTCTTCCTGGGGCAATGAGGGATAATAATGTTGACATGTGGATTCATGTCATTGAGAGTGGAAAAAAAGATCCTCTTGCTCTCGACTTAGGTGGGTGGTATGAATACAGAGCCTGGGAACCACTCGCATATTATATTTTTACTGACCGGGGAGGTGATAGAATTGAGCGGGCCTTCTTGGGTGGAGAGGATCTAGATGGTCTTTACGATATTGTCGGCTCAGGAAATGACCTACGAAAATTTGTAGAGGAGCGGGATCCAAAAGTGATAGCGATCAACATGTCCGATTCGCTCCCTATAGCCAATGGTCTTTCTCATACAGCCTATTTGAGGGTAACCAAGGCCTTAGGTAAAAAATATGCAAGCAGGCTTGTTTCGGCAGAAAAAGTTATAACTGATTTTCGAGTAAGAAGGGTTCAGAGTGAGATTATTGCCTTTGCCAATGCCTGCGAAATTCAAAGGCAGGTTATGGAGGCAGCTTTCAAGAGAATTAAGCCAGGGGTAACTTCACGAGAAGAGATTGCCTGGTGGGTCCAGGATCAACTTCTAGCCCAAGGGATTCCTCCTTCGTATGAAGCGGCCACCTTACATCTTCCTTATCTGCCGTCAGTTGTTCATTCCGAAGTATCAGCCCCTTCGGAGACTAGCAAACCTGGATATGTTTTTCAGCGTGGCGATTTCATATCTTGGGACATGGGTATCGGTTATTTAAACTTCGGCACAGATTTCAAGCGGGATGCTTATATCCTTAAAGAAGGTGAAACCGATATTCCCAAGGGGCTGAAACATGCCTGGGAACGCACGATTAAGGCCAGGGAAATTATTCGGAAGACTTTAAAAGTGGGCCGCACCGCAGGCGAATCGCTCCAGGCAGTTGTCAAAGCCCTGGAGGCAGAAGGTTTTGTTTACACGCCTTCTGACGATTTCTCATCGCAGTATCGGGATTTAATGAATGCCCTTGGTGATTCAGATAAATCCGGGTTCACCGTTGACTTTCATGCTACTGGCAATACTACCGTCGGCGATGTCACGGCCGGACCATCAATTGCTCCCTGGCGGAAAGATCGAGCTCACCTCATGGTCCAGCAGAATTTCATCTTTGCCTTCGAGTTTGTAGTCAATACCTGGGTTCCAGAGTGGGGAAAACGGATAAGTATCAGTTACGAAGACAACTCGATCATTACGGAAAAAGGTGTCGAAGCTCTCTATCCTTGGAATGATTCGATAATAATAATCCATTAAGAAGCGAGTTTTTTCCCAGTTTTTTTACTGATGGTAACGAATGAGATAGAGTTCTTTTTGGGGCGGGGATAAATATTCAACGCCGTTTTCAGTAGCTAGGGCTTGCTCGTGATCCCACCATAACAAATACTGGTCTTCCTCTAAATTGTCAGTCGGTGAGGGCATGTAGAAAAAATACTCCAAGACGAAATGATGATAAGGAGGAAGGGGGATATTTTTCGACCATTCAGGTCCCAGTGACCCAATGCGGGGACCAAAGTAATTCTCGTATTTGCGATCGAGAGCGCCTTTCATCATCCCGTGCATGTCCAGGCTAATATGGGTTTGACCAGGTTCATAGCCAGCCGAGTATAAGGGCCAATTATTCTTAGCAGTAACCATGTGCATCTGATTGTCTCGGACAATAATGCCCGCTTCAGCGAATTTTTGAGTGTATTCTCTAATAATTTCTTTGGGGGTTCGGCCGGCTCTAATCGTCTTGGCCAATATTTTTTCGACGGTCAAGTAAGTTTGCCATAACTTTTTAATCTCAGGCGGAGGTTCAGTTTCGTCAGGGCGAAGAACGTAAGCGTACATTCCTTGACTCGGGGCCGCTATAATATCTCCTCCTTGAACTACGGCATTTTCCCAGCCCGCACTCCTTCCTCTTTGTGATAGACCAGTTTTCATGCGGCGATAAACAACCAGATCAACTTCACCATCACCTCTTTCTCCTAAGTCTTCAACTTTTGTTACTCCTGGAATTATCTCTTGCCAAACTTTCTTGATACATTTAATCTCATCTTCCCGCATTTTCTTTAAGAGCTTAATTTCACTAGGTACAGTTCGGATTATATAATCCATTCTTAAGTATTCATCAGAGACTAAACGTTGGGCATATTCAGGGCCGAGTTCTTCGGTTAAAAGAACATAATCGGTGTGAGAAAGGCCATCTTTTTCGCCAATAAAAGTTACCCAGGGACCGAGGTCATGCTTGTAATTCACCGCGATCCGTTGCGGATTACGAGCCATAACAAATTCGCGCAAGCCTTTAAAACGATAGTCATATTCAGTGAGAACACTTCCCACTGGTTCTTGGACGCGGATGGCATCGGCAACAAAGTCGTAGAGTCCACATTCCTCAACTAGTTTAGTTCGCCACTCTCCCCAGCCACGATGGGATTTTCCCCATCGCCGCCCTAAAATCGCTCGCTCGATATGGTCATCACCTCTATCAGTGAAGACAAACACTCCTGAAGAACTGCCTAGTTCTTCAGCCGCAAAGTGGTCGGGAATTTCTTCTCGGGCCACATAAATCCACATATCTATTCCATGCTTTCTCATTACCTGCGGAAGAACCATATCGAACTTCTCCTGCCGGATTTTGTTGTTCCATTTCTTCATGTCAATATCTTGATAAAGCAAACAATCGTCCTTGGTGATGGCTGGAGAAGGAGAGGAAGAGAGGGATATTTTGCTTGGATCTTTGGGAGTGAGGGATTTGGCGGGGGTGATATTAATCAGGCCCACAAGCAGGAAAAAGAAAAGAATTGAACCGATAAAAATTTTTTTTCTCATGAGTTTACCTCCCGTTTCCTGGAAATGATGAATGCCTAATGGGCTGGATAAAAATATAATTAAAAAATTTATTACTCATATTCAAAAATTAAATCATATTTAACAATTAACTTTTAATATATTACTCTTTTTTGCCTTCAAGTAAAATAATAAAAAATATTTTTAAGAAAAAAGTAAAAAAGAAAGCCATTTAGTTTGGCTGGCAGCAAGTTTAAAGAAGATAATCTCCCCAAGGCAGATTCTTTGGTTATTAGTTGATGAAATGTTAGAAAAGGGCCTTCATCTTTAATAATCAGAGAGAAGAGTGATAAAACTTGCTTTAAATTAAAAGTCTTATAAGGCAAAATAATTCTAAAGCTTGTACAGAGAAGTGAATCGAAAGGAATAAAAAATGGCTTCCGGAAATAATATCAATTCCCAAGTTCCCAGAATCCTTCTGCTTTTTTGCGGAGGGACAATTGTTATGGAAGAAAAGGAGGATGGCTCTTTGAATGTGCCCGAGGATAGATCTTCGGCTATCAAGATTCTAACTAATATTGAGCCCAAGCTTTCTTCTCTTGCCGTTTATGACATTGAATTTATCGCCAACATGGATAGTACCAACCTTCGTCCTCCTGACTGGGACAAGATGCTTTTCGCTATTAAGAAAAATTATAAAGATTATGATGGATTTGTGATTACCCATGGCACCGATACCTTGGCTTATACAGCGGCTGCCCTCAACTTGGCCCTTCGCCACTTAGGAAAGCCAGTTGTTTTGACTGGCAGCCAGATTCCTGGCAACAAGATTGAAAGCGATGCTCGTCGCAATCTGATCAATGCTTTTCGCTTGGCGACGATGGATGTGGCCGGAGTTTTTGTTGTTTTTGATGAAAGAATAATTCAGGGGGGACGAGTGACTAAAGCCTCGGAGTCAAAACTAGATTCTTTTCAATCGGTTAATGGTGAAGACGCCGGAGAAATTTCTCTTGAATTACGGTTGAAAGACTGGGTCAAGAGAAGAAATTCCCAGCCTCATGATGTAGAAATCATTCCCGGCTTTGAGCCGGATATCTTTGTTTACACCTTGACCCCGGGGTGTGATTCTTCCAACCTGGAGTTTCTCCTCCAGAATGAAAAAATAAAAGGCCTCGTCCTTAAAGCTTATGGCCCAGGGAATATCCCTTTTGGATTTGAAGGTTTTTTTCAGAAGGCAAAAGAAAAAGGAATTCCAGTAGTGGTGACATCCCAATGTCTCCATGGAAGGACGCTCATGCATCTCTACGAAGTGGGCCGAAGGGCCCTGGGACTGGGCGCCATCGAAGGCTATGATCAGAGTTTAGAGACTCTGGCGGTGAAGTTGATGTGGGCGCTTCGGAATAATCCCCAGGAGATTAAAAAAATAATCCAGACGAATTTCACCGGGGAACTTAAGTTATCATAATATTTTTTTAAAATAGAAGTATAGCTACAAGTTACATTGTTAATGAATTTGAAAGCAAAAAGAGAACAGCGGGAAAACAAGGATAATATTCAGCAATTTTCCTTGGTAAGAAAGCTTAGTATTTTTCCCACTACCAATATTGTTATCGCCAATATGATTGGAGCTGGTATTTTCACCACCTCTGGTCTATTAATTAAAGATCTTGGCCATCCCCTGGTGATGTTGGCGCTTTGGGCCGTAGGGGGGATTATTGCCCTTTGTGGAGCCCTAAGCTATGGAATTCTTGCTTCAGCCATGCCCGAAGCAGGGGGGGAGTACATTTTCCTTTCTAAATTATTTCATCCTCTTTTTGGCTTTTTAAGCGGTTGGGTATCATTTTTTGTTGGTTTTTCGGCTCCGATTGCTGCTTCGGCTATCGGGGTAAGCGAATATTTAATTCGAGCCTTTCCGGGAGTAGTTGGAGGAGAGACGACTCCCGGGTTGTTAATTGTCTTTAAAAAATTATTGGCGATTTTAATTGTGGCCTTATTTACTGGGATTCATTTGCGGGGGATTGAACTGGGAGCCAAAGTTCAGAATTTATTAACCATTGTTAAAGTAAGCCTGATCGTGGGCTTGATTATTCTGGGGTTTTCTTTGGGGGAGGGTCAAATAAGTAATCTTTTCACTTTTTCTCAATTTAAATTTGACCTTTCAGGATGGAAAACAATTGGTCTTTGTCTTATGTGGATAATGTTTGCTTATAGCGGATGGAATGCCGCTGCCTATATCGGCTCGGAAGTAAAAAAACCAGAGAAAAACTTACCTTATTCTTTGCTATTAGGCACCGGTGTAGTCATTTTTCTTTACTTGGGATTAAATTTACTTTTTATTTATGCTATTCCTCTCCAAGAGATGAAAGGGGTAATTTCGGTGGGGGGATTGGCGGGTGGAAAACTATTTGGTCCGGTGGCCGGGAGGGTCATCTCGATTATTATCGCCTTTGCTCTTTTTTCTTCTCTTAGTGCTTTTATCATCCTAGGTCCTCGCGTGTACTATGCCATGGCTCGAGATGGGTATTTTCTTCGCTGGGCAGCTTTTGTCCACCCAACTTTTAGGGTGCCGACTAAATCGATTCTTATTCAAGGTTTAATCGCCATTATTTTTATTACTTGGGGAACATTTGAACAAATTTTAACTTACATGGGGTTTTCTTTGGGGATTTTTCCTTTGTTGGCCGTAGCGGGAGTATTTAAACTTTACCATCAACAAGGATTGCGCCGAAAGATAAAGATGATCGGTTTTCCCATTGTTCCTCTACTCTACATTTTCGCTGGAGTGTTAATTTTGATTTTAGGTTTTCTCGAGCGGCCGATACCTTCCACGGTGGCCATCTTGACTGTTCTAGCTGGCCTGCCAATCTATTTTTTATTTGCTCGAGACACCTGCCATTGATCTTTGGCCGGGGTAATTGTGGATTACCAGGAGTCGGCCTAATTCAATTTAGGTTGACGGCGATTTATGGCGATGGCTTTACTTTTATCTTTTGTCTTTTATCTTTTCTAGGGGGATTAAATGTAAATGATGTAATTTGCAAAAAGTTGTAAAATAAAATTATTAAGGGGAGGGAGAAAAGTAGAAAAATAAGAATAATGATAGAAATAGTGATAGAAGGGGGATTAAAATGAATAAGTTAAGAAAATTTAAACTTTTGGCCTTGACCATAATTCTCGGAGGAATTCTCATTAGCTCATCCCTTGGTATTATCCAATCCAAAAATGACGATTTTGACCGGAAAGTTAAGGCATTTTTGGAGAGTCAACGCTATTCATGGCGAGACATGAATGTTCCTACCCAGGATGGGCAAATTCTTTACAATCTCATTTTAGAAAATAACTACACGCGGGCTTTAGAGCTTGGAACATCTACGGGGCACTCCGCCATTTGGATAGCTTGGGCTCTAAGCAAGACAGGAGGAAAGCTTATTACTGTTGAAATTAATGAACGGCGTTATCAAGAAGCGTTAGCTAATTTTAAAGAAGCTGGGTTGAGTGATTTTATCGACGCCCGCCTAGGCGATGCTCATCAACTTGTTTATGAATTAGAAGGCCCGTTTGATTTTATTTTTATCGATGCTGATAAAAATTGGTATGTAAAATATGCTCAAGCTCTTATTCCTAAATTAGTTGAGGGAGGATGTCTAACTGCTCACAATGTTTATGCTCCGCGGCGGGGAAGGTTTAGGCGCAATAGATGGGGAGGGGCGGAGTACTATGAGTTTATGAAAAGTCAGGTTGGTTTTGAAACTTTTATTCACCCCGAGAGCCGGAGGGGATTGGCAATCAGTTATAAACGCTCTTCAGACTAGGAATAGAGATTACGGTCAGGGCTGGATATTTAAGTTGGTAATTGGGAAGGACCGAAAAAGCGAAAAAAGCGAGTTGCCATTCCAGGTATAGTTCGGTCTAAGACTGCTTCCGCCACAATTCAAATCACCGGAGGATTAGTTGTCATTCTAGGTATAACTCGCTCCAAGTCTAAAAATAATTAGCGTCGATAAACATAAATATTATGCTCGTTAGGTGCGTTGGTTACCACTGTCTCTTCTTTAATTAACTTATTTTCCCATCCTGGAATAGTGTAGTTGTGGGAGATAACATAAGTTCCGGGTCGCAGCTCTTTTTCTAATTTTGGACGAAGAAGGGCATTAGATTCAGGTAACAGATAAAGAGTAACCACCGTGGCTTCGGAGATATCAACTTTTAAGACGTCATCAAGGATAAACTCGACTTTATTTTCCACGCCTGCTTTTTTGGCGTTCTCTTTTGATTCTTTTATTCTTTCCGGTACGATGTCGATACCTACTCCTCGAACACCGTATTTGCTGGCCGCGCTGATGACAATTCTCCCATCACCGCAGCCAAGATCATAGATAACATCATCAGAGGATAATTCAGCTAACTCTAACATCTTGTCCACCACAGCTAGAGGAGTAGGTACATAAGGAGCTAAATCGATGGCATCCTCCCGACTATGGGAGGCCTGCCATATTTCAACCAAGTTATTTTCATCATAGCGAAAAGCGTAGGGATTTCCTGGGGAAAGAAGTCGGGAAACCGATTCATTCCCTTGTTTGAAGCTAATTTGGGTTAGAGATGAGGCTGAAAAACGATAAATTTCCTGGGGAGAAATAGCTACTGGGTGAGGGTTTTCGGCGGAATTGTAAGTTTTAAGATAAAAAGTGATTGCTTCTTTGGTCATATTGCGAATGGTAATTTCTCGGGAAGAGAGGGTGGGGGAGGAAGTAATTGTGGGCTCAAAGTCTAAAGGCTGTTGATTATCTTTTCCTGTTGTCAGAATAATGGCGACGATACTTAATCCAACCAGGAGAACTAATACCGAAATTTCAATCTTTCGTTTCATTTCCATCCATTTTTTAGTGAGCTTTGGTTGGTTTTATTATATTGCAAATTTTTTTTTACTTGCCAAGGAATTATTTTGGTTTAGCCCCCCTCAAAATTTGAAAACAGGGTAAATAGGTGAACTGTCACTGGTGTCATCACTGGTGTCACTAAGGCAAAAAAATAGGGTAAATAGGTAAGCTGTCACCAATTTTTTCACCAATTTTTTGGCCATTTTTCCATTAGGCATGGTTTAGAAGCTTTAATTGTAAGGGATGAGGGTGGAGATAGTATTGTTGTTGAAGATAGGGTTGGTTGTATTTCTGGGCATAATGATTAATCAAAGTAATCGGAATGACAAGGGGTATTTCTCCTTTTTGATAGGATGAAATAACATCTAACAATTCTTTTTTTTCCTCCGGTTGGAGACTCTTTTTTAAAAAAGCCAATAAGTAATTAAGTGTATAGCTGTGTTTTTTGTTTGTGGCCTTCAAGGATAAAGCCTTTACTAATAATTGGCTATATTGCTTAATAATTTCTTCTAGGGGGAAATGCTGCGCCTGCTTAACTAATTTTTCCATTTGGTAATAATATTTTTGACTTTGGGCTAGGAGAGATGATTTAAATCGGGAGTGAAAGTCAACCAGAAATTTTATATCCTTACCTTTTTGTAAGAACCTTCTCCATTCATAAAGGATAAATATTCGGTTGATAAAATTCTCCCTTTGCTGAGTCTGCTGAAGCTCGGTGTCTTCCTCAACAGGAATAAAAGGAAATTTCTCCTGAAAACTTTGGGCAAAAAGGCCCTTTCCCTCGCGGGAAGGGGGGGGCTTTCCCTTAAATAACTTTACTCTTTTTAAACCACAGCTAGGAGATTTGCTTTTGAGGATCAATCCTCCAAGATGTTCTATCTCTTTTTCTTTAAGTTTCCTCTGGGCCCAGGCAATAATCTTCTTGGTCACATCATTACCTGTTTTGATCACCACCAGGCGAGGCGAATTTTTGTTGCCCACCAGCATCATTGGCTCTCGAGGTATTCCCAGGCCTGCTTCTGTTTCTGGACAGATAGGAACCAGTTGGAAATAAGGGCTAAAAAGGTCAATTAAATAAGAATCATAGGCATCTCTTCCATCATAACGAACTTTTTTCCCTAGAAGGCAAGCGCTAATTCCCAGTTTTAACCTTTCCATTTTATTTATTTTTAATTTTATTTTGTTTATTTAGCTTAATTGTATCATGCGCATTTTTATCATTTGATTTCTAGGATTATAATTATAGAATAATTATTGCCAGAGGGGAGATAAAGAAAAAAATATTTCTTTCCCAGGAGATTAGAATGTGGTTATTTCCTTTGGTTCTAGGATTGTGGGTGGTCTTATGGTTGGCCTGGGAGAAAGCTAGGGAACAATGGGCGGGTTCTATCCAGAAAGAAAACGGCCTGACAATAGTAAAAAATCCAGAGCAGCCCCATTTTTCTCAGGAAACACTTCAACAAGAATGAAGCTCTCACTCTATATCGGCAACCAATTGCGGCTTTATTGCGTATTAATATTTGGGTTTTTTAACTCCGGTTTAATTTAAATATTAAGCTTGATGAAAAAATCTTCTCCAAGGAGGGGAAATGAAAAGCATTTCTAGACGAAATTTTCTCAAAGGGGCTGCTGCAGCGGCAGCAGTTGGTCTTAGTACTCCTCTTTTTCCTAACCATTGGTTTGAGCTGGCTCGGGTTGAAGAAAAGGACTATTTTGAACGCGAATTTGGTATTACGGACAATCTTTGCCAGAAAATCTTGGCTAAAGCTCTTTCCCGAGGTGGCGATTATGCTGATCTTTATTTTGAGCACACTATTGATAACGCTTTAATTCTGGAAGATGGTCAAGTCAATCGAGCTTTTGCCAGCATTAGCTTGGGAGTAGGTGTCCGGGCTGTAAAAGGGGATCAAGTGGGATATGGATTTACCCAGGATTTAAGCGAAAAATCAATGTTGGAAGCAGCTGCTACAGCAGCTACTATTTCCGCTGCTCAGCCAGTCCAGCCCGCCGGCAAATTTGTTTCCTTAAAATTGAAAAACTACTATCCACTTCAATCGTTGCTAACTTCTATTCCTATCGAAAAAAAATTACCCCTAGTTCAAAAACTAAATGACCGCTGTTTTTCGCTTTCACCTTTAGTAGTTAAAGTTAATGCCAGTTATTTCGATCAGCAGAAGAGAATTATGGTCGTGACCAGTGATGGAGTTAAAGCCGAAGATCTTCAGCCCCGCAATTACTTATATGCCTCGGTCATCGCTGAGAAGAATGGAAAAAGGGAAAGAGCCGGTTGGAACCTTGGTGGACGTTATGATTTTTCCTTTTACACCGAAAAAGTAATTAAGGAGATTGCTGAAAAAGCAATTAAAAGAGTCCTGGTCCTCTTTGAGGCAGTTCAACCTCCGGCTGGCGAAATCCCCGTGGTTTTAGGTCCAGGAGTAACCGGTGTTCTTCTTCATGAAGCCATCGGTCACGGGATGGAAGCTGATTTTAATCGAAAAAAAATGTCCACTTACGCCACCATGCTAGGAAAGAAAGTAGCCGAAAGTTTCGTCACTATTGTTGATGATGGCACTATTCCCAATTTACCTGGGTCGATTAATGTCGATGATGAAGGCATTCCTGGGCAGAAGACAATATTAGTTGATAGAGGCATCCTTACCTCTTATATTCATGACCGAATCAGTGCCCGTTACTATAAAGTCAAGCCCACCGGTAATGGTCGCCGGGAAAGTTACCGGCATTATGTGCTTCCCCGAATGCGGAATACTTATATGTTAGCTGGGCCTGCTACGCCCGAAGAAATTATAAAAAGCGTGAAGAAAGGGATTTATGTGGAAGATGTAAGTAATGGTCAAGTAAAAATTGGCGAGGGAGATTTTGCTTTCTATGTTTCCCAGGGGAAACTGATTGAAGACGGCAAGCTTACCGCCCCGATTAAGGATGTTAATATCATGGGAAATGGGCCCAAAATGCTGCGGAATATTGGTATGGTCGCTAATGATTTTCAGATGTCTCCTGGTGGGGGAGGATCTTGCGGTAAAGGTGGGCAGGCAGTCCCGGTTGGTTTTGGGCAACCTACTTGCTTGGTAAAATCCTTAACAGTTGGTGGAGTCAAAGCTTAAAAAGGGAGGGCAGAATGAAAAAAGAAATGCGTGATTTAGCTTTATGGTGTTTGGAAACAGCCAAGAAACAAGGGGCTGATGACTGTGGTATTACTCTTAGTCGAGAACGATTTGTCAACATAAGTTATCGCAATCGAAAACCAGAGACGATCAAAGAAGCTTCCTCAATGGAGTTGTCAATTGAAATTTATGTTAATGGTCGTTATTCAAGTCAAAGAACCTCCGATTTACGACGCGATTCTTTAAAAAAATTTATTGCTAATGCCATTGTGACAACTAAGCTTTTGGCTGAGGATCCTTATCGCACTTTACCAGACCCAAAATATTTTAAAGATATAGTGATCTGTGATTTAGGTTTAGTGGATCCCGCTTACCAAAGCTTTAATCCTGAAAAACGCCATGAGATAGTCAAGGCTATTGAAGACAGTTGTTATTCAGACGGAAGAGAAAAGATAATTTCTGTTACTGCTTCTGAGTACGATAGCTACATCGAGTACTTTCTTTTAAAAAGTAATGGGTTTGAAGGCTATTTAGAAGCAACTGTTTTTCAGGTTGGAGCCAGTGTTTCTCTTCAAGATGAAGGGGATCGACGCCCTTCCGAAGGACATTATGCTGTAGCTGTTAAGTTCAAGAAACTACCTTCCCCGGAAAAAGTAGGCCAGATCGCGCTTGAGAGGACCAAGGCTTTATTAGGCGCCAAAAAAATTAAGACCGAGACAATTCCGGTTATCATTGAAAACCGAAATGTTCCTCGTTTTTTGAGTGGATTCTTGGCCGGGATGTATGGGTCTAACATTCAGCAAAAGAGATCTTTTTTAGCCACCAAAAAAGGAAAGAAAGTTGGTTCAAGCCTCTTTACTATCATCGATGACCCTTTTGTCTATGAAGGGCTAGGCAGTTACTTTTTTGACTTTGATGGCTTGGCAACCAAGAAAAGGACTATGGTCGAGGCCGGTGTTCTTAAAGAATTCTACATAGATTGGTATTACAGTCGAAAGTTAAGGTGGGAGCCAACTACGGGCAGCCCCACTAATTTAATAATTCCTCCTGGGAAAAGGTCACTTCCAGAAATTACTAGAGATCTTGGGCGATGTATCCTGATTACTGGCTTTATTGGCGGTAATTCAAACTCGACTACTGGAGATACCTCGATTGGTATAGTGGGGCAATTATATGAGCAAGGGGAACCAGTTCAGGCTATTTCAGAGATGAACATTGCTGGCAACCATCTTAGTTTTTGGAACAATTTAGTAGAGGTAGCTAACGATCCCTGGGAATACTCAGCTTGGCGAACACCGAGTTTAGTTTTTAAAGACATAGTTGTCTCTGGATTATAAGAATTAGCCAAACTTAGAGTTGGCTTCAAGAGGAAACTGATTTCAAAACTCATCCTTAGTAGAATAGATAGGTTTATTCTAAAAAAACCATAATCAAAAACGTGGGGCAAAGTAATTAATCTAAGTCATGGCCTGTTTTTATTGTTCCATTAGCCAAGAAGAAGAGGAAGAATAAAATGATGATATAAAAGCACAACAACAATCTCAATAACAAGAATCTTACCACCACCAACCACAATAATAATGGAAAAAGGCAAGGGAGAGACAAAGAGAGAGCAAATTTTTTGAATTAAGAATATTATTAAATTTAATTTTAGTCGACAAGTTTAAGATATGATGATTTGGTGAGTAATGTTTTGCCAGCCGGGCCTAAACAAAGGTAAAGGTCGAGGGCCGATAGGTTGGGACAGAACTCTCCCCAAAATTGGGGATAGGGAAGAGGCTGGAAGCGATGGAGGTTGACTTTGATTCCCGCGGAAATGAATTGATTGAAATCAATTTTTTTCTGGGCAAAATGGGAGAGAATAACTTCTTCGGCTTGAAGTTTACGAGCCAGCTTAACCAGTAATTCAGTTCCTTTTCCAGTAACTTTTAATTCTGATTGAAGGACTAAGGGAGTATCAATTTTCCAGGCATTTTGGAGAAGCTTAATTAGATTCAAGGTTAAGGGAAAAAAATTTTCGTCAGGATCATTAATAATTTGGGCTATTTGAGAAAATAATGGCTCAAAAAAAATTGATTTTCGGTAGAAATGGCGAATGGTTAGAAGGAACTTCCGGCCCCACCTTTCTTTTTCAAAAATTTCAAGGTCTTTTATTTTTTGGCGGCCGCGGCCTTTTCTTTGAAGAGGAACGGTAAGCCAAATTTCTCCATCGGGCCCCTTGATTCGGTTTCGATTAACAAAAGTGAAACCTTGAGCTAAAAAGGTATCGTCCAAGAGAACCATTAAATCAGCAAAGAGGAGACGAGCAAAAAAGCCTCCCCAGGGAATGAAAGCTGGTTGAGAAAAACAAATCTTCATGGGTTTAGCTCGAATCTTTTTTAAGACATATTGTATAAAATAAATTTAAGTCGTTACCTAGGCCAGGTCAAGATAATTAATCCTCTAGAGATTTAATTTATCTAATCTGTTTATAAAATGTTAAAAGAAAAAAATTGATTCGACTCTTTAAAAAAATAGAAAAAAAGCAATTGGTTAGGGCAAAATTTCCAGGCTAATTTCCCTTTTTTGTTGATTTTAACTTGATATATCACTGGGTCACAGGGGAAAAAGCTTATTTTATAAATTTTCAGTATTTACCTATTATTACTAAGATTCCCTTGAAGTATTTCCTCGGGCCTTGGAAGTACCCTGTCGGTAATGGGTTTGGTTTTAGCCGGTTAAGGACTTTTAAATTAAGCGGAGATTATTGAAGCAAATTGGGAGATGGCTTGGAGATCCACTCTTGGCCATTCCAGTACAAGATTTCTTTTAATAATTTTTCTCGGTTTATTTGAAACGAAGTTTTAATTTTTCCTTCCTGAATAAGATTCTGGTTTATCTGTTTAAACTCAAGCCCGGTAAACACATCTAGGGGGGAAAGATCAAAATTAAATTTATAAAAAACTCTTGATTTATTAGTGCAAACGGTAAAGGTTTGATCGTTAAAAAGGTCAATACTGAATACAGTATCTTGAATGAATAAGAATTTACTTAATGAATCAGGGGGAATTAGGATGTAGAAGAGCTCAGTTCCTGGGGTGTAATGAGCCGGGAAGAAGTCGGAATTTGCTTGCGGAGGAGAACAGCCCGTTATTTCCCGAACATCAAGGATAATAAGACATCCGCGTTGATAGTTATTATTGACTCCCCCCAATAAAATTTCTTGATAGTTATCATGGTTTAAATCAACTGTTTTGATGGTCACAATATGGCCAGTATTCCAATATTCTCCTTGAGTAAACCCATCTGGGTCAAGAACAACAATCCGGCATGGGAAATTAATTTTATGACAAGCATCGACAATAATTTCTTTTTTTCCATCCCCGTTGAGGTCGCTCAAATGGAGAAGTTTTATATCAAAATCAGACGAATAGGTTCTATGGCCATACTGGCAGGCTAAGCCCGGACGGTATTCCCAAATGACGCGGCCTTGAACATCTAGACGGACTAAGCGATCAGCGATGTTGTCTTTAGTATGAACGGCCATAAGTACATCCATCTTATTATCAGCATCAAGATCATCAAAAAAGATAAATGGGGAGGATGAAGATAAGTAAGGCCTTTGTTCGAGGCGCTCGTTAACTTGATAGGACCAGAGATAATGGCCATCTTGGTCATACACCTCGATACAGTCGCTTCGAGCAAGAAAGGAAAAAGGAAGCCCGGGTGTTTTTGATGAGGGATGTTTAAAGAGAAAATAGTTAATGAGAGTAGCTATTCCTAAGAAAATTATAAAAAGAAAGACTATTTTTAAAAGAGGCATAGAACGTGCTTTTAAACGCCTATTACTTTTCTTTATCCACTCATCTATTTCGTTAGCATCCGCCATGATGTAGAATTTTTGATCTTTGCCCAACCGGCGGATAGGCAAATCAAATTTGCGTTCCCAACGTTGGGCAGTTCGGACGGTTACCTTGAGATAATCGGCGATATCTTTCCAGGAAGAGAGAGTGCGTTTCTCAGGGGTTTTCTTTTTTTTCCTAGGGGAGTACTTCACTTTCTTTATTCTAATCAAATCATAGTACTATGGCAAATTAAGAACTTTAGGGTTTAAATTATGGGAAGAATAATTAGCAGAAAGTTTCAATATTTAAGAGTTAACTTTTAGATTGCTTTTCTTTTGGTAAATATTTAGATGAATGTAAATCTCTAAAACACAATATCCGGGGATCGAAAATCGCTTTTTAGGGCCTTATTTAGGAGAAAAAAAGAGGTTAATTTATTTTAAATCTTATTTCCTCAGATGATATAATAATAAAAAACATGTTTGACAACTTCCACAAAGAGAAAAAAAACCTTTGGTATTTACTTGTTCAGGTCGGACTTTTTTTTCTTATTGTCGCTTTAGCCAGCTTTTTGGTGGGTTTTGGGATTTATGGGATCACCTATTTCTGGGACCAATTATCAACCAAGCAAAAGAGAGAATATGCAGAATTGCTTCGCCGCCAGCAACAGTTTCAGGAAAAATTGAATATTACTGTTTTAAGAGCTGGCTACTTAGCTCGCCAGAGAAATTCGGAAATTACTTACGTTCCTACCCTCCAGCTGGAGATTACCAATACAAGCCAGGAGGCGTTAGAAGCTTTAATGATTTCAGTTTATTTTAAAATTGATAAAAAGACCTTTTGCCGTAGCCATCTGCCCATCACCTCACTTCAACCAGCCCAAATAATGACTTTGGTGGCTAATTGTATCGAATGGGTGGGTTTTGGCTCGGTTTATAAAGGATTGCCGTTAATCAAAACTTCACAGCTTCTTAACTATGAAGTCTGGGTAAGTTATCAGAGGATTTATACTAAATTCACGGAAGGATCTTTTTCTTTCCAACTTCTGGAGTAAATTAACTTTATCACTAATAAGTTTAAAAAAATCTTTTTAAGTGTAGCCAATTACTATTTTTTCCCTTAGCAATAATAGCAACAGGAAAGATAACTAGAAAATTAGTCTTAACTAAGTCCCTTGAATTAGTTATGATTTGGTTAACTGAAAATAACTAAACCAAAAACTGAGGAGACTAAGGTGAAGGTGAAGAGTAAGAAGGAATTTGCCTTTTTATTGTTAATTTTTATGTCTCTTACTTTAATTTCCTGTGAGCAATTATCGACTAAAAGTTCAAAAACGAAGTTAAAGATAAAGTTAGGGGCCGAAGTATTTTTGGATGAAAATCTACCGCTGGTCGAGGGAAAAAATGTTGGTCTGGTTACCAACCCTTCGGCCGTCGACCAAGAGCTTAATCCCATTGTTAATGTTTTCTACCATCACCCAGCAATAAAATTGGTTGCTCTCTATGGGCCTGAACATGGGGTGCGAGGCAACGCCCAAGCGGGTGAATATGTTCCTTTTTACTTTGACCAGAAATACGAATTACCTGTTTTCAGTCTCTATGGCCCTTCACGCCATCCTTCAGCACAGATGCTGAGCGATATTGATTCAATAATGCGCTCGTTTGACACGATTGAAGAAGGAAAGACAATTCAGCCTGACCAAATTCAAAATGTTGAGGTGCTAATTTTCGATATTCAGGATATCGGTACCCGAGTTTACACCTATATTGCAACCATGGCTTATTGTCTGGAAGCTTGTGCGGAAGCGGGTATTAAGTTTATTGTCCTTGACCGCCCTAACCCTATCAATGGAGTAATGATGGAAGGCCCTCTTTTGGATTATCCCCAATTTAGTTCGTTTGTTGGGCTTTATCCTCTTCCTCTTCGCCATGGAATGACAGTCGGGGAGTTGGCCCTGTATTTCAATGACAATTTTTTAGAGAAAAAAGCTGACCTCCAGGTTATTCCTCTTAAAGGATGGTCAAGAGAAATATGGTTTGACGAAACTAGTCTTCCCTGGGTAATGCCTTCTCCCAATATGCCCACTCTGGACACGGCTACTGTCTATCCTGGTCAGGTCTTTTTAGAAGGAACTAATATTTCCGAGGGGCGGGGAACTACTCGTCCGTTTGAGCTTTTTGGAGCCCCCTGGATTGACGGCTATGAATTGGCCAACAGGCTTAATTCCCTCCACCTTCCTGGAGTTAAATTTCGCGAAGCATGGTTCACTCCTACTTTTTCTAAATATAAAGGTGAGCTTTGCGGAGGATGCCAGATTCACGTGGTCGATAGAAATTCTTATCGACCGTTGGCGACATCTTTGTGGATTATTAACACGGTCAAAGAAATGTATCCGGGGAAATTTTCCTTTTACTCAGAGTATTTTGACAAAATAATGGGCACGGAGCGAGTTCGCCTTGCCCTAGAAGATGGGCAACCATCGCTTCCTGAGCTAATAGCTTCTTTTGAGCAGGAAGTTGCCCGTTTTGCGGCCAAGCGTCGCCCTTATCTTCTTTATTAATCACTGATTAAAGTTTATTGTCCTAAGGGGTAAAAGAACTTTATAACTAACTAAAGAATAAAATTTATCTCAAACAAGTACTATCTCATGTTCCTGATTCTGACTTCAATGTTTGGGTTATCTTTTAGTAACTCCACTAATTTCTGTGGATCAGTATTTCCATAATGGTAGGGATAGAGAATCTTGGGCTGGAAAGCCCGGGCAGCATCAGCCACCATCTCTGGGGTCATGGTGTAAGGTAAGTTCATTGGTAGGAAAGCAATATCAATATCTTTTAAAGCTTTCATTTCGGGTGTATTTTCGGTATCCCCAGCAATATAAACTCTTTTATCGCCTAAAGTAAGAATATAGCCATTGCCTACCCCTTTCGGGTGAAAGGGGGTTCCTGGACTGCGCATATGCTTGATGTTATAAGCAGGAACAGCTTCAATGTGAATGCCTTTAACGGTCAGTTTATCTCCGTTAGCCATTACCTTGCCGCCAGGAAGTTCTTCAGCGCATTTGGCGGTGTAGATGAGTTCAGTTGTGTCTTTTTGAATTTTGGAAATAGCCCCTTTATCTAGGTGATCGCCGTGTTCATGGGTGACCAAGATGATATCTGCCCTGGGTAGCTGACTAAAGTCAGCGTATCTGGAGACAGGATCAACATGGATAACCAAATTCTTAAAAGTAAGATAAAGAGTACCATGACCGAGGAATGTAATCTTTAGGGGCCCGGCGGAAGTTTGAATAATATCTTCCTCAAACTGCTGGGCAGGGGCGGGGATAAATGCTAAAAGCACTACTCCTAGAGATAAAAGAAGGACATTTACCATTTTCATTTTTCCCTCCCTTACATTTTAATTTTCTTGGTTTTATTGATTTTACTTTATATTAAGTCCAGTTGAAAACATAAGTTATTTGCTTTCCATACTTAGTCTTAGGCCTGGAGGAGAGAATGAGCTTTGAGGAGTTTGTCTTTGACAGCTAATTGATAGGGACAGGCTTGCTGGCAATATCCCGGGCAAGTTGCACATGAGATTGGTTTTTGCGAGTCGTCAAGTTGGGCATAGTATCTAATCGCTTCGCTTTCCAGGCGGTAATCTTCAAAGTACATGGCCATTCGTAAAACATCGTTTATAGCTACTCCAGAAGGACAAGCAGAAAGGCAAGCTGAACAACTAACCCGGCAATATTCCCTCGAAGCTGCTTTTTGATAAGCGCTGATGATCTTTAAGTCTTCAGGGCGGAGAGCTTGGCCCGAGACAGCGACATATTCTTCGACGTGAGAATAACTGCTCATCGTAACGATACAACAATCGACGTTCGGATTTTTGAGAACCCAGCGGATGGCTGCTTGAGGATAACTTTGGCGGGCGTTGACCAAAGCTTTTAAATTGCCCTGCTTTCCTCCGGCAAAAACTTTCATGGCCACTACCCCAATACCTTTTTTCCTGACCTGAGCAATTAGATCTTCGATTTCCGGTCCTTCTAAATGATTGTAAATAACTAAAATCACTTGAGGGAAGTCACTGGTTAATGCTTGTTTTAAGGTTAATTTAGGATTATGGGTGGAAAATCCGGTAAATCTTATTTTGCCTTGCTCTTTGAGTTGACTATAAGCTGCTTGGAGTTCTTGGTTTTCCAAAAGAGAAAGGTCACTGATATTATGGATCATAGCGATATCAATGTAGTCAGTTTGTAAACGGCTAAGACTGTTTTCCACCCGCTGGATGATTCGTTCTTTTTTAAATTGATCCTTGAACTGGGGCGGAAAAGAATGTTTCGTGGTAATGATTACCTTGGAGCGAACATCGCCAAGAGCTTCACCGACAAATTTTTCGCTTTGCATTCGTAGATAGCTTTCGGCAGTGTCAAAATAATTAACTCCTAAATCGTAGGCGTAGCGGATAACATTAGAGTCAAAGAGAGATATGGCTCCGAAACTAACATCGGAAACTTTAAGACCAGTGTTACCTAGAGGATTATATTTCTTGATTTTTATTTCTTTAGCTTGTTCATTATTTTTATCTTGGGGAATTGATAAAGAATGGGCGTGACCCCATTTCCAACCCAAAAAACCAAGAGGCAGAACCCCCAAAAAGCTTCGTCGGCTGAATGGTGACATAATTGTCCTCCTTATTTTTTTATAAAAGGAAATCGGGATTTTTTTCTTGTTTTAAGGTAAGTTCAAGAGGAAGAAGAGGTTGAAGTGTTTCCGCCAAATGGTCATAACCGGAAGATAGAATGTAAACAATTAAGTTTTTATTTTCGATATGGGGCATCATAAAAATGACTCCGGGCTTTAACTCTTCCCGGGGAGGTCGATCTGGAAAAACTTTCACCTCAAGCTGAGTATCAGCTATTTTCAAGATGAGAAGAGAGCGATGGGGAATGTTAGCTTGTTCCAGGCAATCCAAAGTTATGTTCGTCTCAATAGTTAACCGGTTGTTACGAGCGAGGCGAAAATCGACAATGTTTCCCTTAATTAGACCTGGTTTAATATCCACTTGACCAATATTTAGTTCAAGGGAAGAAAAGAAATCAGGGGGAAGATCAAGATTAAATTTGACGTCAGATATTTCATAATGTTTCCCTCTGGTCCCCACCTGGGAGAGAAACCAAGATGAAGGCAAAAGGATTGAGTCGAACTGTTGGTAAGGGCCAAAATCATGATTTACTTCATAATGGACTCTTTCGGGGTGGAGGCCTTTGAGAACAAGCCTTTTGAGCGTATAAGTATCTGGATCAATGAAAAATTTAGTCTCTAGCGGGTCTTGATTTACCTTGAGCACATGATATTGCCGGGCACCAAATTTTTTTAATCCTTCATATGCCAAAGATTCTTTAAAATTAATGAGAGTAAAAAATCCACTTCTCAATTTAGCCATCACCTCGTAACTTGCCTTAAGGAGTAAAGGATATTCAGTTATATTATTAAAACAATTACGAACGACTTTTTCTTTGTTAACAAGAATAATTTCGCTTACTGCGGGAGCTTTTCCCGAGATGATTTTCATTTTTCCATCAGCAGAAAGGAAAAACCTCTGATCCATGGCCGTAAAAGCATAATTTTTAATTTTACTTAGCTTGTCCTTTCCCCCCGATGCTTGGATATTTTTGGCAACAATATCATCTATTTTGTCTTGATTTTGGGCCTCTAAAGAAAAAGAAGGTTGAAGAGAAAATATTAGCCAGCCAAAAAGAAGTAACAAAACAAATTTTTTCATAATCCTCTCCTTAAAGGTTTTATTATTTTTTTTGTGATTGGGCAACCTCTTTAACTGCTTGGATGGCGGTTTGAATATCTTCTTCGGTATTAAATGGGCCAATCGCGAAGCGGACACTGCCGTGAATTTTAGCTGTTCCTAGTTGTTCATGTCCTAGCGGCGCACAATGAAGCCCGGTCCGACAAGCAATATTATAATTCGCCTCGAGGATTTTTTCGGTGTTCATAGCTTCTAATCCGTCAACGTGTTAAGAAGAAAAATACCGGTATGGTTAGTTAAATCATGGCTGCAGTATAAGGTTACTCCTTTGCTAAGACTAAACATTATCCTAACTAATTATAAAAAATCAATTTAAAATTGACAGAGATTTAAATCATCCCTTAAAATGTATTTTTATCAAGGAGTTTTAAACATGAAAAGAGGGTGGATTTTTATCATTGGGATGGGGATTTTGGCTTTTAGTCTACTTGGTTTTAATTGCCAAGAGAAGGAAACACCATATGATTTAATCATCAAGAATGGTCAAGTCATTAATGGTACTGGAAGTCCTTGGTACAAAGCTGATATTGCTCTCAAGGGAGACAAAATAGCCGCCATAGGACGTCTGGACGAATCGCAAGCAAGAAAAATAATAGATGCTTCCGGGTTGATTATCACCCCTGGTTTTATTGATGTTCATACCCATTGTGATCGAGGGATTGCTCGGATACCTACCGCGGATAACTATATCCTTCAAGGAGTGACCACGGTCATCGGTGGAAATTGTGGAGGGCATCCTTTTCCCCTGGCTGATCTTTTTCGCCAATTAGAAAAGGAAGGGATTTCATTAAATTTTGGTTGTTTAATCGGGCATAACACCATTCGTCGACAGGTGATGGGTTACAAAATGGAAACTCCCAGCCCTGAAGAAATGGAAAAGATGAAGAGGTTAATCGACCAGGAAATGAAATCAGGAGCGCTGGGATTTTCTACTGGATTAGCTTATTTGCCGGGCATCTATGCGACCACCGGGGAAATTGTTGATTTGGCTTCAGTTGTCGCCTCTTATGGCGGAGTCTATGCTTCCCATATTCGCGACCAAGGCGACAAAATTTCCGAGGCTATCGAAGAAGCCATTACTGTCGGGGAAAAGAATAAAATTCCTGTTCTCGTCTCTCATATCAAATTAGCCAAGGACAGTGTATGGGGGGAAATAGCCAGAATAACTCGACCTGTTGAGGAAGCCCGGCAGAGAGGGGTAGAGGTTTTTCTTGATCAATATCCTTATACGGCCACAAGTTCTGGGTTTACCAGTAGTTTTCCTTCTTGGGCTTTTGAAGGTGGCCGGGATAAGTTTATTGAACGGCTGAAAGATCCAGAAAATTACCGGAAAATAAAAGAATTTATCATCGGGCGGCGGCTTTCCTCAGCTCGAGGAATTGATAAGATGGAGACAATCTACATCGCCTCTTGTAGAAAAAATCCTGAATATGAAGGCAAGAATTTAAAGCAAATTCTCGAGCAGAAAGGGGTCAAACCTTCTGTTGAAGCGGCGGCTGATTTAATTATTGACATTGAAAAGAGTGGAGGAGCTCAGGGCGTTTTCTTTCAGATGGATGAGAGAGACGTGGAAGCTTTGATGCGACTTCCATACACTATGCATGCTTCCGATGGCGGTATCCAAGAAATGGGTCGAGGAGTTCCTCATCCTCGAAACTATGGCACTTTTCCCCGCGTTATTGCTCGGTACGTAAGAGAAAAGAAAGTTCTTCGCCTTGAGGATGCCATCCGCAAGATGACCTCTCTTCCGGCTCAAATGTATCGGTTGAAACGGCGGGGAGTGATTGCTGTCGGCATGTATGCTGACCTGACAATTTTTGATCCGGATAAATTCCAGGATCAAGCCACCTTTGATAAACCTCACCAATATAGTAAGGGGCTGGAATATGTGGTGGTTAATGGAGAAATTGTGGTTGAGCATAATCTACACACTGGAAAAAGACCAGGAAGAATTTTATATGGCCCCGGAAAAACTTCAAAGGAGAAACAATGATCATTAAAAAAGAAAACGAAGTTCCGATAACTTTTCTAGAAGATGAATCGACGAAAAAAGTTTCCAAAAGAATTCTCATTGGGCCAGAAGATGGATCCCACCGGATTGTCATGCGGCTTTTTCGAGTAGAGCCCGAAGGGTATACCCCATATCATACGCATGACTTTGAACATGTAGTCAAAGTGGAGAAGGGAAGAGGAGTTATTGTTGATGCTGATGGCCAGGAAAGATTACTGGAAGAGGGAAACTGTGTTTATGTCGAGCCTAATGAAAAACATCAATTTCGAAATCCATTCGATCAGCCGTTTGAATTTTTGTGTATAATTATAAATCAAAACTCTTAATATAATATAATTCATTTTAATGAAAGGGCTTAATCTAAATGAAAATTAAGGGGAGTAAAGCAGTTGAGTTTTTACTCGCCAGAGGTAATTTGCCGATTCTTTATTGGTTAAAAAAAGAAATTCTCGAAGTCCCGGCCGATAGAGAAAGGAAAAACTTGAAAAAGTTCGCTGAACGCATTCGCCTGCTTGAAGATCAGTTGCCCCATGGAGGATGGGAAGTAAAAAATTTTAAGAACCAAGAAGATCGTTGGGCTAAAACAAGATCTATCATTGAGACTCTTCGGAATCTTCTCTGGCTTTATCTTTATGGGTGTACTTATGAAGATCAGGGAGTTAAGAAAGCTATTGAGTTTTTGTTTTCGACTCAGACTGAAGAAGGTGATTTTCGGGGAGCTTATCTTAATGAGTATGCCACAACTTATCATTGTTTAATTCTCGAAGTTCTTGAACTTTATGGCCTTGATCGCGACCAGAGGACGCAAAAAGGTTTTCAGTGGCTCATGCAAAATCGCCAGAATGATGGAGGATGGGCAATCCCATATCGGACAGTGGGCAAGGAAGAACTGAAAAATCGATACTCCAATCCCCACTCAAAGAATCTTCCCCCTTTGAGTCCTGACAAAACTAAACCTTCTTCGCATTTGGTAACGGGGATGGCCTTGCGGGCTTTGTCTATTTCTCCTACGTGGAAATCAAAATCAGAAACATTAGAAGCTGCCCGATGGTTAACTACCCGCTTCTTTCAAGAAGATTATTATGAAGATCGTCGCGAGGCATCGTATTGGGAAGAAATAAGCTATCCTTATTGGGCTACGAATATTCTTAGTAGCCTCGATACTTTAGCTCGCTTAGGGTTTTTGCCCGAAGAAGCACCGATAAGAATTGCCATCGAATGGTTAGCCAAACAACAGAATAAGCATGGTTACTGGCTCTCAGCAGTGAAAAAAGCAGGAACTCAAGATCATCTCTGGGCAACCTTTGCTGTGCTTAAAGTTCTAAAAATGTTTGAACTGCTGGAAGTTTAAGTTCCCAGCCCGAGACTATTAGTTCATCCAAAAAAATAGGGTAAATATGTATTGTGCCCCCAGTTTTTTCCCCAGTTTTTTAGTGAATTCTCTCCTGGGATATTTCTTCCAATTCGGCCAGCAGATGGAATAATTGATGAAATTCTTCGATTAAGTCAGATTCAAGTTGGCTTTGTTGTTCTTGCTGGATGATTTCCTGAGGAAGGCGGTAAAGAGATTGGGAGTTTTTGAAACAGAAACGAATGTTACGGATCAAGTTTTTTAGCTGCCAAAGTTGAAAATTTTGGGAAAAATATATTTCTTGAGCTTCTTCAGCATAATGAAGGAAAACGTTGGCCCACTCGGCCTGTTGATATTGGAGGAGAAGAGAAGTTATGTCTTTGAGGGTAGCCTCCAACTTTTTTATTCGCCATTTTTCTACTTTTTGCATGAGCATCTATAATTGCATAATTTAAGAGAAAAAGCGAGTTCTTTACCCGCAAATTTAAAAGAGATAGAATAAAAACATGAATTTTATTTTGGGTTTGGGGAGCAATTTAGAACCAAGAAAGACATACCTCCAACAGGCCGCCCGTCTTCTGGTGGAGCACAAGATAAGAATTGAGAAAAAATCTTTTATTTATGAAACCGAACCCGTAGGAGACATAGCCCAACCATGGTTTTTAAATTGTGTCCTCCAAGTTGAGGGAGACGTAAAACCACCAACTCTTCTCAATATTACCCAAAAAATTGAGTTTCAGCTAGGCCGGCGACGGCCTTTTTGTAATGCCCCTCGTACTATAGATATTGACCTTCTACTAGCGGAAGACCTGGTTATTTATACCGAGCACTTAGTCATCCCTCACCCTCGTTTGGCAGAGAGGAAATTTGTTCTTCTTCCTTTGGTGGAAATTGCCCCCCAAGTTATCCATCCTGTTTATCACAAGAGTATTGGCCAGCTCTATCAGGAGTTATCGGACGATTCAAAAGTAATTAAATTAGAACCATTTGAGTTCTAAAAGGATAATTGGTGACTTATGGTTTGCTTATTTTTCCTTAGCCGGAGTGTTACCTTAAAGAGTCGCCAGGAGGCTTAAAACATCGAGGCTGACTCTCTGGGTTTAAGAGATATTAGAGATGGATTAAAATTAAGTAAGCAAAAACAATGACGGTAGTTAAGCAAAAGGAATCTATCAAAAAATTTATTTTTAGGGAGGAGGTCATGAAACCTCAAAAGTCTTTTCTAACTTTGATTTTTATGTTCTTGGTGATGGCCTTTATTAGTTTCTTTCCCCTGAAGATATCTGCTCAATCTGAACTTTTTTCTCTTGAACAGATCATGAGTTATGCTTTTCCTTCGGGGTTAGTTGCTGCCCCCCGAGGAGATTTGGTGGCTTGGGTGTTTAATCAACAAGGTCGACGAAACATCTGGATAGGCAAAGCTCCTGAATATAAACCGGTGAAGCTTACCTCTTATGAGGAAGATGACGGGCAAGAACTTGGGCAGCTCCAGTTTAATTATGACGGTAGTTTAATCATTTATGAGCGGGGTGGTTCACCGAACCGGGCTGGCGAAATTCCTAATCCAACTTCCGATCCAAAGGGGGCTTCCCAGGATGTGTGGGTTATCCCTACCTCTGGGGGAAGTCCATGGAAGATAGGCCCTGGTTCTTCTCCAGTGCCGTCACCAACTAAAAATGAAGTTGTTTTTCTTGCAAGAGGGCAAATATATTACGCCAAGTTGGAAAAAGGGGCCCGGCCAAAAATATTATTTCACGCCCGGGGGAATAATGGTTCACCTGCCTGGTCTCCTGATGGCCTCAAATTAGCCTTTGTTTCTTCCCGCGAAGACCACAGTTTTATCGGGATTTATGATTTTGCCATGGATAAGATAAAGTGGTTAGCTCCCTCGGTTGACCGGGATCGATACCCCGCTTGGTCTCCTTCAGGAAGGCAGATAGCTTTTATCCGTTTTCCAGGCGGGATGGGATTCTCTTTTCGCGGCGGAATTTCTTTTTCCATAATGGTAGCTGATCTTGAATCGGGTAAGGCCAGGAAGGTCTGGCAATGCCCTAATAACACCGGTGGTTTTGCTCAGTATTACCCAGCCGAGACCCTTCGTTGGGCAGCCGATGATCATCTGGTGTTTTATTCAGAACATGAGCGCTGGATGCATCTTTATTCTCTTTCTTTGAAAAACAACCAACTTATTTCGTTAACTCCTGGAAATTATGAAGTTGAGGACAGCTTTTTGACTAAAGACAGACGAAGAATTATTTTTAGTGCTAATAAAGACGATATAGATCGTCGTCATCTTTGGGAAGTTGCCGTTACCGGAGGACAACTAAAACCACTGACTCTGGGCGAAGGAATTGAATGGGCTCCGGTGGTAACTGCCGCTAGCCAGGACATAATTTTCATCTGCTCTAATGCCTTCCAACCAGCTGCTCCGGCCGTTCTGGCTAAAACAGGCTCAAAACCCAGGCTAATTGCCCCGGAATTTATTCCGGTTGATTTTCCAGCCAAGAAGATGGTCAAACCTAAACAAGTAGTTTTTTCTGTCCCAGATGGTTTAAAGATTCATGGACAACTATTTCTTCCTCGGGGGACCAAGCCTGGCGATAAAAGACCGGCCGTCATCTTTATGCATGGTGGACCCATTCGACAGATGCTCCTCGGTTGGCATATGCGTGGGTATTATCATCATGCCTATGCTCTTAATCAATATTTAACTTCAAAAGGTTATGTTGTTTTATCGGTTAATTATCGTTCGGGAATTGGTTATGGTTATGATTTTCGAACAGCTCCCAAACAAGGTCCCCGTGGAGCCTCCGAGTATCAAGATATTGTCGCTGCGGGCCGTTATCTTCAGCAACGCCCGGAAGTTGATCCCAATAAAATTGGCCTTTGGGGTGGTTCATATGGTGGTTATCTTACTGCTCTTGGTTTAGCTCGCGATTCGGAGTTGTTCGCCGCCGGAGTTGATCTTCATGGAGTCCATGATTGGTCTCTTCGGGCCCGCCGGCGAGAAGGAGGGGGATGGGATATTAGAGGTGAGAATTTAATGAGTTTAGCCTTTCAATCTTCTCCCATCGCTGATATTGATTTTTGGTCTTCCCCGGTCCTTTTTGTCCATGGAGATGATGATCGTAATGTTGACTTCATCCAAACTACCGACTTGGTCCAACGGTTAAGAAGATTGGGGAAAGTCCATCTGGAATTACTTATTCTGCCCGATGAGGTCCATGGATTTTTAAGGCATGAGAGTTGGTTGAAAGTATATAAGGCGGCCGCTGACTTTTTTGATCGTTTCCTTAAAAATAAGAAATAGCTTTTGTCCCCAAGTGAGGGGAATGAGTTACTACGTTAAGGCGAAGGAAAATGTCTCCGTTTCGGTTGAGATTTTTAAGGCCATTCCTTCACTGGCCTTCCCGGCGCCGGCGAAACTGCGCCCCATCAATTCGAACCTTTGGACTTTATTCTTTGTTAAGATGAGTTTCAAAACGATAAACGAGCCGTGCTCAATAGGCGCTCGGCGCCCGAGGCGATCGGGTTCCTTTGAGGGGCGGTTCCGGAAGGCTAAATCTTCAATGTTGCTCCGACCTTCTTCTTCGCCTTTCGTTCGATTTTGTTTCCCCTCCTTTGGGGACAAAGCCAAGAAATAACTATGCAGAGTTAGCTGGAGTTAAGTTAATCATCTTTTTTTGTTTTCTTTATAAGTGGTGAAAAATAAAATTGGGTACATTTATATGAAGAATAAAAAGACTTATTTAATTATCTACTTACGCTTTTTGTTTGATTATTTACAGGTCAAAAAACTTCTATCTGTTACCAGGAAGCAGGACGTAGCTTTGCTGAATAGATAGCGTTGAACAAGAGCTTAAAAGTTCCATAGGGTTGAGCTCGATACTGGAGGGGAAAACCAAAGAGGATTAATTTACCTTTCTGATAGGGAACTTCCATGATTGATGATTTTCCTTTGATAAAGCTTTCTCCATAAATATAGCCACTCATCAACAAATTCTCCCGGGCATAACGAGCAACACTTCGAGGTTGAGCGTCATCCTTGAAAGTAGGTAAGGTGATGAAGGCACAGGAGTTATCAAAAATTCCACCCGCTTGGGAAGGCATTCCGAAAGCCAGCGGATGATCGCTGTCAAACTCTATCCTCAAAATTGAGCCGGTACAAGTGAATTCTCCTCTCTTAACCTTTTCCATCACATTTTTTACCGGGATACCGAAAGACTTGATAGCCAAGTTACAGGTGCTGTTGAAAAAAATTAGTGTTCCTCCTTGAGCGGCAAACTTTTTTAGGTTTTGAAGTCCTTTGGCTCCGATGCCGCCTACATATTGAGGGGGCATAGTTCCCTTTTTATGACCTTCGATAATAATTTCTGGACGCCAAGTATCGGGAAGAATGATGACATCATAATTTTTTTCCAGCAGGCCAGCTCGAATATCGGCATCATGGAGAATTTTATAAGAGAATTCATACATATCGAGGATATACCTAGTCCAACCTTCATCGGCACTGGGAACCCAAGATTGATAAATTCCCACTCGAACCGGGTTAATTTTCAATAATTTTACTTTGGGTTTTTGATTAATAACTTCTGGGGTTAAATCCCAATCAGTAACTAGTTTTTTCCAAAAAGGAGTCCTCACTTGACGCGAAGGGATAATGATAGTCCCTGAAGCTAATGTTTTAGAGTTTATGGTGGTTTTTTGAGCTAAGCGATAGATAGTTACTCCTGACTTTAGAAGCCTGTTAATGGCCGCGGCCGAGGCATTTTGTTGAGGCGAAAGGACAAAGCCCAGACCCATTTTGGCCGGAAGTTTACCTTTTTTTAGATGAACTTCATCTACTTTTTCCATTTGGGGGGAAATCGGAGTATTCGCCACTCTCACATCAGCTCCAAATTGGTAGGGAAGGGTCCAGCCCATCATGTCGTAAGATTCAAACGGGGCTCCTTCGAAATCGATAGGATTAACAAGACCTTGCCACAAATCGGGGTATTGGCGCAGATCCGGATATTTTTGTTCTTCAAAAACATTTTTAATGAATAAGGCAAAGGGTTGCGTCATAGGAATGATGTAAGTTCCGGCAGGATAAGAAAGCCCATCGCAAGTAAAGGGCTCGAGACTCTGGTAAACATCGACACCTAAGAGAATCATCCGATTAAGAAGAAGCGATACAGATTGAGGGTCAGCCTGCTTAGGAGGTATAATCCAAGCATAAGGAGGTTCTTTTTGGAATCGTTCGATGATATCTTTGCCCATCCGGTATTTATTGAGAAGGAGTTCTTCCTTGTATTTAGCCGCCGTTTGGAGCACAGCTTTGGAAGCAGTTAGACAATAGTCAACCGCATCCTTTAGTCGCCACCAACCGCCTTTCCAGGGGCTAGGATAAAAGGCAGACATGGTTAAATCTTGGTATTCAGGAGGAAAATCTCGCAGGGTGTAAAAGTGAGGGGTGGCGTACCGGTATAGCGCTGTTTCGGTTAAGATTGAAATTATATTGTGGGAGTCCTGAACCTGGGTTAAATAGCCGGGATACCAAGTATCAAAGAGATGGCGGGAGATGGCGCCTTCTTTACCTTCTTCGTCAAAAGCAGCCCCCATGGCCGATCCGACTAGATTTTGCCAGCGAATGATTAAGGGATGAACATTAGGATTGGTAGGTTCGGAATTGGGAGGGATCCAGATGCGGGCCGGAAAAGGAGCGGTTTGGTGGTGATTATAAAAAATAACAGGAAACCATTCCTTGTTAACTAATCGGGCGATATTTTGGGTTTCCACCAGATTGGCCAGATACGAATCTCGATTATTATCATGGCCGGCATAAATATGATACAGGCGCGGGAGGGGAGAAACTTCATAGGGAGTGCTCAAGTTTTGCTGGTACCACTCAGCTAAAATGTTCATCCCGTCCGGGTTGGCAAAGACAAGAACCAGAATTACTTTATCCAGTATTTCAGAGGTTTTCTCATCTTGAGCAACAGCTAAATCGTAGGCCAACTGGATGTTATGCTGGGCTGGAGCACACTCAGAAGCATGAAGTCCTCCATCGATATAAACAATGGCTTTACCTTCTTGGGCCAGTTTCTTGGCTTCTTCTGGCGATAGTCCCTGAGCAAGCGAGAGTCTTCGAAGAATAGTCTTGTATTTATCAAGTTCAGCGATGTTTTTTTCAGAAGAGATGACCGCATAGATCATATCCTGGCCCATTGATGTTTTACCGGCTGAGAACAATTGGAGGCGAGGGGAGTTCTTCTCAAGAATTCGCCAGTATTGGATGGCTTGATCATAGGTGGCCAAGTGGTAATCAGCCCCTACCTTAAACCCAAGGATATCTTCAGGTTTAGGAATGGTTTGAGCCTGGATCATCAAGGAACAAGTTAAGAATAGAACAATGCCGAAGACAAAATAAGATTTTTTCATTAATATGCCTCCTTCTCTAATAATTTTGCGAAATGATATTTTTTCCACTTTCTTCCCCCGTATTTAGGAGCCTTTCTTCTCTATTAGCTTATGAATTTCTTCGTTATTCATCCTCTGGCGACTTTTTTTATTTATTATTCCTTTAAACTATCCTTTTTATACCATTTTTTACTAATTGCCAACTGTATTTTGATAAGCTTTTCTTAAAAAGCATCAGGGATGTGATGAATTGAGTAATCTTCTGGTGATCGATAGCAGACAGCAATCACATCGAAACGAATTGAAGCTGCCTTTACTTTTTTCTGGAACAAGTAGCCTCGAGCTACAGCCTTTATCTGTTTCTGTTTCTGGCGATTGACACCTTCTTCCGGATAGCCAAATACTTCATTCCGCCTTGTTTTTACCTCTACAAAGACCAAGGTGTCCTTATCTTTAGCGATTATGTCTATTTCCCCCCGCCCAAACCGGAAATTGGTCTCGAGAACATCATATTTTTTTCTCTGCAAATAGCGAACCGCCAGCAATTCTCCCTTGTGTCCATATGACTTTTTATCTTCTTTTTCTTGGAGCGTATTTTTAGTCACCGCAGGCATCCTGGGGAGGAAGGCAGCCAATTAAATTGAAGGTTTTAATCTTTTCCAACGCACCCCTTCTTTAGTGTCTTCGAGAAGAATTCCCTGGTTTAATAGTTCGTCTCTGATTTTATCAGCCAGAGCGTAATTTTTAGCTGCTCTGGCTTTTTGTCTTTCTTCTATTTTCTTTATTATTTCCACAGGAAGGGGTTCTTCTTCCAAGGAAGGGAGAATAGCTAAGACTTGGTCCAAATCGAGAAGTGCTTGGTGGAGTGTTTGCTTATCTTGTAATTTTATCACCCCTTGAGAAAGAAGCACGTTGGCTTTTTTTATCAACTCAAAAAGAGCGGTTAAGGCCTGGGAAATATTTAAATCATCACCCAAGTTTATCAAGAAATTGTCTTTAGCTTCTTGGCATAGCTGGCTAACTTCCTTCGTTTCTCCGGGAGGAAAAGTTCGATGGTGGAGCTCGTAAAGGAAATCGTAAATTCGCCGGCGAGTAGCTTGGGCTTGCCGGAGGCCATTAAAAGTAAAATTGAGCATTTTGCGGTAATGGGTGGTCAGCAGGAGATATCTTAAATCCAGTGGATCAATTTCTTGGCTTATTAAATCTCGGAGAGTGTAGAAATTGCCCTTCGATTTAGACATTTTTTCTCCATCAACAATTAGATGGTGACAGTGAAGCCAATAGTTAACAAATTTTTTACCGGTGTAAGCTTCTGATTGAGCAATCTCGTTTTCGTGGTGGGGAAAGATGTTGTCAACTCCTCCACAATGAATGTCAAATGTTTCTCCCAGATATTTAGAGCTCATCACCGAACATTCAATGTGCCAACCAGGTCGTCCACGCCCTAGTTCAGTTTCCCAGAAAGGTTCTCCTTCTTTTTGCTTCTTCCAGAGGGCAAAATCGTGGACATTTTCTTTGGTGTACTCGTCAGCATCAATTCTTACACCAGACTTTAATTCGCTTACTTTTATTTTTGACAATTGGCCGTACTTAGGAAATTTAGAAACATCAAAATAGATGGAGCCATCCTTCTCATAGGCGAAGCCTTTAACTAGCAGGCCTTTGATCATCTTGACCATATCCGGGATATGTTCGGTAGCTCGCGGATAATAATCGGCGCGGAGAATTTTTAAAGTGTCAATGTCTTCAAAAAAAGCCTCGATATACATTTGGGTATATTCGGCCAAAGAAAGATTCTTTTCCCGGGCTCCTCGAATTGTCTTGTCATCAACGTCAGTGATATTCATGACGTGGGTGACGCGGTAGCCCTTGGCCAAGAGGAATCTTTTGAGAAGGTCCTCAAAAACGTAAGCCCGGTAATTGCCGATGTGGGCATAATCGTAAACTGTCGGACCGCAAGTGTAGAGTTTGACCTGGCCAGGTTCAAGGGGAATGAATTCTTCCAGTCGTCCACTGAGAGTATTATAAAACCTGATCATGATGAATTATTATTCAAGATTAGCCCGGGCAGGTCAATAGGTTTTCTTCACCCAAGATTACCAATTGGGATAGAGGTTGAAACAAGAAGTTTCCTAGTAAAAGGTTGATTTTGATAAAAAAACAAGTCACCCGATGGGTGAAAACTTTAGCCAAGAGGAAATGCCGCCTGAAAGCTCATTTTCCTCAGACTACAAGTCAAGCTCAGAAGTTAAGCAATGAATTTTCCCTAAAAGTCAATAAATATCAATAGAAAGATGCAAAAAAAAAACAAAATAGGCTAACCATAAATCTCATCGGCAATTTTGGGTGCTTCGCGGAAGTTGACCTCATAAAATTAGTATGGCATAATCATGCCTCACCAATGAGGGAGGACAAATGAATTCAGGTAAGCGGAATAGAATTGGCCTCCGTCGAGAGGATAAGAACATCTGGGAAAAGCGAGCGCCTCTTGTTCCTTCTCATGTTCATGATCTTATTCATCGTGAAGACGTAGAAATTTTCGTTCAACCTTCTCAAATTAGGGTTTTTACTGATCAAGAATACGAGAATGTCGGGGCAGTAGTTACTGAAGACATTTCTTCCTGTCCCATCATTATGGGGATAAAAGAAATTCCTGTTCGTCTTCTGGAGCACCAAAAAGTATATGCATTTTTTTCTCATACAACCAAAGGTCAAGCTCATAATCGCCCGATGCTTAAGACCTTAGTTGAGAACAATTGCACTCTTATCGATTATGAGAAAATTACTGACGATCAAGGCCGGCGACTTGTCTTTTTCGGAACTCAAGCCGGCCAAGCGGGCATGCTCGATGGCTTCTGGGTCTATGGGCAAAAAATCAAGCTGGCTAAGGGATTGGAAACGCCATTTCTTAAAATTAAACAAGCTTGCCACTACGGGAGTTTGGTTGCGGCCAAAGAAGCGATAAAGAAAATGGGTCAGGAAATCTACCAAAATGGTCTTCATCCCTCAGAAGTGCCTTTTATTTGTGGTTTTTTAGGTTATGGCCATGTTTCCCAAGGGGCGCAAGAAATATTTGATCTTTTACCAGTGGAAGAGATAAAGCCTGAGAAATTAAGCGATTTTTATCAAAGCCGGAACTGGAGTGCTCATCGTGTTTACAAAGTCATTTTCAAAGAAGAACACTTGGTCGAACCGATCCATTCCTCTCATTCTTTTGACCTCCAAGATTATTATCAACATCCTCAAAAATACCGGGCTTGTTTCAATCACTACCTGCCTTATTTGAGTATGATTGTTAATTGTATTTATTGGAGTCCCAAGTATCCTCGCTTTGTTACGAAAGAAAATCTCGCCTCCCATTGGGAAACAGAAAAAGAACCCCGTCTGCAAGCTATAATTGACATTTCATGCGACATTGAAGGGGCCGTAGAGATTACTTATCGAGTGACTACTCCTGATAATCCGGTTTATACCTATCATCCTTTGACCAGGAAATATCAAGATGGGTTTTATCCTGAAGGAGTGAGTTTATTAGCCATTGATAACCTTCCCGCCGAAATCCCCCTCGAGTCATCTGTCTTCTTTAGCCTGGTCCTGAAACCTTTTATCTCGGCTTTGGCCCAGGCTGATTACTCTGTCCCTTTTAATAAATTAGCTCTGCCAGCTCCGCTAAAAAGGGCTGTAATTCTATATCGGGGTGAATTTACTCCTGATTATAAGTACATGGAAAAGTTTATCCGAAATATCACGTCTTAAAAATACTAATGAAAGAAATTCTGGTTCTAGGAGCAGGTTTCGTTGCTCGACCGCTGGTTCGCTATATCCTGGATGAAACTCCTTTCTTCGTTACCTTGGCCGACATAAACCTTTCTGCGGCCCAGAGAATTATTGATAATCACCCGCGAGGAAGAGCTCTTCAACTCGATATTCGAGAGCCAGGAGCACTTCGCCAGCAAGTCAGAAGGACAGAGGCGGTGGTAAGCCTTCTGCCCCGAATCTTTCACGATCAGGTTGCCCTGGTCTGCTTAGAAGAGAAAAAGCATCTAGTGACAACTTCTTATGTCAGCGCGACGATGAGACAACTTAATGAGGAGGCTAAATCAAAAGGGCTTTTATTCCTTAATGAGGTTGGTGTGGATCCTGGTCTTGATCACATGGAAGCAGTCCGTTTTATAAATGAGGCTAAAGCCCAAGGAAAAAAAATAATTTCCTTTGTGTCTTATTGTGGTGGTCTGCCAGCTCCCGAGGCTCGGAATAATCCCTTCAACTACAAGTTTTCCTGGAGTCCCCAAGGTGTTCTTCAAGCCTGCCAACGGGAAGCTCATTATTTATGGCAGGGGAGGGTAGTGGAGGTAAGAGGTCAGGACTTATTTTTTCATTGTCAACCCATCTCCATTGACCAGTTTGGTGTTCTGGAAGGGTATCCCAATGGAGATTCCCTGCCTTACCAAGCTCTTTATCATCTTCCCGAAGTTTCGACTCTCTTGAGAGGTACTCTTCGTTATCCAGGTTGGTGTGGTTTGATGCAAATAATAAAAGAATATGGACTTCTTCAAGGAGAGGAAAGAAACTGGCCAGTTGAAACCTTTCTTGAATTCAGTAAAAACTTTTTAAATGATAAAAAAATATCGAAGGCGACAATCAAAAAATGGGGACAGGAAACCATTTTGCGGGCTCACCAAGCTTTAGAATGGCTAGGCTTCTTTCAGCCCGAACCTCTTCCTTCTTCGACTTTTGCCCCTCAGGCCTTATTAGCTCAGCGCATGATGGCTAAGATGCAATACCTGCCCGAAGAAAGAGATATGGTTATTTTGCAGCATAAATTTGAATTAGAAGATAAGAGCGAGAAAAATAAAAGGCAAGTTATCTCTTCTACTCTGGTAGAATTTGGTCAGCCCGATGGGGATTCAGCAATGTCCCGGTTGGTTGGGTTGCCAGCCGCCATCGCGACCCAATTAGTCGTTGAAGAAAAAATAAATTTGACTGGAGTTCACATTCCTGTTCACCCTCAAATTTATCAACCAATTTTGAATCAATTAAGCAGGCTGGGCATAAATTTTATAACCGAGGTTAGGCCAGCTACTTAAAATTATAAACCATATTGACAAGCCAAAGCGAGAGCCTCATTATTTAGAATGAAGGGAGGTTAAATTGAGAAGAAAACCTGCGGTGGCCGGTTATTTTTATCCTTCCCACTCTCGTGAGTTAACCCGGATGATTGAAAATTACGTTGAGTCTGATCAAGATAGAATCAAGGCAAAAGCAGTAATTTCTCCCCACGCTGGATATATTTATTCTGGAGCAGTAGCCGGAGCTGTTTTTTCCTCCGTTAAGCTGCCCGAGCGCTACCTATTGTTAGGTCCGAATCACCGGGAAGTGCCGACGCTTATGGCTACTTATCCTGATGGAAGTTGGGAAACTCCTTTAGGGGAGTTAAAAATCGATTCTTCCCTTAAGAAAAAAATTATAGATAATTGTTCTCTGGTTGAAGAGAGTGAAGAAGCTCATGCCTATGAGCATTCAATCGAAGTGCAATTGCCTTTCATTCAATATTTTTGCCCTGCCGCCTCAATCGTTCCCATCGCCATTTCTTATTATGCCCACTTTACGCAAATAGAGGAACTGGGGCAAGCAATCGGCGAAGCTGTTCTTACCGAGAAAGAACCGATCCTGATTGTCGCCAGCACAGATATGAGCCATTATGTTCCAGCGGAAACAGCTCAAGAGAAAGATAATTTAGCCATTAGGAAAGTTGAAGAACTTGATGCTCAAGGGTTAATTGAAACAGTGCGTAAAAAAAATATCAGTATGTGCGGCTACTTACCAACAGCGGTGGCAATTATTGCCGCTAAAAGAATGGGGGCCAAAAAAGGAGAATTAATTAAATATCAAACTTCGGGTGATGTTTCGGGCGATTACTCAGAAGTAGTTGGTTATGCAGGGATAAGAATTTATTAAGATTTTTGCCTATAACTTTGCTCACATTTTCAATAGATGGGAAAAAATTGAAATGTAAATACTTAATGCTATGCATTATTAACTCCAACATTTATCCTTAATTAAGGATAGATGATAATTTTAATCTTTTTGAGTTAATGCTTAGTCGAATTCTTATTAAAAAAGAAATCGCTTAAACTTGATTTCTGGGGGAATTTAAACCCTTTTTGGTGAGCATTATATGAGGCTAACGGGTATAATATCAATAAGATGGAGCAGCTCGACCCTTAAAAAGATATCTGAAAAGCCCAGCTTGTTTATTGAAAAATGAATTCTTTAAAATTAAATTTGTTAATCTTTATCCTCTTGACAGTAGCCTTCTAAGGCGTGAACCGTAAAAAGAGTTAAATAATTGACTAGGCCCTAAAAATTGACAATTTTTAGGAGTTAATGCTATAAAATCAAGAAGAAGAGGAGTTAACAACCAGTGAAAACAAGACTAAGGGAAAAAGATAAGTATATTTTCCAGTTGATTGTAGAAGAGTATATTCTCACTGGTCGGCCGGTTGGGTCGGCTACAATTGCTCGCAAAAGTAAGACACCTGTGTCCTCAGCTACCATACGCAACATCATGGCTAAATTAGAGAAGAGTGGTTATCTGAGGAAACCACACTCCAGCGCCGGGCGGATCCCTACTGATCGAGGATTGCGGTTGTATGTTAATCAACTCTATGATCAGGTGCTTCCTTCGCAAGAGTTTTTTGATTTACCACCAGAGACTTTTGTTATTGATCAGGGAGATTTTAATAAGCTTCTCCAAAATGTATCCCAATTGTTATCGTCGTATTCAGATAATATTGGATTTGTTATTTCCCCAAGCCTCTCCCGGGTCCTTTTTAAACACGTTCGTTTTATCAGGATTTCCGAGAAGAAATTTATGCTTATCCTAGTGACTACTTTTAATTTGATTTTGACAGAGATAATTGAGTCCTCAGTGGATATGACTCAATATGAATTAGATCGAGCCGCTCGATATATTGAAGAAAAATTTGCGGGTAAAAACTTGATTTATGTTCATAATTATCTACAAAGGGAATTTCCTCGCTTTCAAACCAGGTTTGAGGATGTTCTCCAGAAATTAAGCATGTTATTAAGGGTGTATACTCTGCATGAAGAAGAGTCAAAAAAGATTTATCTTGAAGGAACGTCCAAATTAATCAGCAAGGTTAATCTTTTTGACTTGGAGAGACTGCAATCTTTATTTCAAAAATTTGAAGAAAGAGCCAAACTGGCTCAGCTTCTCTCTGATTTAATTAATTTAGACCGGGTCCGGGTGCTGATTGGAACCGAAATCGATGTTCCCGATATTGCTGATTGCTCATTGATTCTTTCTCACTATGGGAGTGAAGAACAGATCTTGGGTTCATTAGGAATTATCGGACCGAAAAGAATCCCTTATCGTCAAGTAATTCCCTTGGTTGAATATGTTGCTCGTCGCTTGAGTCAGGCCTTTCGCCTTTCTCATTAAGGAGGAAAAGCAATGGATGAGGAAAACAAAATCAAGCAACCAGGTGAACAAAAAGGTGAACAGAAAAGCCAATCAGAGCCAGAAATTGAATATTTAACCGAAGTAAAGAAACCCCACCGTAAAAAATCTTCAACCGCAGCCAAAAGCAGTCAAAAGATTAAAGAATTGGAAAGTAAACTACAAAAAAAAGAAGAAGAAATTGAACATTTAAATAAAAATGTGGCTAAGCTTAAAGAAGAAGTACTCCGCCAATTAGCTGATAAAGAAAATCTAAGAAAACGATATGAAAAAGAAAAAGAGGATTATTTCCAGTTTGCTTTGAGTGATATATTAAGTGATTTATTGACTATTCTTGATAATTTCGAAAGAGCTCTTCAAAGTTCTAATATCGATAATCAAGAAAGTTTCAAGCAAGGCGTGGAGATGATTTATCGCCAGCTCCGAGACTTGATTTTTAAAAGAGGAGTGGAGCCAATTGAAATTAAAGACAAAAAGTTTGATCCTTACCTCCATCAAGCCTTTGTCACTGAAGAATCGGATGAAATCGACGAGATGGAGGTTGGAGAGGAACTTCAAAAAGGGTATACTCTTAAGGGGCGTCTTTTACGCCCCAGCCTGGTCAAGGTAATTGTTCCTCGGCAAAAGGATGCTGAATGAGCCAAGTAATCGGGATTGATTTGGGAACCACTTATTCTTGTGTTGCTTATCTTCAGGGAGAAGAAGCCCTAATTATTCCTAATTTAGAAGGCAATAATACAACTCCTTCCGTGGTGAGCTTTACTTCTTCAGGTGAACAATTAATTGGAACTCCAGCTCTTAGGCAAGCGCCAACTAATCCGGACAAAACTGTTTATGCGGTGAAACGGTTAATGGGTAAAAAATTTAATTCCGCCGAGATTCAGGAGCTCCAAAATAAATTAAGCTATAAATTAGATAAGGCTCCCAATGGAGATGTAATCATCGATTTAGGAGGGAGTTATATAACTCCACAAGAAATTTCTTCTCTTATCTTGAGGTATTTACGTAAATGTGCCGAAGATTATTTAGGGGAAAAAGTAAAAGATGTGGTCATTACTGTCCCCGCCCATTTTAATGATCATCAACGGCAGGCTACTAAAGATGCAGCTAAAATTGCTGGACTAAATACTCTTCGGGTGATCAATGAACCCACGGCGGCTAGTCTAGCCTATGGTTTGGGAAGTAAGAGAAATGGGAAGGTTGTGGTCTATGATATGGGTGGCGGGACTTTCGATGTAACAATCCTGGAAATAAGCGATGGAATATTTCATGTTTTAGCCACCATTGGGGATACATTCTTAGGAGGAGAAGATTTTGATAATCGCCTAATTTCTTGGATATTAGATGAATTTAAGAAAAAGGAAGGTATCGATCTAAGCGAGGATAAGTTTGCCTTGCAAAGAATAAAGGAAGCCGCCGAAAAAGCAAAGCGAGAGCTTTCATATACCCTAGAAACGCAAATTAATCTGCCCTTTATTGTCTCTAAAGATTCCGAATCGAAACATCTTCAAGTGAGTCTAACCAGAAGTCTATTAGAAAATTTAACTAAGGATTTAGTAGATAAAACCATTCCTTATATGACCCAAGCTCTGGATGAAAGCAAGCTCGGATTAGAAGAAATTGAAGAAGTTATTCTGGTTGGGGGACAAACGAAGATGCCCTTGATTAAGGAAACAGTGACAAAATTTTTCGGACACGAACCATCCAGATCAATAAATCCAGATGAAGCTGTAGCGATGGGGGCGGCTATTCAATCAGGAGTGTTAAGCGGAGAAATTCATGATATAGTTTTATTACTCGACGTGACTCCCATTTCGCTAGGAATTGAAGCTGAGAATGATCAATTTGTGAAGATAATCGAAAAGAATACCACTATTCCCACCAAAAAAACCATGTCTTTTACCACTGTCGAAGACAACCAACGTCGAGTAAAAATACATGTGATGCAAGGAGAAAATCCGCGGGCTTCGGAAAATGTTTCCTTAGCTCGGTTTGATTTAGTCGGGATTGAACAAGCACCTGCTGGAGTTCCTCAAATAGATGTGACTTTTGAAATTGATGCCGATGGGTTAGTTAGAGTCTCGGCTAAGGATGTGGCCACCAATAGAGAGCAAAGTATTGAAATTCGCCCCTCGGCGGGATTAAGTACTTTTGAGCTTAATAAAATCATGAAGAGAACAGAAGATCAAGCGGAGGTCGAAAAAGATGAGGAAACGGGATTACTATGAAGTTTTAGGTGTTTCTCGCCAGGCAACATCGGAGGAGATTAAAAAGGCCTATCGTCAGATGGCTTTGAAATATCATCCTGACCGGAATCCTGGGGACAAAGAAGCCGAAGAGAAATTTAAAGAAGCTGCCGAAGCCTACAGTGTTCTTATCGATCCGGAAAAGAGAAGAATGTATGACCTCTATGGTGAGGAAGGATTAAGAAGCGAAGGCTTTTCCGGGTTTAGTGGTTTTGATTCATCTATTTTTTCTGAATTTGAAGATATCCTTGGAAATTTTTTTAGTTTTGGTTTTGGAGATTTATTTGGTTCTCCCTCTCGTCGTCGCCGCGCGCCTCAACGGGGCCGCGATCTTCTTCTTGACTTGGAGATTTCTCTAGAAGAAGCTGCCTCTGGCATTGAGAAAAAGATAACCCTGGAGCGGCGGGAGACCTGTCCAGTTTGCCAAGGAAGCAAGGTTCAACCTGGGACGCAGAAAAAGAGTTGTCCTTTATGTCAAGGACGAGGTCAAGTGAGATATCAACAAGGATTTTTTACCCTAACTCGGACCTGCCACCAATGTGATGGAACTGGCGAAGTGATTATCCATCCTTGTAAAGAATGTCAAGGCCGAGGTAAGGTGCTGGAGAAGAGGACTCTTTCGATCAAAATACCAGCCGGAATTGATGATGGCATGCAATTAAGAATTTCGGGAGAGGGAGAGGCCGGAGATCGTGGGGGTCCTCGGGGGGATCTCTATGTCCAAATTAAAATAAAAAGACATAAATTATTCGAACGAAAGAATAATGATCTTTATACTGAGATCCCTATTTCCATGGTTCAAGCTACTTTGGGTACCACCCTGAAAATTCCTACTCTTAATGGGGAAGAAACGCTTGTTATTCCCTCCGGAACCCAGCCTAATACTTTACTTCGCCTGAAGGGTAAAGGAATAAAAGATATCCAGACCCAAAGGCCCGGTGATCTATTTGTCAGAGTTAAAGTTAAAATTCCTAAAAGGCTGAGTAAAGAAGAGAAAGAATTATTGAGAAAGTTTGCTCTCTTCAGAGGAGAACAGATTGATGAAGTTGATGATTCACCTCTTAAAAAGGTCAAAAATTTTTTTCATTAAGAAACAACCTTGACCGCCAATAGATTTTTCATCAATTCCCAAGAAATTAATCGGCCCTATTCTTATCTTAAAGGCTCAGAACATCATCACCTCTACCATGTTCTTCGTAAAAGACCAGGTGAAAAAATATTTCTTTTCGATGAAAAAAGCACTACTTATGAGGCAACAATAACTAAAGTTGAAAAAGATAAAACAACCCTCTTTATATTAAACTCCCAGCCTCCTTCTCCTCAAAAAGTTATTATCAAGCTGGGGATAGGACTTCTTAAGTCTAAAAGCATGGACTTGGTTGTCCAAAAAGCCACCGAATGGGGGATTTCGCAGATTTTTCCTCTCTTCACCCAGAGGAGTGTGGCGAAAATTAACCAACAAAGGGAAGCGAAATTACTAAGATGGCAGCAGATTGCTATTGAGGCCGCCAAACAGAGTGGACAAGTCCATCTTCCCCAGATCGAAAAACCCTGCCCGTTGAGTGAATTTTTAAAAATCGACCACCCTCCTAATAAATGTTTTCTCAGTGAAACAGGCGGAGAATTACTTTACTCCGTGCTAAAAAAGGAAATGATTAAAGACAAAAAATGCCCAGAAGATGAAAAGGAAGGAAAAGTTTTTTTAATGCTAATTGGCCCTGAAGGGGGATGGACAGAAGAAGAGCAAAATTATATGATGAAATACGGTTTTAAGAAAGTGAGTTTAGGCCCTTATATTTTACGAGCGGAAACTGCAGCTATTTCAACTATGGCCATTGTTGGCCACTTTCTTATTGAGGATTAATAACGATGTTTTTGCAAGGCCAAAAAGTTGGTAAATACAAAATAATTCGCTCTTTAGGGAGTGGAGGTTTCGGTTCTGTTTTTCTAGCCAAAGACACCTGGCTCGATCTTGAAGTGGCCATCAAAGTGCCTCACCGCCAATCCACTGAATTATTCAAATTACTGAAAGAGCCTCGGTTGCAAGCTGCTTTAGATCATCCCAACATAGTTAGGATGATGAGCGCTGAAAAGGAAAATAAAATTTTTTTCATGGTTATGGAATATGTAAAGGGAGAGTCGTTAGAAAAAATCATTGATCGAGAGAAAACTTTAGATAGTGATCGGGCAATCGATTATATTGTCCAAATATGTGATGGCGTTGACCATGCTCACTCCAACAAGATAATTCACCGTGATTTAAGGCCTTCCAATATCATTGTCTCTGAAAGAGGAATTATTAAAATAACGGATTTTGGTACTTCGGCCTGGCTTAATGGAGTCCCTTATGCTTCCACTCGCATCGGTTCACCTCCTTATATGGCTCCCGAACAGTTCCAGGGGAAAGCAACTTTTCAATCCGACATCTATTCTATCGGTTGCATCTTTTATGAAATGCTCATTGGTCGTCCTCCCATCTATGACCCCGATCCATTTAAAATTTTGGAAAAGGCTCAACAAGGAAAGATTACTCCTCCCCGATTAAAGAACAACCGGATTCCCAAAGAAGTAGACCGGATTATCATGAAGTGCTTGGCCTCTAGTATTGAGGACCGTTATCGACGGCCAGCCGAGATCATCAAAGAAATATCAAATTTTAGGGGAAGAGATTCAGTGAAATCAGAGATAGATGACATCTTCACCCGGATTCGGGCCCGGGAGAAAAAACCAAAGCTTGATTTCTGCTGGAATTGTCGCCGGCCTCTTCCTTATAAGGCTCAAGTTTGCCCTCGATGTGGGGAAAAGGTTGAAAACTGAGATAGAATTAAGCTCAAAGCGGGGCTATTTGACTATCTATCTTTATTTATTTAAGATTGAATTTTGCTTTAATACAACTAATCAATAATTTAAAGGTAAAGGAGAACTAATGAGTTCTTTTAATGAAAAGGCTCTAATTTGGATGAATGGTCGCCTTATTCCCTGGAAGGAAGCCAAAATTCATGTGGCTTCCCATGTAGTTCATTATGGGTCATCGGTTTTTGAAGGAATCAGAGCCTATCATACAACCAAGGGTACCGCCATTTTTCGCCTCGATGATCATCTCCAAAGAATGTATGACTCATGTAAAATTTATCGGATAGATGTTCCTTATACTTTGGCGGAAATGAAGGAGGCGGTCATCGAGACAGTTAAAGCCAACCAATTAGAAGCCTGTTATATTCGGCCGGTGATTTTTCGTGGGTATGGTTCTTTGGGGGTCAATCCCTTTCCTAACCCCGTGGAATGTGCTATTTTGGTTTGGGAATGGGGTCAGTACCTTGGTAAAGATTCTGTTGAACAGGGAGTAGACGTTAAAATCGCGACTTGGCAGAGAATGGCTCCCAACTCTTTTCCTGCTTTAGCCAAAACTGGGGCTAATTATATGAATTCACAATTAATAAAGATGGAAGCTGTCCTGGAAGGATATGCCGAAGGAATTGCTCTTAACATCCGGGGTCATGTTAGTGAAGGGAGTGGTGAAAATCTATTCCTTGTTTACCAGGGAAAAATTTATACTCCTCCTCTCTCTTCATCTGTTTTACCTGGGATAACTAGGGATACGGTTATCGTCTTAGCTCAAGAAATAGGATTAGAGGTGAAAGAAGACACTATTCCCCGGGAAATGTTGTATATTGCCGATGAACTATTTTTCACCGGCACAGCGGCTGAGATAACGCCTATCCGCTCGGTAGATAAAATCTCCATCGGGGAAGGAAAAAGAGGACCGGTCACCGCTCAACTGCAAAAAAAGTTTTATGCTTATATCAATGGCGAAGAGGAGGATCGGTATCATTGGTTAACATATGTTTCTAGAAAAAAATAAAAAAAGGGGGGGAAAGATGGACATTGATGAATTATTAAAAATTGCCATCGAAGCCGATGCTTCAGATCTTCATCTAAAGGCGGGAAATTATCCCATTATTCGGGTTCATGGGCGTTTGAAACCGCTAACTAGTTTTTCGCGCCTCACAGTTAAAGACACCCTGGAGATGGCCGATCAAATTACCAGCGATCACCAAAAAGAGGTACTAAGAAAAAACTTAGACCTTGATTTAGCCTATAGTTTGCCTGGGTTTGGCCGTTTTCGAGGTTCCATTTATCACCAAAGGGGAAGTATTGCCATTGTTTTACGAATTATTCCGCTGGAGGTTAAAACCATTTCCGAGTTAAATCTCCCCCCAGTGTTAGAAAAAATTTCCATGGAGCAACGAGGATTAGTTTTAGTCACCGGGACAACAGGATCAGGAAAAACTACCACTTTGGCGGCCATGATTGATCATGTCAATTCCAACCGAATTGAAAATATCATCACCATTGAAGATCCGATTGAATATCTTCACCGGGATAAAAAATCCACCATCAGCCAAAGAGAAGTGGGGGTAGATGTTGTCGACTTTGAACGAGGTTTAAGAGCCTCACTTCGTGAGGATCCAGATGTTATCTTGGTCGGCGAGATGCGCGACCGGGAAACAATTGAAACTGCTCTCCTGGCCGCCGAAACAGGTCATCTGGTGTTAAGTACCCTTCATACTCTTGATGCCCCGGAAACGATTAACCGCATTGTTTCTGTTTTTGCCCCCCATCATCAGCGCCAGGTCCGCCTGCAGCTGGCTAGCATTTTGAAAGCGGTCATCTCTATGCGCCTTATTCCCACTAAAGATGGAAAAGGTCGTGTTCCGGCGGTAGAAGTAATGGTTAATACCTCTTATATTGCTGATTGTATTCAGGATCGAGAAAAAACATCTTTAATCCGGGATGCTATTGCTCAAGGAGTTTCACAATATGGAATGCAGACATTTGATCAATCGGTTTATCAACTTTATAAGGAAGGATTCATTTCTTACGAACAGGGCCTTCGTTATTCTTCCAGTCCTGACAATTTCAAGTTACGGGTTATGGGGATTAGATCAACCCTCGATGTGGCTCTTGAAGACATGGAGCGCTCGATGGGTAAAGTTATTCGAGAGGAGGAGGTAGCTGAGGAAGAGGAATGAAAGCACAAGAAATTCGGGAAACATTTCTCAATTTTTTTGCCCAGAAAAAGCATAAGATAGTAAAAAGCTCATCGTTGATTCCCAAGGATGATCCCACCATTCTTTTCACCAACGCTGGAATGAATCAATTCAAAAATGTATTTCTCGGGCTTGAGAGACGATCATACTCACGAGCAGCCACGGTTCAAAAATGTATGCGAGTCAGTGGTAAACATAATGATTTAGAACAGGTAGGTCGAACAAGTAAGCATCATACTTTTTTTGAAATGCTAGGAAATTTTTCCTTTGGGGATTATTTCAAAAGAGAAGCTATCCACTATGCCTGGGAATTAATGACTGCTGTTTTTGGTTTTCCCCCGGAAAAATTATATATTACGGTTTATGTTGATGATGACGATGCCTTCCAAGTCTGGAAAGATGAAATTGGTATTCCCGAAAATAGGATATTTCGTTTCGGCCGGGAGGATAATTACTGGGCCATGGGGGATATCGGGCCCTGTGGTCCTTGTTCGGAAATTCATTTTGACCTTGGCTCAGAATTAGAAGAAGGTTCACCGGCCGAATTAATTGCCCAGGGGAGTGACCGCTTTCTGGAGTTATGGAATCTAGTTTTTATGCAATTCTATCAAGATGAACAAGGACAAGTTCATCCGTTGCCTTCTCCCTCAATTGATACCGGGATGGGGTTGGAGAGGATGGCTACTTGCCTGCAAGGGAAAAAGAGTAATTTTGAAACCGATCTTTTCCTTCCGATTATCCAGAGAGTCATGGAGCTCAGCCAGGAAGATTATCCCACCCGGACGGAAAAAGATGCATCCTTTCGAATTATTGCTGATCATATTCGCTCTATTTCCTTTTTAATCGGGGATGGTGTAATGCCGGCCAATGAAGGCCGCGGTTATGTTTTAAGAAGATTAATCCGGCGCGCTTTTCGCCATGGACAAAAATTGGGGTTAGATCAACCCTTTTTATATCAACTTGTTGCCGTAGTTAGCGAAATAATGAAAGATGCTTATCCTGAGTTGCTGGATTCGGTTCAGTTTATTACTCAAGTTTGCCTAGCTGAAGAAGAACGTTTTTCCCAAACTCTTCATTCCGGCTTAAAAACTTTTTACCATTTTGTGGAAAAAACCATAAAGGAAAAGAAGAAAATTCTTCCTGGTGAGGTGATATTTAAACTATATGATACTTATGGTTTCCCTCTTGATTTATCTCGAGACTTAGCAGCTGAAAGAAATTTAGATATTGATGAACAAGGCTTTCAAAAAGAATTAGAGAAACAGAGAACCAAAGCTCGCTTGCACTGGAAGGGAGACCAAGAATTACGAGAAAAAGCTGTTTACGGAAATCTTAAAGGATTAAAAAGTGAATTCGTGGGTTACGAGATGACCAGTTTGGCTGAAGCGAAAGTTCTGGCTTTAGTTAAAGATGGTCAACTGGTCAAAGAGTTAGGAGAAGGAGAAGAAGGAGAGATTATCCTTGATAAGACTCCTTTCTATGCTGAAGCTGGAGGCCAAATTGGTGACACCGGTTATTTGAAGAGTGCTTACTTTTCAGGCCAGGTAACCAATGCTTTTTACCCCCTCCCGGAAGTAATTGCCCATCAAGCCAAAGTATTTTCAGGAAAAATTAAGGTGGGAGATATTATTGAAGCAGTTATCAATAATGAACAACGAAAAAGCATCAGCCGTAATCATACGGCCACCCATCTTCTCCATGCTGCTCTCCGGCAAATGCTGGGTGATCATGTCAAACAAGCTGGGTCTCTCGTGGCTGCCGATAGGTTAAGGTTCGATTTTACTCATTTTGCTGCCCTAAGTTCAGCTCAGATCCAACAGTTAGAAGAAATGATAAACCAAAAGATTAGAGAAAATATTCTTGTTGAGGTCAGAGAAACGACTTTAGAAGAAGGCTTAAAAGAAGGAGCAATGGCAATTTTTGAAGAAAAATATGGTGAACAAGTTCGAATGATTTGTATTGGTGACTTCAGTAAAGAGCTTTGTGGAGGAGTTCACGTTCGGCAGACAGGAGAAATTGGTGTTTTTAAAGTTCTCTCCGAGGCCAGCGTGGCCGCTGGGATGAGAAGAATTGAAGCTGTTACCGGGAAGGCAGCCTTGAAATATTTTCAGGAAATCGAGGAGTTAACTAACCAAATTTCTCTAGTCCTGAATACTTCCAAGAAAGAAATGCTGACTCAACTGGAAAGATTGAAAGAAAATTTGAAAAGAAAAGAAAAAGAAATTGAACAACTTAGAGCTAAGATTTTTCAAAGTCAGGTTAAATTTGATGAACAAAACTTGGTGGAAGTGGATAGAATCAAGATCTATGTTAAAAAGATCGAAGGCATAAATCAAAATGAAATCAGAAACTTAGCTGATAACCTTAAGCAAAGATTGGGATCAGGTGTAGTGGTCTTAGGGACCAAGCTAGGAAATAGAGTTTTAGTGGTCGTTTCCGTTTCCAAAGAAGCCTCTTCGCTTGTCCCCGCTAATATTCTTATTGACAAGATAGCCCCTTTAATTGAGGGTGGGGGAGGAGGAAGAGCTGATTTTGCCCAAGCCGGGGGCAAGAAAGTTAGCGAACTTGACCAAGTCCTCGAGAGAATTCCCCAAATGGTTAGAGAAATAAGGGAAGAAAAAAATCACCTTTAAAGGTGATTGAAAAATAAGAATTAAATATATATATTATTAATAACAAAAGAACAATGAGGGGTTTTAACCAAAAAATATACATGTTGATAATTTTTTGCTTTTGTTTGCTCCTTATTTACCCCCTGACAGCTAAGGCCGGTCTCCGAACAGAGATTCAAAAAATTGTCGAAGATATTGCTCAGAAATACAGCTTGGATCCAACCCTCATCCACTCAATAATTAAAATTGAATCAAATTATGACCCCTGGGCCATCTCACCCAAAGGAGCTATGGGTCTAATGCAGTTGATGCCCTCCACCGCTAGCCAATATGGCGTTAGGAACATTTTTGACCCTCGGGAAAATATTGAGGGAGGAGTAAAATACCTTAAAGATCTTATTCGTCTTTATCAGGGGAAAACGGACTTGGTCCTGGCGGCTTATAATGCTGGTCAAGAAGCCATCAAGAAATTTGGCGGGATACCTCCTTATCCGGAAACTATAAATTATATTGAAAAAGTGAAGGCCTCTTACCAACAACCCTTCATCAAGACCAAGACAAAAATTTATAAATTCATCGACAAGCGGGGTAGAGTAGTCCTGACTAATGATCGTCTCTATTATCTTCGCCATCGCCAGGATGGTTGATATTTCCTGCCTTTGCTGTTAAATTGGCAATTCCTTTCTCCCCCTAAGGATAGATATTTGAGGAATCCTCTAAGACTTAAACAGGAGATAATAACTGGCGCTTCATTTTTATTTGGCCTCCGATTGGCTTCTAACTAAATAAATTTACTAACCGATCATTTATTATCTATTCTTTAAGGCCAATTACTATTCCATCCAGACCTGAGAAATGCATCTCCTCATTCATGACCAGCGGAAAGTGGAAGAATAACTGAATTTAACAGGATAGTTTTGCCTAGTTGCCTTTAACGGGTAAAATCCGGGGAACTATTTCAAAGGAAGCCGGTAGCAAGCCAATCACCTCTCCATCAATCTCAATCAGAACTGGCTCTTTTTCGTTTACTGGATAGACTTTAACTTTTTTAGCCCGGTGAAAATCAATTTTAGGGTGGCTTAAATGGTTCCCGAGATAAATTCGCCACACATGACGTAGAAATTCGAAAGTTTTCATGCCCTTGACCAAAATAACATCAAATAGCCCATCATCTAAGTTAGCGTGGGGGGCAATCTTCATGCCTTTGCCGAAAACTCGTCCATTGGCGATGGCCCCAGCTAGATATTCCCCGGAAGGGAGTTCTTGGTCATCCAAAATTATCCGTAATTTTTTATTTTGGTAGTGAAAAAAACTTTGGAGAAGACTTCGAAAATAAGAAGAGGCTTTTCTCTGGCGACCAAACTTTTCCATATGAGCTACGACTTCTCCTCCAATCCCGAAATCGCCAACGTTAATAAATAGCCTTTCTTTTTCACTTCCTGAAAAAGAAGTAAAACGTAAAAGGCCAACATCAATTTTTTTAGTTGTTGCCTGAATAATCGTTTCGATAGCTCTTCTTAGGTTTAAGGGAATGTTTAGGCTTTTGATAAAATCACAGCCTGTTCCCGAAGGGATAATACCTAGAGTAGCTTCCTTATTGATTAAATTGTTTTCTTCAAAAAATCCATTAGCTATTTCATTGATAGTGCCGTCCCCCCCAACCCCGACAATTAATTCGGTTCCTTCTTTGACGGCAGCTCGGGAGATTTCGGTGGCTTGGGCTGGTTTTTCAGTAAAAGTATAGGAAAATTCCTGGAAAAAATGACGAAGTGCTTCTTTAATCCTTTGCCAACGTTTTTTGGTCCTTCCTCGATCAGAGGCAGGATTAACGATGACTTGAATTTTCTGGCGGAAGGACATCAACTTGACCTGGGGTAGTTTTTTTCTTCCCAAAAAGGGTCGCCCCGAGAATTCCTCCCAGGGCACCGAGGGAAGCAAAAATGATAGCACTAATTAATAAACTTAACAAGAACATAGCCGCCGAGGCGGGACCAAATCCTCTATCAAGGAAATTTTCCCAGCCAGCCGGCATTTCTTCAGTGAATTCCGCCATTCTTTCCATAAAACGCTGGAAAACTCGGGCATTGACTGCTTGAAGAGGAAGGCTGATGATGGCATCAACAATGGCGGCGATGATACCAGTCAATAAGCCGACAATGGCACCATCTCCAACGGGAAGAGAATGAGGATAATCTTTAGCTAAAAGATAAGACGCCAACATAGCCCCGGCGATGATCCATAAGCAGCAAAGGCAATTAAAAAAAGGAATGGCTGAGAATAATCCAGCGATTCCTCCTCCAATAAGAGCAGGGATTAGCATTGCTGGCTTTTGGTTGCTCATTAGTTCTCCTCCAACTTGTTTATTCTAAGATTTTTTCTTTCTCTAAAGCAAGAACTATTTTCGGTTCAGCTTGTACTTCTTGATCTTTGTTTTAACTTTGTTTTAACGGGCTTTAAATAAGAGCATTAAAATCCACTTCAATAAGTTTGAAGTCAAGAAAGAATTAAATAGAATATACTAAAAAAGAAAAATAATTACTTGTTTTTTCCAGATTGGGCTAAAGCTTCGCTTAGGCCGTAAAGAAAATAAAAAGGAAGAATGAGTCCCCAGATGAGGCCGGTTGTCAATCGAACCCAAGTTGAAGTCGACCAAAGGTGAAAAAAATTGCCCAGAGAATCAAGCCCAATTGGCAAAGAAAAAAGAAGTAAGTAGAAAAGATGGGGAAGAAGAGGCCGAGTTGTTCCCCCAAAAAACGGATAAATCACGAGACCAAGGAAAAAGCCTAAATAGATACCTGTGCATCGTCCACACACCGCTAAGGAATGCCCCCAAAGCTGAAAACAACGAGAGGGCACCTGGTGGCAAAAAGGGCTGAAAAGACCATAAATTAAAGTGCCCCACGGATTATGGATGCTTTGCAGATAGGGAGCTAAAAAGATTAACGAGACAAGAAGTGAGGAACCGATTAAAGTGCCAAAATAAACTATTTTTAACTTGCCTAAAAAAATGTTTTCATGTTTATTATCCATGGTCGATTAGAAAATAATCATATCATTGAGAAAAGTATTTTTCCAATTAACTCAGGTTAATTCAGGCTCAGAAATTTGATTTATATTTGACATGATAGCGCTTCGCAGTGTAAATTTATTTCTGCATTTGCCAGTTGTTTATTGTGGCCAATAAAAAGGAAAAGAATTTTATCGCTAAGATCTTAATGTTGAAAAAAAGAAGTGATAAGGTCGGCCAAAAGAGTAAATTTATTACTATTATTATGCTTATTTGCCGATCAAGTAGGTAATGGTGAAAAATCATGCAGCTGACTCTAATGAAGGCTTCAATAAAATTTCCCATAAAAAAATGATGATTATAAAAAAAGAGGAGGTAATCATGTCCAAGAGAAAATTATCTTTAGGGTTAATCTTGCTTGCTCTTTGTATTTCCTTTACCTTCCTGCAAGGAGCAGTTAGTGAGCAGGTTTTAGAAAATGTGTTTTCATTTACTGTGTTAGGACCTAATAAAGAAACATTAGCCAAGGGTACTGGGTTTCTCGTTGCCAAACAAATATTGGTCACTAATTATCATTTAATAAGTCAAGCAGTTAATAAAGTAGAAGGTCTTAATTATAAAGGAAAGAAAGTTAAATTTGATGGAATAATCAGTTTTGATAAGAATTTCAACCTTGCTCTCTGTAAAGTTAACCAGAAAAAACTAGGGCTAAAACTAGGAAATTTTGGCTCTCTTCAAGCAGGGAAAAAGGTGACAGTGGTTGGTTCGAATGAATCGGGTGATATTGTTGAGTTTAATGGCGAAGTTAAGGATATACATGAAATAAACTCTTCGTTGAGCGTGGCTGAATTAACTATCTCAGGACCCCAAACTTTATCTGGTGCTCCGGTTCTAGATGAGAGCGGAGTGGTGGTTGGCGTACTGATGGTTTTGGAAGGGGGGCGAAAAGTTGCCCTGCCGGTGGACGGGATAGGCCGGCTTTCCCAAACCAGTGTTGTTAAGAAATTTAAGCAATGGAAGGCAGAAAAATATTTTGACACTCTGGAAGGATCGCTTTTGGCCGGGCGGATATACGAAGCTGTTGGAGAATCAGGCCGGGCGCAAATACATTTAGAAAATGCCGTAAAATTGAATCCCAACGATGTCGAGCTTCTTCTTCAATTGGCGGAAATTTACAGCGAACAAAGGAATTTTGAATCCGCCATTTCCACTTATGAAAAAGTTCTCCAACAGCAGCCTGATCGAGATGATGTTTATCTAAAAATTGGTAATGTTTACTTAAACATGATGAAATGGAACGAAGCGATTGCATCTTTTCAGAAAGCCTACGAGCTCAATCAACAAAATGAAAAGACTTATCTCTATATGGGGCAAGCTTACGAAGAACTTCGCCAATTTGACAAGGCGGCCGAATCCTACGAAAAATATGTCAGCTTCAATCCTGAAGACAAAGCCGAGGTCGAGAAAAGAATCGGTTTGTGCAAGATGGAAATCGAAGATTTCCAGGGAGCGGCAAAGGCTTTTGCTGAAGCCTTAAAGAAATTTACCCAAGACTTGGACTTACATGAAAACTATGCCCAAGCTCTTTTAAAAGCTAAGATGTATGATGAAGCTGCTCAGAAGTATTATGAACTAGCTCAACTTAATCCCGAGCGGGCTGAGATTTATTTCAATACAGTTGTCAGGATGTATGATGAAGCTAAAATGCCCGAAAAAGCTGTCGAAGCAGCCCAGAAAATGGTCGAAGCTAAACCTCAAAGTGATACTGCTCATTACAACTTGGGATATTTGTATGTTCGTTTAAAAAGATTCAAGGAAGCAGTGGATGTTTTTAAAAAAGTTATCGAGTTGCGGCCCGATAACGATTACGCCTATTACAATTTAGGATATTGTTATAATCAGACTAAAAATTACCGGGAAGCCATCAAAGCATTTCAAAAATTTGCGGAAATCAACCCCGATGATCCTAACGGTTGGTTTAATATTGGGATTAACTACATGATGCTGAAGAATTTTGGAGCGGCCTTAGAACCTCTGAAAAAAACAGTGGAGTTGAAGCAAGATTTCAGCGTGGCTTGGTACAACCTGGCTATCACCTATTTGAACCTTAATGATCGTTATAGTGCCATTGATATCCTGGAAAAACTGAAAACTCTTGACCCTTCTTTGGCACAACGACTTCGGGATATCATTTCTCGCTACTAGAAATTCCCTCTAGATTAATCCGCTTATGCCAAGGACAAACAGTTCCCAACTATTAGATGAGCTGCAACGTAAATATCGTCAAACTCATCCCAAGTCCAAGGATTACTTCGAGAAATCTCTAAAATACTTAATTCAAGGAGGAAGTCATAATCTCCGGCTATTACCTCCTTTTCCTTTTTATGATCTTCAAGCGAAAGGCTCTCAAGTCGTTGATCTTGATGGCCATAGATATATTGACTTTTGGCAGGGGCATTTCTCTAACATTTTGGGCCACAACCCTCCATTTGTCCTGGCAATAATTCAGGATTATTTGCAACAGGGTCAAGGATTAATTACTGGTTTTCCAGGAATTTATCAAAAAAAACTGGCGGAGCGTATTCTAAGCCGTATTCCCCATGCCGAAGCAATTAGGTTTACAACCAGCGGAACTCTGGCTTCGATGTATGCCATCATGCTGGCCAGAGGTTATACGCAAAGAGATATCGTATTCAAAGTTGGAGGCGGATGGCATGGATCCCATCCCTATGCATTGAAGGGAATTACGAAATTTGACTTTGGGTTGCAGAGCCTTGAATCAGCCGGATTACCCTCAAGTATCGATCAAGAAGTAATAACCGTTGATTTTAATAACCAAGCTGATCTTGAAGAAAAGTTCCAACAGCTAGGGGAAAAAGTTGCCTGTTTAATTATGGAGCCCTTTATCGGGGCCGGAGGGTTTATTTTTGCTCATCCGGCCTATCTCCAAAAAGCACGAGACTTAACTAAGAGATATGGAGCCGTTTTTATTTTGGACGAAGTTGTTTCCGGCTTTCGCTTCCATGCCGGAGTTCTTCAGACTCTCTACAATATCGAAGCTGACCTGACTGTGCTGGGCAAGGCAATTGGAGGAGGAATGCCGGTCAGTGCGGTTGCTGGCAGAAGAGATATCCTTGAGCTTTGTGGCCCCCAGGCACCACCGGAACAGCGAGTTAAGTTCGAAGGAGGAACTTTTTCGGCTCATCCCTTGGGCATGTTGGCTGGAGCGACCTACATCCAACATCTCATCGAGAATGAAAATGACATCTATCCACGAATAGGAAAGATGGGTGCCCGAGTTAGAGAAAATATCGAAAATATATTTAGAAGTTATGGATTTTTTGTACGATGCACTGGGGGAGACAGTAAGCTAGGATTTCCAAGCTCCCTGGTTGGAGTTCACTTTCTGCTGCAGGATTTAGCAACCATTGACTCTCCAACTCAAGTTTTTAATCCCCATGTTAGTGATTATATAGTCCGGGAATTAATCTTCAAGCTAGCCATGTTGGAAGAAGGTTTTCATATTTTTCATGGTTTTGGAGCCCTAACGGCAGCTCACGCGGAGGAAGAAGTAAATAAAGCCTTGGAAGCGGTGGATAGAATAGCCAGTTACTGGCAAAAAATTGGTTTTCAATTCAAGGAGTAGACAACCATGACTGTAAAACGAGAAGAGTTTGCCTCGCGGTGGGGAATCATCTTGGCTGGTCTTGGAATGGCGGTAGGAACTGGAAACATGTGGCGCTTTCCAAGAATCGTGGCTCAATACGGAAGTGGCGCTTTTATGCTTGTCTGGATCTTTTTCCTTTTTCTTTGGGGGATTCCCCTTTTAGTTATCGAAATGTCCATTGGCAAGAAGACAAGAAAAGGAGTAATCGGCTCTTTTGTTGAACTTATGAGTGAGAAGCAGGCCTGGATGGGCACCTTTGTAACCTTTGTTACCGCCGCGATAACCTTTTATTATACGGTTGTCACCGGTTGGTGTTTAAAGTATTTTATTGCCACTATATTTCAAGGATTGGTGCATAAGAATCCCACGCAGTTTTGGGACTCTTTTGCTTCTTCATGGCAGCCAGCCTTCTTTCATTTCTTAGCTATTTTTATCGGTTGTGCCATTATTTACGCCGGCGTCGTCAAGGGAATTGAACGAGCTAACAGGATTTTTATCCCTTCTCTATTTTTGATCTTAATCATTGCCTCGGTAAGATCGATTTCTTTACCTGGTGCTTTAGCAGGATTAGACTTTCTCTTTTCTCCTAACTTAAAAATGCTTGGTGACTATCGCCTTTGGCTTAATGCTCTGAGTCAAACCGCCTGGTCAACAGGGGCAGGTTGGGGCTTAATGCTAACTTACGCTGTCTATTCCCATAAAAAAGAAAACCCGGTTCGAACAGCCACTACTCTTGGTTTTGGCGATTATGTGGCCTCTTTGTTGGCTGCTATCACTGTTATCCCGGCTGTTTTTTCCTATTTTGCCGGGCAAGGGGTGGCCCACCAACAAGTAATCAAGGTCATGTCTGAAGGCAATCGGGGTTTAACTTTTACTTGGATTCCGACTTTGTTTGCTCATATTCCAGGGGGAACTTTTTTCCTGGCGCTCTTTTTCTTAGCTTTATGCTTTGCCGCCTTTTCTTCTTTGATTAGCCAATTGGAATTAATAACTCGAGTGATCATTGATTCCGGAGCTACTCGTCGCCTGGCCGTCATTATCGTGGGCCTAACTTGTTTCTTCTTAGGCCTTCCTTCCGCCTTGTCCCTGGGATTTTTTGATAATCAAGACTGGGTCTGGGGGCTGGGTTTAATGGTCAGTGGCTCGTTCATTATCATGCTGGTCATCAAGGTAGGAACACGTAAGTTTCGCCGCGAAATCATTCCTGAAATAAGCCGAGGACCGCTAAAAACTTGGATTTTTGATGTGCTGGTCAAGTTCTTGATGCCTATCCAAGTTATAGCCATGCTGGTTTGGTGGTTCTGGTCAAGTTATAAAAGCAATCCCCGCACTTGGTTTAATCCCTTTCTTACCAGCTCGGTGGGAACTGTGCTCCTCCAGTGGGGAGTGGCCATTATTGTTTTCCTCCTCTTAAATAAAACCATTGCCCGTTTACAGACCAAAAGTTTAGGGGAATGAAGGCGACCTGGTCAATTGACAGGAAAGGAAGGTTGTGGTAAAAAATAGAGTCGTTCAGACATTAAATCCCATCCTTTTGACTGTTAAGGGCAGGTGGCGAAATTGGCATACGCGCTAGGCTTAGGACCTAGTTCCTGAGAAGGAGTGCGGGTTCGAATCCCGCTCTGCCCACCAATTTAAATCCAGGGAATAAATAAATGGCACAGACTAAACACAAAATCATCGAAATAAGCCCGACCAAAAGAAAATTAGAAGTGGAAGTTTCGCCCGAAAGGGTAAGTGAGGAATATAACCAGGTTCTGGAAAGATATCGTCGCCAAGTAAAATTAAAAGGGTTTCGCCAAGGAATGGCTCCTAAAAACTTAGTCGAATCCGTTTATCGAGAAGACATTGAACAAAAGGTTACCAGCTCCTTGGTGCCTAGTATTCTCGAGGAGATTTTGCGCGAAAATAAGATCATTCCAGCTGATACTCCCCAGATCAAAGACATTAACTTTAAAGCCGGAGAACCGCTTACTTTTACCTCTGAATTTGATGTTTGGCCGGAAATAAAAGCACCTGATTTTCGTCAGATTAAATTGACCAAAAAGAAACACCGCGTCACCCAAAAAGACATCGAAGCCACTCTTAAACAGCTCCAACAACGATCCACCCAGTATTTACCGGTGGAAAAGAGAGGTGTCAAGGAGAGTGACTTCGTTATTCTTGAAATTCAAGGTAAGAATGTGGACACTAAGCGATTTCTTCCTAAGGAAAAAGTAACGGTCTTGGCTGGCCATGAGGAGAATGAACCTCAGCTTAATCAGGCTATTCTGGGGAAAAAAGCTGGTGATCAGGTCACTTTTACCGTAAAGTATCCCCCTGATAGTCCCCATCGTCGCTTAGCCGGTAAAACAATTGAATATCATTTGACCATAACTGGTATTAAAGAGAAGAAAGTTCCTCTTTTAAATGATGATTTTGCCCGGGAATGGGGTGATTTTGGTAGCCTGGAAGAATTGAAGAAGAAGATAAAAGAAGAGTTATCCCAAGCTAAAAAAGAAGAAGCTCGTCGAGAACAAGAAGAAGAGCTGATTAATAGACTTTTAGAAGAGGTCAATATCGAGGTTCCAGCTTCGGTTATTGAAAAAGAAAAAATTGCTCTTCTTCGCCGCTGGCTGAGTGAACAACCTCAAAGATCATTGTCATCTGAAGATTATGCCCAGCTGCAGCAACAGGCCAAGGTAGAGGCAGAAAAAACAATCAAGAAGCAGCTGCTCCTGAGCAAAATTGCGCAAGAAGAGAAGATAGAAGTTACCGACCAAGAACTCGAGGAAGAATTGAAAAAGATCGGAGAAAAAAATAAGCTTTCCTCTTCTCAGGTTCGCCAAATTCTCCAGAATCAGGGCCGGTTGGAAGAAGTTAAACATTCTTTGTTGCTCCGCCGGACAATTGACTTTTTACTGGATTCAGTTATAATAGAATGAAAAATAAATCCATGACTTTAATCCCCTTTATCGTTGAACAAGATGGCCGAAGCGAACGAGCCTATGATATTTTCTCGCGGCTATTAAAAGATCGAATAATTTTCGTTGGTCAGCAAATAACTGACGATTTGGCCAATTTAGTGATTGCTCAATTGCTTTATTTGGAAGCGGAAAACCCCGAAGGAGAAATTTCTCTTTACATTAATTCTCCCGGGGGAAGCATCACCGCTGGTTTGGCTATTTATGATACCATGCAGTTTATTTCCTCAGATGTAACCACCATCTGCGTGGGGCAAGCTGCTTCCATGGCGGCCGTACTTTTGGCGGCCGGAGCCTCCGGCAAACGGTATTCTTTGCCTAACTCGCGAATTGTTCTCCATCAGCCTTTTGGGGGTTTTCAAGGCCAGGCTTCAGATATTGCCATTCAGGCTAAAGAAATTTTAAGAATTAGAGAAAGTATTAATCAAATTCTTGTTAAACATACAGGGCAACCCTTGGAAAGGATACAAAAAGATATTGAACGGGATTTCATTATGACTCCCGCCCAAGCTTTAAAATATGGCTTAATTGATGAGGTCATTCAAAACCGGGCACCTCAACAAAAAAAGTCATCGAGAAAGAAGGATTTGAGCCCTCAATTAACTAAAGTCAAAAGAGAAAGATAAATGGATGATCAACAGGACCGCACCATAAACACATTAGCCAAATGTAGCTTCTGTAATCGACCGCAATCAATGGTCAATAAATTGATTGCTGGCCCCAGTGGCGTTTATATTTGTGATAGCTGCGTTGAACTGGCTCATTCGATAATTTTTACGGAAAAGGCCGAGGATAAGAAGAGAAAATACACCCAAACAGTGCTTACTCCGCAACAAATAAAAAAGGAATTAGACGAATATATTGTTGGGCAAGATGAAGCTAAAAAGAAGATTTCCGTGGCCGTCTACAACCACTATAAACGAATTGCCTTAGCTGAAACCATTAAAGATGTCGAGTTAACCAAAAGCAATATTTTATTAATTGGTCCCACGGGAACCGGAAAAACTTTAATGGCACAAACTCTAGCCAAAATTTTATCTGTTCCTTTTGCTATTGCTGATGCTACTTCTCTTACCGAAGCTGGTTATGTGGGCGAGGATGTAGAGAACATAATTCTTAAATTATTCCAAGCCGCTAAAGGAAACATCGAGAAAACCCAAAAAGGAATTATCTATATAGATGAAATTGATAAGATTAGCCGCAAAAGTGAAAGCCCCTCCATTACCAGAGACGTTTCTGGTGAAGGAGTCCAACAAGCCCTTCTTAAAATCTTGGAGGGAACTGTAGCTAATGTTCCACCGCAAGGAGGACGAAAGCATCCCTATCAAGAGTTTATTCCTGTTGATACAACCAATATTTTATTCATCTGTGGTGGAGCTTTTATCGGGCTGGAGAAAATTATTGCCCAACGTATAGGGCGGACTCAAGTTGGCTTTAAACAGGATTCAGCAAGAAGCCGGAAAAAAGATCTTGAAGAACTTTACCGGGAATTAATTCCCCATGATTTAATTAAGTTTGGTTTAATTCCCGAACTTGTGGGGAGAATTCCAGTGGTGGCTACTTTTCACGATTTGACAGAAAAAGACCTAGTCGATATCCTGACTAAACCAAAAAATGCTATAATTAAACAATATAAAAAATTGTTTGAAACAGAAGGAGTAAAATTGGAGTTCACGCGAGAAGCTTTAAACATGATCGCGCGAAAGTCAATCGAGAAGAAACTAGGAGCCCGGGGATTGCGAAGCATCATTGAAGATTTGATGGTAGATTTGATGTTTTATCTTCCTTCCTTAGAAAAGAAAACGACCATCAAAGTTACCAAAAAGATGGTCGAGCAAAATCAACTGGTTTTTAATTTGCCCAAACAGGCTGTTGGGGTTTAAGATGGAATATAAAATCAATTCGGAAGTTATTAGTAACATTCCTTTAATCCCCTTGCGGGACTTGATCGTTTTTCCCTCAACTCTGGTTCCTTTTATCATTGGCCGGCAATCCTCAATTAAAGCATTGGAAAGAGCCACTTCTAAAGATAAGTTGATCTTCCTTTCGGCTCAAATGGACGCTTCCCTCGATAATCCTCGTCCCCAAGATATCTACACCATGGGAGTGGTGGCTAAAATCGTTCGAGCGGTGAAGATGGATGACCGCAACATTAAAATAATTGTCGAAGGAAAAAAGAGAGCTCGTATTTTAGAATATCTTAGTACTTATCCTTTTTACCAAGTTTTGATTAAAGAAGTTCGTGAGTTTGAAGAAGATAATGTTGATTTAAGAGAAACTTTAAAGAAAGTCCTCGATTTATTCGAAGAATATCTTAAATTAAGCCAAAACGCTAGTTTCGATTCGATAATTCCTGCTCTCCGAGATAACAGTCCTGGTCGAGTGGCCGACATTATTTCTTCTCATCTTTACATTTCCCTAGAGGAAAAACAGAATCTCCTGGAAACCATTAATTCTAACGAGCGGATTCGCCGCTTAATGTTTGTCTTGGAGAATGAAATCCTTAAAATCCAAGCTCAAACAGGCAAGGGAGGAACAAGGAAAACAAAAAAGTCGCCTCCTTTTCGAAGTCAAAAACAAAAGGTTTTCCCTTCTGGGTTAAATATGAAGTCCAAGGAAGATCAACCAAACGAGATTGAAGAATTAAAGGCGAAAGTTGCTGAAGCCGGGATGCCCAAAGAAGCCGAAGAGAAAGCTTTGAAGGAGATTGAACGCCTGGAATCAATGCCTCCGATGTCAGCCGAAGCAACTGTTTGTCGAAATTATTTAGATTGGCTGATATCTTTACCATGGAATAAAAAATCGAGAGAAAAACGCGATTTAAAATTGGCCGCCAAAATTCTAGATGAAGATCATTATGGGCTGGATAAAGTTAAAGAAAGAATACTCGAATATTTGTCTATTCGCCAGTTGGTCAAAAACCCCAAAGGAGTAATTCTAGGCTTGATTGGTCCTCCAGGAGTAGGGAAGAGTTCGCTAGGCAAATCAATTGCCCGCGCCACGGGAAGAAAGTTTGTTCGCCTTTCTTTAGGTGGGGTCAGAGACGAGGCTGAAATACGAGGACATCGGCGAACATACATCGGTGCCTATCCGGGCCGCATTATCCAAATGATTAAAAAAGCGGGCACCAAAAACCCTGTTTTTCTCCTTGATGAAGTGGATAAAATGAGTATGGATTTTAGAGGTGATCCAGCTTCGGCCTTAATGGAAGTTCTTGATCCTGAGCAAAATAGTACTTTTCTTGACCATTATATCGATACTGAATTTGATCTTTCTCAAGTAATGTTTGTGGTCACGGCCAACATGTTGGAACCGGTTCCTAAACCACTAATTGACCGGATGGAGATTATCCGTCTTCCCGGCTACACCGAGGATGAAAAAATTCAAATCGGTAAGCACTTTCTTTTGCCGAAACAGATGAAAGCCCATGGATTAAGGCCTAATAATCTTCATATCAGTGATAAAGCCCTCCAAAAAATAATAAGAGAATACACACGGGAAGCCGGGGTTCGCAATCTAGAAAGAGAAATTACCAGTATTTGCCGAAAGGTGGTTAAAAAGGTCGTCAGTAAAGGTAAAAGCTATAATGAGCGGGTTACGCCCCGAAGTCTTGAGAAGTATCTAGGTATTCCGCGCTATAAACGTTCCGAAATAGATAAAAAGGATGAAGTGGGTGTGGCCATTGGCATGGCCTGGACCGAATTTGGTGGTGAACTTCTTTCTTTCGAAGCTACTAAAATTCAAGGGAAAGGCAACTTTACTTTAACTGGCCAACTGGGTGAGATCATGCAGGAAAGTGCCCAAGCTGCTTTCAGTTATGTCCGAGGAAAAATGTATAATCTGGGCTTGTCTCAAAATCTTCATCGTGATTTTGATATTCACATTCATGTTCCGGAAGGAGCTGTTCCCAAAGAAGGACCTTCGGCGGGAATTACTATTGCTACGGCCATTATTTCGCTTTTAACAGGCATTCCCGTGAATAAAAAAGTGGCTATGAGTGGGGAAATAACCTTGAAAGGCAAAGTTCTTCCGGTGGGGGGAATAAAAGAGAAATTATTAGCTGCTTATCGGGAAGGGATAAAAGTAGCTATTCTTCCTCTTGATAATAAACCAGATTTAAAAGATTTACCTAAGAAGCTCAAAGAGAATATGACCATTCATTTTGTTGACCATATGGACCAGGTTTTAGACATTGCTTTAGTTGAGGATATTACCAAGTATGCCCAGGCGAAAAAGGCCGAGGAAAAGAAAGGTTTAGCAAAAAAAGAAGAAGAAAAAAAAGATGAAGCATCTGCTTCTGATCAACCAGTAACTCATTAGTTTCAACACATAAATTAAATTTATTTCGTTGTCCAAAATTTAGATCAAACCACCATAAAGGAGAGTAGTAAAATGGCTGAGTTGAATTTACTTGACCTTGAAGAAAAGAGTCTTGATGAATTAATGTCTATCGCCGGAGAAATGGGAGTAGACAAGGAGGAGATTAAACAATCAGACCATCATAGCTTGATGTTCAAAATTCTTGAAGCTCAGGCCCGCCAAAATGGACTTCTTTTTTCCGAAGGGGTTTTAGAATGCTTGGAAGATGGCTTTGGATTTTTGCGAGCTCCCGAGTTCAGTTACTTGCCCAGTCCCGATGACATTTACGTCTCACCTTCTCAAATAAGGAAGTTTCAATTGCGAACTGGAGATACTATTTCCGGAGTTGTTCGACCGCCAAAGAATGGGGAAAAGTATTTTGCTCTGATCAAGATTGAAGCCATCAATTTCATGCACCCCGATGTAACTATTGAGCAGAGAAGAAATGTTCATTTCGAGCACCTGACCCCTCTTTATCCGTTCGAAAAAATCAAACTCGAAGACAAGAATCACAAGAATTTAAATGCGCGAGTGATGGATCTTTTAACTCCGATTGGAAAAGGTCAACGAGGATTAATCGTTTCTCCCCCCCGAGCAGGAAAAACTACCTTATTGAAAACCATCGCCAAGTCCGTTGAAATCAATCACCCTGAGATGTATCTAATTGTCCTCTTAGTGGCTGAACGACCAGAAGAAGTTACGGATTTTAAAAGAAGTGTCAGAGGAGAAGTAGTTGCTTCTACCTTTGATGAACCTCCAGCTCGTAATGCCCAAGTGGCTAATATTGTTTTAGAAAAGGCCAAGCGACTAGTTGAATTAAAAAAAGATGTGGTTATTCTGCTGGATAGTATTACTCGTTTAACCAGGGCTCACAATTCAATATTGCCTCCATCGGGAAAAGTACTTTCCGGGGGAATCGATGCCAATGCTTTGAATAAACCAAAAAAATTCTTTGGCTCTGCTCGTAAAGTGGAAGAAGGTGGTAGTCTAACCATTATTGCCACGGCTTTGGTTGACACTGGGAGTCGAATGGATGAGGTAATATTTGAAGAATTTAAAGGTACTGGTAACATGGAAATTAACCTTGACCGCCGCCTGGTGGATAAACGATTGTTTCCAGCCATCGATATCAATCGTTCGGGAACCAGAAAAGAAGAATTGCTTATCCCCGAAAAGGATCTTAATCGGATCTGGATCTTACGCAAGGTGCTTAGCCAGCTAAATGAAGTTGAAGCCATGGAGCTTTTACTCGAAAAAATCGCCAAAACCAAAACGAACAAAGAATTTCTTGAGGCCATGAGCCGCGGCCTCTGATTTTCTTCCTCAGTTTTTCCTTCTCAGCGACTAGATTCTATAATAAGCTTCCTTTGAGGCTTTAGTTGCCATTTATTTTTTCCAAACTCACCGCATTCCGCCAATCTAATTGCCTCCAATATCAATAATTTCATCAATTTGGTAAGATTTTCGACAAATCACTTCTATCCACACAACATGGAAGAGAATCATTTTCTAAGTGGCAATAGCTGGGGGATCTTCAAATTGAAACCTAGTTGTTCATTATTTTAGTTGTCTCATTAGTTCCTTTGGTGTTTCGAAGAAGAAATTAAACTCACCATATTCTTTTGTATTTTTTGGTTGAAAAAACTAGAAAAAAATGGGTAAACTTATTTCAAAGCATGGCTGACCGCAGAAGAAAAATATATTTCCTTAATTGCTTTCTAATCTTAATTTTTTGTTAAAGGAGACTGGTCATGATGAACAACTCTAATTTTAAAAAAAGCTCTCGTTTTTGGTTTCTAACTTTTATGCTTTGTTTAGCCGGAATGGTGATTCTTACTGCCTATAGCAGCTTGCTTTATTCGGCCCAGCTGCCGTCAGGAATCACTTCGCCTGAAGAGTTTTTTGGCTTTCAATTAGGGAGTGATCGCCATATTGCCCGTTGGGATAAAATCGTTGATTATTTTTATCTACTCGAAAAACAAAGCTCAAAAATAAAAGTAGTTAATATGGGCCCGACAACAATGGGCCATCCCTTTCTGGTGGTCTTTATTTCTTCACCAGCTAATCTCTCGCAACTTGCACATTTTCAAGAAATTAACTCTAAAATTAGTGACCCCAGAGGAGTAGGGGAGGCGGAAATAAAGAATTTAGTCAAAGAGGGTAAAGCAGTCATTTGCCAGTCGATGAGTCTTCATGCCACGGAAATAGGGGGGACCCAAATGGCCCCGGAATTAGCTTATGATTTATTGACCCGTCAGGATGAAGAAACGCAGAGAATTCTGGATAATGTCATCTTCGTGATGATTCCCTGTTTTAATCCTGATGGCCAGATAATGGTTACTGATTGGTATAATCAGACATTAGGCACTGAATATGAGGGAGCAAGCCTTCCCTGGCTTTACCATAAATATGCCGGACATGATAACAACCGTGACGGTGATTTTTTAAATTTAGTTGAATCTAAATATGCTGCTCAGATACTTTATCGGGATTGGATACCACAAGCCTACATTGATCACCATCAAATGGGCAGTTATGGAGCCCGGTTTTATGTGCCTCCTTATTGTGATCCTATCCGTCCTTATGCTGATCCTTTAATATGGCGAGAAATCAGCTGGTTTGGGGCTCATATCGCTTTAAGGCTGGAAGAAGCTGGCAAAACTGGTATTCTCAATGATGCCCAGTTCCCCGGTTGGGGTCATTTTGGTTGGCACTGGATTACGCCGTTCCACAACATTGCTGGCATGTTGACTGAGTCCGCCAGCACTCGGTTGGCGACACCGATTTTCATCCAGCCTGACCAGTTGCGAGCTGATACTCTTCAATTTCCTGACTACAAAGCCCAATCAACATTTCCTCACCCTTGGCCGGGAGGATGGTGGCGTCTTCGCGACATCGTCGAGCAGAAAAAAGTCGCGGCCTGGGCCTTGCTGGATATAGCTGCCCGTCATCGAGAAACAGTCCTCTGGAATGCTTATTTAAAAGCAAAAAGGCAAACGGAAAGAGGTGCTCAAGAAAATCCCAAGGCCTACATTATTCCAACCACGCAACATGATTATTTAACGACCGTGAAAATGGTTAATACCCTTTTAGCCTCAGGAGTGGAAATAAAAAGAGCCGAAAATAACTTTCAAATCGATGGAATTATTTACCCCCGAGGCTCATTCGTTATTCCCTTGGCCCAGCCCAAAAGAGGGTTAATTCGCAATCTTTTAGGCCGTACTTTTTATCCTGATAATGCATGGACTAGGTCAAAGGAGGGTTCTCCTATCCGGCCCTATGATTTAGCTACTCATACCATGGCTGAATTTATGGGCGTAAGAGTTTGCCCGGTTAAGGAAATGGTTAATGGGGATTTATCTACGCTCAAAGAGCCTCTCCCGCTTAAAGGAAAGATAGAAAAGGGGAGGGGGGAGTTCTTTTTTATTGATGGGCGGTTAAATGATAGCTTTCAAGTCGTAAATATGTTAATCGATCAAAAAGGAGGAAAAATATGGCGAGTTGACCAAGGTCAAGAAAACTTGATGGCAGGAGATTTTATTATCCGGGCGAACAGCTTAGAAACTCTGGAAAAAATTAGCCAAGAGACAGGGGTTGATTTTAAATCGCTGGACAAACTTCCTTCCCGGGGAATACACCAATTGAAGCGTCTTCGAGTGGCCATGTATCAACGCTATTGGGGAGGAAATATGGATGAAGGGTGGACCCGGCTGGTTTTAGAAAATTTTAAATTCCCCTATAAGTCAATAACCGATAAAGAGATAAAAGCTGGTAACTTGGTTAAAGCGTATGATGTTCTAATTCTTCCTCACGATTCAGCCGAAATGATTTTAGGAGAATTAACTCGTTCCTCTTACAGGCGTTATCTTAGCTCTGTTCCTCCTGAGTACCGAAGCGGTTTAGGCGAGGAAGGTGTCGCCAAAATCAAAGAGTTTGTTCAACGAGGAGGCCGGCTGGTTACGATGGGAGACGCAGGGGAATTGGTCATTGATAAATTTAACCTCAACCTTAGGAACGTAGTTGAATCCTTAGATTCCAAGGATTACTTCTGTCCAGGTTCAACTCTGAAAGTAATTATTGACAATCAAGATCCTTTAACTTATGGAATGCCGGAGGAAGGATATATTCTCAATTGGGGAAATCCAGTGCTTGCTATCTCACCCGGTTCAGAAAGTGAAAATTATAAGTCATTGATTCGTTATAAAGAGAGAGATATCTTGCAAAGCGGGTGGTTAATCGGGGAAAAACACATCGCTCAGAAATCAGCCCTGGTCAAGGTTAATTATGAGCAAGGTGAAATAATCATTATGAGCTTTAGGCCTCAGCATCGCTGCCAAACCCATGCAACTTTTAAACTCTTGTTTAATGCCTTAGTTAAATAAGTTAATGCCTTAGTTAAATAAGAAGGTAGATAAATAGATTTTTAATTAAGCCTTAGGCTTAGTAGTCAGGTTTATTATCTGTGTAGATATCAAGAATTATTTTAAATCGTAGGTAGGAACTATTTTATGTCGATTGGTAAATTTAATTTAATTTGGTAATTTAATAAGGCAAAGATGATTTTCACTACTCACCAAGGAATATTTTTAATTTAAAAATAGCATAACTTATAAAAACTTTTTCAAATTCAAACCAGCCCAGTTTTCGGCCAATATGAATAGATTGATATAATCATCTTGATCACGAAATAACTTTGATAGAGGCGATGGTAACCTAAAAACATTAGTCTTTTTCTAATCAAGAATTATCATTACCGAAAGAAGAACAAAGATACAAATTAAATTTTCCACAGTTGCCCATTTTATGGGCAATAAAGATATTAACAGGGTGTTAATAATTATAAATAATTGATATAAAAAGAGTTAAAAAAGAAAAATAATAACGTCGCATAAGATATATTATGTTAACTTTTATATTTTTTACCTATAATCACCTGGGATCAATTTTTTTTATTTAAAATCTTTAGACATAATTTAAATTAATGTCGGGCGCTTCTTTTTAAAATATCTCGTTTTCTTGCCACTTGGATTTTTGATGAATTTTGGTTTTTTTTCAGCTTTTATTTATTAGTTACTATTTATTACTTGCATACTTTTTGGATATTTTTTTGAGAGATATGATTTTATTGGTATTTTTAGTTTATATTTTCTATGGGATTGCCTTTTTGTATTTCCATTATCAAAAATGCTAGCTGTCTTATTGTGTTTTATGATTTAAAATAATTATTATTATTTTAATTAACTATTAATTGGCCCGGGCAAGAATATAAAATAATATTTCGAGCAAGCAATTAGGATGTGCTTCTTAAATGGTTTATTACTTCTTCTAATATTTTGATCAATTCGTCCTTAGAAACGCTTGGCTTTTTAAATTCTATTCTCAATTTAAATGTCTTTTTTTCTCTTGGCGTATAATTATAAACATATTTTTTTACTTTTACTGGTTTTTTTCCTTTAATTGCTTTCGATAATTCGCGGGTGTCCATCCTGGTTAAATCTCTTTGAATAATGCTGTTTATTAGCTTGAGCATATCCTCTTTAGATTTCTGTTTAGCAATCTCAAGCAAAGTAGACCGGCTGGTTATATTATTTTTCTGGCATAATTTTCTTAAATCATGCGGAATTCTACAAAGAGTAATTATTTCAGTCACAGTAGATCTAGCTTTTCCAATTTTATTGGCAATAAGTTCATGACTATAGCCATACATATCAGCTAAGGTTCTTAGGCCATCGGCCTCTTCAAATACGTTTAAGTTTTTTCGTTGTAAATTTTCGATAAGGGCTATCTCCATCGCCTCATTATCGTCCACGTCCATTTCAATACAGGGAATTTCGTTTAAACCTGCTTTCCTGGCGGCTGAGTAGCGTCTTTCGCCAGCAATTATTTCGTAATAACTTCCTTTTGGTCTGATTATTACCGGTTCAAGGATGCCTTTTTCTTTTATTGATTGAATTAAGTCAGTTAAATCTCCTAGTTCATTGCGTGCCTGTTGAGGATTAGGCATAATTTTAGTTATCGGAATCATTCTTATCTGGGGGCCAAAACTTTCTTTAGAAATTAACTCAACGAAGTGCCGATCATGACGCATGGTCATGCTATCGGGCAAGCCGCTTTTCTTGCTTTTTGGCACGTTTAATTATCTCCTCAGCAACATTTTTATATTGAAGGGCTCCTACGGAGCTTGGAGCAAAAGTAAAAATTGATTCTTTATAGGCCGGACTTTCTTCAAATTTAACGCTTTTTGTTATTTTAGTTTCCAAAACTTTTTCTTTGAATACTTCTTTTATTCTTTTGACAACGTCCTTGCCAATGTTTGTTCTTTTATCATGTAATGTTATCAAGACTCCAATTATCTGCAAGTTGGGATTGGCTACTCTTTTAACTTTAGCAATCGTCTCGAGTAAATCATCAGTTCCTTCGAGACATAAATAAGAAGATTGAATTGGTATTAAGATATAATCAGCAGCAACCAAGGCATTTAAGGTAGTTAATCCTAGCGTTGGTGGAGTATCGATGATTATGTAATGATAATTTTTCCTTATTTTGTAAAGTAAATCTCGCAATCGAAAATGCCCATCAATTTCCCCAATTAAAGACGGCTCCAATTTGGCCATTGAAATGCGGGAAATCGCAACATCCAGGCCAGGAATTGTCGAGGGAACGATTATTTTTTCAATTCCTATTTTTGGATCAATCAGAACATCGTAAAGGGAATATTCATATTGGTAAGGATCATCAACACAGGATATCGTTGAGTTTGCCTGGGGATCTGTGTCAATCAAAAGGATTTTATGTCCTAAAAAAGAAAGAGCTGCGGATAAATTAACAGCTGTCGTCGTCTTCCCTACTCCCCCTTTTTGGTTAGTAATTGCAATTGTAACTGACAACTTTAATCTCCTTGCTGTTGAACAATACCTTATAAAAAAAGAAAAGAAATATCAAGAAAAAAATAATAAAATCTAAGAAAATTGTCGGCCGGCCGACAATAATAAATTAGGCAACGTAAATTATTGATAAAATTATATGATACGAATAGTATTTAGTCGTCTTTTATTAATTAATTGGTCCTAAAGACAAAATGATTTAATCTCCGAAAAAGAAGTATTCTTGTAATGGTTTATAAGAGTCAAAGCGAGATGATTGAAAAAGATTTTAGCCTCTAGCCTCGTGTGTTTTAATGGGCTTGAATTATAAAAATATTTGCATTCTCAATCCGTTAAATTTTTTTATAGGCTGGCAGCTAGAAATATTTTCTGGTATGTAAAAAAGCAAAAAAATAAAATAAGCAAAATCAAAAAGATTCTTAAATTAACTTTATTAAGCGGGTTACATCTGTATTATGGCAAAATTAATTAAAAATTAAACTGAACAAATCGTTATATTTAGTTATATTT
>Ga0190360_1000014_pt1 | contig 83184 bp, 86 predicted proteins | sample 48721834_MG_FD_161271 | JGI IMG/M metagenome (GOLD analysis project Ga0190360, IMG submission 161271) | Hydrothermal vent microbial mat bacterial communities from Southern Trench, Guaymas Basin, Mexico - 4872-18-3-4_MG | ecosystem: Environmental > Aquatic > Marine > Hydrothermal vents >...
CAGGTACTTGAAGTGGGCCTTCATTGAGGCAGCGAATGCTGTTGCCCTGAATGCCAGGAGGTGGCCTGAGAGGCATGCTGTGAGGCTTTATCAGAGGATCAAGCAGAGGAAGGGGCACGGGAAGGCTGTGGGAGCTGTTGGCAGACACCTTGCCGAGGCAGCCTATTGGATCTTGAGGAAGGGAGAACCTTACAGGGATCCAGGGCTTAGAGCCCTTGGGACAAGGGGGGCGTGAACGCGTGTATAGAGTAGCCCTTTGAGGCCTGTGACCTATGATTGTGGGACGTCCCCCTCATGGCTTCATGTCCCAGAGAGGGCGAAGAGATGTATCCGCCCAAGCGGCTCAGAAGAAAGAGGGGGGGTTATGAAGGAAGGGGATGAGATGACTTGACAGGGCACACGCTTTCAGAGATGTCTTTACCCATGCACCAGGCCTGGCCTTTTCTCTCTTGACAAGGAAGGGCAACTGGGTTAATAAAGCCTTTGAAAAGGGGGGAGGCAAGGGAGATTGAAACAAGATTCCCTCTGCTGAAAATGGCTAAAGAGAAGGCTCCGTAAGGGGTCTTTTTTCTTAAACCAACGTATCCAAAGAGGACCTTGGGAAAGGAGGTGATACAGGGGTTGAGACTGGACCTTGTCAGTAAATCCTTTGAAAGGAGGGGAGAAGATGGATCTGTTGTTTCCCTTTAAGGTGTGGATCTTAATTGTCATTGTTACAAGCATCATGAGTCTTGTGGGCACGTGGGTGGTCATAAAGAAGTCCAAGCTCCTTAAATAGCGGAAAGGAGGGGAGAGGATGGAGTTCTTGCAGGTTCCCAAGCCCACTGTGAGTTCCGCCGCTTGGGGCGCCATCGGCGTAGCCCTCATGCTCCTGATCACCCTGTGGATCGGGCTGATGGGCAGGAGGCGGTGGACGACCTTCGATGAGTACATGGTCGGCCAGAGGACGATGGGCCCCATCGCTACAGGTTGTGCGGTGGCGGCAGCGTACTTGAGTGGTTGGGCCTTCTGTGGAAGTGCTGGCATCAGTTACGCCCTTGGTTGGTCCGGCATGTGGTTCGCGGGGATCTGGACCTTGGTGGGGATCATGCCCTGTGTGTGGTTTACCGCCTTGAGGACGAGGGAGCTCTCGGCCAACTTCGGGGCCACCACCCTGCCTGAGCTCTTGGGGCGTAGGTTTGGGAGCAAGGCGGTTCAGACCATAATCGGCATCGTGATGCTCGTTTTCCTCTTCATGTACTCGGTAGGACAGCTCAAGGCCGCTGGTGGCACTTGGCACGTGGTCACCGGCTGGTCCCCGCTGGCATGCTTGTTGGTGGCGGTCTTCGTGACTTGGCTTTACATGGCCCTTGGTGGTTACACCTCGACCCAATGGGCCATGGCGTTCCAAGGGGCCTTCTTAGGGGCCGTGGGGCTCCTCATGGGGATACTGGCCATCATCCATGTCGGTGGTCCCATGGGGCTCAACGAGAAGCTGGCCGCCCAAAGTCCGGCCCTGGTGAAGTTGATAAGGCCAGAGTTGCCCAAGTTGGGCAAGACCCAGCTGTTTGCGAGTTGGGTCGGCCTCTTGGCCTGTCCCATGATCTTCTTCACCATGGCCATCGGCTTCCCCCACAACGTGAGCCGGTTCCTCGGCATGAGGGAGCTGACGAAGAGGGACTATGCCATCATGGCCCTTTTCGTCTACCTGGTGGCTGGGATCCCCATCATGATCGACTGCGCTTGGAATGGCCTCGTGGCCAGGGCCATCTACGGTCCACAGCTCTTGAAGATCAAGCCCTGGAAGGCGGACCTGGCCGACCCGACCATGGCGTGGGCCGTGGGAGGCATACCCCTCGTGACCTTTTACACCGCTGCGCTCTTCGCCGCGGCCCTCTCCACGCTTTCGGCCATGGTCTTCATCATGGCCGGCAACGTCACCAGGGACTTGATCAAGCTCTGGTGGCCTCAGACCTCCGATAAGACCCTCATCTGGTTGCTGCGCGTACTGATCGCGGTCTTCCTCTTCATCCCCTTCTTCTACACACTGTACAGACCTCCAGCGCTCCTGGCCATATTCATGGGGTTTGCGGCTATCGGGTTGGGCGGCATATTCTTCTACGTAACGGCCATCTCCTACTACTGGAAGAGGGCCTCCAAGGTGGGGGTGATCGCCGCCTGTATCTACGGTGTGATCGCCACCCTATGGGGGGCCTGGGGCGTGGTTCACAAGACCCTCGGTATGGGGACCATGTTCTGGATCGTCTTCTTCGGCTGCGGGATCTGCTACTTCGTGGGAAGCCTCATCGGCAGGCCCCCTGCCCCCGAGATCTTGGATAAGGCCTTCCCGAAGAGGTAGGAGGACCGCAGGGCTCAAAAGGGGGAAGGGATATCCCTTCCCCCTTTTTTCGTTTTAGGCCAGAAAAATTTGTTGCAATCTTTCTCTTCGCCGCTAAAATAAAGAAACAGAGTTTGTTTTAAAACGCGGAGGCCTTGATGAAATGGCGCCAAAGGCTGCTGAAAGGTGACTTCCTGAAGGTGGTAGAGACGCTCCCTCCGAAGGGGATAAATGGTAAGGAGTTTGAAAAGCGCCTCATACCTTTGAAAGGGAAGGCAGACGCCCTCTATGTGCCGTCGCTGCAGGGGGCGGTGATGAGGGTGAGTTCCTGGGCCGCTGCTAAGTACCTGCAGGATCGGGGTTACGAGACCATGTTCGAGGTCTCCTGTGCCCATCAGAACCGCTTGGCTCTGCAGGCGGAGGTGCTGGGGGGATATCTCTTGGGCCTGGAGAACGTGATGGTCGTATCAGGGGATGACCCTAAGCTGGGCGATCACCCCGAGGCCAAGGTCGTCTTCGACGTGGACGTGGTGGAACTCCTGGAGGGGATAAAGGGGCTCAGGGAGGGGCACGACATGGCCGGAGGGGACTTGGACGGGGTGCCTGAGCTTTGCATAGGGTCCAAGGTGGACGCCAGCGCCCAAGGACAAGGTCTGGAGCAGCAGATGCGCGAGATGGAGCAGAAGGTTCGGCTCGGGGTGGAGTTCTTCATAACCACCACCGTCTACGACCTCGGGCAGCTGGAGCGCTTTATGGAGAGGGCTCGTGAGTTCGAGGTCCCAGTGATAGCCGGCCTCATGGTCCTCAAGTCAGCGGGGATGGCCCGTTACATAAACAAATACGTGGAGGGGGTCCTCATCCCAGAGGAGACGATCACGAGGTTGTTGAAGGCCCCCGACAAGATCGCCACCTCGGTCCAGATAGCGGCCGAGATGATCCGGGGGATCAGGGAGTTATGCCATGGGGTGAACATCATCCCCATAGGTTGGGAGGATAAGGTCCCCGCCATCCTGGAGGAGGCGGGGGCTTGAGGGGTTCGTTCGGCGATGTAGGGGACCTCTGATGTCCTTCTTAGTGGCCCTTTTCATCTCCCTTGCCCTCTTTCTGGGGGGCGTCCTTTACAAGGTCTCCAGGTGGTTCAAGAGAACCCTCTACCCGACCGCAGAAGAAGGGCCAGGGGTGAGGCTCTCAGCCGCCCTGAGGGGGCTGGTTTCCACCCTCTTGAGCCTTCAAGGCCTCAGGCTCCTCAAGGTCTTCGCGCTCGATGTGCTCCTGCAGATGAGGGTCCTCCGGGAGGACCCCTACAGGTGGGTGATGCACCTCTGCCTCTACTGGGGGTTCCTGCTGTTGCTCGTGACCCACGCCGTTCGAGGGCTCCTCTTCGAGGAGTACATCCCCACCCTCAACCCCCTCCTTTTCCTGAGGGATCTCTTCGCCGCGGCGGTCCTGCTGGGGGTGGCCTTGGCGGTCTATCGTCGCTGGGGGATGGGGGTCCCCCGTCTCGTGAGCAACTCTATGGACCTTTACGCCATCGTTGCGGTGGCGCTGATCATCGCCTCTGGCCTCTTCCTCGAGGGAGTGAAGATCACATCTCGCTCGGTCTACCTGCGGATGGTCCAGGAGTACGCCGATCTGAGCACCCCTGAGGAGGAGAGGGCCTTGGAGGCCTACTGGGTGGCCAAGTTCGGGCTCGTCTCCCCCGCCGTGAAGGGGCCCATAGAGGAGGGCTTCCTCCGGATGGGGGAGGAGCTTCACGAGATGAGCTGTGCGGGTTGTCACTCCAGGCCCCGATGGGCCTTCCTCGGCTACGGAGTGGCCCGGGCCATCAAGCCGGTGGCCCTCCCGCTGGACAGGGCGGGGGCTGCAGAGGGGCTCTGGTGGGTCCACGTCCTGGCGTGCTTGGTGGCCTTGGCCTTCCTGCCCTTCAGCAAGTTCTTCCACCTCCTCACCGCCCCCCTGTGCCTCCTCTGCAACGCCGTGATGGAACGGGGCAGGTCGTCCCCGGCGAACCTCGCCACGAAGCGGATGATAGAGCTGGATGCCTGTACCCACTGCGGTACCTGCACTGTGCGATGTTCCGCTGCTCCGGTGGTGGAGGTGATGCCCAATAGCGACGTGCTGCCCTCCGAGAAGATCGCCTCCCTCAAGGTCTTAGCCTCCGGCAAGGAGCTGTCCCGCAGGAGGTTGGAGGAGCTCCTCGAGGGGATCTACCTCTGCACCAACTGCTACCGCTGCACGGTGGTCTGCCCGGTGGGGATCGACTTGCAAGACCTCTGGTTCGAGGCCAGGGAGGCCCTGTTCCGGAGGGGTGTGGTAGAGGTCTCGGTCCTTTCGCCCCTGTCCTTCTTCAGGGGGTTGATGAGGGCTGAGATCGAAGAGGGCTACGAGGTCCCCCTCGCAGGGGCGAAGGAGGCCATCGCGGCCAGGTTTCAGCCCGCCGAGGAGCCCCTGCAGGTCCCCACCGGTGCGGAGCTGCAGGGGCGGTTGGACCTGTCGGCCGATGCCCGGACCTTCCACGTCTGTTTCAGCTGTCAGACCTGCAGCAACGCCTGCCCCGTGGTGGCCAACTACGATGACCCCGAGGGGGCCTTGGGCCTTTTGCCCCATCAGATCATGCGCGCCTGTGCCCTGGGGTTGAGGGAGTTGGCCTTCAGGGCCGAGATGCTTTGGCGTTGTCTCACGTGTTATCAATGCCAGGAGCTCTGCCCCCAAGGGGTGCGGGTGGCGGACGTGCTCTACGAGCTGAAGACCTTGGTCGTGGAGTCGATGAAAGGGAAAGAGGATGAGGTTCGCCCTCTTCGTCGGTTGTAACATCCCAGCGCGACTGCCCCAATATGAGGCCTCCACGAGGGCTGTCCTTGAGAGGTTTGGGGTCGAGCTCATCGAGCTCAAGGAGTTCAACTGTTGTGGGTACCCCCTGAGGAACGTCAACTTCAGGGCCTTCCTGTTGCTCTCGGCCAGGAACCTCGCCCTGGCCGAGGGGAAGGGGTTGGAGGTGATGGTCCTCTGTCAGTGCTGTTATGGCAGCCTCAAGAAGGCACAGCAGTTCCTCAAGGAGGACCCTTCGGTGCTTCAGGAGGTCAACCGCCTCCTCGGGAGGGAGGGCCTGGGCTACAAGGGCGAGGTCGAGGTGAAGCAGCTCCTTCAGGTGCTCCACCGGGACGTGGGGGTGGAATCGATAAGGGAGAAGGTCAGGCGGCCCCAGCAAGGGTTGAGGGTCGCCGCCCACTACGGCTGTCACGCCCTGAGGCCGAGCCCCGTGGTCCAGTTCGATGACCCTTCGTCGCCGAGCCTTCTGGAGGAACTCGTGGAGGTCACGGGGGCGGAGGCCGTCCCCTGGGGGAGGAGGCTTGACTGTTGCGGCGCCCCCCTCTTGGGGGTGGATGACGATCTGTCCATGGCCCTCACCAGGGCGAAGCTGGAGGATGGGGCACGGGCTGAGGCCCACTGCCTCTGCGTGGCCTGCCCCTATTGTCAGCTCCAGTTCGATACCGTCCAGGAGAGGATGCTCTCGGAGGGCCGCATAGAGAGGCCGCTTCCCTCCATCCTCTATCCCCAACTCTTGGGGCTCTCCCTCGGGGTGGATGGAGGGGTCCTCGGCCTGGACAGCAACAGGGTACCCCTTCGGTTGGGGGAGATCTCGGGGGCGTAGGGATGCAGGAGGTGCACGGGGCGGTCTTGGTGCTCGGGGGCGGTATAGGGGGGGTTCAGGCCTCCCTAGACCTGGCGGAGGCGGGCTTCAGGGTCTACCTGGTGGAGAGCTCCCCCTCCATCGGAGGCCGGATGGCGCAACTCGATAAGACCTTCCCCACCAACGACTGTTCCATGTGCATCCTCTCGCCCAAGCTGGTGGAGTGCGGCAGGCACCCCAATATAGACCTCTTCACCTATTCCGAGCTCCTGGCCCTGGAGGGCGAGCCGGGGGCCTTCAGGGCCAGGGTACTCAAGCACGCCCGTTACGTGAGGGAGGATCTCTGTACCGGCTGCGGCACCTGTCAAGAGAAGTGCCCTCGGAAGGCCCCGAGCGAGTTCGATCAAGGCCTGGGCACGAGGAAGGCCATCTACGTCCCCTACCCCCAGGCCATACCCAACGTGCCGGTCATCGATAGGGAGATCTGCACCTACTTCCTGAAGGGGAAGTGCAGGCTGTGTGAGAAGAACTGTCCCACCGGGGCTATAGACTACGAACAGCAGGACGAGGAGCTCGAACTCGACGTGGGGGCAGTGATCCTTGCCGTGGGTTACGACGTCTTCGACCCCACGATCAAGGGGGAGTACGGCTACCCGAAGTACAGCAACGTGGTCACCAGCCTCGAGTTCGAGAGGATGCTCTCTGCCTCTGGCCCCTTCCAAGGGGAGGTCCTCCGCCCCTCGGATGGAAGCCACCCGAGGAGAATTGCCTGGATCCAGTGTGTGGGCTCGAGGAACAGCCAGATAGGCAGGGCCTACTGTTCCTCCGTCTGTTGCATGTACGCCATAAAGGAGGCCATCATCGCCAAGGAGCACGATGGCCTCATAGAGCCCACCATCTTTTACATAGATGTGCGCGCTTTCGGTAAGGGCTTCGACCTCTATTACGAGCGAGCTCGGTCAGAGCACGGGGTGAGGTTCGTGAGGTCGATGGTCTCCCAGGTGGTCGAGGACCCGGAGACCAAGGGGCTATTGGTCCACTACGTGGATGAGGCCGGGAGGCTCAGGAGGGAGGAGTTCGACCTGGTCGTCCTCTCGGTGGGACTTGGCCCCTCTCGGGACGCCCTGGAGCTGGCTCGCAGGTTAGGGGTGGAACTCGACCCCTACGGGTTCTGCTCCACCTCACCCTCTCAGCCCCTTTCCACCTCCCGGCCGGGGGTGTACGTGTGTGGGGCCTTCCAGGGCCCCAAGGACATCCCGGAGGCCGTGGCCCAGGCCTCGGGGGCTGCGGCTTCGGCCGCAGCGGAGGTCGCCTCCGCCCGCTGGCAACTGGTCAGGAGGGAGGAGTACCCCCCAGAGCGGGATGTGAGCAGTGAGGCCCCGAGGATCGGGGTCTTCGTGTGTCACTGCGGGATCAACATCGCCGGGGTGGTGGACGTAGAGGCGGTGAGGGATTACGCTCGCACGCTCCCCCATGTGGTCCACGCCGAGGACAACCTCTTCAGTTGCTCCCAGGACGCCCAGGAGAGGATCAAGAAGGTGATAAGGGAGGAGCGGCTGAACAGGGTGGTGGTGGCCTCATGTAGCCCTCGGACCCATGAACCGCTCTTCCGCCAGACCCTGAGGGAGGCCGGCCTCAACCCCTATCTGTTCGAGATGGCCAATATCCGCGATCAGTGCTCGTGGGTCCACATGAAGGAGAGGGAGCGGGCCACCGAGAAGACCAAGGACCTGGTGAGGATGGCCGTGACGGCAGCGGCCCTCCTTCAGCCCCTGCAGAGGGAGCGCCTCCCGGTGCACAAGAGGGCCCTGGTGATCGGTGGAGGGCTCGCGGGGATGACGGCTGCCCTGGGCTTCGCCTCCGCGGGCTTCGAGGTCTTCCTGGTGGAGAGGGAGGCGGCCCTCGGTGGAAACCTCCGCCACCTCCGCTACACCCTCAGGGGCGAGGACCCTCAGGCCTTGCTTCAGGAGTTGATAGATAAGGTCGCCGCCCATCCATCCATCCATGTGATCCTCAACGCGGAAGTCGTGGACCACGAGGGCGTCCAGGGGAACTACTCCACCGGCGTGATGATAGCCCCCACTATGACCTACAGGAAGTTGGAACACGGGGTGGTGGTCCTGGCGACAGGCGGCGAGGAGTACAAACCCAAGGAGTACCTTTACGGGAAGCATCCCCGCGTCCTCACGCAGATGGAGCTCGAGGAGAGGCTCGCCTCAGGGGAGGTGGACCCCAAGGGCCTGCGGCGGGTGGTGATGATCCAGTGCGTGGGCTCCCGCAACGAGGAGCGCCCCTATTGTTCGAGGATATGCTGCCCCATGGCGGTGAAGAACGCCCTGAAGTTGAAGGAGCTCGCTCCGGACCTTGAGGTCCACGTCCTCTACAGGGATATGAGGACCTATGGCCTTCTGGAGCGGTATTACACCGAGGCGAGGGATAAGGGGGTGGTCTTCACGCGCTGGGGCCCTGAGCGTCCCCCGGAGGTGGAGGGGGTGGGGGAGGGGATCCGGGTGAAGGTGTGGGACGAGGTCCTGAGGAGGACCCTGTCGCTTGAGGCCGATCTCCTGGTTTTGAGCGCCGCGGTCCTGCCGAGGGAGAACGAGGAGTTGGCCGCCATGTTCAAGGTCTCCAGGACCTTGGAGGGCTTTTACCTGGAGGCCCACATGAAGTTGAGGCCGGTGGACTCCTCCACCGAGGGGATATACATCTGTGGCCTCGCCCACTCGCCCAAACTGATGGATGAGACCGTGGCCCAGGCCAAGGCGGCGGTCTCGAGGGCCTCGACCATCCTCGCCAAGGACGAGATAGAGGTGGGGGGGGTGGTGGCGAAGGTCGATCCCGAGCTCTGTGCCGCCTGTCTGATCTGCGTGAGGGCCTGTCCTTATGACGTCCCCTACATCTGCGAAGACGGCTATTCGGTGATAGATCCGGCCAAGTGTCGCGGTTGCGGCAACTGTGCGGCCGTCTGCCCCCAGAAGGCCATAGAGCTTCAGCACTACCGCGACGACCAGATCCTCGCCAAGATCCAGGCCTTGGTGGGAGGGGTGTAGCATGGGCTTTGAACCCAGGATCCTAGCCCTCTGCTGTGAGCACTGAGCCTATTCGGCCGCGGACCTGGCAGGTTCGATGAGGCTCGATTGTCCGCCCAACGTGAAGATCATAAGGCTCCCCTGCACGGGCAGGATAGACACCATCCACCTCTTGAGGGCCTTCGAGGGGGGGATAGATGGCCTCTACGTGGCGGGGTGCCTGGAGGGGGAATGTCACTTCCTCACGGGGAACCTACAGGCGAAACGCCGGGTCGAGTACGTAAAGGGGGTCCTCAAGGCCCTGGGGATAAACCCCGAGAGGCTCCAGATGTACAACCTCTCGGCGGCCATGGGCTCCAGGTTCGTGGAGATCGCCAGGGAGATGACCGAGCGGATATGGCAGCTCGGCCCGAGCCCCGTCAGGACGGGGAAGGGTAGGGAGGTGTAACGATGGTAGTGGCAGAACAGAAGCCCCTTGAGGAGATCCTGGAGATGATAAAGGCCTACGATCAGCTGATCGTCGCGGGCTGCAAGGGCTGCGTGGCCGTGTGTGCTGCAGGGGGGGAGAAGGAGGTCAGGTTTCTCGCCTCCGCCATCAGGACTGCCCGCAAGATGGAGGGCAGGGAGGTGGAGATCAAGGAGGTGACCCTGGAGCGACAGTGCGATCCTGAGTACGTCGAGCAACTCAGAGCCTTCGTGGGGGAGTACCAGGCCATCCTCTCGATAGCCTGCGGCGTGGGCGTTCAGTACTTGGCCGAGCACTACCGGGAAATACCCGCCCTGCCCGGGGTTAACACAACCTTCGTCGGAGGGGCTGAGAAGCAAGGGCTTTGGACGGAGCGCTGCCAGTGTTGCGGCAACTGCGTCCTCCATCTCACCGGGGGCATCTGTCCCATCACCCGTTGCTCCAAGTCCTTGTTGAACGGCCCTTGCGGCGGTTCCTCCGGGGGCAAGTGCGAGATCGACCCGGAAGTCCCCTGTGGCTGGCAGCTCATCATAGATCGGCTCAAGGAGTTGGGGGAGTTCGAGAGGCGCTATCTGGAGATCTTGCCCCCCAAGGATTGGTCGACCAGTCGGGATGGGGGGCCGAGGAAGGTCGTAAGGGAGGACTTGATGAAATGAAGAGCTCAAGCCGCCTGGAACGGGTCCTCACGGCTGGCTATTTTGCCGTCACCAGTGAATGCGGCCCACCGAGGGGGGCAGACCCCGAGGCCATAAGGCGCAAGGGGGAGCTCCTGCGGGGGGTGGTCGATGCGGTAAACGTCACGGACTGCCAGACCGCTGTTGTGAGGATGTCGAGCCTCTCCTCCTGCCTCCTGTTGAAGGAGATGGGCTTTGAGCCCATCCTCCAGATGGTCACCCGGGATCGCAACCGCATCGCCATCCAGAGCGATATCCTCGGGGCCGCCGCCCTGGGGATAAACAACATCCTCTGCCTCACCGGTGACCATCAGAGGGCCGGGGACCACCCCCAGGCCAAGAACGTCTTCGACCTGGACTCCATCCAGCTCATCGCCGCGGTGAAGGCCATGAGGGATGAGGGGAAGTTCCTGAACGGCGAGGAGCTCACCGTCCCTCCAAAGCTCTTCATAGGCGCAGCGGCCAATCCCTTCGCCGATCCCTTTGAGATCAGGGTCCTGAGGCTCGCCAAGAAGGTAGCAGCAGGGGCTGACTTCATTCAGACTCAATGCATATACAACTTGGAGCGCTTCCGCGATTGGATGAAGCAGGTGGTGGACATGGGCCTTCACGAGAAGGTCTTCATCCTGGCCGGGGTGACGCCGCTCAAATCGGTGGGGATGGCGAGGTATATGAAGAACATGGTCCCGGGGATGGACGTGCCCGATGAGCTCATCGCGAGGCTAAAGGGGGTCCCAAAGGAGAAGCAGCCGGAGGAGGGGGTGAAGATCGCCATAGAGACCGTCGAGCAGCTCAAGGAGATCGAGGGGGTGAGCGGGGTCCACATCATGGCCATAGAGTGGGAGGAGAAGGTTAGGGAGATAGCCGAGGGAGCGGGGCTCCTGCCCCGTCCTGAGGTCTGAGAAAACGAGAAAGGAGGTATGAGGCATGGCGAGGATACTGTTGGTGGACGACGATCCGGATTTCGTAGAGGCTGTGGCCGCGATCCTCGAGGGGAAGGGGCATGAGGTGGTGAAGGCCTACGACGGTGATGAAGGCCTCGAGAAGGTGAAGGAGGAGCGCCCCGACCTGATCGTGCTCGATGTGATGATGCCGAGAATGGACGGATACGCCGTCTGCAAAGAGCTGAAGGCTGACCCCCAGTATCGATCCATCCCTGTGCTGCTCCTTACGGCTGTGGCCGCCAAGATCCCGACCACCCGGTACACCCAGCAGATGGGGATGGAGACGGAGGCGGACGACTACATCGACAAGCCGGTGGAGCCGGAGGAGTTGGTCAAGAGGGTGGAGGTTCTCCTGGGCAAGTAGGGCGTGATATGGCCGAGGGCGACAGGGGCAGGGTGCTCGTCGTAGACGACGAGGCCGTCATCAGGGAGGGCTGCCAGAGGATCCTCTCCAAGAACGGCTGGGAGGTGGTCACGGCGGCCGATGGCTCCGAAGGCCTCTCCCTGGCGGGGGAGGACCCGGCAGGTCTCGAGGTGGTCCTGCTCGACCTCAAGATGCCGGGCATAAGCGGGATGGAGGTCCTCGAGCGGCTCCTCGAGATGGACCCCTCCCTCCCCGTGGTGGTGATAACAGGCTATGCCACCGTCGATTCGGCGGTGGAGGCGATGAAGAAGGGGGCCTACGATTTCATCCCCAAGCCCTTCACCCCCGATCAGCTCCGCTTGGTAGTGGAGAGGGCTGCGGAGAAGAGGCGCCTGGAGAGGGAGGCGGAGCGGCTCCGGCAAGAGGCCGCCCGCACCTTGAGGGATGTGGCCACTGAGAAGGGGAGGGTGCTGACCATCATCAACTGCATGGCCGACGGGGTCTTGGTGACCGATCACGAGGGCCGGGTCGCCCTCACCAACCCGGCCGCCACGCGGCTTCTGGGGATCGGGCAAGGGGGTGAGATCCTCGGCCGCCCAGTGGAGGAAGTGCTGCCGAGGGAGGAGTTGCAGCGGGCGGTCAGGGAGGCCCTGGAGGCCTCCAGGGAGACCGCCATCTCCCAGGAGATACAGGAAGGGGATAGCTTGATCCGCGCCCACACCGCCCCTGTCAGGGACGAGGAGGGCCGGGTCATGGGGACGGTGACGGTCCTGCAGGACTTGAGCTACGTGCTGGAGCTTGACAGGATGAAGGGGGAGTTCATAGCCATGGTCTCCCACGAACTCCGCTCCCCGGTCTCGGCCATCGAGCAGTCCTTAGGGGCCGTCCTTGCGGCAGAGGAGCTCCCCGGGAGGGCCCGGCATTTCCTGGAGCGGGCCAAGGAGAGGGCAAGGGGGCTCATCGAGCTGATCAACGATCTGCTGGAGATATCCCGCATAGAGGCAGGGGTGGCCATCCAGAGGAGGGAGCCCCTGCAGGTGGATGAGGTGGTGAGGAAGGCGGTGGAGCTCCTGCAGATCGAGGCCGACAAGAAAGGCCTCGATCTGCGGTTCAAGGTCAAGGAGCCTCTGCCAAGGGTCCTCGGAGACTCCCAGGGCCTCGAGGGTGTCTTCACCAACCTGGTGGGCAACGCCGTCAAATACACCCCTGCGGGGGGCAAGGTGGAGGTGTTGGTGGAGGCAGAGGGGGATTACGTGAAGGTGACGGTTAAGGACACCGGGGTGGGGGTTCCGAAGGAAGACCTGCCGAGGATCTTCGACAAGTTTTACCGCTCGAGGACAGAGGGTACCCGTGAGATCATAGGCACCGGCCTTGGCCTCTCCATCGCCAAGGCTACGGTGGAGGCCCACCTCGGCAAGATCGACGTGGAGAGCGAGGTGGGCAAGGGCACGACCTTCACCGTGCTTTTGCCGAGCAGCTCAAGTTGACCTCACCTTTTCCTTTCCGCTATATAAAACCCTCTGTGAGATGAAGATAGCCGCTGTGCAGATGTCGAGCCTCCTCGACAAGGAGGCCAATCTGGAGAAGGCCCTAAGGATGGGGAAGGTAGCCGTGGAGCGGGGGGCAGAAGTCCTCTGTTACCCCGAGCTCTTCCCCACCCATTGGTTCCCCGCCGAGATCGACGAAGGCGCCTTCGAACTGGCCGAGGACCTCCAGGGGCCCACCCTGGAGGCCATGAAGGACTTGGCGAAGAGGGAGGGTGTGGCCATCGTCGCCCCCTTCTTCGAGAGGGAGGGCGATCGCTATTACAACTCCGCAGCGGTCATGTCCAGGGAGGGGGAGCTCGTGGGGGTTTACCGCAAGGTGCACATCCCCCAGATACCCCTCTGGGAGGAGAGGAGCTATTTCTCCCCCGGTGACTCCCTTCCCGTCTTCGACTTGGGAGGGGTGAAGGCTGGGGTCCAGATATGCTGGGACAACTTCTTCCCCGAAGGCGCGAGGATCCTCGCCTTAAAGGGGGCGGAGATCATCTTCGCCCCTACGGCGGCCGCCTTCGCATCTCAGCAACGGTGGCTCAAGGTGATGGCTGGGCACGCCCTCTGCAACGGGCTCTTCGTCCTCCGGGTCAACAGGGTTGGCAGCGAGGCCAAGCAGGACTTCTACGGCATGAGCTTCTGCCTGTCGCCCGAGGGTGAACTCCTCACGGAGCCGGCGGGATTGGAGGAGGGAGTACTATTGGTGGAGGTGGCCTTGGAGGAGGTGAGGAGGGCGCGCCGAGAGTGGCCCTTCTTCAAGGACCGCCGGCCCGATCTCTACGGAGAGATCTCGCGGTGAAGGGGTTCTTGACCAGCCTTTTGGAGGCCGCCCTCAGGAGGGCGGTCCAGAAGGGGCGGCTTCCGGAGGTGGAGCTGCCCCAGGTGGTCCTGGATTACCCCCCTGGGGGGCGTTTCGGGGATTACGCCACCAACCTGGCCATGGTCTTGGCCCCTCGCTGCGGGGTGTCACCCCGGGAGGTGGCCTCGAGGGTCCTCGATGAGCTTGAAGGGTCGGAGGTCCTCTCCCGGGTGGAGGTCGCCGGCCCCGGCTTCATCAACCTCTTCTTGAAGGACGAGGTGTGGTTCGAGGCCTTGAGGACCGCCTGCCTCCAAGGGGAGGGATACGGCAGGGTGGACGTCGGCAGGGGACAGAGGGTGCTGGTGGAGTTCGTGAGCGCCAACCCCACGGGACCGCTGCACATAGGCCACGGACGGATCGCCGCCCTCGGGGACACCTTGGCGAGGTTACTGGAGCGGGCCGGCTATCGGGTGGAGCGGGAGTACTACATCAACGACGTAGGGACCCAGATGGAGCTCCTCGGCCGCTCCGTCTACGCCCGGTATTGCGAACTTTCAGGGCTTCGGGTTGCCTTCCCAGAGGAGGGGTACAGGGGGGATTACATAAGGGAGATAGCCGAAGGCATCCTCAAGGAGGAAGGGAGGCGTTACCTGGAGGTGTCCGAAGAGGAGGCGGTTAGGCGGCTTGCCGAGCGGGCCAAGGAGGTCATCCTCGGGTGGATCAGGGATGACCTGGAGCGGTTTCGCGTCTCCTTCGACCGATGGTCGAGCGAGCGTTCCCTCTACGAGGCCGGGGAGGTCCAGGAGGTCCTCGAGGAACTGAGGACGAAAGGCCTCCTCTACGAAAGGGAAGGGGCCCTCTGGTTCAAGAGCACCCTCTTCGGCGATGAGAAGGACAGGGTGGTGGTGAGGGCCTCCGGGGCCACCACCTATTTCGCCTCGGACATAGCCTATCACCGCCGTAAGCTTCAGCGGGGCTACGATATCCTGATAGACTTCTGGGGGGCCGACCACCACGGATACGTCAAGCGGGTGGAGGCCGCGGTGGAGGCCCTTGGCTACGGTAAGGAGAGGCTCAAGGTGATCCTCGTCCAGTTGGTGAACCTCCTGAGGGGCGGGGAGAGGGTCTCCATGTCCACCAGGGCTGGGGAGTTCGCCACCCTCAAGGAGGTGATGGACGAGGTGGGGGTGGATGCCTGTCGGTACTTCTTCCTCTTGAGGAGGGCTGAGAGCCCTTTGGACTTCGACCTGGAACTGGCCAAGCGCCAAGGGGAGGAGAACCCCGTCTACTACGTGCAGTACGTCCACGCGCGGATAGCGAGCATCCTCCGCAAGGCGGCCGAGAGAGGGGTGGGGGTGCCCCCTCCTGAGGAAGTGGACCTCTCCCCCCTGGAACTCCCCGAGGAGAGGGAGATAGCGAAGCAAGTAGGCCTCTTCCCAGAGGTGGTGGAGGGGATGGCGCTGTCCCTTGAGCCCCATCATCTGCCGCCCTATCTGCATCGGCTGGCCGGGACCTTCCACAGCTATTACAATAAACACCGGGTGCTTTCCGAGGACCGGGCCCTCACCGCTGCGAGGCTCCTATTGGTCCAGGGGGTGAAGCAGGTGGTGCGAAACGCCCTCGAGCTGTTGGGCACCACGGCGCCGGAGGAGATGTGATGGTGGAGAAGGGAATGGAGGAGACGAGGTTGGAGGCAGAGGGGCGTCTCCAGCGCAGGAGGATCGCCCTGGTGGTGGTGGCATTGCTCGGCTTGTCTGTGGCCTTTGTAGGGGGGATGATCGTAGGGGTCAAGCTCGAGAGGTCGAGAAGGCCTGTGGAGATCTCCCAGAGGTTTCCCGTCCCACCCCCTGTAGCCCCAGAGGCCGAGGAGAAGGAGGAGGTCCCCATCACCTTTTACGAACGCCTGACCCGAGAGGCACCTCCCGTCCCCAAGGCCGAGGAGGGCCTAAGGGAGGAGAAGCCCCCTGAGGGGACAAAGGCCGAGATCCCGAAGGAGGCCCCCAAGGAGGCCAAGGCCCCAAAGGCCCCCCCTGAGGAGGCTAAGAAGGAGGTCAGCTTCTTCATCCAGGTGGCCTCCTTCCGGAGCAAGGACAACGCTCAGGCCCTCCTGAGGAGGCTCAGGGCCAAGGGCTATGGGGCGAAGATCGTGCCGGTGAGGCTTCAAGGCGCCCTCTGGTATCGGGTGAGGATAGAGGGGCTGAAGGAGAAGGAGGCCCTCCGGGTGAAGGCGGAGCTGGAAAGGGAGGGCTTCAAAGGGCTGAAGGTCAAAAGGGAGGGATAGGCCTTGAGGCGACAGAAGGGGAAGTTCAGGGAGACTGTAGAGAGCATCGCCTTAGCGCTCCTCGTGGCCCTCTTCGTGAGGACCTTCTTCCTTCAGGCCTTCAAGATCCCCTCGAGCTCCATGGAGCCCACCCTCCTCGTCGGGGATCACATCCTGGTCAACAAGTTCATCTACGGTATCCGGATCCCCTGGATAGGGGTGAGGTTCCTCGACTTCTACAGACCTAAAAGGGGGGACGTGATAGTCTTCATCTACCCCCGCAATCCGAAGAAGGACTTTATAAAGAGGGTGATAGCGGTAGGGGGGGAGAAGGTCTATATTAAAGGAACCACCGTCTATGTGGACGACCGGCCGATAAAGGACCCATGGGGGGTGTGGAAGAGGGAGGGGGAGCGCCCGGAGTTCGGGCCTGTGGTTGTGCCCAAGGATCACCTCTTCGTCTTGGGGGACAACCGGGACAACAGCATGGACAGCCGCTATTGGGGATTCGTGCCCATGAGGGATGTGTTGGGAAAGGCCTTCGTCATCTACTGGTCTTGGAACGGGAGGGCGAAGGGACTGCTTGAGAAGGTCAGGTGGTCGAGGATCGGGAGGCTGATAAGATGAGGCCCTTGTGCCGAAGAGTTTAAAGGGGGACGCTATGGCCTTGACCTCCACCAAGGAGATCCTGGAAAAGGCCCACCGCGAGGGTTATGCGGTGGGGGCCTTCAACGTGAACAATATGGAGATATTGCAGGGGGTGATAGAGGGTTCCCAGGAGACCTCTGCTCCAGTGATCGTAGCCGTAACCGAAGGGGCCATAAGGTACGCCGGCTTCGACTACTTGGTGGCCATGGTGAGGGTGGCCGCTGAGGAGGCCTCGGTCCCTGTGGCCCTTCATCTGGACCACGGCCGCGACCCAGGGGTCATAAGGCGGTGCATCGAGGGAGGGTTCACCTCGGTGATGGTGGACGCCTCCCACCTGTCCTTCGAGGAGAACCTCAAGGCGACGAAGGAGGTGGTCGAGATGGCCCGCCCCTTTGGGGTCTCGGTGGAGGCAGAGCTCGGTCGCCTCAAGGGGGTGGAAGACCTCCTTTCGGTGAAGGAGAGGGAGGCCACCCTTACGGACCCCGAGGAGGCGGAGCGCTTCGTCCGCGAGACGGGGATAGATTTTCTGGCCCCCGCCATCGGTACCTCCCACGGGGCCTTCAAGTTCAAGGGCAAGCCCAAGTTGGACATAGATCGCCTGCGGGAGATAAAGGGGCGGGTGGGAATCCCCCTGGTGCTCCACGGGGCATCGACCGTACCGCCATGGCTTCTTGAGCTCCTGCACAGTTACGGGGGTAAACTCGATGAGGCCAAGGGCGTGCCCCCGGATCAACTCCGGGAGGCCATCGCCTCGGGGGTGAACAAGGTGAACACCGATACGGACCTGAGGTTGGCCTTTACTGTTGCGGTCAGGAAGGTGCTGCAAGAGTCGCCGGAGGTCTTCGACCCCCGAAAGATCCTCGGCCCTGCGAGGGACCTCATCAAGCGGGTGGTGATGGAGAAGAACAGGCTCTTCGGCAGCGCGGGGAAGGCGTCATGATCTACACCATCACCATGAACCCGGCCTTGGACAGGACCATAGAGGTCGATGGACTGGTCCTGGACGACGCCAACAGGATCCTCTCGGACGTCCGCTACGCCGGGGGGAAGGGGATAGACGTATCGCGGGTGGTGAACGAGTTGGGAGGGGAGACCATAGCCTTAGGGCTGGTGGGGGGCTACACGGGCCTTGAGCTTGAGGGACGCCTGGTGAACGAAGGGGTGCTATGTGACTTCACGAGGATAGCGGGGGAGAACCGCACCAACATAATCCTCGTGGACAAGAAGGAAGGACGTCAGTACTTGCTCAACGCCCCAGGGCCGAGGGTGACACCAGCCGAGATCGGCCTCTTCTTCGAGAAGGTCCGCTCCATCCCCTCGGATGCCTCTTTCGTGGTGATAAGCGGCAGCGTTCCTCAGGGGGTGAGCTCCAAGATCTACGCCCAGATCATCACCACGCTCAAGGCCAGGGGCATAAGGCGGATAGCCCTTGACGCCGATGGCGAGCTCCTGCGGGAGGGTTGCAAGGCCGGGCCCTATCTGATAAAGCCCAACCTCTACGAGTTTCGGCGGCTGACGGGCACCGAGGTGAAGGACATGGAGGGTGCCATGGAGGAGGCCCGCAAGGTGATGGCGGAGTGGGGGATCGAGGTGGTGCTCGTCTCCATGGGGCCAAAGGGTCTCTTGGGGGTAAAGGGCGAAGAGGCCTACCACGCCCGTCCCCCTGCCCTGGAGGTGGTGAGCGCGGTGGGGGCGGGGGATGCAACAGTGGCTGGCTTCGTCCGTGGCTTGACCCAGGGCCTGCCCTTCCCCGAGGCCTTGAGGCTCGCTACAGCCGCCGGGGCAGCGGTGGTCCTCACCCCTGGCACCGAGCTCTGCCACCTGGAGGACGTCGAGGAGATCCTGCCCAAGGTGGAGTTGAGGAGGCTTTCGTAGATGGGAGGCCTCAAGAGGAGGATCCTCGAACAGATCGAGGAGATGGGACCGGTGGACGTCTTGGTGGGGATATCCACCAAGGACGTGGAGAGGACCATCATCCACGTGATGAACGTAGCCTCCATGGGGATAGCGGACTACTTCCCGGGCTATCGTGCAGCCCTAGTGGTCTGTGATGGCTTCTCCCACGATCGGACGCGCCAGTTGGCCGAGCTCTTCGAGCTGCCCTCCCAAATGGTCAAGATCGTGACCGAGGAGGAGGGTGAGGTGGGCAAGGGATCGAGCATAAGGACGATCTTCGAGATCGCCGTCCACTGCGGTGCCAGCTCGGTGATACTCCTGGATGGTGATCTCCTTAGCGTCCGGCCGGAGTGGGTGGAGCACCTGGGGAAACCCCCCCTTTATGGGATGGTGGACCTGGTGGTCCCTTACTACGTGAGGCACAAGTACGATGGCCTCATAACCAATAACCTCGCCTATCCCCTGACCAGGGCCCTTTACGGCCTGTGCGTCAGACAGCCCATCGGGGGGGAGTACGGCCTCTCCATTGAACTGGTGAAGAAGCTCCTCTCCCACCCCCTCTTCCCCCACCACTTCGGGGTGGACATCTTCGTCACCACCGTGGCGGCGGCCGAGGACCTAGCCGTGCAGGAAACCCTCCTCGGGGTGAAGATCCACGAGTCCATCATGAGGTATCTCGATCCGAGGAAGCTCCTGTTCCCCATGTTCAACGAGGTGGTGGGGACCATGTTCGACCTCATGGTCCACTACGAGGGGGTCTGGAGGTCCAAGGCCCTGCAGACGGGGGGACAGAGGTGCATGGCGAGGTTTCACGGCTTGAGGCCTCCCCCCACCATGATCAACCTCGACCGGGTCCGAGACCTCTTCTTCCAGGTCTACAGCGAATGGGAGCACGTCATCGAATCGAGCTTGCAAGGGAACCTCTTTCCGGAGCTCAAGGACGCCATCGAGGGTGGCGAGGTGAGGATGGGGCCTGATCTATGGTCCAGGTTGGTCTACAGCCTCGCCGCGGCCTACAAGAGGGCCGAGGACAAGACCTCGGTCCTGAACGCCCTTCGCGCCCTGTGGCTCGGTCGCTTCGTCGCCTACGCCCAGGAGACCAAGGGGATGGACGTAGAGGAGACCGAGAGGGTCCTCGAGGAGCAGGCCCAGGTCTTCGAGAGGAACCGGGACTACCTCCTCTCTATCTTCTGAGGCTAAACCTGGTTTGCCCTCTGCAGGGAGGCCGTTGTAAAATTCGACCGCTGAAGGAGGACCCTTGGAGGCCTCCCTTCAGGGAGGTGGTGGATGAGGCCGAAGATCCTGATTGTCGATGATGAGGAGGCGATGGTCTTCAGCCTCAGCGAGTACCTGAGCCAGTACGCCGACTGCCTCGGAGCCACCAGCTACGACGAGGCCCTCGACGTCCTCAAGCGCGACAGGGACGTCTCCCTCGTGATCTCGGACATCCGCATGCCCGGCAAGGACGGCTTCGACCTGCTGATGTGGCTCAAGGAACATCGCCCCAAGGTGAAGATGATAATGATCACCGCTTACGGTTCGCCCTCCCTTAGGGAGTTGGCCAGGCGGAGGGGGGCAGTTACCTACCTGGAGAAGCCCCTCGACTTGGAACAACTCCTGAGGATTGTGCGCCAGGTCATGGAGAGGAAGGGCTTCTCCATGGCCTTGGAGGAGATGGAGTTGCCCGATCTGCTTCAGTTCCTCTCCTACCTGGGTCACCCCTTCCAAGTCCTGGTGAGGAGCAGCTTCGGTGAGGAGGGGGAGATCTTGGTCCAGGGGGATGGGGTCGTCAGGGTGAAGACGGCCACCAAGGAAGGGGAGGAGGCCTTTTACGAGATCCTTAATTGGGAAGGAGGCAAGTTTGAAGTCCACCGCCTCGAGCCCCACCAGGTGGGGGGTGAACCCTTAGGGATCCCCTTGTCCTTCCTCTTGTTGGAGGGGATGAAGAGGAGGGACGAGGAGAGGGCGAGGCAAAGGGAGAAGGGGGCGGTGGAGGTGGCCAGGAGCAGGGTCGACGAGTTGATCGAACGCTTCATGAAGGAGATTCCGGAGTTCGTCTCGACGGAGATCGTGGAGATCGCCACCGGGCTATCGATAGGAAGTAGGTCCGCACAGTCCGATTTCGATTCCGCGACGGCCTCGGCTGCCTACGCCGAGGTGGTGAAGGCCAACGAAAAGGGCCTTCAGGCCTTGGGAGGGGCGGAGACGGTGGGCACTACCGAGGAGATCATGGTGACCACCGATAAGGTCTACATCCTCATCACCGTCCTGGGCGACACCGGTTACTACCATGGCTTGGCCATCACGCGGAAGGGCAACCTCGGCCTCTCCAGGGTCATCATGAGGAAGTACGCCCCCCTTTTCATCGAGGCCATCCACGAGGTCACAGGAGCCTGATCACAGGCCCGACTCCTCGGAGAGCTTCCTCAGTCTCTCCGCAAGATCCTTCACCATGGGGAAGAGGCGGGAGTAATCGCTTCGGGCCTTGAAGACCACCCCTAAGGTCAGGGAGCTGTCGATGGGTATGAGGTTGAAGAAACCCTGATCGGTCACCAAGAGGGTGGAGCGCAGCTGGCCGAGCTGCAACCTCTCGAGGACCTCTTTCGTCTGGGAGATGAAGGAGCTGGAGTAGGCGCTGAACTCCTCTTCCCTCCCTTCGGCCCCCTCGGCCCAGAGGGGGAGCCCTTCAGAGGTGGCCAAGAAGAGGAGGGAACAGTGGGGAAAATCCCACATAAAGTCCTCGAAGAGCTCCTTTACGCGTTCGCTGAAGGCCACGGTTCTCCCTCCGTCCTTTTATAGTCGAGGGAATCCCCGGCGTCAAGGAAGGGACCTTTCCCTCAAGGGGAGCTCCACCCTCGCCGTCGTCCCCCCTTCCGGTCTACGATGGATCTGAAAGGTGCCCTTGTACCTCTTCAGGAGGTGGTTGACCACGTAAAGCCCCATCCCCATCCCCGTGGCCTTCGTGGTTATGACCTCTCCTCGCCTCAAGCGTTGGAGGACCTCCTCGTCTATCCCTGTGCCGGTGTCCTCCACTACCAGGAGGACCTTCTTTCCCTCCCTCTGGAGCCTGACCTGCACACTGTCCCCCCTCTTGGTCGCCTCCAGGGCGTTCTTCAAGAGGTTGGCCGTGATCTGGTGGAAGTCGTCGGGGTTGCCCAGATAGAGGACCCTCTCCTGGCCCTTCATCTCCAAGACCACCCCCTTGATGAAGAATTCCTCGCTGTAGAGGGCCACCACCTCCCTGACGACCTCGGTGAGGTTGAACTCCACCATATACCTGACGGTGGGACGGGAGAGGAATTTGAAGGACCCCACCAGGGCGTTGATGCGATCTATCTCCCTTATCATCATGTCTATGTACCCTTGGAGTTCCTTCCCCTCTGCGTATCCCGCCAACCTCCTGCCCAAGGCCTGGGCCAAGGCCCGAAGGGCACCCAAGGGGTTCTTGAACTCGTGGATGAGGGTGGAGAAGACCCTGAGCAGGGTGTCCTCCACGGGGAAGAGCTTCACCAGATCGAGGCTTCGCCCTCCCATCCTTAACTCCACCCTCTGGAAGTAGTAGGTCGTCCCGCCGAGGTAGATGTTGCCGCTTCTCCTCTCCAGCACCGTCCTGAGGGCCTCCTTTGTCAGTCCTTCCCCGAGGGTGAGTTCATCGTCTACGTAGAGGATCTTACCCCCTTCTTCCAGCAACAACACGTAGGTCATGCCTTCCCTCCGAAGATCCTATCCTCTATGGAGTCCCAGAAGCCTTCCTCCAGGACCTTCATGCCCATCCGAAGGGAGTAGATGGGGATGGGGTGGGGGGAGGAGGGGACCCTTACGGCGTCCTTCTCGGTGGTGACCACCGCCTCGATCCCCGGCAGTTCCATGATCTTCTCCAGCTCTTCCTCCCTCCACAGGTGGTGGTCCTCCCGGGCCACCTCCCCGAACACCTCAAGACCCAGGTCCCGCAGGACCTCGAAGAAGCGTCGCGGCTTGGCCGTCCCCGAGATGGCGCAGACCTTCCTTCCCCTCAGGGCCTCAAGGGGAAGGACTTCCCCCGAGGAGAGGTCCACGAAGCCCTCATAGGAGGCCGAGGCGTGAAAGAGGGGGGCGCTGGGACACAGCGTCCTCAAGGTCCTCTCCAGTCCTTCGGCCGGACGACGGGGGTCCCAATACGTGATGACGATGATGTCGGCCGCCTTCGAGGCCTCGAGAGGTTCCCTCAAGGGGCCTGCAGGCAAAAGCCGCGCCCCAGAGGGGCGAAAGGAGGAATCCACCACAAGTAGGTCGAGGTCTCGGCGGAGCCTCAGGTGTTGGAACCCGTCGTCCAGGACGATCACCTTCGGCTGGAAGCTCCTCCACAGCTGAAGCCCCATGCGGTACCTGTCCTTGCCCACCCCAACGGGGATTCCCTTGAGCCTTCGGGCCAGCATCTGGGCCTCGTCGCCGGAGTCCCTCACCTCCAGTAGGATCCGTTCCCCGTCCGAGACCACCCCCCCTATGCCTTCCCTTCTGCCCTTGTATCCACGGCTGAGGATGGCCACCCTGTGGCCCCTGTCCTTCAAGCCCTGGGCTATCGAGGCCGTCATCGGCGTTTTGCCACTTCCCCCGACCGTCAGGTTCCCCACAGAGAGGACCTTGCAGGGGAGGGATCTCGAAGGGAGGATGCCCTTCGCGTAGAAGCCCCTCCTCATCCTGACCACTCCCCCGTAGAGGAGGGCCAGGGGTAGGAGGGCATGGGGCAGGAGAGGGCGTTCCCAGAGGATCTCGGCCCGGGCCCTCATCTGGACCTCCTTTCCAGGAGCTCCCGTATGGCCTCCACCGTCCTCCTCATGGCCCCCTCTCCCTCTTTGAGGAGTTCGAGGCCCCTGCTGCCCCTCTCGGACCCCTCGGAGGGGTCCGAGAGGAGGCGCCTACAGGTCTCCTCCAATTCCCTCGAGTTCCTCACCTCGATACCTGCTCCCACCTCCAGGACCCTCCTGGCGATGGAGGCGAGGTTTTCCGTGTGGGGGCCGAAGAGGGCGACCTTGCCGTGGGCGATGACCTCCAGGACGTTATGGCCTCCCACCCCCTCCACCAGGCTGCCCCCCACGAAGGCCACGTCGGCCAGCCCGTAAAGCCTTCGGAGCTCCCCGATGGTGTCCACCACGAGGACCTCCCAGCCCCCCGCGATGCAGCTACGTCTCGCGGTCCTGAAGCCGAAGGAGCGCGCCAAGGCCTCCACCTCGGCAGAGCGCTCCACGTGTCGCGGGGCCAAAAGGAGGAGCAACCCGGGGAAGTCCCGGCGCAACGCCTCGAAGGCCCGAAGGAGGGCCTCCTCCTCCCCTGGGTGGGTGCTGCCCGCCACCAGGAGCTGGCAGCCCGGGGGTAGAGCCAGCTCCTCCCTCAGGTGTTCCCTCTCCTCGATGCTCAGGAGGGGGCCTCGGCCTTGGTAAAGCTTGAGGTCCCCGACCACCCTCAGCCGTTCCCTCGGGGCCCCCAGCCGCAGAAGGCGTTGGCCGTCCTCAGGGGAGCGGGCCAGGACCAGGTCGAAGGAGCGAAGGACCTTGCGAAAGAGGGGCCTGAAGGCCATGAAACGGCCAAAGGCCCTGGGGGAGATCCTCCCGTTGAACAGGACCGTAGGGATCCCCTCCCGATGGGCATGACCTACGAGGTTGGGCCAGAGTTCGGTCTCGGCCACAAGGAGCATCTCGGGCCGCAGTCGATCCAGGAACCTCCTCACCACCCACCCTATGTCCAGGGGGGCGAACAGGGCAAGGTCCGCCCCCTCTGTGGCCATCCTCAGCCCCTGGGGGGTCATGGTCGTCATGAGGATGGAGTCCTCCACAGAGGGGCGCAGCTCCTTGACCAGGTTCAGGGTGAGGAGCACCTCACCTACCGATGCGGCGTGAAACCAGAGAAAGGGCCTTTTCGCCTCCGCTTCCCTTTTCAGATGCTGGGGCCATAGGGCCAGCCGTTGACGCCATCCCGTAGCGAGGGTCCGTAGGGCCTTCTGCAGGGGTTCAAAGGGGCGCATCTCAGTGCAGGGGACCTCAAAGGGCTGCCTCGGCCTCCAAAGGCGGTCCCTGGAATTGGAGTTCGTAAAGACGCTTGTACTCCCCCCCTTGGGCCATGAGTTCCTGGTGGGTCCCTTCCTCCACGACCTTGCCCTCGGACAGGACGATGATCCTGGAGGCGTTCCGGACGGTCGACAGCCTATGGGCGATGATCAGCACGGTCCTCGATTCCATGAGACGGTCCAGGGCCTTCTGGACCTCCCTCTCCGACTCGGCGTCCAGCGACGAGGTGGCCTCGTCCAGGATCAGTATGGGGGCGTTCTTTAAAAGGGCCCTGGCTATGGATATCCGCTGTTTCTGTCCACCTGACAGTATCACCCCTTGCTCGCCGATGACGGTGTCGTATCCCTTGGGGAGCTTGACGATGAAGTCATGGGCATCGGCCGCCTTGGCCGCCTCGACGATCTCGGACTCGGATACCTCAGGCCGCCCATAGGCGATGTTGTTCCTGACCGTGTCGTTGAAGAGGATGATCTCCTGGGTTACGATGCCGATCTGGTCCCGCAGGGACTTCAGGGTGACCTTCCGTATGTCCAGCCCGTCGATCAGGATGGCCCCCTCGGTGACATCGTAGAACCTGGGCAGTAGGTTGACCAAGGTGGACTTCCCAGCTCCGGAGGCCCCCACAATGGCCACCTTCTCCCCCTTCTTCACCTTGAAGCTTACCCCCTTCAGCACCATCTCCTCTCCATAACGGAAGGACACGTCCCTGTACTCGATCTCCTGGGAGAAGGGCGGCAGGGGCACCGCCTCGGGATCCTCCTTCACTTCGGGCTGAAGCTCCAAGATCTCGAAGACGCGCCTTGCGGCCGCGGTTCCCTCTTGGACCTGCATGTTGACCTTGCTCAGCCCCCTCAAGGGGTCGTAGAGCATGGCCAAGGCCGCCATGAAGGAGAAGAACTCCCCTGGGGTCGTCCTGCCCTTGATGACGCTCAGTCCCCCGAGGAAGATGAAGCTGGAGATGCCCACATAGCCCAGGCACTCCATGACCGGGGTGGACAGCACCCTCACCTTGGCCCTCTTCATGAGGTAGCGGAAGTAGCGCTCGTTGGCCTCGGAGAAGCGCCGGGCCTCGTAGTCCTCCATGTTGAAGGCCTTGACAATCCTGTGGCCGAAGATGGTCTCCTGGAGGAAGGCGCTGATGTAGCCCATGATCTCCAGGGACTTGCGGCTTGCCCGACGCATCTTCCTCCCGAACTTGATGAAGGGGAAGGCGGCAAAGGGGAAGATCAGCAAGGCCAGGATGGCCATCTGCCAATCGCGGTAAAAGACCACCCCTACAAGGCCTAAGGCCGTAAAGGTGTCCTTTATCATGCTAGTGACGGCGTAGGAGACCGCCCCCTGGATGGCGTTCACGTCATTGGTGATCCTGGCCATCAAGACCCCCGTCGGGGTCCTATTGAAGAAGGAGAGCGAAAGGGTCTGGAGGTGTTCGTAGAGACGGGCCCGTATGTCCGCCACCACCCGCTGGCCCACATAACTCATGAGGTAGCCTTGGTAGAAGTTGAAGAAGCCCTTTATCAGCCCGAGGGCCATCAAGGTGGGGGGCAGGACCTTGAGCATGAAGAGGTCCTTGCGGATGAAGACGTCGTCCAAGACCTGTTTGGTGAGCAGGGCGAAGGCAGCCGTTATGGCCGACACCCCCCCCATGAGCAGCATGGCCAGGAGCAACCTCTTCCAATAGGGGCGCACGAAGCCCAACAGCTTACGGTAGATGGGCCAAGCTTCCCTCTCTCCCATGGGCTCCCTCAATTGACCCCCATCAACTCCAAGGCCATCTCCGCCACCCTCCGAGAGGCCCCTCCCTTCAGGGTCCCCTTGATCTCTTCAAAGGCGGCCTTTACCTCTTGCCGCCTCCGCTTGCCGAGCAGAGCTGCCACCTCCTCGGCGATGCGCCATGGGGTGGCAGCCCCTTGGATGAGCTCCGGCACCACCTCCCTGCCCGCCAGGAGGTTGGGCAGTCCTATGTGCCTCACGTTGACCATCATCCGTCCCAAGAGGTAGGAGATGGGGTTCACCTTGTAGAGGATCACCATGGGTACACCGAGGAGGGCCCCCTCGAGGGTGGCGGTCCCGGAGGCCACCATCATGACGTCCGAAGCGGCCATTACCTCCCAGGTCCGTCCCTCGAAGACCTCCAGCCACGGTTCCCTCCGTGGCAGGTCGTCCTCCCTCAGGGTCGGGGCCAGGGCAAGGGGGAAGCGACTTTGTGGGACGCTGTGCCGCAGGATGCGAGCCGCCTCGAGCATCGGCCCGAGGAGCCTCCTGACCTCCGTAGACCTCGACCCCGGCAGGATGGCTATCACCGTCTCCTCCTCGGAATACCCCAAGCGGACACGGGCCACAGGGCCTGTAGGACTTCCTTCCAAGAGGTCGCAGAGGGGATGGCCCACGAAGTGGGCCTTCACCCCGTAGCTACGGTAGAACTCCACCTCGAAGGGCAGGATCACCGCCAGACGGTCCACCATCTCGGCCATCTTTCGGGCCCTGCCTGGACGCCAGGCCCACACCTGAGGGCTCACGTAGTAGAGCACGGGTATCCCGGCCCCCTTTAGGGCCTTTGCCAAGGGGAGGTTGAAGCCCGGGTAATCTATCAGGACGGCCACCGATGGCCTCCTTTCTGACAAGGATCTCCTGAGGGCCCTGTAGGCCTTCCATACCTGAAGCCCCTTGGAAAGGGCTTCCGTTATCCCCACCACCGCCAGCTCTTCGCAGCCGTAGAGGATCTCCACCCCTGCTTCCTCCATCTTCACGCCGCCGATCCCGTAAAAGCTGACCTCCGGGGCCATCTCCCGAAGGGTACGGGCCAGATGGGCTCCGTAGAGATCCCCTGAGGCCTCTCCTGCTACCATTAGGACCCATCTTCTCGGAGACATCTACCCTCTACGAGATCGGAGATCATGAGGGCGAGTTCAAGGGCGCGCCTTCCATCGGACGCCCTGACGACGGGGGGCTCTCTCCTCCTGACGCTTTCCAGGAAGGAGGATATCTCCTCCCTCAGGGAGTCCCTCGGACTCCCCCCCTCGAGGGTTCCGTCCCTGCCTTGCAGCGAGAAACGGTGCCTGAGGAAGTCCAGCTGCAGGGTCCCTTCAGCCCTGTGCAGGACCATCTTCCTCACCTTCTTGGAGGCCACGCGACTCGATACAAGCTCCACCCTCCAACCCACTTTGGTCCATATCCTCGCCCGGGCCACGTCCACGCCGGAGCTGAGGTGCTGTTCCCCCTCGGCCTCGATATGCTTCACCTCCATGGGGGCCAAGTAGAGGAGGAGGTCGAGGTCGTGGATCATGAGGTCGAGCACCACGTTTACATCCGTCCCCCTGCCGCTGAAGGGGGAGAGGCGATAGGCCTCCACGTGCTCCAACCCGTCGATACGGCCATCGAGATCGGCCACCGCCCCGTTGAAGCGCTCCAGGTGGCCTATCTGGAGGATCAGGCCCTGTCTGGAGGCCAACTCTTCCAACTCCCGGGCCTCCTGGAGGGTGGAGGCCATAGGTTTTTCAAGGAGGACGTCTACCCCCGCCTCCAAGAAGTCCTTGGCGATCTGGTAGTGGGTGGTAGTGGGTGTGGCCACGCTCACCGCGTCCACCTTCCCCAGCAGTTCCAGGTGGTGATAATAGGGTCTGGCCCCGAAGAGGGTGGCTACCGCCCGGGCCCGTTCCTTCCTTATGTCCACCACCCCCACGAGTTCTGCCCCCTGGAGGGTGGCGTACTTGGAGGCGTGCAACCTCCCCCAGCGCCCCACCCCCACAACGCCGACGCGGACCCGTTCAGTCACCTCGTTATCCCCCTCTTGCTGTCCTGCAGGAACTCCACGAGATACCTCACCTCTGGAAAGGAGTAGACGGCGTCTCCCTTCACGGCCTCAAGGGCCTCCTTCAAGGGTTTGTGGGACCTGAAGATCATCCTGTAGGCCTTTCTAAGGGCCGAGATCACCTCCTCGGGATAGCCGTTCCTGCGCAAATTGGTCACGTTGATGCCGTAGAGCTTGGCCCTCATGCCGGAGGCGGTGACGAAGGGGGGGATGTCCTTGGGGACGGCGGTGGCCCCCCCTATGAAGGAGTACTTGCCTATCCTGACGAACTGATGCACCGCCACCACCCCGCCCAACACGGCGTGGTCCTCCACCACCACGTGGCCAGCCAGCTGGGCTGCGTTGGCCATGACCACGTAGTTGCCGAGGTGGCAATCGTGGGCCACATGGGCGTAAGCCATCAGCAGGTTGTTGTCGCCTACCGTGGTCTTACCCCCTCCGAAGCTCGTACCCCTGTTGATGGTGACGAACTCCCTTATGACGTTGTTATCACCAATTATAACATAAGTCTCCTCTCCTTTATACTTTATGTGCTGAGGGGGGGTGCCTATCGAGGCGTATTGGTATATCCGGCAGTTGCGGCCTATGACGCTCCAGCGGTCCACCACGACGTGAGGTCCTATCCAGGTCCCCTCCCCGATGATCACCCCTTCGCCTATCACGCTATAGGGGCCTATCTCCACGCCCTCGGCCAACTGGGCGGTGGGATGGACTATGGCGGTCTCGTGGACTTTCATCCCTCCCTCTCGCGTATGGTCGCCATGATCTCCGCCTCTGCTGCCACCTTCCCCCTTACCAAGGCCTTGCCCCTGAAGACCCAGATCTGCCCCCGTCTCTTCACCACTTGGAGCTCTAAGACCAACTGATCGCCGGGTACCACGGGCCTGCGGAACTTGGCCTCCTTAAGAGCCATGAGATAGACCCCTTTGTCCCTTGCCTCCTCCCCCATGGCCTTGTAGGCCAGGACCCCGGCGGTCTGGGCCATCGCCTCCACGATCAAGACCCCCGGCATCACCGGTTCGGAGGGGAAGTGCCCTTGGAAGAAGGGTTCGTTGAAGGTGACGTTCTTCAAGCCCACGATCCGCTCAGGGACCTCCAGTTCGACGATCCTGTCCACCAGGAGAAAGGGGAAGGTGTGGGGGAGGATCTCCATGATCTCCTTTATATCGATCACCCCTTCACCTCCTTGATGATCCTCTCCATCTCCTCCACCCTCTTGAGGAGGGCATCCAACTCTCGCTTCAGCTCCGGCAACCGCGTCATCAGGAAGGCCACCCGTACCCACCTCCGGTGGGGCATCTGGGGTATCCCACCGACCACTTCCCCTGGGGCTATATCCCGCAAGATCCCCGCCTTGGCCGATACCTGAGCCTCATCCCCGATGGTGACGTGATCTGCGATCCCCACCTGCCCCGCCAGGGCTACGTTGCGGCCCACCTTGACGCTGCCCGATATGCCCACTTGGGCCACCACGATGGTGTTCTCCCCTATGGTCACGTTGTGGCCTATCTGGACGAGGTTGTCCATCTTGACCCCCCGTCCTATGACCGTCTGGCCGAAGGTCGCCCGATCTATGCAGCAGTTGGCCCCTATCTCCACGTCGTCCTCTATTCGGACGGTGCCCACCTGGGGGATCTTGAAGTTCCTTTCGCCGTCCTTGACGAAGCCAAAACCGTCGGCCCCGATGACCGCTCCCGCCTGGACCGTGACCCTGCTGCCGATGACCGTTCCCTCGTAGAGGGTCACATTGGGGTAGATCACGCTATCGGGACCGATCTTTACCCTGGGCCCTACGTAGACCCCGGGGTAAAGGACGACCCTGTCGCCCACCTCGGCCTCCTCGCCGACGTAGGCGAGGGGCAGGATGGCTACGTCCCTTCCCACCTTCGCCGAGGGGCTCACCCATGCCCCCTCGGATATCCCTGAAGGGGGCAGAGGCCTTTCGGCGAAGACGCTGAGGATCTTCGCCATGGCCAAGGCGGGGTTAGAGGCTATCAAGAGGGGTATCGGGGCCTCCACCTCTCGTGGGACGATGGCGGCTGAGGCCTTGGTCTCGGCCAGCAGGGGGAGATAACGGTCGGAGGTGACAAAGGTGATCTCACCCTCTCGGGCCTCCTCAAGGCTCGATACCCCCCTTATCCTCACGGAGGGATCCCCCCTCACCTGTCCCCCCACCAGTTGGGCCAACTCCGACAGCGTCTTCTCCGTCATTTCTCTGCGTCCAAGGCCTTTATCACCTTTTCGGTGAGGTCTATCTCCTCAGGGGCGTACAGGATGAAGCTTCTCTGCTTCTCCAAGATCAGGGTGTAACCCTCCTTCTTCCCCAGCTCCTCGATCACCTTCTCCACCTCTTTCAGGATCTTGGCCGTCATCTCCCTCTCCATCTGTCTCAATTCCTCCCGGGAGTCCCTTACGAAGCGCTCGAGTTCCTTGACCTTCCGCTGGTACTCCCGCTCCTTCTCCTTTCTGGCCTCTTCGTTCAGGAGGGTCCCCTTCCGTTCCAGATCCTCCTTCAGGCTTTGAACCTCCCTCTGCCTCCTCTGGAACTCTTGATTAAGCTCCGCCCCTCTGGCCTCTATCTTCTTTTTCGCCTCCTGACCCCTTTTCGACTCGGCCAAGACCCTCTGTACGTCCACATAACCTATCTTTACCGAGGCGCCATAGGCCGTTGCGAGGAAACCTATGACGAAGACCAAAGCCCATACCAAAGATCCCACCCGCTTCATGTTTCCTCCTTCCCGATTAGTACATCATGCCGACGGCGAAGTCCCAAACGCTCGCCTTCTCCCCCTTCTTGCGGTTTAGGTTGTAGCCCCAGTCGATCCTTATGGGGCCGAAGGGGGAGTACCACCTGATGCCGACCCCTGCTGCGTGCCTCAAGGGGGTGATATCGCTCCAGTGATCAAAGCCCTTCCCCACATCGTAAAAGACGGCGGCCTTCAATCCCAAGGCCTTGCTCAAGGGATAGATGAACTCTACGTTGAGGACGGCCATCTTCAGTGAGCCGATGGGCTCTCGGTTCTCATCGACGGGTCCAGCCATCCCGTACTCGAAGCCCCTCAGGGTCCTCAGCCCCCCTACGTAAAACTTCTCCCCTAAGGGCACCTCGCGGCCGCTGTAACCCTCCATCAGGCCGAACCTGCTCCTCAGGTTGAGGACCAAATCCCCGATCAGGGGGTGAAACCAACTGGCCCCCGTGCTCACGCGCCAGAAGTAGTTGTCCCCTCCGAGGGGTCCTCCGGCGTTGCACACCGAAAACCACGTCTCTATCCCCCGGGTGGGGTTTAAGGGGTCGTCGATGTTGTCGAAGGTGAGGGTCAAGGTGACCTTGCTGGTGTCGGTGGTCCCCTCTTGGGATTTGATGTAGCTCGAGGCCTCTTCTTCCACGTTGTATATCTTCACCCTCTCGTAGCGGTAGACGAGATCGGCCCGCAGGTAGTCCGTGAGCTCCCGTCCTACCTTCAGGTCCCCCCCCGTTACCCGGGAGTCGTAGGTATCGTAGTCGTAGGTCTCGTTGAAGGCGTCAAAGCCGACCGAATAAGATGTGTCCAAGAACCGCGGATCGCTCATCCCAAGGGAGAAGTCACTCATTTCTCCACCGAGGGTTGCCCGTATGTATGCCCTCCAGGCCCTCCCGAAGAGGTTCCTTTCCGAGAGGGCGACCGTCCCGACCACCCCATAGACGGAGCTGTAACCGGCTCCGAACTGCAGCATCCCCGTCTGCTGTTCCTGTACCTTTACCTCCAGGTCCAGGACCTCCTTCCTCTCTGTGGGGGTAGTGCTCAGGTCCACCTCCTTGAAGATGCCGAGCCTCTTTATCCTCTGGCGGCTCTTGCGGAGTTTGCTGGCGCTGTAAAGTTCCCCTTCGGCCACCTTGAGCTCCCTGCGGATCACCTTGTCCCGCGTCTTGGTGTTGCCGCTGATCTCGATCCGACCTATGTAGACCTTGGGCCCCCTGTCGACCTTGAAGAGGAGGTGGACGAGCTTCTTCTCCCTGTCGAGGGACGTCAGCGGTGAGACGTCCACGTAGGCGTAGCCCCTGTCCGCGTAATAGTCGACGATCCGCAATATGTCCTTCTGCACCAGAGAGGAGCGGTACCACTTTCCGACCTTGGTCTTGAACCCCTTGAGCAACTCCTCCTTGGGGGCGATGAGGTCCCCCTTTAGGTCTATGCTTCCTACCCTGAAACGATCCCCCTCCTCTATCCTGATGGTGATGGTGATGGAACGGCCGTCCCTGGAGAGGCTGATCTCGGGTTCGGAGACCTTGACGGTGAGGTAGCCGTGGTCGTGGTAGAAGCTCTTGATCCTGGCCAGATCCACCTCCAAGACCTCCCTCTCCAAGGTCCCCGTCTTGGTCAGCCAGGAGAGCCATCCCTTCTTCTTCGTCCTCATCAACTTCCTGAGCTTGCGGGAGCTGAAGGCGCGATTGCCCTCGAACCTTATCTCCTTTATGTAGGCCTTCACCCCCTCCACGATGTCGATGTAGACCACCACCTGGTTCTCAGGGGCCTCCTCCACCTCTGAACGTATCTCGACGCCGTAGTAGCCCTTCGAGTGATAGAGCTTTTTGACGGCCTCTACGCCCCTGGAAAGGTCCTCCGGGTCGAAGAAGTCGCCTTCTTTGAGCTTGAGGACCTCCTCTATCTCGTCCCTTTCGATCCTCTCATGGCCCGATATGACCAGCTCCTTGATGACGGGTTTTTCGAGGACCACGAAGGTCAAGATCACCCCTTCGGGGGTTTCCTTTACATCGGCCCTGACGTCCAAGAAGTTGCCGAGCCTCCAGAGGGCCTTCACGTCCTCCTTCAGCAGCTCGCGGTCCAAGGGTTGTCCCACCTTGCTCTTTATCTCGCTCAAGATCACGTCCCTCTGGACGCGCCTGTTGCCCACTACGACGATTTCCTTGACGATCTTCCGATCCTGCGACAAGGGGGACGAAGGCAAGAGCAGCAACGAGAGGACGAAGAGGACGAAGAGGCGCTTCAAGCTCATGGAGGTTCCCCTGGCGAGGTCCTCGAAAGCTATAGCAGATTGCCCCTCCGCTGTAAACTGCATCAGGCCTCCTCCTGTTCGATGCGGCCATCGACCATGTAGAGCCGTCGGGGAAAGCGCTTGGCCAAGGCCTCGTTGTGGGTGACGATGAGGAGGGTGGTCCCCAGGGATTCGTTGAGCCTCAACAAGAGGTCGAGCACCTTTTGGCCGGTGGCTGAGTCGAGGTTGCCGGTCGGTTCATCGGCCAGTAAGAGGGCTGGCCGTAGGACCAGGGCCCTGGCGACGGCTACCCTCTGCTGTTCGCCTCCCGAAAGCTCTCCCGGCTTGTGTTTCATCCGTTCTTCGAGAGCCACCTCGACGAGCATCTCCTCGGCAAGCCGACGCGCCTCCTCCCTCTTCAGCCCTTGGATGAGGGCGGGCATCATCACGTTCTCCAAGGCGTCGAACTCCGGCAGGAGGTGGTGGAATTGGAAGACGAAGCCGATCTCCCGGTTCCTGAAGAGGGCCAGTTCCTCCTCCCCCAGGGAGAAGACCTCTTGGCCTCGGTAGCGAAGCTGGCCAGAGGTGGGCCTCTCGAGGGTCCCGAGGATGTGCAGCAAGGTGCTCTTTCCGGCCCCGGAGGCCCCGACCACCGCTATCCTCTCCCCCTCTTGTACAGTCAGGTCTACCCCCCGGAGGGCGTAGATCTCCCCCCCTTCCTTCTTGAAGACCTTGACGAGGCCCTTGGCCTCCACCAGGACTTCATCACTCATAACGCAGTACCTCCACGGGGTCCAGGCGGGAGGCCTTCCTGGCGGGATAGAGGGTCGCCAAGAGGCTCAACAAGAGCCCCATGATCACTATGGCCACCACATCCCAAGGGTTAACCCTTGAGGGCACCTCTGTGATGTAATAGACATCCCCCGGCAGGAACTGGAAGCCGAAGAGCCCCTCGATGAAGTGGGCAATCCCCTCGACGTTGAAGGCCAAAAGCAGCCCCCCTGCGGTCCCGAGCAGGGTCCCCAGCGAGCCTATGAGGAGGCCCTCCAGGAGGAAGATCCTGGTGATGCGCCCCTTGGAGGCCCCCATGGACCTCAGGATGGCGATGTCCCTCCTCTTCTCCATCACGGTCATGGTCAGGGTGCCGATGATATTGAAGGCAGCAACCCCTATCACCAGGGAGAGCAGGATGAACATCACCCGCCTCTCCATCCTCAGGGCAGAGAAGAGGTTTCGGTTCATCTCCATCCAGTCCCGGGCATAGAAGGGAGGCCCCAGGACCTCCTCCACCTCTCGAGCGATCCTCCTGGCTTCGTAAATGTCCTTGACCCTCACCTCGATGTGGGTCACCCGGCCCTTCATCCCCAAGAACCTCTGGGCGTCCTCAAGGGGAATGAAGGCGAGGGTCGAGTCGTAATCGAACATGCCCGTGCGGAAGGTCGCCCCAACCCGGAAGGTCATGGTGCGGGGGACAGTCCCAAAGGGGTGGGGGCGCCCCAAGGGGGATAGGAGGGTCACCTCCTCCCCCAACTCCACACCTAAGGCCTTGGCCAATTCGCTCCCGAGCCAGATCGTCCCCGAGGGGAGGACCTTGCGCCCCCTTTCGAGCTTCCCCAGGAGCCTCTCGAAGTCAGGGCCCCGAGGCACTATCCCCCTCAGGACCGCCCCCGAGAGGCCGTGGGGGGAGGTGATCATCACCTGGGTGAGGACGAAGGGAGAAGCGGAGGAGACCCCTCGGAGGGCCTGCACCTTCTCCGTCACCGCCTCGTACCCCTCTATGGCCCCCCCGGCGTTAAGGACCAGTACGTGGGCGGAGATGGAGAGGATGCGGTCCTTGAGCTCCTCCTGGAAGCCGTTCATCACAGCCAGCACGACGATCAGGGCCATCACCCCCAAGGCCACCCCTATGACGCAAATCGTGGTGACCACGGAGATGAAGCCTTCCTTCTTCTTGGCCCTCAGGTGCCGAAGGGCGATGAAGAGTTCGAAGGGGAGGTTCACCGCCTCTTCCTCATGTGGGGAAAAAGGATGACGTCGCGGATGGAGGCCGAATCCGTAAGGAGCATCACCAGCCTATCGACCCCTATCCCCTCGCCAGCCGTCGGGGGCATGCCGTACTCCAGGGCCAGGAGGAAGTCCTCGTCGATGAAGACCTCTTCTGCCTCCAGTTCCCTTCTGCTTAGCTGCTCAAGGAAGCGTTCCCGTTGCTCCTCAGGGTCGTTGAGTTCGGTGAAGCCGTTGGCTATCTCTCGGCCCATGATGAAGAGCTCAAAGCGCTCCGTAAGGCTGGGGTCATCGTCCCTGCGGCGCGCAAGGGGCGAGACCTCTACTGGGTAGTCGACGACGAAGGTGGGCTGGATCAGGTGGGGTTGGACCACCTCCTCGAAGAGGAGGGCGATGAGCTCTCCGTGGGATTCCCCTCCCCGTAACTCGATCCCCTCCTTCCTGGCCCGTCGGAGGGCTGCCTCCCGGTCCTCGACGACCTCCCGCTCCACTCCACGCTGCAGCAGGGCCTCCTTCATGGACAGCCGGGGCCAAGGGGGACTGAAGTCGAGCTCCACCCCTTGATAGACCACCTTGGTGCTCCCCACTACCCTCTTGGCCACCTCCTGGAACATCTCCTCCGTCAGGGCCATGAGGTCCTCGTAGGTGCTGTAGCTCTGGTAGAACTCGAGCATGGTAAACTCGGGGTTGTGGAGCGATGAGACCCCCTCGTTGCGGAAGTTCCTGTTTATCTCGAAGACCCTCTCCATGCCCCCTACCACTAACCTCTTGAGGTACAACTCGGGAGCGATCCGTAGGTAGAGCTCCATGTCGAGGGCGTTGTGGTAGGTCTTGAAGGGCCTGGCAGTAGCCCCGCCGGGAATGGGCTGCATCATGGGGGTCTCCACCTCGAGGAAGTCCCTCTCGAGGAGGAACTCTCTCAAGGCCTGCACGATCTGGCTCCTCTTCAGGAAGGTGTCCCTCACCTTCGGGTTGACGATCAGATCGAGGTAGCGCTGGCGGTAGCGCAATTCCACGTCCGTCAAGCCGTGCCATTTCTCAGGCAGAGGCCTCATGGATTTGGCCAGCAACTTCAACTCATGGGCCTCTATGGTCAGTTCCCCGGTCTTGGTGCGAAAGGGCCTTCCCCTGACCCCTATGAAGTCCCCTACATCGAGCCGTTTGAAGACCTTGAAGGCCCCTTCCCCTACCTTGTCCTTGCGTATGTAGACCTGAATCCGGCCCTTTCTGTCTTGCAGATGGGTGAAGGCGGCGCGGCCAAAGTCCCTCAGGGCCATCATGCGTCCCGCCACGGTGACGGTTTCCTCCACCTGCGCCAGTTCCTCCTCGGAGAGGCCGCCGTAACGCTCCAGCACACCGCGGGAGGTGCAGTCCACCTTGAAGTCCCTGGGGTAGAGTTCCACCCCTTCCTGGCGTAACAGCCGAGCCTTCTCTTTCCTCTGCTTCAGGATTTGGCTTCTTTCCATTACTTTGGGGGAGTTAAGCTATCCCATTTACCGCCTTGAGGTCAATAGCGGTCGTAAATTCTGCGCTATACAAGGAAGAAAGCCTCTGATATTATGGTGTCATCCCATAGAACCAAGGGGGGAAAGATGATCTTACCCAGGGGAAAGGCCTTTTACGAGAATTTGAGGACATCTTTCGTAAACTTCAACGAGTTCCTCCTCACCTTGAAGGAGGAGAGCTTCACAGGTTACGTGCGCCTCGCCTTCTGGGACTATGAAGGGGTCCTCTTTCTGGAGGAAGGGGAGATAGTGAACGCCTTGGAAGAGGCCCACGGCAGGCGTAGAGGCGGCACTGAGGCCGTGAGGGACATCATGGCGAGGGCGAAGAGCGATCGAGAGGGGAAGATCGACGCCTACATCCTCTCCCCTGAACTGGTCACCCTGCTCTCCACCCTTCCCCACCACGAGCCCTTCTATACGGACCTCTCCACGGAGTTCGCCAACTTCAAAGGCCTCCTGGAGAAGTTGCGACGGGAGGTCTTCACGGGCTACATCACCATTGAGCTCACCGGGGGCAAAGGGGAGGGCATGATCTTCCTGCAGGACGGGGAGCCTATAGAGGTCCTCTTGGAAAGGGAAGGTGGTGGTGGCCTGAAGGGGGTCGAGGAGCTTGAGAGGATGGTGGAAGAGGTGCAGGTTGAAGGGGCTGTCCTCAACGTCTACCGCTCCGCAGAGGGGACAGAGGGTCGGGAGCGAGCCGAGGAGAAGTTGGAGGAGGCCCTCGACCTCTTTCAGCAGCTATTTGCCGAGACCCGGAAGTTGATAGACTCCCTCGCGAAGAAGGAGGGGACCTTCGAGGAGAGCTTTCACAAGGCCAGGGTGGACCTTGCCGATAGCTATCCCTTCCTCGATCCCTTCATGGGGGAACTTAAGCATCAGGAAGGAAGGTTTTTCCTGTCCGGGGACGTCAACCCCAATGAGTTCGTGAAGGGGGTAGGGGAGGCCTACGACCTGGCCCTTGAGAAGGTCCCCTTGAAGGCCTCCAAGGAAGAACTTTACGAGGAGTTGCGAAAGGTCCTCAAACCCTTCCTCGATGAGAGGGCTGAGGAGTTGGAGCGGTTGGGTTTCAACGAGGTCCTTACGGAGTTGAAGCCTTAGTCAGCTTCGGCCCCTTGTGGAAGGTTTATTTAACGTGGAGATGATGTTATAACACTGGCGGCGGGAGGAGTGCTGATGGATCTGGTCTTGACTGACCAAGATATCCTGAGGATTGAGAGGTCTCTGGACAGGATGCTCACCAGTTCTGGCGCTCATTGTGCCCTGCTGATCGATCGCTCTGGACAGCTCATTGCCTCAAGTGGAGATCCTTCCACCCTTGACGTGGTGGCCCTTTCTGCCCTCACTGCGGCAAATTTTGGCGCCACAGCCGAAATCGCCCGACTCCTCGGCGAAGAAGAATTCGCTCTCCTCTTCCACAAGGGGAAGAACGAAAATGTCCACTTCTGTAAAGTGGGAGAGGAGTTCATCTTGGTGACCCTCTTTGATGATCGCACCACCTTGGGGTTGGTGAGGTTGCGTACCGAGAAGGTGGTAAAGGAATTGCTTAAGATCTTCGAAGAGATAATCGAGAGGATGAGAAGAGGCTGATCGTCCGGATATGGCCTTCATCAACTTTAGTGCAGGTGAGATCCAGTGTAAGATCGTCTATTATGGTCCGGGCTTGGGCGGAAAGACCACTAACCTGAAGTACATATACGACCATACCGCAGCGACGGTCAAAGGGAAGATGATCTCCATAGACACCAAGGGCGACAGGACCCTCTTCTTCGACTTCCTCCCCCTTGAGCTCGGGACCATCGCCGGCTTCAAGATAAGGATCCAGCTCTACACCGTTCCGGGGCAGGTCCACTACGAGGCCACCCGCAAGTTGGTCTTGCGGGGGGTGGATGGGGTGGTGTTCGTCGCCGATTCCATGAGGATCCAGCGGGAGAAGAACATAGAGAGCCTTAAGGATCTGGCCAACAACCTCAAAGAGAAGGGCTTGGACATAAAGCAGATCCCCCTTGTCATGCAGTACAACAAGAGGGACCTGGAGGGGACGAGTATCCCCATCCTCGAGATAGAGGAGATGCAGGAGGATCTCAACGCTTCCCTCAAGGTCCCCTACTTTCCGGCAAGCGCTTTGCAAGGAAAAGGGGTGTTTGAGACCTTGAGGGCGATAAGTAAGTTAGTGGTCAAGGACGTAAGCAGGAAAGTCCTTGCCAAGATGGGGGCATTGAGATGAAGGAGATAGACTTTGACGAGTTGGAGAAGGAGATAGACAGGGCCATCGATACCCTCTTCGTCACCGAGGAGGAAAAAGAGGCCAAGAGGGCCAAGCCCTCCGAGGTCCCAGTTGAGGAAAAGGGGCCCCCTGAGGGGGGTGTTCCCTTTCAGTTGGATGAAGATCTCCAAAGGGATCTGGAGGGCATCGAGGTGGAGCTGCTCACCCTCGAGTGGGAGTTCAAGCCCGAGGGGGTCCGCCGCGCTGTGGAGCTGTTGCAAGGCTTGAGGGAGCGCCCCCTACCGGAGGGATTGGCCCAAGGGATGGAGCTACTGCAGAAGGCCCTCCATCGCTTCCTGTTGGATGAGTCCAACGTCACACCGGAGGGTGTGAAGTTCGTCCAAGACCTTTGGAAGTTCCTGAAGGGGGTGGCCGAAGGCGGGGAGCCATCGTCGGAACGTCTGGAGACCTTTCAGAGGGATTACGACCGGCTCTTTCAGCGGGTCGTCCCGGTGCCTGAGAAGCCGAAGGTAGAACCTCGTCCCGCCCTCGGTGTACAGGAGCTGGTCAGGGCCTGGGAGAGGATGGAACTCCTGTTGAGCGAAGCCATGGGCAAACTTCAAGAGCTGAGGGACAGGGTGGCGGCGGAGAAGAGGTCCCTGCTGGAGGGGGTCCCCTCCCCTCGAAGGGGACGGGAGATGGCCCTTTTCAGGCGAGGGGGCCGATACGTGGCCATCGACCCGAAGAGGATCGCCAGGACCGTGCCCACGGACCCAACCACCGCTGCCTCCTTCCTGAAGAGGGGGAGGATCAGGCTTCGGGATGGGACCCTACCCCTTCTTCACCCCTCCTCCGAGGGCGAAGGGGTAGGTGACAGCCCCCTGGTGGTGATCTTTCAGGGAGAGGGGGGGCTACAGGGCTTCATCGCCGATGAGGCCTTGGGAAGAGGCGCTGTTACCATCACCTCCTCAGGGGCCCTATGGCAGGACAAGAGGGTGGAGGTAATTCTCTAAAATGCACAGAATGCTTGACAAAAGTGGATTTGTATCTTAAAGAAGGGAAAGGCAGGGTTTAAGGATGCCCTTGTTCGCGAAGAAGGAAAGGCTCGCCTTAGGGGTTGATGTGGGTTCGAGCAGTGTGAAGCTGGTCGAACTCAAGGAGGAAGAGGGGGGGTATCGCATAGCGAGGCTTGCCCTCCACCCCCTTCCCCCCGGCGTGGTGGTGGAAAGGAGCATAATGGACACCACCATGGTGGTGGAGGCCCTGAAGGGCCTCATCTCCTCCCAACGGGTGAAGAACAAGAAGGCTGCAGTGGCCGTAGCCGGCCATTCCGTGATCGTAAAGAAGGTGGTCTTCCCCAAGATGACCGCCAAGGAGTTGGAGGAGAACCTCCCCATCGAGGCGGAGCGCTACATACCCTTTGAGATCAGGGACGTAAATCTGGACTACCATGTGATCTCCTCTGGGGACGAGGAGATGGAGGTCCTCCTGGTCGCCGCCAAGAGGGACTTGGTGGACGATTACATAGCCCTTCTGCGCGAGGCGAGGTTGGAGCCTGCGGTGGTCGATGTGGACGTCTTCGCCATCCAGGGCGCCTTCGAGCTCAACTATCCCCAGGAGACGGGGGACTTGGTGGCCCTCTGTGACATAGGGGCCAGCATCATGAGCATCAACGTGGTGAAGGCAGGGGAATCCCTGTTTACGAGGGATATATCGATAGGGGGCAACCTCTACACCGAGGAGATCCAGAAGGAGTTCGGCGTGAGCTTTGAGGAGGCCGAGGGGGTGAAACTCGGCAGGGGCATGGAAAGGGTGGACCCGACGAAGGTAGACCGCATCCTGGACAGGGTTTCCCATATGGTTTCCATGGAGATCGCCAAGTCACTCGACTTCTTCTCCGCCACCTATCCCGAGGATAAGATCAAGCGCCTCTACCTCACCGGGGGGTCCTCAAAGGTCCCCAGGCTCAGGGATATCATAGAGGAGCGCACCAAGATCCCGGTGGAGGGCCTCAACCCCTTCAACAACCTAACGGCGGACCCGAGGGAGTTCTCCCCCGAATACCTCCAGGAGATGGCTCCCCTTATGGCCGTGGGGGTGGGTCTGGCCTTGAGGAAGGTTTGAGATGATCCAGATAAACCTACTGCCCCTCCGCGAGGCAAGGAGAAAGGAGACCGTCAGGTTCCAGATCTCCGTCTTCGTGCTCACCATACTCCTCGCCCTGGTGGTGATCTTCTACCTCAAGTGGAACGCCACCCAGAGGGAACGGGAGTTGGACCAGGAGATCAGGACGGTGCAGGCGGAGATAGCGAAGTTGAACAAGGTGGTGGGGGAGATAAACAAGATAAAGAAGGAGAAGGGGCGGGTGGAACGGAGGGTGAAAATCATCGAGAGCCTTGAGGGGGGCAGGATGGGGGCGGCCAGGTTGTTGGATGAGCTGAGCAAAAAGGTGCCGGACAAGGTTTGGATAGAAAAGATGGACAAGAAGGGGGCGAGCTTGAGGCTTGAGGGCATCGCCCTTGACGACGAGACCATAGCGGACTTCATGACGATGCTCGAGACCTCGCCGTTGGTGAAGAAGGTGGAACTTGAGTTGACGGAGAGACACCAGATAGGGGACGTGAGGTTGAAGAAGTTCGTCCTCAGGTGCAGTTTAGCCCTTTGAGAGGTGGGGCATGGCCTTGACGGCAGAGAGTATCCTTCGGCTTTCGACCCCTAAGAAGGTCCTCATATTGGTGGTGGTTCTCCTTCTGATCTTCGCCCTCTTTTGGCAGTTCTCATACCGCCCACAGAGGGAGAGGATCGCCCAAAAGGAGCGGAAGCTCACCGAGTTGATAAACGAGCGGAACGTGAAGAGGAAGCTGGCCAAGGAGTACGACAAGTACAAGGCGGAGTTGAAGGTGATCCGGGAACGGCTGAAGGAGATGATGGCGAAGCTGCCGGAGAAGAAGGAGATCCCCTTGTTGCTTAAGAGCATCTCCAACATCGGCAAGGAGGCTGGCCTCGATATCCTGTTGTTCAAGCCCAAGGGGGAGCAGGTGAGGGAGTTCTACGCCGAGGTCCCCTTCGAGTTGAAGTTCGTGGGCGGTTACCACCATATAGGGCTCTTCTTCTACAGCGTCGCCAAGCTCCCCAGGATCGTCGCCATCAAGGATTTTAGCCTTCAGAGGGCCTCTAAGGAGAAGGCCGGGGGCGGTGCTGAGGTGTTGTTGGAGAGCAGTTGCATAGCCACGACCTATCGCTTCGTGGAGCAGCCCCAGAAGGCTCGGGCTCCGAAGAAGGGGAAGAAGAGATGAAGGCTGTAAAGGCGTTGCCGTTGCTTCTCCTCATCCTTATGGGGGTGGTTTACGGTGCCGAGAAGGCCCAAGAGGTCAAAAGAAAGCCCCTCTTCGTCTACGACCCCACCGGCAAGAGGGACCCCTTTCGTCCCTTCGTAAAGGCTGAGGAGCCCGTCGAGCCCAAGGGTGTGGTCCTGTCCCCCTTGCAGAGGTACGATTTGAGCCAGTTGAAGCTCGTGGCCATCATCGTCGGGGTTGGCGAGGAAAGGGCGATGGTGGAGGATGCGGAGGGTAAGGGGTACATAATCCGGAGGGGGACTTACATAGGGAATAGGTTCGGGCGGGTCAAGGAGATCCTTCCCGATAGGGTGATCGTGGTGGAGAAGTATAGGGACTATCTGGGTCGTGTCCGGACGAGGGAGGTAGTCCTGAAGCTTCACCCCGTGGAGGAGGAGAGACCATGAGACCTATGAGGAATAGGGCCTTTTTGTGGGTCGTGCTCTTCTGTCTTTGCTTTACGCCCCTCCTTTTCGCCACCCAGGCGGAGGGGGCCAAGCGTCTGATCGACCTGGAGGTGGAGGAGGGCCCCCAATACGCCACGGTGGTGTTGTACACCGATGGGGAGGTGCAGGGTTACAAGCCCTTTTTCCTTCAGTCGCCTCCTCGTCTCGTCATTGATCTGCCGGGGGTAAAGCGATCGCTTCAAGCCCAAAGGCTGCAGATCAACTCCCCCTTCCTCCGCGCGGTCCGCTTCGGTGACTATCCCGAGAAGTTGCGGGTGGTCCTGGACCTGCCCGAGGGGCTGAACCCTTGCTATCAGGTGCAGAGGGCGGCGGGTGGTTTAAGGGTCCATATCGGCAGGGCCCTCCCCGAGGGCGGTTCCGCCCCAGTGGACCCTCTGATCCAGGACTTCGGCTTTCGCCAGATGAAGGAGGTCTCACGGGTCTTCCTCAAGGTCAAGGAGGGGGTGAAGTACAGCTTACGGAAGGGCAAGGAGGAGGTGGTGCTGCAGTTGCCCGGCTGTACCTTCCCCAAGAGGTTCCTCAGGCCCCTTGACACCAGCCAGTTCAATTCGTCGGTCCTCCTCGTAAAGCCGCTCAATGTCCGCGGTGGGGCCAAGGTGGTGGTACAGCTGCGCAAGATGGTCCCTGTGGAGGTGATCCAGAAGGGGGATCTATTGGCCCTGGACTTCGCCCGCGTAGGGGCCTTCGCCAAACAACGACGGCCCAAGCCCGTCAAGCGGGTGGTGAAGAGGAAGAAGAGGGTGGAGAGGGCGCCCGCCTTCCTGGTCGAACGGCTGATGGGCGAGGAGAAGGTCTACACGGGCAAACGCATCAGCCTCGACCTGAAGGACGTGGAGCTCCCCAACGTTTTCAGGCTCTTCGCCGACATCAGCGGGATGAACATCCTGGTCACCGACGACGTCAGGGGGAGGGTGACCCTCAGGTTGGTGGATGTGCCCTGGGACCAGGCCCTGGACATCATCCTGGAGACCCACAACCTCGGGATGGAGAAGGTGGGCAACGTCATCCGCATCTCCACCCTCCAGAGGCTGCAGAAGGAGAAGGAGGCCAGGGCCAAGGCCGTCAAGGCCAAGGAGACCCTGGAGCCCTTGGTCACGGAGCTCATGCCGATAAGCTACAGCAAGGCCTCGGAGTTGGCCCCCAAGGTCAAGGACCTCCTGAGCCCCCGGGGTAGCGTCTCGGTGGATGAGAGGACCAACATCCTCATCGTCAAGGACGTAAGGGAGAAGGTGGAGGAGGCCAGGGAGCTGGTGAGGCGTCTCGACAGTCAGACCCCCCAGGTCTTGATCGACGCCAAGATCGTGGAGGCCTCCACCGAGTTCAAGAAGGAACTGGGGATCTCTTGGGGCGGCAGGATCAACGCGAGCTGGGGCGGGGATGAGGCCAGGCTTTCAGGGGGCACTGAGGGGACCCTGAAGGAGGCGGGGACGACGGACTATGTGGTCAACCTCCCCGCTGCCGTAGAAGTGGGCGAGGGAGGGGCCCTCAACCTCCTCGTGGGGAACCTGCCTGCGCGCTTCTTTGAAGTCAAGCTTTCCGCCATGGAGAAGGAGGGGCTCGGGAAGATCATCTCCAGCCCCAGGGTGACCACCCTTGATCACAAAGAGGCCTACATCGAACAGGGGGTGAGGATCCCTTATCTCAAGCTGACCGAGGAGGGCACGGTCTCCACCGAGTTCATCGACGCCACCCTGAAGCTTACCGTCACCCCCCATGTGACCGCCGACGGCCACGTAAGGATGGAGATAGAGTGCTCCAAGGAGACCCCGGACTGGAGCAGGCAGGTCATGGGGGAGCCGACCATAAAGAAGAGCAAGGCCAAGACCGAGGTGATGGCGAAGAACGGCGAGGTGGTGGTCCTCGGTGGTATCTACGAGTACGACAAAACCGGGAGCACCCATGGGGTGCCCGGTTTGAAGGACATCCCCCTCCTCGGTTGGTTTTTCAAGAAGAAGACCAGGGAGCAGACGAAGCGGGAGCTCATGATCTTCATCGCGCCGAGGATAGTTGCACCGCGAGAGCTGGCCGCGAAGCCATGAGGTAATGTCCTACCATCGGGTTTCCATAAAGAAGGGGCTTCCCCGGAGGAGGCCCCTTTTGTTCTTGGCCCTCATCTGGGTCTTGGTGGGGGCCGTAGAGGCCGCTGTCCCGGTGAAGGGGGTCAGGTGGTGGGCGGCCCCTGGTTACACCCGGGTAGTGGTGGACCTGGGGGCAGAGGCCTCCTTCCAAGTCGGTCTCCTCCGGGGGGATCCCCAGAGGGGCAAGCCCCCCCGGCTTTACGTGGACATCAGTCCCGTTCGCCTCAAAAGAAACGTCCCCAGGGAGGTCTCGATCAGGGACGGCCTCTGCAGGAGGGTACGGCTCGGCCAGTTCAGCCCTCAGACGGTGCGGGTGGTCCTCGACCTCAGGGACCTAAAGGACCACCACGTCTTTGCCCTCGAGAACCCCTACCGGGTCGTCATAGACGTCTACGGGGAGGGGTACCGAAGGGAGAAGAGCTTCACCGTCGTAGTAGATCCAGGCCACGGGGGACGCGATCCGGGGGCCATAGGCCCCACCGGCCTGAAGGAGAAGGACGTCGTCCTCAAGATCGCCAAGCGGGTCCGGGACAAGATCAGGAGGCGGCTGGGCTGGAGGGTGGTCCTCACCAGGGAGGCGGACAGGTACATCCCCTTGGAGCAGAGGACGGCCATAGCCAACGCCCGCAAGGGGAATCTCTTCCTCTCCATCCATTGTAACGCCTCCCGCCGCCGTTCCAGACGAGGGGTGGAGACCTACTTCCTCAGCTTCACCACCGATAAACAGGCCTTGCGGCTCGCGGCCCGGGAGAACGGGGTTCCGCCGTCGAAGATCGACGCCCTTCAGCTCATCCTCTACGACCTCATGCTGAGGGCGAAGGTTGAGGAGTCCCGCAAGTTCGCCCTGCATGTCCAACGGGAGCTCGTGAGGAGCCTGAGGAGGCGTTACGCAAGGGTGATCAACCTCGGGGTGAAGCAGGCCCCTTTCCTGGTGTTGGTGGGGGCCAAGATGCCCTCGATCCTGGCTGAGGTCTCCTTTATCAGCAACAGGACCGAGGAACGGCGATTGAGGGACCCTCGGTACCTGGATCTCTTGGCCGAGGGGATAATGCAGGGCCTCAGGAGATACGCGGAGGGGGCCACGCAACTGGCCGGTTTCTCAGTCTTTGCCCCTTCACGATGAGGCCTCCTGCAGGTCCCTTACCTCGAAGACGATCCTCTTGTAGCCCTCCCACTGCTCCGTCCGAGGGTGGAAGGCGATCTTGGCCCTCTGGGGCAACTCCTCGGGGAACCCCCCGAAGGATATGGCCTCGTAAGATCTGCTGCCCTCGCGCACCGAGAGCCTCACCGTGTCGTTTCCCAACCTCCTCACCCCCTCGAGGATGAGGTCCTGGGCGCTGCAGAAGAGGGGGCGAGGGTTCCCTGGCCCATAAGGGGGCAGCAGCTCCAGGAACTCGGTGAACCTCAGGTCTATCTGCCCAAGGCTGAGCTCGGCGTCCAGGTACAGGGTTGGGATGGGCCTTTCCCCGAGGGAGAGTTTCACGGCCTCTCTGAAGGCCTCTCTGAAGAGGGGGACCTCTTCTCGCAGGACCTTGAGGCCCGCTGCCGCCCTGTGGCCGCCGAAGGCGATCAGATGCTCACTGCACCTCTTCAGGGCGTCCCGAAGGTGCAGCTCCGGAATGCTCCTGCCGGAGCCCTTGCCCTCTCTGCCGTCCAGGGCGATCAAGACGGTGGGGAGCCAGAACTCCTCGGCGATCTTGGACGCCACTATCCCTATCACCCCCGGATGCCAGTCCTCCGAGCAGAGCACAAGGGCCCATTCCCCTTCCAAGGTTTCGGCCATCTCCTTGGCCTCCCGGTAGATCTGTTCCTGCAGCGCTTGCCTTTCGCGGTTTGCCTCTTCGAGCTCCTCGGCGAACCTCTTGGCCTCTTCGGGGTCCTGGGTCAGCAGGAGCTTCAGGGGGACTTCCTCTCGCTCCATGCGTCCCCCTGCGTTGATCCTCGGGGCCAGTCTGAAGGCCACATGGCCGTAATCCACTGGGCCTTCGCTGAGGCCGCTCAACTCCTTCAGGGCCACAAGGCCCGGTCGTCTGGTCCTGGAGAGCTCCTCCAAGCCGAACTTGAGCAGCACCCTGTTCTCCCCCACCACCGGCACCACATCGGCCACCGTCCCGAGGGCCACCAGGTCCAGGTAACGCTTGAGGTTCGGCTCAGGACGCCTCCTCCAGTGGCCGAGCTCCCGGAGCTCCTTTCTCAGGGCCATGACGAAGGCAAAAGTGACCCCCACCCCTGCGAGCCCCTTGAAAGGATAGGGACAGTCCCTCTGCATCGGGTCGATCACGATGGCGGGGGGGAGTTCCTCAGGGGGCTCGTGATGATCGAGGATGATCACGTCCATCCCGAGCCTCCTGGCGAGTTCCACCTCCTGTCGGTCCGTGACCCCGCAGTCCACCGAAACCAAAAGCCTCGTCCCCTGGGCCCCGATCTCCTTCACCGCCTCCGGGTTCAGCCCGTAGCCCTCTTGAAGCCTCTTGGGGATGTAGGCCGAGGCCTCCAGTCCGCAGTCGGCCAAAAAGAGCTTGAGCAACGCAGAGGAGGTGATGCCGTCGACGTCGTAGTCGCCGTAGACGACGACCTTCTCCCTGCTGAGGATGGCCCGAGTGGCCCTCTTCACCCCTTCCTCCATCCCCTTCATGAGGAAGGGGTCGGTCAGATGGGATAGGGAGGGGAAGAGGAAGCGTTCTACCTCTTCCTCCGTCCTCAGTCCCCGGTTGGCCAGGAGCTGTCCGAAGACAGGGGGTAGGCCGATCCGCTCGGCGAGCTTCAGGGCGTCCTCATCCCTCGGCAGGAGCTTCCACCTGCGCTTCATGGAGCTTCCCTCTGATGTCGGCCAGGGAGGAGAGGCCGTGTTCCCTCAGGTAGGACCTGAGGCCGTCGATGACCTTCGGGATCGCCCTCGGATCGCTGAAGGTCGCCGTGCCCACTTGGACCGCCGTGGCCCCCGCCAATACGAACTCGATGGCGTCCCTGTGGTCCCTTATCCCACCCACCCCAATGACCGGGATGGGGAGGGCTCCGCTGACCTGATAGACTATCCTCAAGGCCACGGGTTTAAGGGCGGGCCCCGAGAGCCCCCCGGTGATCCCCCCCAAGCGGGGCCTTCCCCTATCGGGGTCCACGGCGAGGGCAGGCAGCGTATTGACCAAGGTGAGGGCTTCAGCCCCTGCCTCTTGGGCGGCTCTGGCCAACTCAAGGGCGTGGTAGGGATCTGGGGGTAACTTCACCAGCAAGGGCAGGTCGGTGGCCCCCTTTATCCCTTCGACCACCCGGTGGGTCAACGCGGGATCGCTGCCGAAGGCCATCCCCCCCTTCTTCACGTTGGGGCAGGAGAGGTTTGCCTCCAGGGCTGCTATCCCCAACGCCTCTGAGAGGCGCTCGGCGCAGCGGGCGTAGTCCTCGGGGTCTTGGCCGAAGAAGCTGACTATGAGGGGGACTCCGAGTTCCCTGAGGAAGGGGAGCTTCTGCTGGATGAAGGCTTCCACCCCGATGTTCTCAAGGCCGATGGAGTTGATGAGCCCGCCAGGCACCTCCCAGAGGCGGGGTGGTGGGTTGCCCTCGGTGGGATCCAGGGAGAGGCTTTTCGTCACGAGGGCCCCAAAGTCCCTGGGGTCCACGATCCCCATGTATTCGTCCCCGTAGCCGAAGGTGCCCGCGGCGGGCATTACCGGGTTCTGCAGGTGCAAGGGGCCTATCTCGACCCTAAGGTCTACCTCCACTGAAGTACCTCCCCCGGCAGGACAGGTCCCTCACTGCAGAGGAGTCTGTAGCCCTCTCTGGTCTTCACCGCACAGCCGAGGCAGGCCCCAACGCCGCAGGCCATCCTCTCTTCCAGGCTCACGAAGGATCGCACGCCCTTGGGCGGGAGGGCCGAGAGGGCCTCCCTTATCATCCCTTCGGGGCCGCATAGGTATAGGACTCCCCTGGAGGGGAGCTGGTCCTGCAACAGCTCTGTCACCAAGCCCCTGTGTCCCAACCCCCCGTCCTCAGTGGCCACAGCCACCTCTACCCCCCACCTCCTCAGGGATCTAAGGAGGGGATAAGGTAGGCCATCGGGGGACCTCGCCCCCCAGAGGAGGCGTATGGAGAGGCCCCCGCGGCTGAGCCTCCGGGCCAGGGGGAAGAGGGGGGCGATCCCCACGCCCCCTGCCAGCAGGAGGACCTCCTCCCCCCCGTGGGGAAGGGGGAAAGGGGTCCCCAAGGGGACGATGACCCTGAGCTGTCGTCCCACCCCCACGGAGGCGAGGGCCTCGGTCCCCTTGCCGGCCCTTTGGAACAGGAAGGCGATCCAGGGGCTTTCGCCCTCCTCGAAGTCGAAGAGGCTGAAAGGGCGGAGGAGGATGGCCTCGGGGGCCGGAGTCTCCAAGAGGGCGAAATGCCCGGCCTCCAGGGGGCTGATGGCCTGCGGTAGGCGCACCCTCAGGTAATGGTAGGGTCCCAGCCTCTTCTTAGCTTCTACCCGGCCCGTGAGAAGCACGGATCTGTCCTCCCAAGTAGAGCTCCATCAGAAGGGCGTCCTCTCCGGTGTCCCTGTAATAGCCCGGGCGCCTGCCCCTCAGGGCGAAGCCCATCTTCCTGTAGAGCTCCATGGCCGGGAGGTTTCCCTCCCGGACCTCAAGGGAGAAGAGGATTCCCCCCCGCCTCCAACAGAAGTCCACACAGAAACGCAGCAGTTCCCTCCCTACCCCTTGCCTGCGCCAAGGGGGTGCCACGGCCAGATTCAGGATGTGGACCTCCTCGAGAATGAGCCTGAAGACCACATATCCCAGCACCCTCTCCCCCTCTTGGACGGAGACGAAGGAGAAGGAAGGGGGAGTCATCTCCTGCAAGAAGGCCTTCGCCGTCCAGGGGGTGGGGAAGGAGCTCCGCTCTATGGGAAGCACCTGCGGTAGATCCCCCTCTTCCATCGGTCGGATCTTCCTCCCCTTCACTCGGCGGCTTTGCCCTCCACCAACTCCATCAGCTCCTTGATCCTCGCCTTTAACCGCTCTTCCTTGGTCAGCTTTAGGGCCTTCTCATAGGCCTTCCTCGCCTCCTCTGGGTCGCCGAACTCGGCCTTCACGTTGCCGATGCCGACGTAGGCGAGCACGGCCACCTCCCCTCCCTCTTCAGCCGCCTCCTCGTACCAGGCGAGGGCCTTGTCGGGGAGACCGAGCCTTAGATAGGCCTTCCCCAGCCAACAGAGGGCCCGCCCCCTTATCTCCCTGATGGGGGAGCGGCTGGCCACCTCCAGTTTGGGCAGGGCCTCCCCGTAACGCCCCATGGAGGCCAAGGTCCTCCCCAAGACGAGGGCGGCTCGGGCGGTGAGTTCATGGTCTGGAAACCTCCTCTGCAGCCTTTCGAAATAGGTCTCGGCCTCCTTGACCTTCCCCCCTTCCACCGCTCTATTGAAGAGCCTGTAGAGGGCCCAGGGCGCCCGTGCGGAGCCCTTGTGTTTTTCGAGAATCTTGGTGTAGAGCTTTGCCGCCTCTTTCTCCTCCCCTGCCCCACGGAGACACTCGGCCTTGAGCCAAAGGAGTTCGTCGATCCCCTCGAAATCGGGGAACTCCAATTTGAGGATGTCCAGGTTTGCGATGCAGTCCTGATACTTCCCGGCGAGGTAGCAGCAGCGGGCTATCTCCAGCAGGGCCTTCTTCCTGTAGGGCTTCTTGTTCATCAGTTCGAAGAGATAGGGGAGGGCCTCTTTGCAGTTACCCTCCCAGAGGCTCGCCTCCGCCCGCAGGTAGTGGGAGATGTCGTCCTCGTACTTCCCCAGGAGCTTCTTGGCCGTCTCCAACTCCCCCATCTGGAGGTAACACCAGATGAGGCGATAGTGGGCCTCTCTGGCCCCGGGGCCGCCCTTCTTCGATATCTCCCCCAGGACGGCCACAGCCTCCTTGAAGTTTCGTCCCTGCATGAGGATGCGGGCGAGCAATAGCTGGGCCTCTTCGGCCAGAGGGTGGTCCGGGTAGTCCCTCAGCCAGCCTTCAAGCAGCACCCGGGCCCTTTGTCCTTCCTTCAAGCGGTACAGGGCGTAGGCCAGCTTATAACGAGCCTCTGGGAGGCGCCCCGAGGAGGGGTAAAGGCGTCTGAATCGATCGAAGGACCTCACAGCCTCCCGAAGCCTCCCCGCCTTGAAGAGCACCTCCCCTCGCCAAAAGAGGGCCTCCTCTCTGAGGTTCTTCTCCCTTACCCCGTCCAGGTACCGAAGGGCCTCAGTGAACTTCCCCCCACGGTAGAGGCAATGGGCGAGCAGAAGCCTCGCCCGGGACAGGAGGGGTTCCCCCTTTAAGGACTTGAGGACCTTCTTCAGGTAGGGGATAGCCTCTTCCCACCTCCTCCGCCGATATTTCGCCTCTCCCAGCAGGTAAAGGACGTTGGGGGCAAGGTCGCCCTTGGGGGATGCCTTCAGGGAGCGGAGGAGGTGGACCTCCGCCTCCTTCCACCTGTCCAGTCGGCCCAGGCAGAAGGCCATCCAGTAGTGCAAGGCCGCGGGGTCCACTCCCTTGACCCCTTTTACGGCCTCGAGGTTTCGGAGGGCCTCTTCGACCTTGCCCTCCTCTATTAGGGTCCTGCCCAGGAGGTATCTCACCAAGGGCGCCTTGGGGTGGTTTGGGTAGAGCCGGAGGAAGCGGCGCCACTCGGTCTCGGCCACCGTCCAAAAGCCGTCCTCGAAGGCCCCTGCCCCCACCTTCAACAGCTCCTCGGGTCCCTGGGACCAGGCTGTCGGGCTGTGGAGGATCAATAACAGGAAGGGGAAGATGAGGAGGACCTTGCGGGACATTGTGCCCTTAAGATAGCACAAGGTCTCCCCGGGAGGAAATCCCCCGCAGGATTCCCTCGGCGCGCAGGAGATCCGCCTCGGTGTTGACGTTGAAGAAGGAGAGGAACTCGGGGTCAAGGGGACGGATCTCTGCGGGGTTGCAGAACCTGACGTTGATCCTTTCGAAGACCTGGGAGATCTTGAGGTGCCTCTGGGCCAAGGCCTCCTCGATCGCGTCCACGCACTCCTTGGAGTAAACCGCCGTCAAGGGGTGAAGGCCGTCAGGGGCGATGGGCACCACGGCGTCGTAACCCTCCTTGAGGGAAAGCAGGTAGCGGATCAAAGACGGACGCAGGAAGGGCAGGTCACAGGCCACGCAGAAGATGTAGGGGTTTGAGGCACAGAGGAGGCCCGTGTAGAGCCCTCCCAGGGCACCCCCCGCCACCAGGTCCTTCACCGCCCGAAGGGGGTAGGAGGAGAAGTGCTCGGGGCGGTGGGTCACTACGATCACCTCCTGAAAGATCCCCCTACAGACCTCGAAGACGTATTCGAAGAGGGGCTTGCCGGCCAGGGGGAGGAAGACCTTGTCCTTGCCCATGCGGCTCGACTTGCCCCCTGCGAGGATGACGGCGCTCGATCCCACGACGACCTCATTATCACAGTCCGGCCCTCCCCCTCAACTCCCCTGGGGTCCCCCATCCCCTCGTGGGATGCTATCATTGGGGCGTGAGGGTTGGATGGAGCTGCACCTATCTGCCCGTGGAGATCCTGGAGGCGGGAGGGCTGCTGCCGGAGCGCCTCTTGCCCCCTCCGGAGGTACCCAAGGAGGATGCCCTGCTCGATCCCAATTTCTGTCCCTACATAAGGTCGCTGCTAAGCTTTCTGCAGGGGGAACACAGCCTTCAGGCCGTCGTACTGATGAACACGTGTGACGGGATGAGGCGTCTCTTCGACGTCGTGGTCCACTATCTGGACCTGCCCGCCTTTCTCCTCGATGTGCCTCGCAAGGTGGATGAGTCTTTGATCCGCTATTTCAGGGAGAGGTTGCAGGACCTCGTCCATTGGTTGAAGGAGGCCCTGGAGGTGGAGGTGGGACAGGAGGCCCTCCATGGGGCCATAGTGAGGGGGAATAAGACCAGGGCCCTCCTCAGGAGGTTGCTGGAGGAGGGCGTCAAGGCGAGCCTCATCCTCGGCCTCGTCAGGGAGGGCTTTTCGCTGCCGCGGGAGGCCTTCAACGATCGTTTAAAGGAGGCCCTCTCCAGGGCCGAGTCGGCCGAGGGCAAGGTGAAGCTCTTGATGACCGGCTCCCTCCTCGAGGTGGTCCCGCTGGTGGAGTTGGCGGAGGGATTGGGGGCGGAGGTTACAGCCCTTGATCTGTGTACCGGCTTGCGCTTCGTGCAGGAGGTGAAGCGGGAGGATGACCCTCTGATGGCCCTGAGCCGGGCCTACCTGAGGAAGCCACCGTGTGCAAGGATGTCCGACGGACGTAGGAGGCAATACCTGGAGGCCTCGATGCAGGGGGTCCAAGGGGTCATCTATTACGTCCCCAAGTTCTGCGACCCTTACCTCTACGAGCTCCCCTCCCTCAGGGGGCTGTGTGAGGAGAAGGGTATCCCCCTTCTGGTGCTGGAGGGTGACTACACCGGGAGGGTCACCGGCGGGATGAGGACCCGCGTGGAGGCCTTTCTGGAGCGGTGGATGTGAAGGGGCTGTGGCTTAGGTTGTTGAGGGCAGGGGGGCTTTATCGGGTACTCAGGCCCCTCCTCGCCCTCTACCTCCTCAAGGAGCGTAACCGTCCCTACAGGATTTGGGTCTCCTTCCTCTGTCGGATATTCGAAGGGGCCTACGGCAGGAAGCGCCCGGTCGTTTGGGTGAACGCCTTCTTTCCCGTGGAGGCGATCTACGCCTTGGGAGCGGTGCCTTTCATCCCCGAGATCTACGCATCCTTGGTGGCCTATTTCGATCTGAGCAGGGGGCCCATCGCCTTGGGGGGGACGAAGCTCTCCACGGACCTCTGTTCCTTCTTCCGCTGTGTGATGGGTCTGGCGGAAGAGGGGGTCCTGCCCGAGCCAGATCTGGTGATCTCCTCATCCCACCTCTGCGACGGTGCCAATAAGTTCTTCTCCGAGCTCGCCCGCTTCTACGCCGTGGACCACCTCTTCTTGGACCCCCCGTATGGAGGGGGGGATAAGGCGAAGGTCTACCTCTTGGAACAGCTCCGGTACGTCATGGAGGAGGCCAGCCGTCGCCTCGGCCTTCCCCTCAGGGATGAGGCCCTGTCCCTCGTCCTCCACAGGACCCGTCACATTTGGCACTTCATGCAGGAGGTGAACCGCCTTCGCCAAGGTAGACCTTCCCCCTTCGCCGGTAGCGAGGGGCTGAGTTATGTGGCGGGCATGGCCTTCTACTCCCCGGGGTCCGAGGAAGGGGTGGAGTTTTTCAGGGCCCTGAGGGATCATATAGCGGTGAGGGTGAGAGGTGGGAAGGGATACCTGCCTCGGGAGCGGTTCAGGGTGCTGTGGCTCCATCACATAAGGCCTTATTACCCCAACTCGATCTTCTCCTTCCTCGATGCCAGGGGGATCGCCGTGGCCTTCGAAGAGCCCAACTACCTCTGGTGGCCGGAGCCTCGGCCCGAGGCCCCGTGGGAGAGCCTGACCGATAAGCTCCTCTGCAACCCTTGGGCTGGTCCTCTGGAGCGACGCCTTCAGGCCGTCAGGGAGATGGCCTTGAGTTATGGCGTTCAAGGGGCCATCCACTTCTCCCACTGGGGATGTCGCCAGAGCACAGGAGGGGCGGTCCAGTTGGGGGAGGCCCTCAAGGAGATGGGGCTTCTTTACCTCCTGTTGCCGGGGGATGGGGCCGATCCCGGTAACTACTCACCGGGGCAGACGTTGACGAGGCTTCAGGCCTTCGCAGAGATGCTCGAGTCCAGATGAGGGCCTTCGCCGGGGTAGATGTGGGGAGCCTCTGCACCAAGGTGGTCATCTTGAGGGGGGAAGAGGTGCTGTCTTGGAGCCTCCGCAGGACGGGGGCCGACCCCGTAGGGGCAGCCCGTTGCTGTTTCGATGAGGCTCTGGCCAGGGCTGGTCTACAGGAGGGGGAGTTGGGGGGGGTGGTGGCCACGGGCTATGGACGGTTGCGCATCCCCTTCGCCTCCAGGCAGGTGACGGAGATCACCTGCCATGCCAGAGGGGCTCATTTTCTCTTCCCGAAGACGAGGACGGTGATAGACATCGGGGGGCAGGACGCCAAGGTCATAGCCCTGGATGAAAGGGGCAAGGTCCTGGACTTCGTGATGAACGACAAATGCGCTGCAGGCACTGGCCGTTTCCTCGAGGTAATGGCCCAAGCCCTTGAGATGGAGATAGAGGAGATGGCCTCCGAGGCCGCTACTGCCCTCAAGGCCGTGCCCATAAGCAGCATGTGTACCGTCTTCGCCGAATCGGAGGTGATATCGCTGGTGGCAGAGGGGTCCCGACGCGACGAGATCGTCTGGGGTCTCCATCGGGCCATCGCTCGCAGGATCCTGGGCATGGCGAAGAGGTTGCCCATGAAGGGCGAGGTCACCTTCACCGGGGGGGTGGCGAAGAACAGGGGGATGGTCCGTGCCCTAAGGGAGCTCCTCGGGATGCCCCTCAACATCCCCCACGAGCCCCAGATCGTAGGGGCCCTGGGGGCTGCCCTTTTGGCGAGCTCGACCAGTCCCTCGGTCCGAGCTGCTGAAAGGCTCAAGATCTGAGGGGTTTCCCGCAAGATAAGGCGGGCTTGACAAAAAGGGGGCTGTATATATACTGATGTCTCCAAAAATTTTCGGCTCTTTGAGAAACCTTTCATCAATCGTTGATGCTTTGCTCAGGGAGGCGGGAGAGGGGCTTTGATCGCCATGAGGGTGCAATGGGAGGACATTCCCCCTGAAGGATTGGAGGTGGCCTTAGAGGAGGTGGGAGATCTCCCCCTTAAGGGTCCCAAGGGCTCCCTCGAGGAGGGAATGAGGCTGGCCTCTCCGGTGAGGGGGAGGCTGTCCTTGAAGAGGGAGAAGAGGGGGGTGGTCATAAAGGGAGACTTTCGGTGTACCGTCTTCATTCGTTGTGCTCGGTGCCTCAAGGAGTTTGAGTTGCCCATCTCCGAGGACTTCGAGAGCCTTTACCTCCATATAAGGTACGCCCCGCAGGAGGATGAGGTGGAGCTCTCCGCGAAGGATATGGAGGTGGGGTTCTTGAGGGAGGAGACGGTGGAGGTAGAGGAGATCTTGAGGGAGCGGATATGGCTGTCCATTCCCATGAAGCCCCTCTGCAAAGAGGATTGCAGGGGCCTTTGCCCCACCTGTGGCAAGGACCTGAACGAGGGGGACTGTGGTTGCCCCAAAGAGGCCTTAGATCCGCGTTTTGCGATCCTCAAGGACCTGAAACTCTCCCTAAAGGGGTAGGAAGATGGCCGTTCCCAAGAAGCGGACTTCCAAGTCGAGGAGGGATAAGAGGAGGACACACTACAAGTTGACGTCTCCACAGGTGGTCCTGTGTCCTCAGTGTCACGAACCTAAACTTCCTCATCACGTTTGCCCTCACTGCGGCACTTATAGAGGGAAGGAGATCCTCAAGGTCGAGGAGATCTAAGCGGAGAGATGGAAGGGAGGCCTCTGAGGGTGGCGGTCGACGCCATGGGTGGCGATTATGCCCCGAGGGCCGTGGTGGAGGGGGCGGTACGGGCCTCCAAGGACCTGAAGGGGGAGGTGGTCCTGGTAGGGGACAATTCACGGGTGCAGGAGGAGCTGAAGAGGTACTCCTTCCCCAAGAGGAAGGTGAAGTTGGTCCACGCTTCCCAGGTCGTCGCGATGGATGAATCCCCTTCCAGGGCGGTGAGGTCCAAGGCCGATTCCTCCATCCGTGTGGCCATCGACCTCATGGCTGATGGGGAGGTGGATGCGGTGGTCACAGCGGGCAATTCCGGGGCCGCCATGGCCATCGCCATGTGGCGGCTGAAAAGGCTCCATGGCGTCGAGCGGCCAGCCTTGGCCAGCCTCCACCCCTCTGTGAGGGGCTATACGGTGGTGCTCGATGTGGGGGCGAACGTCGATTGCCGTCCCCTGCACCTCGTGCAGTTTGCCATCATGGGGGAGATCTATGCGCGACTGGTCCTCAAGAGGGACAGGCCCGCGGTGGGGCTCCTGAGCAACGGCACCGAGGACACCAAGGGCAACGAGGTTACGCGGAAGGCCCACCAGATGTTGAAGAGGAGCAGCCTGAATTACGTGGGCTATATCGAGGGCAAGGACATCTACGCCGGCGATGTGGACGTGGCGGTTTGCGACGGCTTCGTGGGCAACGTGGTGTTGAAGGCGAGCGAGGGCATGGGCGACTTCCTCAAGTGGACCCTTCGGAGGGAGATAAGGAGGAGCTTCTTGGCCCAGATCGGTTACCTCCTCATGGGGAAGGCATGGCGGAGGATAGTGAAAAAGGTGGACTACAGCTCTTATGGAGGAGTGCCCCTTCTGGGGGTGACGGGGGTCTGCTTCATATGCCACGGTCACTCCTCTCCCCTGGCCATCGAGCGAGCGGTGCTCGCTGCGGCAGACTATGTGATCCATGACGTCAACACCTCCTTGGTGAGGGCCTTGGAGGAGAGCCAGGAGCTCAAGAGATGGGGGGCTCTCCGGTTCTGGGAGCACTTCAGGGACAGGACGAGCCATTAGGAGGTGTAAGGTGGATTATTTCCTGACCGAAGAACAGAGGATGCTGAAGGAGCTGGCCAGGAAGATCGCTGAGGAGAAGATCATACCCGTGAGGGCGGAGCTGGACGAGAAGGAGGAGTTCCCGTGGGAGATACTGAAGGTCTGCGCTGAGGCGGGCCTCTTCGGAGTGGCCATCCCCGAGGAGTACGGGGGGTCAGGCGGTGGGGTCTTCGAGAACTGCCTCGTGGTGGAGGAGTTGAGCCGGGCCTGTATAGGGGTGTCGGTCAGTTACGCCGCCAGCGGCCTCGGCGCCTATCCCATCCTCCTCTTCGGCACAGAGGAGCAGAAGAGGAGATACCTCCCTCAGATAGCCAGTGGTGAGAGGCTTGCGGCCTTTGCCGCCACCGAGGCAGGCGCCGGCAGCGATGTAGCGGCCATGCAGACCCAGGCCGTAAGGGACGGCAAGGGCTACCGCTTGAACGGCACTAAGCAGTGGATCACCAACGGCGGAGAGGCCCACATCTACGTGGTCTTCGCCGTCACCGACAAGCGCCGCGGTCCAAGGGGCATCAGCGGCTTCATCGTGGAGAAGGACACCCCTGGTTTCTCCTTCGGCAAGAAGGAGAAGAAGATGGGAATCCGCGCCTCGGCAACGCGGGAGTTGATCTTCGAGGACTGTTGGATTCCCGAGGAGAACCTCCTCGGAGGTCGGGAGGGGATCGGGCTGATCGCGATCCTCAGGACCTTCGACATGACCCGCCCCGGCATCGGGGCCCAAGCGGTGGGCCTGGCCCAAGGGGCCTTCGAGGTGGCGCTGCAGTACGCGCGGCAGCGGGTCCAGTTCGGTCAGAAGATCATATCCTTTCAGGCCGTGCAGCACATGCTGGCAGACATGGCGACCCAGATAGAGGCGGCCAGGGCCTTGGTGTACTCGGTGGCCAGGTACATAGACAGCAGGCCGAGGGACTTCAGCAAGGAGGCCGCCATGGCGAAGCTCTTCCCGAGCGATATCGCCATGAAGGTGACCGAGGACGCCGTCCAGATCCTCGGCGGCTACGGCTACATGAGGGACTTCCCCGTGGAGAAGATGATGAGGGACGCCAAGATCCTGCAGATCTATGAAGGGACCAATCAGATCCAGCGGAACAACATAGCCCTTGAGCTCATCAAGGAGTCGGCCCGGAGGAGACGTTGATGGGGAAGGTCGCCTTCGTCTTCCCAGGTCAGGGGTCTCAATACATAGGGATGGGGAGGGAGTTGTGGGAGGCCTTCCCAGTGGTGAAGGAGACCTTCGCCGAGGCCCAGGAGGTCCTCGGCTTTGACATAAGGGGGCTCTGTTTCGAGGGACCTGAGGAGGGGTTAAAGCTGACGGAGAACACGCAACCTGCTGTCTTCGTCGTGACTGTGGCGGTGTGGCGGGTCATCCATAAGCTTGGGGTCCGACCCGACTACGTAGCGGGCCACAGCCTCGGGGAGTATTCGGCCTTGGTGGCCGCAGGGGGGCTGTCCTTCGGGGACGGCCTTAGAGTCGTAAGGATGAGGGGGCGCTTCATGCAGGAGGCCTGTCCCCCTGGAGAGGGCGGCATGGCGGCGGTGATCGGGCTCTCGAGGGAGGGGGTAAAGGAGCTCTGTCAGCGGGCCGCCCAGGGGGAGGTCCTGGTCCCGGCCAATTTCAACTCCCCCGAACAAGTGGTCATCTCGGGCCATCTCGGGGCCGTCCAGCGGGCTGTGGCCCTGGCCAAGGAGATAGGGGCGCGAAGGGCGGTGGTGCTCCAAGTGAGCGGTCCCTTCCACTCCCCGCTGATGGAGCCCGCTGCCAGGCGCCTGAAGGAGGTCCTTGCCACCCTGGAGATGAAGGACCTCAGCATCCCCCTCGTCACCAACGTAGAGGCAGAGCCTAACACCTCAGCCTCTCGTGCCAAGGACCTGTTGGTGGCTCAGATCTCAAGCCCCGTCCTCTGGGAGGACTCGGTCCGCAGGATGGTGGCCTTAGGGGTGGACACCTTCGTGGAGGTAGGGCCAGGGAGGGTCCTTTCGGGGTTGATAAGGAGGACAGAACCTCAAGTGGGGGTCCTCAACGTAGAGGACCTCAAGGGTCTTGAGCGACTGGAGGAGGTCTTGAGGGTATAATAGCCCCTGGGATCAAAAACCTTAAGGAGGTGAGGGAATGGCTTCTTCGTTGGAGGAAAGGCTAAAGGAGTTGATCGTTCAGCAATTAGGGGTGGACGAGAGCGAGGTGGTTCCTGAGGCCAAGTTCGTCGACGACTTGGGGGCCGACTCCCTCGATCTGGTGGAGCTGATCATGGCCCTGGAGGACGAGTACGGGATAGAGATCCCCGACGAGGACGCCGAGAAGATCGTCACCGTTGGTGACGCCATCAACTACCTCAAGGAGAAGGTGGCCCAAGGATAGGGGGGATCCCTTGAAGAGGAGGGTAGTGGTTACAGGCCTGGGGATGGTCATCCCCCAGGGCGTTGGGGTCGATGGGGTGTGGGAGAAGATCTGTGAGGGCGTCTCCGCCGTGGGGCCCATAACCAGGTTCGACGCCTCTGCCTTTGAGACGAGGATAGCCGCGGAGATAAGGGACTTCGACCCCACCGACTTCATCGATTCCAAAGAGGCGCGCAGGATGGACGCCTTCATCCAGTACGCCGTGGCGGCGGCCAAAGTCGCCCTGGAGGACTCCGGCCTGGAGCCGGAGCGGGAGGACCCCGAGAGGGTGGGGGTCTGTGTGGGGGCGGGCCTCGGGGGGCTTGCCACCTTGGAGCGATCCTACCAGGTCTTGAGCGAGCGGGGACCGAGACGGGTGAGCCCCTTCTTCATCCCCGCCATCATCGCCAACGAGGCCCCTGGACAGATATCGATCGCCTTCAAGCTGAAGGGCCCCAACCTCTCCGTGGTCACCGCCTGTGCCACGGGGGCCCATTGCATAGGGACGGCCCTCCGTGCCATCCAATACGGGGATGCAGACGTGATGCTGGCCGGAGGGGTGGAGGCCACCATCACCCCTTTGGCGGTGGCCGGCTTCAACGCCATGAAGGCCCTCTCCACCCGCAATCACGAGCCTGAGAAGGCCTCCAGGCCCTTCGACCGCGACCGGGACGGCTTCGTCATCGGGGAGGGCGGTGCGGTCATGATCCTCGAGGAGCTCGAAAGGGCGAAGCGCCGCGGGGCCAAGATCTACGCCGAGCTCATAGGTTATGGCTACAACTCCGATGCCTACCATTTGGCGGCCCCCGACCCCGATGGTGACGGGGCGGCCCGCTGCATGCTCATGGCCTTGAGGGACGCCGGGATCTCCCCTGACGATGTGGACTACATCAACGCCCACGGCACCGCCACGGAGCTCGGTGACATCACCGAGACCATGGCCATAAAGAGGGTCTTCGGCCAGAGGGCCTATCGGATCCCTGTAAGTTCCACAAAGTCGATGACGGGCCATCTGCTCGGCGGGGCGGGCAGCACCGAAGCGGTCTTCTCAGTGTTGAGCATAAGGGATGGGGTGATACCCCCCACCATCAATTACGAGAACCCCGATCCCCGATGCGACCTCGACTACGTCCCCAACGTGGCCAGGGAGCAGAAGGTCGATGTGGCGCTCTCCAACGCCTTCGGCTTCGGGGGGACCAACGCCGTCCTCGTCTTCCGCAAGTTCGAGGGATGAGATGCGAATCGCCATCGCCTCCGATCACGCTGGCTTCGGATTGAAGGAGGCCATGGTCCGTTTCCTAAGGGAGGAGGGCTACGAAGTCCTGGACCTCGGTCCCTTCGAGGCCTCCTCGGTGGACTATCCCGATTTCGGCAAGCAGGTGGCGGAGCGCGTCTCCAAGGGGGAGGTGGAGGCAGGGGTGCTGCTCTGTGGCACTGGGGTGGGGATGGCCATCGTGGCCAACAAGTTCCCGGGCGTAAGGGCTGCCCTGGTCAATCACGTCTTCACCGCAAGGCAGGCCAAGGAACACTTGAACGCCAACGTCCTCTGCCTAGGGGGGCGGGTGGTAGGGGAGGGGTTAGCCCAGGCCATGATCAAGGCGTGGCTGGAGGCGCGTTTCCAGGGGGGGAGGCATTCCCGAAGGCTCTCCAAGATCGAGGCCATCGAGCGGGAGAACTTTCGATGAAGGGAAGGTTTTGGGCCCCCCTGAGGGAAGTGGACCCGGAGGTGGCCGAGGCCATCGAGCGGGAGACCCTCAGGGAGGAGAGAAAGGTGGTCCTCATCGCCTCGGAGAACTACACCACCGAGGCGATCCTCGAGGCCCAAGGGGCCATCCTCACCAACAAATACGCCGAGGGGTACCCCGGAAACAGGTATTACGGGGGGTGCCAGTACGTAGACGTCGTGGAGAGGCTTGCCATCAGGCGGGCTAAGGAGCTCTTCGGGGCGGAGCACGCCAATGTGCAGCCTTCCTCGGGCACCGGCGCCAACATGGGGGTCTACTTCGCGGTGCTCGAGCCCGGCGATACCATCATGGCCATGGACTTGGCCCACGGGGGACACCTCACCCATGGGGCCCCTGCCAACTTCTCCGGCAAACTCTATCGGGTGGTCCACTACGGGGTCTCCCGGGAGGACGAGAGGCTCGACTACGAGCAGTTGAGGAGACTTGCCCTAAAACATCGCCCCAAGTTGATCGTGGCGGGGGCCAGCTCCTACCCTCGCGTCATCGACTTTGGCCGTTTCCGCGAGATAGCCGATGAGGTGGGGGCCTACCTCATGGCCGACATGGCCCACATCGCGGGCCTCGTGGCAGCGGAGGTCCACCCCAGTCCAGTCCCCCACTGCCATTTCGTCACCTCTACCACCCACAAGACCCTGAGGGGGCCCCGTGGAGGGTTCATCCTGTGCAAGGACGATTACGCCGACCTGATAGACCGGACGGTCTTCCCCGGCATCCAGGGAGGACCCTTGATGCACGTGATCGCTGCCAAGGCGGTCTGCTTCAAGGAGGCGATGACCGAGGAGTTCAGGGCCTACCAGAGGCAGGTGGTGAGGAACGCCCAGAGGCTGGCCCAGGCCCTCCAGGGCCATGGCTTTAGGGTCGTCTCGGGGGGGACCGACAACCACATGTTGCTCGTCGACCTCTCGGACAAAGGCATCACCGGGAAGGAGGCAGAGGAGGCCCTGGAGAGGGCAGGCATCACTGTGAACAAGAACGTCATCCCCTTCGACAAGAGGGGCCCAAGCCTCACCAGTGGCATAAGGCTCGGCACCTCTGTAGTCACCACCCGGGGTATGAAGGAGGAGGAGATGGAGCTGATAGCCTCCATGATCGCGGAGGTCCTCCACTCCTATCCCAACCCCGAGGTGGAAGCCCAAGTGGCCAGGCGTGCCGAAGAGCTCTGCCGTGCCTTTCCCATCTATCGCCACCGCCTCAAAGGGGATGAGTAGGCCGAGCTGGGACGAGTACTTCATGGAGATCGCTAGACTGGTCTCCACCCGCTCCACCTGCCTCAGGAGGCAGGTGGGGGCCGTCCTGGTCAAGGACAAACGGATCCTCGCCACGGGATACAACGGCGCCCCTGCAAGGCTTCCCCATTGCCTGGAGGTGGGCTGCCTGAGGGAACAGGAGGGCGTCCCCCCCGGGGAGCGGCACGAGCTCTGCAGGGGGCTGCATGCCGAGCAGAACGCCATAATTCAGGCCGCTTATCATGGGGTGAGCATAAGGGGGGCCACCCTTTACTGCACCCATCACCCCTGCATCATCTGCACCAAGATGATCATAAACGCGGGAATAGAGAGGGTCGTCTACCTTGAGGGCTATCCGGACCCCCTGTCCGAGGACATGCTCAAGGAGTCAGAGGTGAAGGTGGAGAGGTTCTCGAGATGAAGTGTCCCTTTTGCGGAGAGGACGACGACAGGGTGATAGATTCCAGGGTCAGCAAGGAGGGCTACGAGATCCGCAGGCGGCGCCTCTGCAACCGCTGTGGCCGTCGCTTTACCACATACGAGAGGGTGGCCGAGGAGTTGCCCTACGTGGTCAAAAGGGACGGGCGCCGGGAGCCCTTCAGCCGGGAGAAGGTCCTGGTGGGCCTCAGGAAGGCCTGCGAGAAGCGGCCCATCAGCATCGATGTACTGGAGAAGATAGTCGACAGGATAGAGGCGTGGGCCCAAGAACGGGGCGGAGGGGAGATAAAGTCCATCGAGATAGGCGAGAAGGTGATGGAGGAGTTGCAGGAGCTGGACGAGGTCGCCTACGTCAGGTTCGCCTCCGTCTACAGGCAGTTTAAGGACATAAACCAATTCATGGAGGAGCTCAAGGAGCTCTTGGATCGCAAGGAGAGGAAGGGTGTTCACGGGGATAGTTGAAGGGGTGGGAGAGGTGGTGGGGCTGGAGAGGAAGGGGGAGGTCCTCCGCCTCAGGATCTCTGTACCCGTTGCGTTGACAGGTATAGGGGTGGGTGATAGTATCTCGGTGAGCGGTATCTGTCTTACCGTAACGGAGATAGAGGAGGGACGGGTCCTCGTAGAGGTCTCAAGGGAGACAATGTTGCGTTCTACCCTTGGGGACCTGAAGGTGGGAGATCGGGTCAACTTGGAGAGGGCTCTGGAGGTGGGGGGTAGGTTCGGAGGCCATTTCGTCACGGGCCATGTAGATGGCACCGGAGAGGTGCTGGAGGTTCAGAGGGGGCCCGAGACGATGAAGCTCCGCATAAGGGCGCCCGAAGGGGTGGTGAGGTACCTGGTGGAGAAGGGATCGGTGGCTGTAGACGGGGTGAGCCTGACGGTCAACGCTGTGAGGGGGGACGAGTTCGAGGTGATGATCATACCCTACACCGCCCAGAGGACCACTCTTTCGCACCTGAAGGGAGGGGATCGGGTCAACCTGGAAGCGGACATCCTCGCCAAGTACGTGGAGAAGTTCCTGGGGCGCCCTGGGGGAGGGATCGACGAGGCCTTCTTGGCCGAACATGGCTTTCTGCGATGACTGAGATGGTGAGCAGGATCGAAGGGGTCATAGAGGACTTCAAGGCCGGCCGGATGGTCATCCTGGTGGACGATGAGGACCGCGAGAACGAGGGGGACCTCTGCATCGCCGCCGAGAAGGTGACCCCTGAGGCCATAAACTTCATGGCCAAATACGGACGGGGCTTGATCTGCTTGGCCCTCACCGAAGAGCGGGTCGAGAGGCTGAAGCTCCCTATGATGGTGTCTGAATCCGAGAACGACGCCCTACACGGCACCGCCTTCACGGTCTCCATTGATGCCCGCCATGGTATCACCACTGGGATATCCGCTGCTGACCGAGCCAAGACCATCCTGACCGCCATAGCCGATGACGTCAGGCCTGAGGACCTGGTGAGACCCGGCCATGTCTTTCCGCTTAAGGCCCGCAGGGGCGGCGTCTTGGTCAGGGCCGGTCACACCGAGGCCTCCGTGGACCTGGCGAGGCTCGCTGGCCTTAAGCCTGCGGCTGTGATCTGCGAGATCATGAACGAGGACGGCACCATGGCGAGGATGCCGGACCTGGAGCGCTTCGCCCGCAGGCACGGCCTGAAGATCGCCACCATCGCCGATCTGATCAAGTATCGCCTGACCAAGGAGCGGTTGGTGAAGCGTGTGGCCATCGCCACCCTGCCCACCCAGTACGGCGGTGAGTTCATGGCCATCCTCTATGAGAGTGAGATCGATGCCCAGCACCACCTGGCCCTTGTGAAGGGCAACATAGCCACAGGGGAGCCGGTCCTGGTGAGAGTCCACTCCCAGTGCCTCACCGGGGACGTCTTCGGGTCCTTGAGATGTGACTGCGGGGAACAGCTCCACGAGGCCATGAGGATGATTGACCAGGAGGGACGCGGGGTGCTCCTTTACATGAGGCAGGAGGGCAGGGGTATCGGTCTGGCCAACAAGATCAAGGCCTACTTTCTCCAAGAGCACGGCAAGGACACCGTAGAGGCCAACGAAGCCCTCGGTTTCAAGCCCGACCTCAGGGACTACGGCATCGGGGCCCAGATCCTCCTGGACCTCGGGGTGAGGAAGATAAGGCTCCTGACCAACAACCCCCGCAAGATCGTAGGGCTTGAGGGCTATGGCATAGAGGTGGTGGAGAGGGTGCCCATAGAGGTCCCTCCGCGGGAGGAGAACATCAGGTATCTCAGGACTAAGAAGGAAAAACTCGGCCATATCTTGAGCGTCAAGTGAGGGTAAAGGTGAAGGTAATAGAAGGGGTCCTTAAGGCGGAAGGGCTTAGGTTCGCCATCGTGGTGAGTCGCTTCAACAGCTTCATCACCGACCGGCTCCTCGAGGGGACCTTGGACTGCCTCAGGCGCCACGGGGCCAAGGAGGAGGACATCGAGGTCTTCCGCACCCCCGGGTCCTTTGAGATCCCGGCCGTGGCCAAGAGGCTGGTGGAGGAGGGCAGACACGACGCCATCATCTGCCTGGGAGCGGTGATCAGGGGGAGCACGCCCCACCACCAGTACATCAGCGCCGAGGTGACCAAGGGGGTTGCACAGCTCGCCATGGCGAGCCCCATTCCCATATCCTATGGGGTGATCACCCCTGATACCCTCGAGCAGGCCATCGAGCGAGCTGGCACCAAGATGGGGAACAAGGGGTGGGATGCTGCCCTTTCAGCCATAGAGATGGCCAACCTCTATCGGGAGATACGATCGTCCTGAGGTGAAGAGACGGCAAGCCAGGGAGATCGCCCTGCAGATCCTTTATCAACTGGACGTCAACCCTGTGGACCCGGTGGAGGCCTTGGAACTCTACTGGAGGACCTTTTCGCCGTCCCTCGAGCTCAGGGACTTCGTGGAGCGGATAGTGAAGGGCGTCTCTCAGCACCGGCCGAGGATCGACGAACTTATAGATCGTTACGCTGAGCACTGGAGACTGGACCGCATGGACAGGGTCGACAGGAACATCCTGCGGATGGGGGTCTTCGAACTCCTCTACTGTGACGACATCCCCATGAAGGTGGCCATCAACGAGGCCGTGGAGCTCGGGAAGAAGTTCGGCTCTGCCGACGACTCCAAGGGCTTCATAAACGGTATCCTGGACAGGATAGCCAAGACCGTCTTGGAGAGGACCGAAGATGGTGGAGAAGGTGAGCAAGATATGGATGGACGGTGAGTTGATCCCGTGGGACGAGGCTAAGGTCCACGTTTTGACCCACACCCTCCACTACGGGTTAGGGGTCTTCGAGGGGATCCGGTGCTACCTCTGCAAGGACGGCCGCTCCGGAATCTTCAGGCTGGAGGCCCATGTGAAGCGCCTCTTCGACTCCGCCCTCATCGGGGAGATAGAGATTCCCTTCTCCCAGGCCGAGATCATGGAGGCCTGCAAGGACGTGGTGCGGGCGAACGGCCTCGAGGAGGCCTACATCCGCCCCATCGTCTTCATCGGGGAGGGGGTGATGGGGGTCCACCCCCACGACAACCCCGTAAGGGTGGCCATCGTAGCCTGGAGATGGGGGGCCTACCTGGGGGAGGAGGCCCTGAGGAAGGGCACCAGGGTCAAGACCTCTTCTTATACCCGCCATCACGTCAACGCCATGATGACCAAGGCCAAGATCTGCGGCAATTACGTCAACTCCGTGCTCGCCAAGAGGGAGGCGGCCAGGCTCGGCTACGACGAGGCCATCATGCTCGACACCGAGGGCTATGTGGCTGAGGCCTCAGGCGAAAACATCTTCTTGGTCAAGGACGGCGTCATAAAGACCACCCCGCCCACCTCCATCCTCCCCGGGATCACCCGGGACTCCGTGATCCAGATCGCCAGGGACAAGGGCTACACCGTCCTCGAGGAACGCTTCACCCGCGACGAGCTCTACACGGCCGATGAGGTCTTCTTCACCGGGACCGCCGCAGAGGTGACCCCCATAAGGGAGATAGACGACAGACCCGTCGGCAGGGGGGTCCCCGGCAGTGTGACCCGGGAGCTACAGGAGGCCTATTTCAAGGTGGTGAGGGGGGAGATCGAGAAGTACCGCCACTGGATCTCCTATCTATGAGGATCCTCATAGACGGCTACAACCTCCTGATGCAGACCCCGGATCTCTGCAGTCTCGCCCTCGAAGAAGCGAGGGATGAGCTCATAGGACGCTTGGCCCACTACAAGCGCTTGAAGGGGCACCACATCACGGTGGTCTTCGACGGCAGGGGCAGCGGCCGTCTATCCCCCTCAGGGGGTAGACAGCGGGGCATAGAGGTGGTCTTCACGGCCCGGGAGGACGCCGATACCTGGATCAAGAGGCGCGTCTCGGGGGAGGGGATGGTGGTGGTGAGCTCAGACAGGGGGATAAGGGATCACGTGGAGGGAATGGGGGCGGTGGCGGTGACCTCGACGGAGTTCCTCAGGAGGATGGAGGCGGCCTTCCTCGAGGAGTTCAAGGGCGAAGGAGAGGCCGAACCCCTTGAGCAGCCTTCTCGACGCCTCCCGAAGAAACAGAGGCGGAGGCTCAGGGTCCTCGCGAAGCTATGAGAGGATTCGATGTTCTTGCCCCCGGAGGATCCTCTGGATGTTCCCCTTGTGGCGGAAGAAGATGAGACAGCTCATGGGGACGGCCGCCCAGAGGAGTGCAGGGGGATAGCCCAAAAGGGGTATCAGGAAAGGCATGGCCAGGGCGGCAAGCAATGATCCTACCGAGACCATCCTGCTGACACCGATCCCGATGACGAAGACCCCTACGTCGAGCAAGAGGGCCACGGGGGCCAACACCAAGTAGATCCCCACGGCGGTGGCCACCCCCTTGCCCCCTCTGAAGCACAGATAGAGGGGGAAGAGGTGGCCGCAGAAGGCGGCCAAAGCAGATCCGAGGACAATCCCTGAAGATCCTCCCCATGCCTCGGCGAGGGCCACAGGGACAGCCCCCTTGGCCATGTCGCCCACCAAGGTGAGGAGTCCAAGGACCTTCCCCCCGGTGCGGAGGACGTTGGTGGCGCCGATGTTGCCGCTCCCCCACTCCCGTGGGTCTACCCCCGCGAAGCCTTTAGCCAGCAGCAACCCCGTGGGGACGGAGCCGAGCAGGTAGGCGAAGACTATCAGGAGGATGCCCTTCAAGGTCCTTTGATGACAAAAATTTGGTCGGGATGACTGGATTTGAACCAGCGACCCCCGCGTCCCGAACGCGGTGCTCTACCAGCCTGAGCCACATCCCGACCGCCCATAAGATAAATCAAATCCGCGGGGATGTCCAGTAGGGGCACGAAAGACATTATGGCATTTATATTGCTAAACAAAGAGAACTTGACCTATGACACAATTTTGGAGCACAATGGGGATCAGAAGGAGTTGTCTTGTGAAGGTCGGAATCTTTTTGGGGCACAAGATCCTCGCCCTCGCCCTTAAGAAGTACCTCAGCTCTTTGGCCTCTGGCATCCATGAGGTCATCGAAGACGAGGACTCGTCCCAAGGCCTCGACGTAATCGTCACGGACTACCCCACCTTGGTCTCGGGGAAGCTTTCGTCCCTTTCTCCCGAGGCGAAGGTCCTCCTGCTCGACACCGGTTTGAGCATGGTCAAGAGGAGGATCGCCCTCCTGTTCTTTAAGGTAAGGGGGATCCTTCAGCCGGAGGCCTCACCGAAGCTCTTCCTCAAGGCCCTGGAGCGGATATACAAAGGCGATCTCTGGCTCGATCATGCCACCACCGAGGAACTCTTGAGCTTCTCCCGCGACGGCCATCTGACCAGCGACATAAGGGGCCTGACCAAGCGCGAACGGGAGGTCATCCCCTTGGTGTGCAAGGGCTACAAGAACAAAGAGATAGCCGCCACTTTGGGCATAAGCCTGCCCACCGTTAAGGCGCTCTTGAGCAAGGTCTTCCGCAAGTTCAGCGTCTCCAGCCGCTCCCAGCTTCAGGCCGCCGTGATGGGCAGCGATATACTGGACAGGCTTTAGGGAGATCCCTCCTTTGCCTGGGGTGAGGGCCGTGTTGTTGCGGTGAGGGCCTGGAAGTTCCTGAAGATGCCCAGGGTGTACTTCCCCATGGGATAGAGGAAGAGCTTTATCCCTGAATTTCCCCTGCCCACCACATAGATCCTTTGGGGCGTCTCCTCGGCCACCTCCACCTCTATCCCCTTTTCCTTGAAGGTCCTAAGCCAATCCCTGGCTTCGTTTTTGAAATCCTTTTCGATCACGTAGACGGCCACATGGTAGATTTCGCAACGGTCCTCCCCCACCGAGGTGAAGAGGAAGGAGTGGTGGACCTTGTCAGAGGCCTGGAAGTCCACCGTGAGGGTCCTGCTGGCCCTATCGAAGGTGGCATACCAGAGGGCCCTCGGAGGTACCCTTTGATCGAGGGAGCGCAGACAGAGGGGGTTCATCACCCCCAAGGTCTCCTCCGAGAAGCCCTTGGCGAGCAGTGCTGCCTTTGCTTCTTCCGCATCGGCCCCTTGAAAGGTGGACAAGAGGACTACCGCTGCCAAAAGGGCAATGAGCGATCTCACTGCACAGTCCTCTACCAGGGCAAGAGGCTTGAGATGTCCGCCAAGCTCTGGCCCATGATCTGGACGACGCTGATGTTCACGATCATGTTGGTGTTGACCACGTTGTTTGAGCCGGGGACCTGAACGATCTCGAAGATCCCACGCGCACCGTAAAGCCCTCCGATGCCGGCCTGGATCTGGACCTGTTCCGGCACCGAGGGCACGGCCCCTGGGTCTCCCGTGGTATTGGAGAAGGAGTTGCCCATGTTGTCCAAGTAGCCCTCAAAGAGTACGGAGAAGCTGATCCCCATGTAGGTCCCCCGCATCCCCTGCAATTCGTCCTCGCTCACCGCCTGGGCTATCACCAGCCTCCCCTCTTCAATCCTGTCGGGGAAGACCTCGGTTGCCCCCGCAGGGCTGCCGAAGCCCAAAAAGAGCACGCCCACTAATGACAAGACCATCAAAGATCGCATCATGTACATAAGTTCACCTCCCATTGGTCAAAAGGCCCCCGCGGGTCTCAAGGGGCCCCATACCCCTATCCCTATCCCCAAATCCCGGATGGAGAGGACCCTCTCCACCGGTGCCTCGGGCCCGGTCCGGAGGGCAAAGGGATGGCCTTCGACCTTCTTGTAGATCACGAAAATGATGCCGTTCCACCCCTGTTTGAAGTCCCCGAGCCGGAGGCCCCTGTTGCCAGCGGCGGGGTCGGCTACGTAGACCTGCCCGCCTTTTGCCCCCTTCAGCACCACGAAGTGGCTGTAGCCCCTGGTATTGAGGAGGACGATGGCGGGGATCTTCAGCTTGTGGAGGTCCTCGACCTTGATCCTGTATCCGTTGGCGACGAACCCCCTCTTGTTGGCGTAGCGCTTGAGGTCGAGGAGGGAAAAGCCGTCCTTTTTGATCTTCTCCTCGTCCCCCAGTTCGATCATCCCCTTGACGATCTCCTCCTCTGAGACCTCTAGGCCGTAGTAGAACTTCATGATGGTCGCCAGGGATGCTGCCCCGCAGCTGAAGTCATACCTCTGGGGGACCATCCCCCGGTATCTAGCCTCTCGGAGGGAGACCACCTCCTTTCTCAGGTAGCCCCCGAAGGGCCCCCTCACCGTCAAGGTAGCCCCCTCGCACAACGTCGGGAGAAGGATCAAGAACGTAAGGAATGTCAAAGACGTCCTCATCTGATCACCTGGTGCCTAAAGGAGATCCCCACAGTGTTGTGGATGGTGTTCATGTTCCCCGCCGACTGGCTTATCAGCCCTACCCCAGAGGCCCCGTTGAATGAGTCGACCAGGAGGTCCTCCCTGCTGCCGCCCCTCTCCTCCAGAGGCACCGCCTCTCCTTCGGGCCTCTGGGCGTCGAGCTCCAGATCCCCCAGAACCAAGGGTGCCCCACCTATAGAGAGCAGCAGGGCATTGCCCTGCACGTTCATGCTGCCTGCGGACTGGTTCAGCAAGAAGGCCCCCCGTGAGCCCGAAAAGGAACCTTCGATGAGGTCTCTGCTCTCGGAGTCCTGAAGGACCGAAGCGTCCCTTCTCCTCCCGGTGCTGAGGTACCCCCCAAGCTCTGCCACCTCCAGCTCGCCAAAGGAGAACAGAAGACAGTTGGACTGGTCGTTCAAGGACCCTGAGGCTTGGTTCAGGGTGTAAAGGCCCACAGCGTCCTGAAAGGAGGAGGTGATGAGGGTGCTGCTGTCAGTGCCTGAGACGAAGAGGAAGTTTCCGGCCTCAGCCGCTGAGGGCAAGGGATCTGTCCCTTCGGGGAGGAGGTCCATGGGGCCAGCGATCACCCCCCAAGGGAAAAGGACCAGAAACGCCAAAGATAAAAGGATCTTCAACCCCGACCTCCAAGGGTGAGGCGGGGGGATCTCGATCCCCCCGCCTCCTTTGGTCAAGTTAGAACGGCACGCTCGCCGAGATGCTGATGACGTTCGCCTGGTTGTTCATGTTCCCGGCGGACTGGTTCACGTTCACGATCCCACAGTTGCCGTTGATGGAGTCCTGGATGCTGTCAAGCCTGACGGTTCCAGTCTCGATGACCTCGTTCCGGGCGTTGGTCTGGCCGAGGTCCGCCTCCGCCAGGGCCACCAAGGCCTCACTGGCCACGGCGATCACGATCTGGTTGGCCTGGTTGTTCATGTTGCCCACGGACTGGTTGACGTTCACGACGCCGGTGTTGTCGTTGATGGAGCCCCCGATCAGATCGGCCTTCTGGGGGCCTGCCAGATAGTCCTCGTAGGCCTCGACGTAGTTGGCCGTGTTGATCTGCTCCATGGAGGCCTGGGAGTTGGCGAAGCCGGTGACGCCCTCTGCACCGGTCCAGGCAACGGCCGCCTCCACGAGGTTGGCCTGGTTGATGGAGTTTCCGGTCTCCTGGTTCACGTTGACGATGCCGGTGTTGCTGTTGATCGATCCGCCGATGGTTGCTTTGCGGTAGACGTTATCGTAATCGTATTGTCCGAGATCATAATGTCTGTTGACGTTGTTGGTGGTATTTGACTGATTCAGGAGGCTGTCGGCCTCTGCCCCCTGGTTGGCCAGGGCGGTCACCATCACGCTGACATCGACGTCCTTTGTGATGCTTACCTTCTCGACGACCCTCACGGTCTTGGTCTTGTCCACTGTCCCTGTGACGCTCATATCGGCCAGGGCCCAGGTGGCCCCCAGCAGCAGAAGCGCCATCGCTATCAATAAGGTCTTCTTCATCTGGTCTCCTCCTTACTTAGTAAATCGCCGCAGAGACGTTGACGGCGTTCAGCTGATTGCCCAAGGTCCCTGCGCTCTGGTTGACGCCCACCACGCCCGTGTTTCCGTTGATGGAACCGCCTTCACCTGGTTCAAGGCCGCCGATGAGCGCAGTCTTCTTGGTGTCGTGTTCGGTGAAGAGGTTCGAGGCGTTCTGCTGGCCGAGGTCCGCCTCCGCCAGGGCTACGAGCCCGTTGAGGCTGACCCCCACGGTCAAGATGTTCGCCTGGTTTGAGATGTTGCCCACGGCCTGGTTGACGAAGACAATCCCGGTGTTGTCGTTGATGGAGTCCGTGATCAGGGCGTCCCTGTAGATCACGTTAACGGTGTCGATCTCGTTGCGCACCATCACCTGCTCGGCCCCTGTCTGGGCATGGGCGAAGCCATAGGCGGGAGCGGGTTCTTCACCATTGCCGTTTCCGTTACCATTGCCGTTACCGGTATCCAGAGCAAAGGAGATCGCGTTGGACTGGTTGGCCATGTTCCCCGTGGCCTGGTTGAGGTTGACGAGGCCGCTGTTGCCTACGATGGAGCCCACCACCTCTGCCGTCTTCTCTGCACAGTTCTCACAGGCGAAGTTGCCGGTCTGGTCCTGGTTGAGGAAGCTTTCGGCCTCTGCGGCCTTTTCGGCCCCAACGACCAGATCCACGTCGATGTAGACGTCCTTCGTTATGGTGATGCCCTCCTTTACGGTGACGTCCTTGTCCTTGCTCACGTTACCCGTGACGCTTACGTCTGCTGCAGCCATCGTGGTCGCCACGAGCAGGAAAAACGCCGCTAAAACTACAATCTTCTTCATATGTAACCCTCCCTTAGTAATTAATGTATCGTCCATCTCTTTGCCTGCATAACCACTAAACATCTCAATTAGGTCAAGGGAAATCCATCACCTCCTTTCTTAGCTAAATTTTACCAACCGAGGATCGTCAAAGTGTTCTGCTGAACGTTATCTTTACCTGTTGAAATGTTTGAGGAATCTATACTTTTGTTTATTTCATCCCAGAGGATGACCCTCTGATTGGTAAGCTCCTGGATGACAACCTTACCTTCACCTTGACCTCTAAAAAGGGAAAGTTCCTCATTTGTAAGGCCTTGACCACAAGATATGTTCTCTTCTTCACTATTTCCCCCTTGAGATGAACTCCATGGACATACAACGAGGAAAAAAAGCAAAGTTAAAATAGTGAGAATTTTCATTTTTTCTTGTGTGTGCAAGCCTCATACCAGTTAGCAAAAACCTGTTATTGCAATAGTTATGCTTTTCATTGAGGAGTCAGTGTAAAGCAAGTTGACAGATAAAACTTGACAGAGTTATTAAAACGTGCCACTGTTAACTTCAACCACAAATTGTAAAAAACGTTTACAGGAGGTGAAGATGAAGATGAGGACGGTAGTGTTGTTGAGCATCGGGTTTTTCCTCGTCTTCTCCTCCTATGCCCTCGGGGCAGAGGCAGGGGAAGGGGCGGAAGAGAAGAGGCCCGCTGAGACGATCTTGGTGGAGAAGGGGGGAGTGCTCCTCCCGAAGGGCGCCCTGGTCATCGAACCGGCCCTGAAGTACAGCCACTTCTCCAGGCATCGGATGTCCATAAGCGGTTTCACCATCCTGGAGGCCATCGTGATAGGGGAGATAGCGGTCTCGGACGTGAAGAGGGACATCGTGGAATTCTCCCTCACGGGCAGGTACGGAGTGACTTCCCGTTTTGAGGTGGAGGCGAAGGTCCCCTATATGTACAGGCATGACCGAGAGGTACGGGGTCCGGGGACCGCAACGGTGAGCGAGCACACGGTCAGTGACCACGGTTTGGGCGACATAGAGGGAGCCCTCTATTACCACCTGATAAGGGAGAAGGGCTGGGTGCCAGATGTGGTGGTCAACCTCCGGGTCAAGGCCCCCACTGGGCGGGACCCCTACGATCTGGACGTGGAGGACGGCAGGTACAAGGAACTACCGACGGGCAACGGCCATTGGGGTATCTCCGGGGGCTTCACAGCGGTCAAGACGAGCGATCCCGCTGTCTTCTTCGCGGGGATCAACTATTACTGGAACATCGAGCGAGACGTAGGCAAGGAGTTCGGCAAGGTGGATCCAGGCGACAGCATAGAGTACAACCTCGGGATCGCTTACGCCTTGAGCGAGCGGGTCTCCCTCTCCACCTCCTTCCAGCAGCGATTCACCATGAAGACCACGCAGAAGGGAGACGACGTCCCAGGGACCTTCATGAACGTGGCCACCTTGTTCCTCGGGATGAGCTATTCGCTCTCCAAGAAGACGTATCTGAACGTCAACGTGGGGATCGGCCTGACGGTAGATGCCCCTGATGTGCAGGTGAGCGTGAGCATCCCCATTAGGCTGCTGTAACTCAGGAGATCCCGTACCGCTTCATCAGGTTGTAGACGGTGGGCCGGCTCACTCCGAGGAGTCTGGCGGTGCGGCTGATGTTGTAGCCCGTGGTCTCGAGAGCTCTCAGGAGGCCCTCTCGCTCCACCTTCTCCTTGAGGGCCTTTATGCCCTGAGGGGGGGGCTTAGGGACAGGGGCCTCCAAGGAGAGGTCCTCAGGGGTGATGGTCTCCTCCTTGGAGACCACGAGGGCCTTCCTTATCTTGTTTATCATCTCCCTGACGTTCCCCGGCCACCCGTAGCTCCCGATGGCCAGTAGCGCCTCGTCGCTGAAGCGCTTCCGTCTGGTTCCGTTTTCCTTGCACAACCTTTTCAAGAAGTAGTTGGCCAGGACCACCTTGTCCTTGCCCCTTTCCCTCAGCAGGGGCAGCTGGATGGTGAAGGCGTTGAGGCGATAGAAGAGGTCCTGGCGGAACCTCCCCTTTCGGACCTCGTCCTCGAGGTCGCAATTGGTGGCGGCTATGATCCTGACGTCCACCCGCCTCGGCCTCCTCGAGCCGATCCTCTCCACGGTGCCGTCCTCCAAGAACCGCAGCAGCTTAGCCTGAAGGCCGATGGGGAGATCCCCTATCTCGTCGAGGAAGAGGGTCCCTCCGTGGGCCTGCTCCACCTTGCCTTTGCGGGCGGTGTAAGCACCGGTGAAGGCCCCGCGCTCGTAGCCGAAGAGCTCTGCCTCGAGCAGGGTCTCGGGTATGGCGGCGCAGTTTATCACCACGAAGGGTTTGCTCTGCCTCTGGCTCCTCTCGTGGATCGCCTTGGCGGTGAGCTCCTTGCCCGTGCCGCTCTCGCCCAAGATGAGCACCGGTATGTCCGTGGGGGCCACCTTCCTGATCAGCGAGAAGACCTCGAGCATCCCGTCGCAGGTACCGACGAACTCCTCGTCTTGCTCCCCTCGGCCGAGGTCCCCAAACAACTGGCCATCTACGAAGGTGAGGAGGGAGAGGAGGCGATCGGCATTAAGGCGTTCGAGCCGCCACCTCAGCCTCTGGCCCACAGTCCTCCTGAGGTGCTCCAGGAGGTAACCGTCACGGTCGAAGTCGCGGGAGAGGCCGCAATGGGGACATTCCCTTTCCTGATGGAGGGCCTCGCCGCAGTAGGGACAGTCGTCATCCACACCTCCCTTTAGGTCCTCCCTGAGCACAGACCATAGGTGGAGGATCTCTTCCTTGCTCTGGTGGAGGAACCTGACGGCTGTTCCCCCTCGTCCCTTCCTGAGGATCTCCGCCCACAGCCTTATCCTCTGGCCCTCATGGGCGAACTCCAGGATCAGACGGTCCCCGGGGGGCAAATCCCCCTCCAGGGATGCCCCACCGAGGCTCATGTCGGAGATCACTACCTGATAACCCTTTCCCTCAGCTTGCCCTGAAGGAGGGAAGACCATCCCAGGGCGCTGTTTCTTTGTCCTTGCGTCGAGCCTGGCCACAACCCCCAGGTTAACCAGTGCGAAAAAGATGTACAAGCAGTCGAAGGTATGTACCACTTAGACCTTGGTAGCAAAAACGGTTTTCGTCGCCTGCAGTTGTGGCCGGTTGAAGGCTCTTGAAAAGGCATCTATAATGCAGAGGGATGTACCTCTTGGTGGTAGAGGACGAGAGGAAGGTTGCCGGGTTTCTCAAACAGGGGTTGGAGGAGGAGGGCTACGAGGTCGACTGTGCCTACGACGGGGAGGAGGCCCTGGAGTGCCTGAGGGCCCGCCCCTATGACTTGGTGATCCTGGACCTGATGCTCCCGAGGGTGGATGGCCTGGAGGTCCTGAGGAGGTTCAGGGAGGAGATGGCAGGGGGGACCCCCGTGTTGGTCCTCACCGCCAAGGATTCGGTGGAGGACGTGGTAAAGGGCCTTGACAGCGGGGCTGACGACTACCTCACCAAGCCCTTCGCCTTCGAGGAGCTCCTGGCTCGGGTGAAGGCCCTGTTGAGGAGGAGGGAAAAGGAGCGGGAGTTGAGGGTGGAGGACTTGGTGCTCGATCTGACGGCCCGCAAGGCCAAAAGGGGCGACAAGGAGGTCGAGCTAACCGCCAAGGAGTTCGCCCTTTTGGAGTACCTCATGCGCCGCAGTGGCGAGGTGTTGAGCCGCGAGGAGATCGCGGAGCACGTTTGGGGGCAGGACTTTGACCCCTTGACCAACATCGTCGACGTCTACATAAACCACCTCCGGAAGAAGATAGATCAGGGAGCCCCAAAGAAGCTGATCCACACCGTTCGAGGGGTGGGTTACAGCCTCCACGGCTGAAGATGCCCTTTCGCACCATAAGGTTCAAGTTGACCCTGTGGTATGTGATCCTGTTGGGGATCACCGTTACGGCCTTCAGCGTCTTCCTCTACATCACCCTCGCCAAGGGGCTACAGGAGAGCCTGGACAACAAGCTCCGGACGACGGCCGAGATCATCGCCGCCTCCCTGCGCCACCCCCTGGGACCGGGGCCGTCCTTGGCCGACGTGGAGAGGATCATGAGGGAGCACTTCGGCCTCAAGCCCATGGGGAGGTTCGTCCAGGTCTTGGACGAGGCCGGGAGGCGCTCGACCAACTTACGGAACGTCGACATCCCCGTGAGCATCCATACCCTGGAACGGGCTGCCAAGGGCGAGGCGGTCTTCGAGACTGTGAGGCTCAGAGACGGCAGCCGTTTGAGGCTCGTCACGGTCCCCATCCTTGAGGGCGGCAGGATGCTCGGGATCGTCCAAGTGGGCAGCCCCCTGGAGGGGATCGAGGAGGCGCTGGATCAGCTCCTGCTCATCCTACTGGTGGCCGTCCCGCTGGTGCTGGTGGTGGCGAGCCTCGGTGGGTCCTTTCTGGCCAACAAGGCCTTGAGGCCTGTGGACGAGATCACGAGGACCGCCCAGCGCATAGGCTCTGGGGACCTCTCCCAGCGCATATCCCTGGAGGGAAGGCTCGACGACGAGATAGGCAGATTGGTCTCCACCTTCAACGAGATGATTGGGCGCCTTGAGAGCTCCTTCCTCCAGATAAAGCGTTTCACCGCCGATGCCTCTCATGAGCTCAAGACGCCCCTCACCGTCTTGAAGGGGGAGATAGAGGTGGGCCTCAAGAGGCAGAGGCGCCCCGAGGAGTACAGGAGGGTCCTGGCCTCCTGCCTCGAGGAGGTGGACAGGATGTCCAGGATCGTCGACGACCTCCTCACCCTGGCCAGGGCCGACATGGGGGCCCTGCAGTTGCAGAAGGAACGGGTAGACCTCGGCGAGGTGGCCGAGGACGTATGGCGGTCCTTGGGGCGCATGGCCGAGGAGAAGGGGCTGCACTTCACCTTCCAGAGGGATGGGGAGGTGGCCGTCTGGGGGGATAAGGACCGCCTGAGACAGCTCCTGGTCAACCTGGTGGACAACGCCCTCAAGTACACACCCCCAGGAGGGGAGGTGAGGCTCAGGGTGGAGCGGGACGACACCTTAGCCCTGCTGACCATCCAGGACACCGGGGAGGGGATCCCCCCTGAGGACCAGGAGAGGGTCTTCGAGCGGTTCTACAGGGTGGACAAGGCGCGCTCTCGCCAGAGGGGCGGCACCGGTCTCGGCTTGAGTATATGTAAGTGGATAGCCGAGGCCCATGGGGGGAAGATCTCCTTGGAGAGCGAGGTCGGGAAGGGCTCGACCTTCGTGGTCCAGTTGCCCCTTCTGGCCCCCTGAGGCGTTGATCTTTATCTCCCCGTGGATTATCCTGCCAAAAAGGAGTCGAGGAGGCGCTGATGAGAAGGGGTCCAGTTGCGGTCATCCTTTCGCTGGCGACGGTTCTCTTTTTCGCTCTGCTGCCCGTGTCCTTGAGGGCGGAGGGGCTGCCCTCCTCCTTCGCCGAACTGGCGGAGGAGCTGAAGCCGGTGGTGGTCAACATAAGCACCACCAAGTTGGTGAGGAGCCCCCTTGAGGATTTCTTCAAGGACCTCAGGCGCTTTCGGGAGTTCTTCGGTGACGAGTTCTTCCATCGCTTCTTCCAAGGCCCTCCGGAGATGAGGACCAGGAGCTTGGGCTCCGGCTTCATCGTAGACAAGGAGGGCTATATCCTGACCAACAACCACGTCATAGAGGGGGCTGAGGACATAAAGGTGAAGCTGTACAACGGCAAGGTCTACGATGCCAAGGTGGTGGGCAGGGACCCCAAGACCGACATCGCCCTGATCAAGATCGAGGCCAAAGAGGACCTGCCGGTGGCGAGGCTCGGGGACTCCGATCGCCTCCGGGTGGGCGACTGGGTCATCGCCGTCGGTAACCCCTTCGGCTTGGAGCACACCGTGACCGCTGGGATCATCAGCGCCAAGGGGAGGGTGATAGGGGCTGGTCCCTATGATGACTTCCTGCAGACCGATGCTTCCATCAACCCTGGCAACAGCGGTGGTCCCCTCTTCAACCTGAAGGGGGAGGTGGTGGGGATCAACACCGCCATCGTCGCCGGTGGCCAGGGGGTGGGCTTCGCCATCCCCATAAACATGGCCAAGAACCTCCTGCCGCAGCTGAAGAAGGGGAAGGTGGTCCACGGCTTCCTCGGGGTCTACATCCAGGATCTGACCCCCGAGTTAGCGCGATCCTTCGGCCTGAAGGAGGCCAAAGGTGCCCTCGTCACGGAGGTGATCCCTGACTCCCCCGCCCAAGAGGCGGGTTTCCAGAAGGGGGACGTCATCATACGTTATGACGGGAAGGAGGTCCGGGATACCCACGCCTTGAGGAGGATGGTGGCCTCCACCCCGGTGGGCCGACGGGTGAAGGTGGATGTGATCAGGAAGGGGAAGGAGGTTTCCCTTTCGGTGGAGATCGGCAAACTCGAGGAGCGGGAGGAGATGGCCCAAGTGGAGGAGGATCAGTGGGGGCTCAGGGTCCAGGACGTAACCCCTGAGCTGGCTTCCCACTTGGGGCTCCCCGACGACAAGGGGGTGGTGGTGAGCGAGGTCGTCCCCGGCTCCCCTGCCCACCGCGGAGGGATCTCCCCTGGGGACGTCATCATAGGGATGGAGCACGAGGAGGTGGGGGATTTGAGCGATTACAGGAAGTTGATGAAGAGGTACAGGGCGAAGGAAAGCCTGCTGCTCACCGTTAGGATCAAGGCCCAGCGTTACCACACCCTCTTCGTGGTCTTGCAGAAGGAGGGCCGTTAGAGGATCTTGTTCAAGGGGTACTCGATGATCCCTACGGCCCCTTCCTTGAGGAGCCGGGGGACGAGGTCTCGTACCTCCCTTTCAGAGATGACGGTCTCCACCGCTACCCAATCCTTTCCATAGAGGTCGGCCACCGTTGGGGCGGTGATGCTCGGTAGGATCTCCATGATCTTGGGGAGCCTTGACTTGGGGACGTTCATCTTGAGGCCCACCATCCCCCCGGCCCTGAGGGCCCCCTTCAAGAGCTGGGCGATGGCCGAGATCTTCTCCCTCTTCCATGGGTCCTGCCACGCCTCCTCGTTGGCGATCAGTTGGGGGTAGGTGACCAGCAGCTCCTCCACGATCCTCAGGCCGTTGGCCCTCAGGGTGGTGCCGGTCTCCGTCACGTCCACCACGGCATCGGCCAACCCCTCCAGCACCTTGGCCTCTGTGGCCCCCCAGGAGAACTCCACCTGTACCTCCACCCCCCGTTGGGCGAAGTACCCCTTGGTGAAGTTGACGAGCTCGGTGAAGATCTTCTTCCCCTGCAGGTCCTCGAGCCTTCGCACGGGCGAGTCCTCCGGCACGATCAAGACCCATCTGGCGGGTCGCTGACTGGTCTTGGAGTAGATGAGGTCCTCCACCACCACTACGCGAGAGCCGTTCTCCAAGATCCAGTCCTTCCCGGTGATCCCTGCATCCAAAGTCCCCATCTCCACGAAGCGGGACATCTCCTGGGCCCTCGCCAGGGTGCAACGGATCTCTTCATCGTCGATCTGGGGGAAGAAGCTGCGAGAGCTGACCGTTATGTTCCAGCCCGCCTTCCTGAAGAGCTCAACGGTGGACCTCTCCAGGCTCCCCTTGGGGATGCCGAGCTTCAACACCTTCATCGTCGTCCCTCCTCCGGATCTGATACCTTCTCCCCCACCACCTTCCAGTTCTCCCCTTCAAGCCGGCGGAAGAAGCAGCTCCGATAGCCGGTGTGGCAAGCAGCCCCCCGCTGTATCACCTTCAGCAGCAGGGTGTCTGAGTCGCAGTCCACGTATATCTCCTTCACCTCCTGGTAGTTGCCGGAGGTCGCCCCCTTCACCCAGAGTTCCCCCCGCGAACGGCTCCAGTAGGTGGCCCTGCCCGTCTCCAAGGTCCTGCGCCAGGCCTCCTCGTTCATGAAGGCCACCATGAGGACCTCCCCACTGTGGTAGTCCTGTACCACCGCAGGCACCAACCCCCCCAGTTTGGAGAAGTCGATCTCTACCTTTCCCTCCATCCTCTCCCCTCCATCACGATGGTGATCTCGCCCTTTAGGTCCCTTTCCCTCAACGTCGCCAAGAGCTCGCTGATCTTGCCCCTCAACACCTCTTCGTGCACCTTGGTGAGCTCTCTGGCCAGGGCCACTTGGCGGTCCCCGCAGTGCAGGAGCAACTCCTCCAAGGTCTTCGTCAATCTGCGGGGGGACTCGTACAGGATCACCGATCCCCTCATCGCCTTGATCTCCTCGAGGCGCCTGAGGCGCTTGGCCCCCTTGGGCGGCAGGAAGCCGAAGAAGTGGAAGGTGTCGGTGGGGAGGCCCGAGGCGGCCAAGGCTGCTATCAAGGCGGTGGGGCCGGGCAGGGGTACCACCCGAAGGCCCTCTTCGGCCGCCCTCCTCACCAAGCGAAAGCCCGGGTCGGAGATGGTAGGGGTTCCGGCATCGCACAGCAGGGCCACGTCCCTCCCCCCTTTCATCGCGGCTATCAACTCCTCGGCCCTCCGTTGCTCATTTCCCTCGAAGAAGCTGACGGTGGGGACCTTGATCCTGTAGCGGCTGAGCAAGGCCCGGGTCCTCCTCGTGTCCTCGGCGGCTATCAGATCCACCTTCCTCAACACCTTCAGGGCCCTTATGGTTATATCCTCCAGGTTTCCAATGGGGGTGGCCACCAGATAGAGGGCCCCCTCCTCAGCGTCCCTTGGCTTCATCCCAGAGTTGGTCCATCTCCTCGAGGGTGGCCTCCTCGAGCCCCCCTTTCAACCTCTCCTCTATGTGGCGGAACCTCTCGCTGAAGCGGTCACAGGCCCCATGCAGCGCCTCCTCTGGGTCCACCCCGAGGAATCGGGAGAGGTTCACCAGGCTGAAGAGGAGGTCTCCGAGCTCTGCCCCTACATCCCCTTCCTCCTCCATGGCCTCCTTCAACTCCTGGAGTTCCTCTTGTACCTTCTCCATTACCTCTTGAGCACTGCGCCAATCGAAGCCCACCTTGGAGGCCCTCTTGGTGATCTTGTGGGCGCGCATCAGGGCGGGTAGAGCTCGAGGGATGCCATCGAGGAGCGATCTCCTCCCCTTCTCCCTCTCCTTCAACTTGCTCCAGTTTAGCTCCACCTCCCGAGGGCCTCTCACGACCCAGTCGCCGAAGACGTGGGGGTGGCGCCCGATCATCTTGTTCGCCACCCCCTCTATCACCTCGTAGAGGTCGAAGAGGCCCTTCTCCTCGGCGACCCTCGAGAGGAACACGATATGAAAGAGCAGATCCCCCAGTTCCTCCTTCAGGCTCTTCCAATCCCTCTGGTCGATGGCTTCGGCCACCTCGTAGGCCTCCTCCAGGAGGAAGGGCCTGAGACTTTCGAAGGTCTGCTCCCTATCCCAGGGGCATCCTCCTTCTCCCCGGAGCCTTGCCATTATCTCCATGAGCCTCTCTATCCCCTTGCCCTCAGCCATCCCCTTTAGGGTAGGGGATGGAGGACCTTTTTTCAAGGAGAGGGCCGATCCTCCCCTAATTGCCTCATGAGAAAATCTATTCGAAATGGGATTCATTGCCTCACGAGAAAATCTACTCATACCTAATCTGAGCGATTTTTTGCCGAAAAAGCTAACCCGTTGGGCCAAGTATGTGATATAACGAAGGTTACGAAGACCTTCGTGGTCACATACCATAACCCAACGGGTGAGAAGATGATGGATCATACCACAGGCAAGACAAAAGGCAAATACATCATTGACGAGGTGGGCGTCACATCTGAGGCGCTGACTGGGCGAGGGGGCCTGAGCCTTTTTGTGCGCTACCTCCGTAACATCGGCATCTATGCTCAGCTGCAAGGCCTCTTTGGGTCCATAAGGCGGAGCAAGAAGGGCCTTCCCATTGGGGAGGTCTTCAAGCAGCTCTTGTGCTTTTTTGTGGATGGCACCAGCCGTCACCTGGTCTACTTTGATTCCCTGAAGCGGGATGAGGGGTATGCCTCGG
>Ga0190360_1000016_pt1 | contig 80955 bp, 82 predicted proteins | sample 48721834_MG_FD_161271 | JGI IMG/M metagenome (GOLD analysis project Ga0190360, IMG submission 161271) | Hydrothermal vent microbial mat bacterial communities from Southern Trench, Guaymas Basin, Mexico - 4872-18-3-4_MG | ecosystem: Environmental > Aquatic > Marine > Hydrothermal vents >...
CAAAGCCAATAATAGTGATGTTTGGCGAGCAGTGGTTGAAAAATTGGACTGGGATAAGCTCACCATAGACCAGATGATAGATGCCGGAAACAAAGCCAATCATTGGGAAGTTTGGCAAGCAGTGGTTGAAACTGGCAAGCTCAGCGTAAACCAGATGATAGATGTCGGGAATAAAGCCAATAATAGTGATGTTTGGCGAGCAGTGGTTGAAAAATTGGACTGGGATAAGCTCACCATAGACCAGATGATAGATGCCGGAAACAAAGCCAATCATTGGAAAATTTGGCAAGCAGTGGTTAAAACTGGCAAGCTCACCATAGACCAGATGATAGATGTCGGAAACAAAGCCAATCATTGGAAGGTTTGGCAAGTAGTGGTTAAAAAATTGGACTGGGATAAGCTCAGCGTAGACCAGATGATAGATGCCGGAAACAAAGCCAATAATAGTGATGTTTGGCGAGCAGTGGTTGAAAAATTGGACTGGGATAAGCTCACCATAGACCAGATGATAGATGCCGGAAACAAAGCCAATCATTGGGAAGTTTGGCAAGCAGTGGTTAAAACTGGCAAGCTCAGCGTAAACCAGATGATAGATGTCGGGAATAAAGCCAATCATTGGAAGGTTTGGCGAGCAGTGGTTGAGAGATTGAAAAAATTGAAAAATTAAAAAGCGGATAAAATTTTTAGAAGGGTAATAAAAGTTGCTGCTTATTCAAATTTTTTTTTTACCCTTTTTTTATTGTTATTTTTAATATCCCACCGCAGAGCGGTAGGGTCAAGGACCGCATAACTGTGGTATCACCACCGCGGCCAGCAGGGTTTAATATACCGCTGACCGCTGCAATGATTTATTCCCAAATTTCTCTTTTTGGTTTTGAAGGTTTCTTTATGGATATTCTCGATAGTATATCTTTTGGTATTAGACATCTCTGAAAGAAAAGAAAAAATTTGTGAAGCAAATTTTAGCCAAACCTAGAAAAAATTTTACATTTTATCCCGCCCCTTTTTATTAAGAAAGGTGCGGGGGTTTGTTTTTAGCGGACGATTTAAAAAATTCAATTAAAAAGGAATAAATTTTTTCTAGGTTTTGTTAAACTGCTGGTAAGTCAGCCGTCTTTTTATAATATAGACGGGAATTAGCAAAATGGATTTAAAGTAGGCTGGGCGAAGTCCGCCTGCCGATTTCCATCATTTTTCAAATTCTTTTTATTTAAATTCTGTCAAGGCAATTTAGAAATTTCATATGGCATCATACCTAAATAAGTACAATAATCTATCCAAGCAGGCCAAATAAAGAGTAAAATGGCTTGACTGCTATCGCCAGCGTGGTAATGTGTCTAAAACGCGCAGATACTTCGGCATTAGCCGCAAAACCTTCTACAAATGGAAGAAACAGTATAATCCAAAGAATTTCTATACCTTGGGAGATAGAAGGACAATCTCTGTCAATAGACGGTAAAGAGAAATTACTCATCCCATATGGCAAGATAAAAGATGATGCATAAAAATGCCAATTCTTACAACGCAGCTGACTTTCTTAATAGATTGCTTTGGCTTTTAGGCGGAAAGATTAAAAACATTCAAACTGACATACGAAACGCCAATTAACTTTAATAATTCTACTAAAGTGTTACCTATGCACCCGTCAAGTGCAAAGGATTGACAAATTATTTTGTAGTGATATAGTATGCTGTTCAAGACAAGAGAACATCTTTTATCTTGAGTTCCAATCTTTTATTGTATTGGAAGAGAAAATTGTTCTTTTTAAAAATCCCCAATAGAAAACTTCATTTCTAACGGGGCAAGCTGTAGGCGGCTGGATGGTTAGTAAAAAATACAAAGGACTGACAAACGAAGTAGCAAGAAATGTAAAGGATTGACAAACGAAGTGAAACGGAGTTTGTTATCGTAGTAAACGAATAACACACTTCGCTCCGCTGCGTGTGTTATTCCCTAATTTATACAATTACCAGCTACCCAGTCGCCTACAGTAAAAACAAGATAGGAATAACAGAAATTTTAGTAATGGTTAAAAAGTAATACAGATAAGGCGACGAAAAAAAGGATAAAAGAGAAAGAAGGGAGAAAGATGAATGAAAGAATTGCAGTAGAATTGGTTAAAACTGGCAAGCTCAGCGTAGACCAGATGCTAGATATCGGGAACAGAGCCAATGATAGTGTTGTTTGGCGAGCAGTGATTGAAACCGGTAAGTTCAGCGTAGACCAGATGATAGATATCGGAAACAAAGCCAATAATAGTGATGTTTGGCAAGCAGTGGTTAAAAAATTGGACTGGGATAAGCTCAGCATAGACCAGATGCTAGATATCGGGAACAGAGCCAATCATTGGGAAGTTTGGCAAGCAGTGGTTGAAAAATTGGACTGGGATAAGCTCACCATAGACCAGATGCTAGATATCGGGAACAGAGCCAATCATTGGGAAGTTTGGCAAGCAGTGATTAAAAAATTGGACTGGGATAAGCTCACCGTAGATCAGATGATAGATATCGGAAACAAAGCCAATGATAGTGATGTTTGGCAAGCAGTGGTTAAGACTGGCAAGCTCACCATAGACCAGATGATAGATATCGGAAAGAGAGCCAATGATAGTGATGTTTGGCAAGCAGTGGTTAAGACTGGCAAGCTCACCATAGACCAGATGCTAGATGTCGGAAACAAAGCTAATAATAGTGATGTTTGGCAAGCAGTGATTAAAAAATTGGACTGGGATAAGCTCACCGTAGACCAGATGATAGATATCGGGAATAAAGCCAATAAATGGAAGGTTTGGCAAGCAGTGATTAAAAAATTGGACTGGGATAAGCTCACCATAGATCAGATGATAGATGCCGGGAATAAAGCCAATCATTGGAAAATTTGGCGAGCAGTGGTTGAAACTGGCAAGCTCACCATAGATCAGATGATAGATGCCGGGAATAAAGCCAATCATTGGAAAATTTGGCGAGCAGTGGTTGAAACTGGCAAGCTCACCATAGACCAGATGCTAGATGTCGGAAACAAAGCCAATAATAGTGATGTTTGGCAAGCAGTGATTAAAAAATTGGACTGGGATAAGCTCACCATAGACCAGATGCTAGATGTCGGAAACAAGGTCAATGAGAGTGATGTTTGGCGAGCAGTGATTGAAACTGGCAAGCTCACCATAGACCAGATGCTAGATGTCGGAAACAAAGCCAATAAATGGAAGGTTTGGCAAGTAGTGATTAAAAAATTGGACTGGGATAAGCTCACCGTAGACCAGATGCTAGATATCGGGAATAAAGCCAATCATTGGAAGGTTTGGCAAGCAGTGATTAAAAAATTGGACTGGGATAAGCTCACCATAGACCAGATGCTAGATGTCGGAAACAAAGCCAATGATAGTGATGTTTGGCAAGCAGTGATTGAAAAAATAAAAAAAATGAAAAATTAAAAAGCGGATAAAATTTTTAGAAGGGTAATAAAAGTTGCTGCTTATTCAACTTTTTTACCCTTTTTTTTATTGTTATTTTTAATATCCCACCGCAGAGCGGTAGGGTCAAGGACTGCATAACTGTGGTACCACCACCGCGGTCAGCAGGGTTTAATACACCACTGACTGCTGCAATAATTTATTTTTAAATTTCTCTTTTTAAATTCTGTCAAGGCAATTTAGAAATTTCATATGGCATCATACCTAAATAAGTACAATAATCTATCCAAGCAGGCCAAATAAAGAGTAAAATGGCTTGACTGCTATCGCCAGCGTGGTAATGTGTCTAAAACGCGCAGATACTTCGGCATTAGCCGCAAAACCTTCTACAAATGGAAGAAACAGTATAATCCAAAGAATTTCTATACCTTGGGAGATAGAAGGACAATCTCTGTCAATAGACGGTAAAGAGAAATTACTCATCCCATATGGCAAGATAAAAGATGATGCATAAAAATGCCAATTCTTACAACGCAGCTGACTTTCTTAATAGATTGCTTTGGCTTTTAGGCGGAAAGATTAAAAACATTCAAACTGACATACGAAACGCCAATTAACTTTAATAATTCTACTAAAGTGTTACCTATGCACCCGTTAGATACATATTCTTGACACTCTTTTTAAATCTGTTATACTGGCAGTGATAGTGAAGCGGTGGGGTTTAAGTCCGGAATTGAAACGGACTATTTTTGAAGACGTTAAAAGAATTTATGATTCATAAATTAAAAATATGGAACCAAAACAATTTAATCTAGCCATTGATCAATTATGCGAAGAAAAAGGGATAACGCGCCAAGCGGTAATTGAAACGATTGAAGCGGCTTTGGCTTCGGCTTATAAAAAGGATTATGGGAAAAAGGGGCAGAATATTAGAGTTAAGTTTAATGGAGCGACTGCTCAAACTCAAATTTTTTTAGTAAAGACAGTTATGGAGCCGAAAAAAGAAGAAGAGGAAGACAAGACAGAAAAAAAGTTAGAAGATAAAAAGTTAGAAAAGGAAGATAAAGACGCAGAGAAAAAAAATATTGAGAAGAGAAAAGAAACGTTTAATCCGGAAAAGAATATAACGCTTGAGGAAGCGAAGAAGATTAAAAAAGACGCAAAAATTGGCGATGAAATAATGATTTCTCTTGAAACCCCGTCTGGCTATGGCAGAATCGCCGCTCAGACAGCTAAGCAGGTTATTATTCAACGTATCAGAGAAGCAGAGAAAAAGGCTATCTTTGATGAATATAAAGCCAAGGAGGGAGAAGTAATCAGCGGAATAATCCAAAGAATAGAAAGAGGAAATGTTTTTGTAGATATCGGAAAGACAATAGGAATTTTATTTCCTCAAGAACAAATTACTTCAGAAAACTATCGCCTTGGTCAGCGTATTAAAGTGTATATTCTTAAAGTGGAAGAAGGCTTAAAGGATTCAGGGGTGGTCTTATCTCATACTCATCCTCAAATAGTTAGAAAACTTTTTGAATTAGAAGTTCCAGAGATTGCTTCGGGTACAGTAGAGATTAAAAATATTGCCCGTGAGGCTGGTTCACGTTCAAAGGTGGCGGTAACAAGCGCTAAGGAAGGTATTGATCCTATCGGAAGTTGTGTTGGACAGAAAGGATCAAGAATTCAAGCTGTAATCAATGAACTCGGAGAGGAGAAAGTTGACATTATTGAGTGGAGTAAAGATGTTGTTAAGTTTATAAAAAATTCTCTTGCTCCGGCAAAAGTGGCCTCTGTTAATATTGATGAAGCAAGAAAAAAAGCTATTGTTGAAGTGCCAGAAGACCAGCTTTCTTTGGCGATTGGGAAAAACGGTCAGAATGTAAGACTGGCGGCAAAATTGACTGGATGGAAAATTGATGTTGTGATGGAGAAAAAAGAAAAAAGTGAGGATGAAAAGGAAAAAGAAGAAAAAGAAAAGAAAGATAAAGTTCGTGAAGAAAAAAGCAGGGAAGAGAAAATAGAAAAGAAAAAAGATGAAAAAGATAAGATGAAAAAGAAGAAGAAAGAATAAAATTTCAAAATTCAAGTGTTAAAAATCCCTCTGACCCCCCTTTTTCTTTAATAAAGGGGGATTGAACTTTAGTCATTTGGATTTCATTTAAAATAGTTTGGAATAATTTGAGCTTTAGGATAATTATTTTTATATGTTCTATATTTGCGGTCATAAAAATCCAGATACTGATTCAATTGTCTCGGTGATAGTAATGAAAGATTATTTTCAGAAACTTGGCGAAAAGGTTAAAGCAATCCGGATTGGCAAAATAAATAAAGAAACGGAATTTGTTTTACAGCAGGCAAAAATAAAGCCGCCAGCGATGGTTAAAAGTTTAGCGAAAAAGCAAGTATTTTTGGTTGACCATAATGAATTTGAGCAGGCAGGAAATGGAATAGAAAAAGCGGAAATTATTGGGGTTTTGGATCATCATCGGTTGAGCGGAGATATAAAAACAGCTTTTCCAATTTATTTTCACGTGGAACCGGTTGGATGCACTGCTACTTTAATTTTTAAACTTTTTCAAGAAAAGAATTTCGCGCTGAATAAAAACTCTGCGTTTCTTTTGCTCTCGGCGATTCTTTCCGACACTCTGAAATTTAATTCTCCGACAACGACAAAAGAAGATATTAAAATCGCTAAAAAATTAGCTGAAATTTGCAAGACAAATATTAATAAGTTGGCTGAAAAAATGTTTAAGGCAAAATCAGATATTTCTGGAATAAATATTAGAGATTTGATTTTGATGGATTTTAAAAAATATGATGAGAAAAATATAAGTTTTGGAATTGGAGTTTGTGAAACAGTCTTACCTGAGCCGGTTTTAGAAAAAAAGCAGGAAATTTTGAAATTGCTTTCTCAAATAAAAAAACAGAAAAAAATAGATTTGATATTTTTCGCGGTGGTGGATATTATAAAACAACAAAGTTATTTGTTTGTTGTTAGTGAGAAAGAAAGATCAGTTGCGGAAAAAGGGTTTAATAAAAAAGCAAAAGATGATTTAGTTTTTTTACCGAAAATTGTATCCCGCAAGAAACAAATAGCGCCGGGGATTATTAAGGTTTTGTAATGTTTAAATCGTTGGTTCTATAAAATCTTATCAAGAGTTTCTAGCATTCCCGCGAAAGCGGGAATCCACTGCTACGGTTTATCATTTCTATATTAATTAACTTTATTATTACAATCTTACAAGTTAAGTAGATTCCTGCTTCTGCAGGAATGACAAACGCTATGCAAATCCAGATTAAAAAACTTCCCAAATCTCAAGTTGAATTGGATATAGAAGTTCCTCAAGAGGAAGTGGAATCTTATTTAGATAAGGCGGCGGAAAATCTTTCAAAAGAAACAGAAATTCAGGGATTTCGTCCAGGCAAGGTGCCAAGGAAAATTGTTGAAGAGCATTTAGGTGAATTTAAAATTTATGAAGAAGCGGGTCGTTTGTGTGTTATTGAAACATATTCCAAATCGATAGTTTCTAATAAAATTGAAGCAATTGGCAAGCCAGAGGTCCAAATTACAAAAATCGCGCCTAAATCCTCTTTGAAATTTAAAGCCAAAGTGGCTGTTTTGCCTGAAGTAAAATTGGGAAATTGGAAAGAGAAAATTAAAAACGCAGAATTAAAAATTCAAAAAGCAGAAGTTACCGAAGCAGAAATCGCCGAGTCGCTTGAATATTTACAAATTTCCCGGACAAAGCTTGTTACGGTGAACAGGGAAGCGCAAAAAGGTGATAGGGTGGAAATTGATTTTGAGGCAAGAGTTAATGGGGTAAAAATTGAGAAAGGGGAAAGCCGAAATCATCCTTTGATTATTGGCGAAGGTCACTTTGTAGCCGGATTTGAGGAACAGCTTATCGGAATGAAACAGGGACAGGAGAAAGAATTCAATCTTCTTTTTCCAGAGAGTTATCATCAGAAAGAATTAGCCGCAAAGCTTGTTGATTTCAAAGTCAAAATGAATTTAGTTCAAGAAAGGATTGTTCCATCGCTTGATGATGAATTTGCCAGAAGCTTGGGTCAATTTGAAAGTCTTGAGAAATTAAAAAATAATATTAAGGAAGGCATAAAGTTAGAAAAAGAGCAAAAGGAGCAGGAAAAATTTCGCCTTAAATTATTAGAAAAATTGCTTGAGGGAAATAATATAGAAGTTCCGGACATTTTAACAAACGAAGAATTAAAAAAAATGCTTGCCGAATTTAAGGCAAGTACCGAAAGAATGGGTTTGAGTTTTGAAAAATGGTTGCAGCAGGCAAAAAAGACCGAGGAGGAGTTGAAAAGCGGATGGCGGAGTCAGGCCGAGAAGAGAGTAAAAACTGGACTTGTTTTAAGAGAACTTGCCGCGCTTGAACAAATTAAACCGAACGAAAAAGAAGTAGAAGATGAAATTAATAAAGTTTTAAAAAACTTTTCTGATGTCGAAGAAGCAAAAAAGAAGCTTGACTTAAATGAATTGAAAGAATATATTAAAGGAGTGATTACTAATGAGAAAGTATTGAAATATTTGGAAAATATAGCCTTGAACAAAATTTAAGTCTGGTAATTAATAATTGTTAAATTCAAAATTTAAAAAGCACAATTCAAAAGCACAATTCAAAAGTCAAAAGTTTTAGTTTTTAGAGGTAATTTTGAATTTTAATTTGCTTGCCCGCAATGTTTCGCCAGCTTGCAGTAGATACAGCGTTTCTGGCGAATATAGCAAGGCGGGCGGGCAATTTTGACTTTTGATTTTTGACTTTTGATTTTCTATTATGAATTTAATTCCAACCGTTATTGAAAAATCCACTTACGGCGAGCGAGCTTATGATATTTATTCACGGCTTCTAAAGGATCGGATTATTTTTATTGGAGGACCGATTAATGACCTGATGGCAAATACAATTATCGCCCAGCTTTTGTTTTTGGAAAACCAGGATCCGAAAGAGGATATTAAGCTTTATATAAATTCACCTGGCGGAACAGTGGCTGGAAGTCTGGCTATTTATGATACAATGAAATTTGTGGCTAATGATGTTTCGACAATTTGCGTAGGGATGGCGGCAAGCGGAGCGGCGCTTCTCTTAACTTCTGGGACAAAAGGAAAAAGATTTGCTCTTCCTAATGCTGAGGTGCTTATTCATCAGGTTATGGGAGAAGCCGGAGGGCAAGCTTCGGATGTGGCTATTTCAGCGCGGCACATCGTTAAAATTAAGGACAGGTTGAATAGAATTTTAGCCCATCACACCGGCCAGTCAATAAAGAAAATTGAGAAAGATTCTGATAGAGATTTCTATATGTCGGCCGAAGAGGCGAAAAGGTACGGGATTATTGACAAGGTGATAGAACTTAAAAAATAATACTTTTTATTTTAATAAAGGCATAAGACTTTTGCCCGTCATTTCAGCAGGTTTTTTAAGTTTCATTAATTCTAAAATAGTCGGGGCAACATCAGCAAGTATTCCTCTGGGAAGAGTTTTAGGGTATTCTATCTTGTTTTTATCTTCTGGCTTTCTGTTTTGAGGGATAACCAGCCAAAAAGGCACTAAATTGGTTGTATGTTCGGTCAAAATTTCTCCAGTTTTTAAATTAATCATTTCTTCAGCATTTCCATGGTCAGCGGTAATAATAAGCCCCCCTCCTTGATTTAAAGTCGCTTCAATTATTTGTTTAAGGCATCCGTCAATCGCTTCAGCAGCTTGAATGGCTGCTTTTAAATTGCCAGTATGTCCAACCATATCTAAATTAGCAAAATTTACCACAATAAAATCATATTTATTAGTTTTTATTTCAAATAAAAGCCGTCGGGTAATTTCCGGTGCGCTCATTTCCGGCTTTTGATCATAAGTAGCTACTTGCGGCGAAGGAATAAGAATTCTATCTTCTCCTTTAAAAGGTTTTTCCCGTCCTCCGTTAAAAAAGTAAGTAATATGGGCGTATTTTTCTGTTTCAGCAATATGTAGTTGCTGAAGCCCGTTTTCGCTAATTACACGAGCTATCGGCCAGTTAATTTTTTTCGTAGGAAAAGCCACAATAGTTGGAAGATTTTTTTCATATTCTGTCATAGAGACAAAGCATAAATTTTTGACCACTTTTTTTCTTTCAAATCCTTTAAAATCCCGTAAAACAAAAGCTTTGGTTAATTGTCTTGCCCTGTCTTCCCGAAAATTAAAAAAGACAACAGCGTCATTGTCGCTAATCAATCCGGTAGTTTGTTCATTATTAGATTCCGAATCAATATTGACTTTTGGCTTTATTATGGTTGGTTCTATAAATTCATCAGTGATATCTTTTTCGTAGGAATCTTTAATTGCCTTAATTGCATTTTCTTTTTTAATGCCAACACCTATTGTTAGAGAGTCATATGCTTTTTGGGTTCTGTCCCAATTTTTCTTTCTATCCATAGCGTAATATCTTCCGCAAATGGTGGAAATTTTACCGATTTTCAATTCATCCATTTCTTTTTCCAGTGCGGCAATAAATTTAACTCCTTCAGTAGGTGAAGTATCTCTTCCATCAGTAAAAGGATGAATAAATAATTTTTTCACACTTTCTCTTTTGGCTAATTTCAAAAGTGCTTCAAGGTGATCTATGTGGCTGTGAACTCCGCCGTTTGAAAGGAGCCCCATTATATGAAGAGCAGAATTATTTTTTCTGGTGTGCTCTATTGCTTCTAAAAAAGCTTTATTTTTAAAAAAAGTTTTATCTCGGATGGCTAAAGTAATCTTTGGCAGATTTTGATAAATAACTCTTCCAGATCCTAAATTGAGATGTCCTACTTCAGAATTTCCCATTTCGCCCCAGGGAAGTCCGACAGCAATGCCGGATGCTTGCAGGCTAATAGACGGATAAAACTGGTCAAGTTTTTTAATTGTCGGGGTGTTGGATTGGGCGATTGCATTTCCTTGTATTTCAGGATTTATACCCCAGCCGTCAAGAATAATTAAAATTATTGGTTTCATTAAACTTATAATAGCAGAATTTTGAGGGATTGACAAATTTTTTTAAGGTGATATGATAAAATATCATCTGTTCTTTTAAAAATCAATGATTTTCTCTTTGGGAAGAATTTGTCCATCTATCCGACTGGTGGATAGTTTTCTCTCAAAGAGGAGATAAAAAATTTAGGAGAAAAAAAATGAAACCGAAAAGAGTGAAAGAAAAAAGTTGGGGTCTTTGCGAATGTTGTTTAAAGCGAATACCAGAGTATGAAGATAAAGAAAGACGTGAAAGCTGGTTCTATTGTGAAGAATGCGGCCATAAAACCATGGAGTTAACAGGATTAGGATTGGGTTTTATCGCACTCAAGGAAGGAATGAGAGAGACAAAAGAAGTGATCCTATCGCAATTTATAGAGAGAATAACAGAACCTTTAGAAGTGAAAATAGGAGAATTCAGCAAAGAGATCTCTGTATCTGAGCTAAAAGAATTAGTACAATTGATAAGCGATTCTGATTTACAAAAAAAGATAAGTAGAGATTTTTTCTATAAAGTAGGCACTCCTATTTTAAGGACACTAGTAGAAGAAAAGAAAACAGAGTTAAAAAAGTATGTACCGGAGATTGATTTCAAAACAAGTGCAGTTATATTTGCTTATGCATACGATGAGGAAGAACAAGAAGATAGAGGAGAGATTATTGTTCATAAGTCGCAAAAAGGGACCAAAGAAGAATTAGTGGGTCAGATATCACCGATAAATTATATGTGGACAGTTTTTGGAGATGCGCCTATAGAATTTGAGAAGGCAGAAGAAGGGAAATGGTGGAAAGCGATAATCACTTTAAATGAAATACCAGCGATAGTATTGCACAGCACAGACCTAAAAGAGGAAACGAAAATACATATTTTCATAGAGGATAAATGATCGGTATAATCAATGATAACTCCAAAAATTCAAAATAAGGAAGAAACTTATTATTTCTTCCTTTATTTTTTAAAAACATTGAGAACTGTCCATGATGAGATACATAGGTAACACCTTGCTATTAGTGTTATTAGCAACTGACAGGCACATAGCTAATTCTTTGTCTAATTTCAGTTTATTATTTGTTAAATCTTTTAGCAAACTCTTTAATAATTCTAAAGCCTCTATTTTGATTATTTTGGCTTTGTTTGTTTGTTTTTTGCCATTATGGAGGGTTTTATCATTTTCCATAATTTCTTATCATTTATCAGTAAAAACTTTAATAGAAATAATTTTTGATTTTTGTTTAATTTCTGCCATTCTGATATATTTTCCAAAGTGTTACCTATGCACCCGTCAAGTACAAAGGGTTGATAAATTTTTTTAAGGTGATATGATAAAATATCATCTGTTCTTTTAAAAATCAATGATTTTCTCTTTGGGAAGAATTTGTCCATCAACTGATTGTCTATGAATTTTATTTCTGTTATTGCATTGCGAGCCGAGTCCCGTGAGGGACGAGACGCGGCAATCCCGTTCTTTGCCCAAAAATTCGGGATTACTTCATCGCTTCGTTCCTCGCAATGACGGTGGTTTTCAAATAGTCTTGGTTTATGGACAGCTTCTCCCAGAGAGGAAATAAAAATTTTAGGAGGTGTTGTGCTGAAAAGTGACCGAAAAAGAAGAAAAGGAAATAAAAAGAAGCGTGGGAGTATTTCTGATGGATGAGAACGAGAGAGTATTGTTAGTGCGGCGATCTTTTACTCAGTCAAATCCCGGGGTCTATCAACCATCAGCTAACGGAAAATTGGAAAACAACGAAGATTGGTTCGAAGCTCTTAATAGAGAAATCAAAGAAGAATTAGGGCAAGAATTGGCTAAGACTATAGATGTTTTAAGTTTCGTGCTGGTTGATCAAGAATCCTATACTTACGAAGATAAACCTGTAATTGGTCGAAGCTATCTTGGATTTATTACCCAAGAACAAATTAAATTAGTTAAACTTTCGGAAGAATCTGACAAAGTTATCTTTGTCAGCATAAAAGACTTAAATAGAATCAAGACAACGAAGGAAGTCAAAGAAACAGGATTTAATCCTGACGAAGAGATCGTTATGTTCACTGACCAATTTGAAGCACTAAAAAAGATTTTTCAGCGATCCTATCATTCAGAGCTGAAGAGAGTCTAAAAATTTGCATAAAAAATTAAGAGAGGTTTCTTTTTTCTCTCTAAAAACCAATCAAAGTCATCTTCGGATGACTTCTTTTTTTGTTTATGGTTCAACCCCTTGCGTTATTTTTTTTGGTATGTTATACTTTATTTGGAATTTGGGTGAATTATAAAATAAATTTACCCTTTAGGGTTTTATTTCTTTTTAACAGTCTAAAGGATAAATTACGCGAATAATACTAATACTTTATTTTATAAAAAAGAAAAAATGGAAAAAGAAAAAAACGTGCAAGAAAAACAGAAAAATTCAGTTAGTTCTAATAAAATTTCAAGCGGAGTCAAAATTGATATGATGGAGATGCTTAAAGCAGGAGTTCATTTTGGTCATAAAAAATCAAAATGGAATCCCAAAATGGAACCTTATGTTTATGCCATAAGAGACAATATCCATATTATCAATCTTCAAGCTACAATCGAGAAATTGCAAGAGGCTTTAAAATTTATTAAAGATATTGTCCGAAAAGGAGGAGTTATTCTTTTTGTCGGAACGAGACGTCAAGCCAAAATGCCGGTTAAATCAGCGGCGGAAAAATGCGGTATGCCCTATGTAACAGAACGATGGATCGGAGGAGCTTTTACTAATTTTAAAGTTGTTTTAGAGCGCATAAAAAAATTAAAAAAAATGGAAGAAGAAAGAGATTCCGAAGAATTTAAAAATTTTACCAAAAAAGAACAGCTTGAATTTTCACGCAATCTTAAAAGAATTGAAAAAAAATTAGGCGGAATTAGAAATTTAAAAAAACTTCCAGAAGCAGTATTTGTTATAGATATTAATAAAGATATTTTAGCTGTTAAAGAATCCCGAAAACTTGGTATTCCTATTATTGCCTTGGCTGATACCAATACTGATCCAACAATTGTAGATTATCCTATTCCTTCTAATGATGACGCTATTCAGGCTATTAAGATGATGGCCGATGCTGTAGCAGAGGCGGTTATTGAAGGTAAAAGTAATGTTAGAGAAGAAGGAGAGAAAAAAGAATAGAATTTCGAATCCAAATAAAAATTTTAAACCTGTCTTCAGGCAGGCTGTAGATTTTATATTTTAAATTCCAATATGATTACTGCTGATCAAGTTAAAATTTTACGGAGAAAAACCAACCTTTCTATTATGGAATGTAAACGTGCTTTAGAGGCGGCTGATGGAAATATTGAGAAAGCTGTTGAAAATCTTCAAAAGTCCGGCAAAGAGATAGCAGATAAAAAATCTGAAAGAAAAACTAATTGCGGGATTATAGAAGCCTATGTTCATAATAATGGAAAGATAGGAGTGCTTTTGGAATTAGCTTGCGAAACTGATTTTGTTGCGCTAAATGAAGAATTTCGCCAGCTTGCTCATAATTTAGCGATGCATATTGCAGCAATGAATCCCGAGGCAGATAATTTAGGAAGACAGCCTTATATTAAAGATCCCAATAAAACTGTTGAAGATTTGATTACTGAGGCGGCAGCGAAGTTAGGAGAAAAGATCCAAATAAGAAATTTTGTGAGGTACGAAATTTAATATGGTTATCGATGTTAAAATATACCCTTGGGATGGGGTTCATAATTTTGAGGTAAAAAATATTGATCTTAAAGTGGGAGACAAGGTTATTGTGAATACCGAATTCGGGCTGGAGGCTGGAGAGGTAGTTAGGCTTTCTAAAATTACTCCTGATAATTCCGGTAAAATTGAAAAGAGATTAATCTTAGGCAAAGCTACTCCGCAGGATTTAAAAGCTATTGAACGTTACAAGGCGAAGCGAGATGAGGCTCTTAAATTTTCAAGAAGCGAAATTAAGAAGTTAAACCTTCCAATGAAATTAGTTGATGTTCAGTTTAGTTTTGACGGTTCTAGGGTTACCTTTGCTTTTATTTCGGAACATCGGATAGACTTCAGGGAAATAGTTAAAAATCTTTCAAAACATTTCCAAAAATCAGTCAGGCTCCAGCAGATCGGTTCTCGAGATGAAGCTAAGAAAGTTAAAGGATGCGGTTCTTGCGGAAGGGAACTTTGTTGTGTTAAATTTTTAAGAGATTTAGGTAATGTTTCTCTTGAAACAGCAAGACTTCAGCAATTAGATCAAAGAGGAGGTTCTCGTCTTTCCGGGGTATGCGGGAGGCTTCGATGTTGTCTCGCCTTTGAGGCAGAACTTTACCAGGAGATGATTAAAAAAATGCCCGCTTTAGGCGAAACCGTTTTTACAAAAAAGGGAAAAGGAAAAGTAATTAATCTTTTTATTTTAACTCAGGAAGTGGAAGTGCAGTTAGCCGATGAAACAAAAATAAGAGTGCCGGTTAAAGAACTCAAAAAAATATAGCATTATAGTGAGTTTATCAAACCGCGGCATTATCAATTCTCAACGGCATTAGGCTGATATTTTATATATTTTATGTTTGAAATAATTCTTCAATTTGTAATAATTTTAAGTATTGCTGGAATTTTGATAATTGTAGGACGAAAAATTCCGGAAGTTACTGCCCTGTCTGTTGAAGAAAAAGAAAGTAAAACATTAAAAAATAAAGACAAAATTTATCAAAAAACTACAGAGAATACAGGACGAATTCATAAATTTTTTAAAAAAATAAAGGATAAAATAAAGTCTGTAGGGTTAGAAAAATTTGTGGAACGCGGAACGATAGAGTTAGAAAAGATACTTAGAAAAATTAGAATTCAATTTCTAAAATTAGACCAAAAACTTTTCTTTTTGATTAAGAAGTTGAGAGAAAAATCTGACAAAGTTTTAAAGTCTCAAAGCCGCCAAGAATGGTTGGATGCTTTTAAATCAAGCAAAAAAACTGTTCAGTTTATCAATAAAACAAAGAAATCAATTAGTGCTAAACGGAAGAATGTTAAGTCAGCGGTTAAAAAAACGATAGTCAGCAGAACATTGCGAATTGTTGATAAAGAAAAAAAATATATAAAAGCGATTGCCAAGAATCCAAAGGATATTGAATCTTATCGGCATTTAGGTTTAATTTATCTGGAACAAAAAAATTATACTGATGCCAAAGCTTCTTTTGAGCAAATATTAAAAATTGATCCCGAAGACAAAGAAGCAAAAAAAGAATTAAAAAAGATAGAAAAATTAATGTCAATGTAGCTCAGTGAAAGACCTTTCCCATAGAGCCAAAGCCCATGTAGCTCAGTTGGCAGAGCAACGGTTTTGTAAACCGTAGGTCGTTGGTTCGAATCCGACCATGGGCTCTGATTTCGGCAGGCCGGGCATTTTTTTATGAACAGCAGGGTCGGTTCATAGAAAATTAAAAAATTAAATATGAAAATTCAAGATGGCAGTGTAGAATCTAAAAATATTTTTTTAGATTAAATAATTTCGAATTTTGATTTGTCATTTTGTATTTTGATTTTTTAATTTTAAATTTGATAGGGCAGGTACCAAAGTGGTCAAACGGAGCGGTCTGTAAAACCGTTGCCTTCGGGCTTCGGGGGTTCGAATCCCTCCCTGCCCACCATAAAAATCAAAATTCAAAATGCAAAATTCAAAATTAGAAAATAATGAAAAGAAAGGAGATAATTTTTGCATTTTGATTTTTGACTTTTGGTTTTTGGCTTTGACCGAAGGGAATGCCCACTTAGCTTAGTTGGTAGAGCGTCTTCCCGCTTACATGCCGACGTAGCTCAGTTGGTAGAGCACCTCCATGGTAAGGAGTAGGTCGTCGGTTCAAATCCGACCGTCGGCTCTATATTTCGGCGGGCAGGCATAGTAAGCCCGCCCGCCTGACTGCCATCAGGCATGTCGGACAGGGAGAAGGTCCGCAGTTCAAATCTGCGAGTGGGCTCAGAAAATAAATTTGAAAACAAAAATTTATGATTAAAAAAATCCGCTCAATAATTTTAGTTAGTATTCTGGTGGGTTTAATTTTGGGAATTGGTCTTTATTATATTTGGCAGATAGACCAGAAAAAACAAATTCCGAGAGTATCAACTACTGTTCCTGAAGCGATTCAAAAGCCATCTCAAGATGAATCTATCTATTTAACCCGTCAGGAAGCAATGAAAGATATAGCTGAAAAAATCAATAAAATTTCGCCGATTGAACCGACTTTAGGAGGTAATTGGCATGTGCTCCGATTCTGGTTTGTAAGAGAAAGTAATCACGATGTTTATGTGGAATATGAAGATGGGCATATTATTCGTCAACTTTTAATCTTAGTGGAAGGAACTAAAGAAGCGCCGGAATATAAAGTGATTGCTTATTTTGAGCCGGGTCAAAATAATTGGGTTTTAAAAAACGGAAAAGATACACAATTCGGCAAGTTATTGGATTTGTACGAGTATGATAAAAATACTGATGAGTGGATAAAGAAAAATTAAATACAAAAATGTCATTCTGAGGAGCTCTAACCCTGAAGAATTCCGATAATTTATGGGATCTTTCAGTCGTCCCATAAGGGATTCCTTCAGGATGACGCCTCGTGTCATTTTTAACTTAATTTATGCCGCAAAAAAATCTTATTAAATTACAATGCACAAAGTGTAAAAGAATAAACTATTATTCCCGCCGAAACAAAAAAGAAGGCAGGGAAAAATTAGAATTGAAGAAATTCTGCAAGTGGTGCCAAGCTCATACCCTTCATAGAGAAATGAAAAAATAACTAATTTTGAGCTTCTTAATTTTGGGGGGCGTGGTTAAGTGGTATAACTCTGGTCTCCAAAACCAGCGTCGGGGGTTCGATTCCCTCCGCCCCTGCTTGTAAAATGACCGGTTATTTACGCGGTTGTTTTTTGTACCTAAATTACGGGATAATCTTATCTTTCGCTTAATGCGATTGGATAATTTATTTATTTTTTTTAGATAGCCGTCAACTGTTTGTCTAGTAGGATAAAATATGTTAATATAATTTTAAGATTATAGAATATAACATTTTAAAATATCATTAGTAGAAGTTCAGAATATGAAGTATTTCTTTTCACTCTCCGGATTAAGTCTCTTTCTGTAAGTCTGAATTATTATCTAATCCTGATAATCCGGAGGGAATTAACAAAAATGTTTGGTGGTTGCCGGGAAGCGTAGAAGATTTTATCAAAAAGACAAAGAGATTGCATATTAAGAAAGTTAAAGAATATTAATTAACTATAATATAATTTTATGTCACACACTTGCAAAAATCTTTTGATTCGTTGTATGGATTTTCGTCTTAATGGCGAGGTTGAGAAATGGGTAAAACGGTCAAATCTTTTTGAAGGCGGGTTTGATGTTATTTCTCTTGCAGGCGCAAGCAAGGATCTTACCGCGTCGGCGGTTCCGATTGACGGGAGCGAAGAGATAAAAAATAATTTTTTGAAGCATATTGGCGTTTCCGTTAATTTGCATCAGGCAGAAAAAATTATTATATTTCATCATAGCGATTGCGGCGCTTACGCACAAGATTATCAGTTTGATTCGCCTCAAGAAGAAAAAGAAAAACAGCTTGAAGATATGAAAAAGGCAAAAGCCGCTATTTTGGAGAGATATTCAGAAGTGAAAGTGGTCCTTGTTTGGGGAGAGTTGAAGAATGATAAAGGAGATGAAATTGAGTTTGAAATAATATAATTGATTATACCCGTACAAAATTCAGCTTTCTTATTGTTATTTCGACTGGAGCGAAACGGAAGGAGAAATTTCTTGACTTGTGCTTAACGCGAAAACATAAGTTGAAGAAATTTTTCATCCGGTGCATATTTATTAGAAATATTTTTCCTAAGTAAAATCTTAGTTAAGATATGATTTATAATTAAAAGAACTAAAAATATGTGCGGGGTTCAAAATGACAAAAAGTATTTTGTAATTCAAGGTTAGAATATCTATGGACCTAGAGCTTTTGCGAAAATTAAAAAATTGGAGAAGCGCCACGGCGCGGGAGGAGGGTGTGGATCTTTTTCGCGTTCTGCCCAACAAGACTATTGAAGCCATTGCGGCGCTTAAACCAAAAACAAAAGAAGCTATAATGGCTATTAAAGGAATTAGAGAGAAGAAATTTGAAAAGTATGGAGCGAGCATATTATTGTTGGTAAATGAAAATTTAGAGGGAGTAACGAATCAAAAAACAGAAGAAAAAAATAAAGAAAACAAAAAGCCGTATACTGTAAGTGATTACTTAAATTTTCTCAATGCCAAACTTAGGGAGGATAAAGCGCGTGTGCAGGGCGAGGTTAGTAGTTTGGATATTAGGGACAATTATCTGTTTTTTTCACTTAAAGATATGAAAGATGAGAGTATTCTCAATTGCTTTATGTGGAAGAGCAATTATGAATTGTGCGGTATTTCTCTTGAGGAAGGTATGGAAATTATTGTTGACGGATTTTCGGAGGTGTATAAACCGAAAGGATGGATGAATTTTAAAGCTTTGACCATAGAACTTGTTGGCGAAGGCGCCCTTAAAAAGGCGTATGATGAATTAAAAAAGAAATTAGAAAAAGAAGGGTTGTTTGCCATTGAAAGAAAAAAGCCTATTCCGGAATTCCCTCAAAAAATCGGTCTTGTTACTTCGGAGACAGGCGCAGTCATCAATGATTTTTTAAATAATCTTGGCAAATACGGATATCATATTAAATTTGCGGATTCGCGAGTTGAAGGCCAGGTCGCAGTTCGGGATTTACTTTCGGCCGTTGGTTATTTTAATGACAAGGATATTGATGTCTTGGCGATTATCAGAGGCGGAGGAAGTCTTGAGAGCTTAATGGCATTTAATAATGAAGTATTGGTGCGAAAAATTTCAGATTTTAAGGTTCCGGTGATTTGTGGGATTGGACACGATAAAGATGTGCCGCTTGTTTCATTAGCCGCCGATAAGGCAGTTTCGACGCCTACGGCGGTAGCGGTTATTCTCAATAAATCATGGGACAAGGCTTTGGGCGACATCACAATTTTTGAAAAAGATATAATATATAGATATCAGAGATTATTGGAGCAAACAAGATATTATTTTGAAAAATTATCGGACAGATTGAGAAGACAATTTGGCGCTATTTTTCAAAAGTTTGAGGAGTTGAAACACAGCCTTAAAGATGCCTTAATGAATATAGATTATGCGATTAAAGATATTAAAAAAACACTGGCTGTTTTTTTAAATTCACTTTTAGATAATTTGAAAAGAGTCTTTAAACAAAATAATAATGTTTTGGATGATATAGAAAAGCGGTTGAAAATTTTTGATCCAGTTCGCCAGCTTAAGCTTGGTTATAGCATTACTTCAGTTGCTGGAAGGATAGTAAAAAATGTTAGACAGGTGAGTGAAGGGAATGAGCTTGATATCCAAGTTTCTGACGGCAAAATAAAATCTAAGGTAAAGAATATTATTAATTAATAAATTTTAAATTTATGGCTAAAAGCAAACTTAAAGATTCGCTAAAAAAGCTTAAAGGAATTGTTGAGTGGTTTGATAAGCAAGAAGAAGTAGATGTGGAAGCGGGGCTTGAAAAAGTTAGAGAAGGGGCGGTTCTTATCAAAGAAAGCAGAAGGAGGTTGAGAGAGCTTGAAAATGAGTTTGAAAAGGTAAAAGAAAGTCTCGGAGAAGAAATTGAATACGATGCAACAGATGAAGATAAGCCAAGTTATAAGGATGTGTTTTCGCATAAGTCCTAAATAAAATAAAATGGGGCTGTATTTAAAATTTATAAAATACCTATCAGTTTGGATATTTTATAAAAATTTACTGTTAAGCTTATTTCCGATAATGGCTTAAATAGGAAGTTAGAGATTAAAGTATAAAAAACTTGTTTCTTGGAAAATTTTTTATTATCAAGAGGAGGATTTTAAGGCAGGATTAAACTGATGAAAAATTCAAAAGAAGAACAATTTAATAGCCCGACAAAGGGAAAGATGAGTCTTGACAGGGTAATTAAAGAGTTATCTGCTTATATTGAAGAAGATCCGGACAGGAAATACAGTCTTGTGATCGGCACAGATGCGAATGGATCTAAAGTGGCTGATTTTATTAGCGCCATTATTGTCCATCGGATTGGATTTGGCGGAATATATTTTTGGAAAAAAGCTAAAAGGAGAAAAGTCTATTCTCTTCGAGATAAAATTTACGAAGAGGTAAATCTTTCTTTAATTTTAGCCCAAGAATTTATCGGGAAGCTAAAGAATCATTTTAATGAGAAAAAGTTAGAGAGTTATGACTTGGAGATTCATGTTGATGTTGGAAAAGACGGCCAGACGCGCGAAATGATTAAAGAGGTCATCGGAATAATTCGAGGGAGCGGTTTTGAGGCGAGAACTAAACCCGATGCTTATGGCGCTTCAAAGATAGCGGATAAATACACGTAACAAAGCCAAAAGTCAAAGGTTGAAAGTCAGAAGTATAAATCAAAATTCAAAAATTTTCCTAACTCAGACTGTCTAAGAACTGGAATTTAGCCTTTAGGCTGTTCTGGATTTTGCCCCTGATTAAATCAGAGGCAAATTATGAAACCCTAAGGATAAATTCCATTGATTTTTTGAGTTTTTGGATAGTCTGGGACCGTTTATCTTTTTCGCCTCTTGACAAATTTTTATCAGGATGTATAATATAAAAGTAAAATGAAAGATGGTAAATTTCATTTTGCCTCCTAAGGCGTTCTTAGAAGAAAAATTGTTCTTTTAAAAACTTTTTTAAAAACTTCTTTGAGATGACAATCTGGTTGTTAAGTTTATTTTGGAATTTACCCTTTAGGGTTTCATTATAGCCTGAAGGCTGAATTTCGCTAATTAGAGAATTAGTAATCAGTTTGTCATCTCAAAGAACAAAGAGATGACATAGAATAGAACAAAAAGGAGAAAAAAATGGAAGATAGAAGTGTATTGTCTCTGCGGGACGAAATCGAATTTTACGGAGAGGAGCCATTAATAGCTGGTATAGAGATGAGAGATAAATGGTTGATAAGCATAGAGGCATCGAAGGCATTAGAAGAACAAACAATAAGAAGAGAATGGGAAAAGTTTTTTTTATGTAAAGAAATATTGAAAAACTACAGAAGAAACAGAAGAAAAGGAAGAAAAGCACGCAGGAGAAGAAAAGAAGGAAGAAAAGCACGCAGGAGAAGAAGAGAAGTGCGCAAAGTGTTGACAAAAATTCTTGCCATCCAGAGTAAAAAATTCCCGGAAATTTACCGGAGATTCGAGGAAATTTATCAGATATTGTCAAAAGAAGGAAAAGGAATAAAAGAAATGAAAGAAATTAACATTATAAACTTATTATATTATAGCTGAGCCTTTTTATTTTTTAAGGGGCTTAACAACAAATAAAGGAAGTCTAACAACAAACAACAAAACGACTACAGACTTCCTTTTAATTTTGTATCTAAAAACAAGATTCCGAAAAACAAGATTCCGAATCTTTAAGAGATTCGGAATTTTTTGACTTCCTTAAAAATTTTAGCTATAATATAAAAAATGAAAATAAGTGATTTAAAAAAAGGAAGAATATTGATTTTGGGGCTTGGAAAAGAGGGAGTTGATACTTTTTTATTTCTGAGGGAGTTATTTCCTAAAAAACACTTTGGATTAGCTGATAAATTAGAATTTGAAAAACTTCCCAAGAAAATAAAAGAAAAAATTTTACAGGACAAAAGAATTAAGTTATATTTGGGAAAAGATTATCTTAAAAGCATTGAGAATTATGATATTATTATTAAATCGCCGGGAATTTCTCCGATAACTTTAATTCCTTTTAAAAAAAATAAAAAATTTACTTCACAAACCGAAATTTTCTTTGAAAACTGCCCGGGAAAAATTATTGGCGTCACTGGTACAAAAGGAAAAAGCACAACTGCTTCTTTAATTTATCAAGTATTAAAAACTGGCGGTTTTAAAGTTCACTTAATTGGGAATATTGGCAGGCCGGTTTTGTCTTTTTTATCTAAGGTAGGCGACATTGACCAGGTAATTCCTGTAGGCGACATTGGCCAATGTCGCCTACATAAAGAAGAAGATATCTTTGTTTGCGAACTTTCCTCTTATCAATTATCTGGTCTTAAAAAAAGTCCCCAGATTGCCGTATTTCTGAATATTTTTCCAGAACATCTTGACTGGCACCAAACTTTCAGTCGATATCTAAAGGCAAAAGAAAATATAACTCGATGGCAGAAAAAGAACGATTACTTGATTTTTAATTCATCATTTCCAGAGCTTAAAAAAATTGCCGCAAAAAGCAAAGCCCAAAAAATTCCATTTGGAATTAAAAAACAAAAAATTAAAAGCCAGAGCTGTTTCATAGAGAACGGCTATATTATTTATTCTCGCGGTAAGAAAAATGAAAGAATTATAAAGGTTCAGGAATCGCCGCTTGCTGGGGGGTTTAATCTTTTAAATATTATGCCGGCGGTAATTATCGGGAAAATTTCTGGAATTTCTACCAAGAATATTATTAAAGCAATAAAAAATTTCAATGGACTTCCGCATCGTCTTGAATTTGTTGGGTGTTATAAAGGAATAGAATTTTATAATGATTCTTTAGCAACAATACCCGAGGCGACAATCGGGGCGCTTGATGCCCTTGGCAGGAATGTTTATACTCTTATAGTCGGAGGGTTTGATCGGGGTCTTGATTTTAAAAAATTAGCTGAAAGAATTATTAAAAGCAAAATTAAGACTATAATTCTTTTTCCAACTACCGGCCAGAAAATTTATGACGCAATACTTTGTCAAACGGATAACAAATTCCGTTTCACTTCGCTTGTCAGCCCGTTGCATTTAGAAGGATTGGCATATACAGCAAAGCGGAGTATGTTATCTTCAAGTCGGGCTTTACAGACCCCGGTATCACGATACAGGAGAACTACGGAACCAGCAGGTTTAAAAACGTTTTTTGTCAATAATATGAAAGATGCGGTAAGTCTCGCTTTTAAATATACTCCAAAGGGAAAAATTTGTTTAATGTCCTGCGCTTCGCCAAGTTTTGGTATTTTTAAAAATTATCAAACAAGAGGAAACCTGTTTAAAAAGTATGTACGGAAATATAAAATCACATGAGCCGGATTATATTTTAATGACCGCAATATTTGCTTTGGTAATTTTTGGCTTAATAGCTGTTTCTAGCGCCAGCGTTCCTATTTCGCAAGAAAAATTTGGCGAGCCTTATCATTATTTTCGTCACCAGGCTATATTCGGTGTTTTTACTGGTTTAATATTTTGGGCAATAGTTCAAAAAATACCTTATTGGATCTGGAAAAAGTTTGTTTTTCCGGCATTGATATTAACCTTTTTGCTTCTTATTTTAGTGTTTATACCCGGTATTGGCTATGGTTATGGCGGAGCAGAACGTTGGATTAACTTAGGTATTTTTTCGTTTCAACCGGCCGAGCTTTGCAAGTTGACATTTATTTTATATTTGGCTGCATGGCTGGAAAAAAAGAATGAAAGCGTTAGGAGCTTTTCAGAAGGGTTTGTGCCGTTTATTACCGTTATTGTTTTTGTTAGCACGTTGATGATTCTCCAGCCAGATATAGGAACCTTAGGCCTGATTGCTCTTGTTTCTTTAATAATTTATTTTGTTGCTGGAGCAAAACTGAGATATATTGGATTTTTAATTGTAATGGGATTAGCCGCGCTCTGGGCGCTTATTAAAATAGCTCCTTATCGAATGAATCGCTTGACTGTTTTTCTTCATCCGGATGTTGATCCTCAAGGGATTGGTTATCAAATTAATCAGGCGCTTCTGGCTATCGGCTCCGGCGGAATTTTTGGAAGAGGATTGGGATATAGCCGCCAGAAATTTTTGTATCTTCCAGAACCTATCGGTGATTCCATTTTTGCTATTATCGGGGAAGAGTTGGGTTTTATTGGCGTTAGTGTTCTTATCGTTTTATTTTTGATTTTAGCTATTCGTGGTTTTAAGATAGCAATTTATGCCCCTGACGTTTTTGGGAAATTAGTTGCTGTTGGAGTTACTTCCTGGTTTGTTTTTCAGGCTTTTATAAATATTGCCGCAAATAGAGGACTTATTCCCTTAACCGGTATTCCTTTGCCGTTTATTAGTTATGGCGGTTCTGCATTAGTAGTTTCTTTAATCGCGGCAGGAATACTTCTTAATATATCTAAGTATACTAGATTAAAGAAGGCGCATAGAAGATAATTTTTGTGCAGTAGTTTATTTTGACAAAATACTAAAAATGATTTAAGATTCAAGATTTATAATTTAAGAATTTTATAAAATCATAAATCGTAAATCATAATTCATAAATCATTTTTCTTATGAGAATTTTACTCGTCGGCGGGGGAACTGCCGGTCATCTAATACCGATTTCGGCAGTTATCTCTGAGATAAAAAAAATTACCCGAGAAAAAAACTTAGAAAAACCTGAATTTTTATTAATTTCCGACTCTAATCAATTTAAGGAGTATTTGATTGGAGCAGAAATTCCTTGTAAATTTATTAAGGCGGCAAAGATAAGACGTTATTGGTCGTTGAAGAATTTTATAGATTTTTTTAAAATTCCTATTTCAATAGTCCAATCTCTCTGGCATGTTTTTTGGTATATGCCTGATGTTGTTTTCAGTAAGGGCGGATACGTTGCCCTGCCGGTTGTCTTCGTCTCTTGGCTTTATAGAATTCCGGTAATTATCCATGAATCAGATATTGAACCGGGCGTGTCTAATCGAATATCTCTCCGTTTTGCTCAAAAAATAGCTGTTTCGTTTAAAGAAACCCAGAAATATTTTCCATCCGACAAAGTAGTTTTAACCGGCAACCCTATTCGAGAGACTATTCTAAAAGGAGATAAGAATCGGGCTCAAGAAATTTTTAAGCTCAATTCTAAAAAACAAACAGTTTTTGTCATCGGCGGAAGCCAAGGAGCTCGTCGGTTGAATGAGATACTTTTTGAAATTCTTCCGGAAATTCTTGGAAAATGCCAGATTATTCATCAATGCGGCATTAAAAATTATAATGAGGCAAAAAAAAGAACCGAAAGAATGAGCCTTCCGCAAATAAGCGATTATCATCTTTTCCCATTTTTGAAAGAGAGTATGAAAGATGCTTATGCTGCTGCAGATGTTATTGTTAGTCGAGCTGGGGCTAACGCCTTGGCTGAAATAATGGCTTTGGGAAAACCAAGCATCCTTATTCCTTTGCCAAATGCGGCGCAGGATCATCAGACAAAGAACGCTTTTTATTTTTCTCAAAGAGGAGCGGCAATTTTAATAGAAGAGCCAAATCTTCAAATTCATATTCTAAAAGGAAAAATTTTGGGATTACTTGATGATAATCTTTGGCGTATGAGAGTAAGCCGAGTTGCTTTGTCCTTAGCCAGGCCTGATGCGGCTCGAAAAGTTGCTGAAGAAGTTTTAAGGCTTGCTAAAGTATTGGAGTAATGAAGGATTTTATAGGCAGATTAATTAAAATACGGGCATAACCGATTAGAATTCAGTTATTAGGCCGTTGGAAATAAAAGAAAGCCTAAAGGGTTAATTTCCAATTGGCTTATCTGTAAATTATACTTACAATAGTATGTCTTTTCCGTCTTCTAAACCCACTAATTTTAAAGATTATTACCTACAAAGAAGTTTTGAGATTTTGCCGGCATTCCTAACGTGGTTCATTTTGGTAAGCTTATTTATTTTTTCTTTTTTTTTGCCTGTTTGGGTGGCAATTTTCATTATTATTTTTGATCTGTATTGGTTGATTAAAGCGATCATTTTTTCTTTTTACACGATAGTCGCTTATCGCAAAACAAGAGAGTGGCAGAAAATAGATTGGCTATATAAAATCAAAAATCAAAAATCAAAAATCAAAAATTTTAAAAATTGGCAGGGTTTGTACCATTTAATTATTATTCCGACTTATAACGAGGGATTGGAAATTTTGCGGCCGTCTTTTCAATCGTTGGTTGATTCAAACTATCCAAAAGATAAGATGATCGTCGTTTTGGCTATAGAAGAAAGGGTCGGCCAAGATGCGCTAAAACGAGCAAAAATTCTTGAGAATGAATTTTCCGACAAGTTTTTCATTTATATAACTACTGTTCATCCGTCAAATATTCGGGGCGAAGCAAAATGCAAGGGGGCAAATATTACTTGGGCTGCCAGAGAAGCCAAGATTGTTTTAGATAAGAAAAAGATAAATTATGAAGATGTGATTGTTTCCGCTTTTGACTGCGATACGCGAGTTCATCCTGAGTATTTTGCGTGTGTTAGTTATCAATGGATGGTGAACCCTGACCGCATGCGGCTTAGCTTTCAGCCGCTTCCGATGTATCATAATAATATCTGGGATGTTCCGTCTTTTGCGCGATTTGTCGCTTTTTCTTCTACTTTTTGGCAAATGATTCAAAGTATTAGTTTAGACAGAATAGTTACTTTTTCCTCTCATTCAATGAATTTTAAAACGCTCGTTGAAGTAGATTATTGGCCGGTGAATACGATTTCTGACGATTCAATCATTTTTTTTAAATGTTTTTCGCATTATAATGGGAATTATCGAGTTCAACCTATTTATTTGCCGGTTTTTATGGATGCTGTTATCGCCGACACTTGGTTTAAGACTTTTTTCAACCAATACAAACAACTGCGCCGCTGGGCATATGGAGTAGAAAATGTTCCGCTCATTTTAAGAAGTTTCTTGGCTAATAAAGAAATTCCTCTCAGTAAAAAAATTGCACATATTCATAAGGAAATAGGAGGACGTCTAATGTGGGCGACAGCTCCAATCATTATTGCCGGTTTAGGATGGCTTCCTTTAATTTTGGGAAGCGAGGAGTTTCGCCGAACTGTTATTGCCTTTAATCTTCCGCGGATGGTAGGCACTTTAATGACTATCGCTATGTTAGGGCTTATTGTTTCTATGTTTTTGTCTTTTTTTCTGCTTCCTCCGGTGCCGAAGAGATATAAGCATAGAAAATTAAAACGGTTCTTTGTGGTTATCAGCAGTCTGCTTGCTCCTATTATCGCTATTCCTTTAGGCGCTCTTCCAATGATTGACGCCCAAATGAGACTTGCTTTAGGAAAATATATGGAGTTTTGGGTGACGGAAAAAACAAGAAAGTAATTTTAGATTTTTTACAAGATTATTTCGTTCCGTTGCAGTTCCCGCTTGTGTGGGAAACTATGATGCAACGTGAAACAGGTTTATTTTTTAAATTTTTAATTTTGTCATTTTGCATTTTTTATTTCTTACCCCGCCCTTTTTGACGATTATCAGAAATATTATCAGTCAAAATTAACAATTGATGTTAAATAATGAACAAAAAATGCGGGGTGAAAATTTTGCATTTGACCAAAGGGAATATGCAGGCAGTAATTTTAGCCGCTGGAAATTCTTCTAGAGTTTATCCTTTAAGCGCAACACGGCCCAAACCTCTTTTAAAAGTAGCTAATAAGACTACCATTGAACATAATCTTGAACAATTAAGAGGTTTGGCGCGGGAGGTTATTATTGTGATTGGCTATAAGGAAAAAATGATCCGTCAGTATCTGGGCAGAGATTTTAAAGGAGTAAAACTTAGCTATATTGAACAAAAACATCGCTTAGGCACAGCCCATGCTTTATTGGAAGCAAAAAATAGAATAAAAGGAAAATTTTTAGTTCTCTATGGCGATGATTTATATAATCAAAAGGATATAAAAAAGTGCCTAAAACACAGATGTTCTTTTTTAGTTCAGAGGATTCAAGATCCGTCGCAGTTTGGTGTGGTAAAAATAGAGGGAAAAGTAATAAAAGAAATTGTTGAAAAACCGAAAAAATTTATCTCTGATTTGGTCAATGTCGGTGTGTATGTTTTTGACGATAAAATTTTCAAAGTCCTTAAAAATTTGGGAAAATCCCAAAGAGGAGAGTATGAACTGACCGATGGAGTGAATATCTTAGCCGGCCAAACTAAGATTTATTATGAAAAAGCAAATTATTGGCATCCGATTTCTTATCCGTGGAATTTACTTGAGGCAAATGCCTTTTTACTGAATCAGTTAAAAAAGAAAACTATCAAAGGAAAAGTAGAGCAAGGAGCAATAATTAAAGGTAAGGTAATAATTGATAGAGGAACGATTATAAAAAGCGGCACTTATATTGAAGGACCGGTCATTATTGGGAAAAACTGTATTATTGGACCTAATTGTTTTTTAAGAGGGGCAACGGCTATCGATGATAATTGTCATATTGGCCAGGCAGCGGAGATAAAAAATTCTATTATCGGAAAAGCTGTTAATATAGCTCAATTTTCTTATATAGGAGATTCAATTTTAGGTGAAGGAGTTAATTTTGGAGCAGGAGCAACTACAGCAAATTTAAGGCAGGACGACAAAAATATAAAAAGTATAGTTAAGGGAAAACTTATAGACTCAGGTCTTAAAAAATTGGGGGTTATCATAGGTGATAATTGCAAGATTGGAGTTAATACTTTTTTTTATCCGGGAATAAAGATGGTTCCTTTTACTCGGACCTTACCGGGGGAGGTTGTAAGAAAAGATACTGAATCAGTTGATTAAATAATTAAATCTTAACACATACGTTGTGATCGTGATATATGTGTTGTAACTGTAATAGGTTAATACGATGCAAATTTTTAAAATCAATCCTGAGCGGCCGGAGAGAAAGCTGATTAAGCAGGCGGCTGAAATAATTAAAAAAAATGGAGTGGTTGTTTATCCGACAGATACAGTTTATGGAATGGGTGTGAACGCCTTAAATGAAAAAGCGATTAAAAAACTTTTTGTTGTTAAAGAAAGACCAAAGAACAAACCTTTTTCAATAATTGTTAAAGATGTTAAAATGGTTAAGAAATTTGCTTGTGTTGATTTCCGAATTGAAAAAAAATTAGCCAAACTTTTACCAGGGCCGATAACAGTGATTTTGTTTAAAAAAGAAATTTTATCCCGCGCCCAAAATTTTTTAATGCGGGGTTTGCCTGATATTTTAACCTCAGGCACGGGTTTAATCGGAATCAGAGTTCCGGATTATAAAATCACACGGCTTTTGTCTGCAGCGTTAAATATCCCTTTTACTGCAACCAGTGCTAATATTTCCGGCAGATCCGCTTCTGGAAGGATTAAAGAGGTTGTTAGGCAATTTCAGAATAAAAAAAATCAGCCGGATTTAATTTTAGACGCCGGAGATTTGCCAGAGAGCGAACCGTCAACCGTCGTTGATCTAACAAGCCGTCGCTCAAAAATTTTAAGATCAGGCCCGGCAGATAACCTTTTAAAGAAAATTATTTGACGGATTTTGGTTTTTTGTTTATACTAATACAGATAACAAAATATTATGACAAATCCAGAGGGTTTTGGCCCATCACCAGAAGAATTAAATATTGAGATGGGCGGAGAGATTAAAGAAATAATTCCCCTTGAAACAAATTTTTCACCGGAACATTTTAGTGAAAGAGCTGAAGCTGTAGAAGAAACTTTTAGTGAGTTTCAAACGCCGCCAGCGCCAGAAGAAGTGCCGACAGAACTTAACGAGGTAGGTGAGAATATTTTAGAGTTTGCAGGAGATACAGCTGTTCCAGCGGCAGTATTACTTATTGTTTCTTATGGAACCTATAAGATGTTTGAAGGATTTAGAAAAGATAAATCTAAAAGATGAATCAGATCCAAGAAAAACAATTAAGGGATTTTATTAAAAAGATATTAAGCAGTACTGAAAAAGCAAAAAATTTCTGGGCGTCTTTGGATACTAAACAGTATGAGGAAATGATTAAACTATTTAAAGAAAAAAACAAGTCAGTTCCCAATGATAAATATAGATGGGTGATAGAATTATTAGAGAAATTAAGATTAAAATTAAAAGAAGTTGATAAAAAATATGAGTGAACTAATTTTTACCGACCAAAATTTTAAGGAGGAAGTTTTGGAATCCAATCTGCCTGTTTTGGTGGATTTTTGGGCTCCTTGGTGTCCGCCTTGTAAAATGATCGGACCAGTAATTGAAGAGATAGCAGAAGAATTTAATGGCAAGGTAAAGGTGGGAAAATTTAATGTCCAAGAAAATCAGCAAGTGCCTGTTCAATACGGCATTATGGCTATTCCTAATTTAAAGATTTTCAAAGACGGCCAAATTGTTGACGAAATTGTCGGGCTAGTGCCAAAAGAGGTAATTATTGAGAAACTTAATTCTATAATTTAAAATATGTCAAAGCTACCAAAAATCAATCAGGAACTTTGTATAGGTTGCGGTTCCTGTGCCAACTTATGTCCGGAAGTTTTTAAAATGGCAAAAGACGGCAAAGCTGAAATTGTTAATCCAAAAGGATGCGAAAAGTGTGATTGTGAAATGGCAAGAGAGAACTGTCCGGTTGAGGCAATAAGTTTGGAGTAGAATGCAGTGTTATTGCGAGCGACTAAAAGAAATGAAGCAATGCTGTAGAATGACAATAAGATCTTCAGTAGAAGTTTATTTTACATCTACGGGATTGTGAAGTTTGTCCTGAACAAAGTAAAGGATAGTTTTATTTCTCGCAATGGCATTTTAGATTATGTACGATTTAATTATTATCGGAGCAGGTCCGGCAGGAATGGCTGCTTCTATTTATGCTTCCCGCTACAAATTAAATCATTTAGTTATTGCCAACCAAATTGGCGGCATGGCAGTTGACGCGCATGAAATCAGAAATTATCCGGGATTTAAATCAATTTCAGGAAAAAAACTAATGGAAGCATTCGGTAGTCATGTGCAAAATCTCGGGGCAGAAATTAGAAATGAAAAGGTAGTTGAAATAAAAAAAGAACTGATTTCTGCGGGAAAGTATTTTTTTGAAATTACAACCTCAACAAACCGTAAATACAGAGCTAAGGCTCTTATTTTGGCATTGGGAACAAAACAGCGAAAGCTTAATATTGAAGGCGAGGATAAATTTATTGGCAGGGGAATAAGCTATTGCGCTGTTTGCGATGCTCCTTTCTTTAAGGATAAAATTGTTGGGGTTGTCGGCGGAAGCGATTCCGCGGCCACTGCGGCTTTGCTTCTTGCTGAATATGCTCAAAAAGTTTTTTTAATTTACAGAAAGGAGAAAATAAACCTCCGTTGCCAGCCGGTACTGATTGATGAATTAGAAAAAAATCCAAAAATTAAGATGATTTTTAAAACAAATATTATCAAAATTAAAGGGAAAAATAAAGTTGAAACAATAGAAATTGATACGCCTTATGAAAATAAAAATGAGTTAAAGTTAGACGGGTTATTTATTGAGATTGGCTCTATGCCGTTGGTTAATTTAGCTCAAGGTATTGGAGTAAATTTAGATGAAGAAAATTATATTCAAGTGGACGAAAATTTTAGAACGAACGTTGACGGGGTTTTCGCCGCCGGGGATGTTACCGCCGGTTCTGCAAAATTTAGGCAAATCATTACTGCCGCATCAGAAGGCGCAATTGCCGCGGCGAGCGTTTATGAACATTTAAGAAAACTATGATAATATTTGACCGAAGTTCCTTAAACAGCGTAAGTTGTAATAGTAGTATTGGAGGGATTTCTCAGCGTAGCCTGCCTTGATGAATCTCGGGGCTTTGAACGGCGAGAAACAAATGTTTTGTATCTGGAGAAAGTTTGTATCTGGAGAAAGCTAGTTATTATTTGCGAACCCTAAAGCATAAACGGCACAAACAAAAAAGCGATCATTCCAAAAACGACAAAAATAATCAAAATTTTCCAGATGAGTTTTATAATATTTTTTTTCTTCATATGATTTCATATTTCGTCCAAGAACTTAATGAGGACGAAGAATTAGTAGAAATTATCCGCAAGCACTGGATAATATTAGCTTTACCTTTCCTAAAAGCTCTTTTAATTATAGTAACAGCTTTTCTTTTAAGTCACTGGCTTTTATTTTACGAATGGGGGGTAGTTATTTTTTTTGTTTGGCTTTTGATAGGACTTGTTTATTGGTTTTACAAATGGCTGGTCTGGTATTTAGATTGTTTTATTGTAACCAATCAAAGAATTATTGATATCCATCAGAAAGGTCTTTTTAACAGAGTAGTTGCTGAAGCAAATCTTAACAATATTCAGGATGTTATTTATCAAATTCAAGGAATAATAGCGACATTTCTAAATTTTGGGGAAGTCAGAATTCAGCTTTCGGGTAATTCAGGCGTTATTGTAATGGAACAAATAAAAGCCCCCCAGAAAGTGCGGGAATTAATTGTAGAGCTTCGAGAAACAGAAGTAATGAATCAGGAAATTAAGAAATCTGGAGATTAATTTTTCAATATCCAAATTTCTATATCCAGTATAACATAAATATGAAAATGATGAAATACTCTAAGGATGATTTCAAAACAAGGCTTTTTTCTTCAAAAATATTTATAGTTTGTGCTTTTATTATTCTTGTTTTTGCAATAACGGGGGTGGCAAAAGAACTTTATCGCAAATATCAAATTCAAGAAGAGATTTCAGCGCTAAAAGAAGAAATAGAAAAAGTTGAGAAAAGCAATAGAGAATTTTCTGATTTGATAGAATATCTTAAGACAGAATCTTATTTGGAGAAAGGGGCTCGCCTTAGACTGTATCTACAGAAGCCCGGAGAAAAAGTAGTTATCGTTTCTCAGAACCCCCAAGGAATTTCTGAGGAAAAATACAGCGATGGAGCGGAGAAAGCTGAGGAAGAAAAAAAATCAGAAGAAATTTCCAATCCGCGCAAGTGGTGGAATTATCTGTTTGCTATTGACTAAAATTTTAAAAATAAAAAAACTGGACAGAAAATTTCTGCCCGGTTTTTTATTTTAGAAAATTTGAGCCGTCTATCGGAATTGAACCGATAACCTATCGCTTACGAAGCGATTGCTCTACCGGTTGAGCTAAGACGGCTTTTTTGAGCGGGATACGGGAGTCGAACCCGTCTTTCTACCTTGGGAAGGTAACGTTGAGCCGCTCAACTAATCCCGCTTAAATAAATTCATTTCAATTATACATCGTTGTTTTTTATTTTACAAGCTTATTTTTTATGTTATAATATCACTATGAAAAAAACACTAGAACAATTAAAAGAATTACAAAAAAAACTTTCTCAGATAAAAGACCATCTTTGACTTTGCCAAAATTAAGGCTGAAATCGTTGGATTGAAAGCCGAAGCAAAAGAGCCTAATTTTTGGGCCGATTCAGCAAGAGCCAGCCGTATTATGAAGGAAATAGATGAGCTTCAGAGTATAATTGAACCGTGGAAAAAGATAGAGAGGGAGATACAGGATTTAATAGAAATGGCCGAATTAGCCAAGAATGATAAAGAAATAGAAGGCGAAATAGAAAAAAATCTGAAAAGTTTTAAAAAGAAATTTAAGAAATACGAATTTCAGGCTTTACTTTCCGGCAAATACGACAGGAAGGGTGCAATTTTGGCTATTCATGCCGGTAGCGGCGGCACTGAAGCCCAGGATTGGGCTGAGATGCTTCTGAGAATGTATCTCCGCTGGGCAGAAGCCAAAAAGTATAAAACAAGAATCCTTGATCAATCATTTGGTTCCGAGGCAGGGATTAAAAGTGTTGTCCTGAGTATTAATGGACTTTATGCTTACGGTTATTTAAAAGCAGAAGCCGGAGTCCATCGTCTGGTTAGGCTTTCTCCCTTTGATGCCGATCATCTCCGCCATACTTCATTTGCCTTAGTTGAGGTTTTGCCAGAAGTAGGGGATACTGAAGAAATTAAGATTAACCCAGAAGATTTAAAAATTGATACTTTTAGGTCATCCGGGCCCGGCGGGCAAAGCGTCAATACAACCGATTCAGCGGTTAGAATTACTCATTTGCCGACCGGGATCGTTGCCGCTTGTCAGACCGAGAGAAGCCAAACTCAAAACAAAGAAAACGCAATGAAACTTTTGCGAGCGAAACTTTGCCAGTTAATGGAAAAAAAGGAAAAAAGAGAAAGAGAAAAAATTCGCGGCGAGTATATTTCCGCTGAATGGGCGAGACAAATCCGTTCTTATATTTTACATCCCTATAAGTTAGTTAAAGATCATCGGACAAAAAAAGAGACAGTTGAAGTGGAAAAAATTTTAGACGGAGAAATAGACGAGTTTATTGAAAGTTATTTAAGACATAAGATTTAATGATTTATGATTTAAGATTTGTAATTCAAGAAAGCTTAATTTTAAGAATTTATTCGTAAATTGTAAATCATACTTCATAAATCATTCCTTATGATATTATTTAAAGATACAACTAAAATTTATCCGAGGAACGTTGTAGCTCTTGAAAATATTAATTTAAAGATTGACCGGGGTGAATTTATTTCTATTGTTGGACAAAGTGGGGCCGGGAAGACCACCCTGCTTAAACTTTTGACTCTTGAAGAAAGACCGACCAGAGGTAAAATTTTTTTAGACGGACAAGACATTACTTTATTAAAAAATAGCCAATTTCCTTTTCTTCGCCGCCGTATTGGTGTGGTCTTCCAGGATTTTAAACTTTTGGAAAAAAAAACGGTTTTTGAAAATATCGCTTTTGCTATGGAAGTTGCCGGTTTTACGCCGGATGAAATCAAAAAAGACGTGCCGCAGATTTTAGAAATGGTTGGTCTTCGCGATAAAGAAAAAAATTTTTCAAGTGAGTTGTCCGGCGGAGAGAAACAAAGGGTTTCTCTTGCTCGAGCTTTAGTCAACGGCCCGGAAATTCTAATGGCTGACGAGCCAACTGGTAATTTAGATTTGCTAAATACAAAAGATATTCTTAAATTGCTTCTAAAAATTAATGCTCTTGGAACAACGGTAATTTTAGCCACTCATAACAAGGATATTGTCAACGTTTTGAATAAAAGAGTGGTTACTTTAGACAGCGGTCGAATTATCCTTGATCAGCCAAAAGGAAGATATATGATTTAAATTTAAAATTTTAAATTGATATGTTTATTACCCTAAAAAGGATTTTAAAATCTGGATTTAAGAGCTTTTGGCGAAGCGGTTTTTTAAGCTTGGCGACTGTTGGTATTATGGTTATTACCCTTTTTTCGATTAGTAGTTTGGTAATTTTAAATATGCTTATTGCCTCAACTATTGATGAACTTCAGAAGAAAATAGATATCAGTGTGTATTTTAACCCTGATGTGCAGGAAGCTGATATTTTAGAAATAAAAACTGATCTGGAGAAATTATCCGCAGTGAAAACTATTGAATATGTATCTAAAGAAGAAGCCTGGATGCAATTTAAAAAAAAGTATGAAGGAAATTCGACTATTATTCAATCCGCTGAAGAGATTGAAAAAAATCCTCTTTTTGCGACATTTAACATAAAAGCCAAAAGTCTTGATGGGTATCCGATTATTGTTAATTTTCTTGAAAATGAAAGGTATAGCCAATTTATTGATAAAATAAATTATAGAGAAAGCGAAAAACAAATTTCTAAACTTTCAGCCATTAGTAAATCTATTCAAAGGAGCGGTTTTGTTATAAGTTTAATTTTTGTCACCCTTGTTATACTTGTAACTTTCAATACTATCAGATTGGCAATGTATGCCCATAATCGAGAAGTAGAAATAATGAGATTAGTTGGGGCGACAAGCTGGTTTATCAGGCTTCCTTTTGTAATTGAGGGAATACTTTTTGGAATCTTTGGATGTTTAATAACAATGGCTGTTCTTTACGGCGTTATCTTGGTTATCTCGCCGAAGGTGGTTGAATTTTTGCCGGGATTTAATCTGTTTGACTTTTTCCAAGCTCACTTTCTGGTGATTTTTGGTATTCAATTGTGCGTGGGAATGGCTTTAGGAATAATAAGCAGTTTAATTGCTATAAGAAAATATCTTAAAGTATGAAATATTCCGGGGTCGTCTAATGGTAGGACAGAAGACTCTGGATCTTCTAATTTTGGTTCGAATCCAAACCCCGGAGCCAATCAGGACAAGCACCGCCTAAAGCGGTGTTTTTTCTTTTTTTTAATTTCGGCACTTTTAAGCGGTTTAAACTCGCTTTTTTTTGTTGCCTAACGCAGAGTGGATTCTCTACATGGGCAAGAGGCAGTTTTCTATAAAAAAAGGCTCGTAACCGGCCACCGTTATTTAACGATGAACGATTACGAGCCCTTGAACCCCTGTTTGCTGACAGGCAGGCGGAATGCCATTCAGGTCTGCCCCGTGAGGTAGAAAAATATTTAGTATAGCAAAGTTTTTGAAATGCAACAATGGGGATAATTTTTAATTTTATATAAATAGATATTGCCAATAGTTGCTTGCAATTTAAAATTGTATTTGTTATAATTTTAACTGGATGTTAGGTTAAACATAACTAACAGTTAATATTATGAATAAAAAACCAACAAAAGGCGAATATTTAGATGTTTTATTAAGATCTCCTAAAACCATCTTTTCTAATAAAGATGTGGCTTTGTTGTGGGGAGAAGAAGCCGAGAATGCCGTTAGGGTTAGATTAAATAATTATGTAAAAACAGGAAGGTTAATCAGATTACGCCGCGGCTTTTACGCTAAAGATAAAAACTACAATCGTTTTGAATTAGCTACCAGAATCTATACCCCTTCTTACATAAGTTTTGAAACAGTTTTAACCCGTGAAGGTATAAATTTTCAAAAATACGATTCTATCTTTGTCGCCTCTTATGTTACCAGAGAGATTAAAGTGGATGGACAAAATATATCTTACATTCGTATGAAAGATTATGTTTTAAGCAATACAATTGGCGTTGAGCAAAACGGCAATGTAGCCATAGCCACCAAAGAGCGAGCTTTCTTGGATAGAATCTATATTAGCAAAGATTATCACTTTGATAATTTATCAATCTTAAACTGGGATAAGGTTTTTGAGATTTTGTCTATCTACAATAATAAGCGAATGAAGAAAAAGGTTAATGTTTATTTTAAAGAGTATAAGAGTATATAAGAAAACAAATTTATGACAGTTAATTACGCCAAGCATAAAAACATCTTGTTGCAGATATTAAAAGATGTCTATTCCGACACTTCTATCTCGCCTCACTTAGGTTTTAAAGGTGGAACAGCGGCTAATTTATTCTATGGTTTGGATAGAGATTCTTTTGATTTGGATTTTGACTTGTTGGACGAAAATAAACAGCAGATAGTGTTTGAAAAAATCCAAAAAATAGCCGCAAGCTATGGCAAAGTGATTGATTCCCGAATCAAGAAGTTTAATTTGTTGAATGTTATTTCCTATGACGCTAAATCGCAGAATATCAAAATTGAAGTCAACAGACGAGATTTTGGATCAAGATATGAAGTAAAAACTTTATTAGGCATCTCTATGTTGGTTATGGTTGAGGAAGATATGTTCGCCCATAAATTGATGGCTATGTTAGAGAGGGTCGGCAAAACCAGCCGGGATATTTATGATGTTTGGTATTTTTTAAAAAATAACTGGCCGATTAATAAAGAAATCGTGGAAAGGCGTTCGGGCGTTTCGTTTAAGAAGGCGTTGCAAAAGTGCGTCCAAGAAATGGAAAAGATAAAAGACCGCAACTTATTGGTCGGCTTGGGAGAGTCGTTATCTGACTCGCAAAAAGATTGGGCTCGCACCAAATTAAAATCAGAAACCATCTTTTTATTAAAAGTTCGCCTGGAAAGTTTATCCCGTTAGATATAAAGTTATCTTACGGGGCGAGAAATAATTGACTAGAATAATGAAAATAAAAATGAAAATATGGATTCAGATTTAACATTTATTACTAATAAAAAAAATTGCCAAAGTATTAGGTGTTGGTGTTGATGATTTAATGAGATAATTATGGCAAAAATAAAAGATCTTCCAAAAGTAGATAGGCCGCGAGAGAAATTAGAGAAATATGGACCCGAGAAACTTTCTAACTCGGAACTTTTGGCTATTCTTTTAAGAACTGGTGGTAAAGGATTAAATGTGATTGAAATGTCCAGAAAGATTTTAGGCAAATTCAGCGGAAGCGGCTTGGCTAAGGCTAACTTTAAAGAATTAAAAAACACTTTTGGCTTGGGCGCGGCTAAGGCCTGTGAGATTATAGCTTGTTTTGAATTAGGTCGTCGGTTTTTACAAAATAAAAAGAGCCGGATTTATCTTACCCCAAAAGATGTTTGGAATGAATTAAAGGATGTCCGAGACAATAAAAAAGAGCATTTCGTTATTTTCTTTTTAGACGCGCGCAATCAAGAAATTAAAAGAGAGATTATTTCAGTTGGCTCTCTGAATGCCAACTTAGTCCATCCCCGAGAAGTTTTTGAGCCGGCAATAAGACATATAGCCGCTCAAATAATTTTAGCTCACAATCATCCATCTGGGGATGCTGAACCGTCAGAAGATGATTTAGAAATAACAAAACGGCTTTCCGAGGCAGGTAAAATTTTAGACATAGAACTTATAGACCATATTATTGTTACTAAAAATAATTATTTTAGTTTTAAGGAAAATAACTTAATTTAAAAAAATATGAGCATTACCTATAAACCACAAAAAGAAAAAGTCATTTCAAAACCAGAGGAATATTTAGAGCTTGGTCAGAGCAGAGGATATTTTGCATTGGACGGTAAAAAGATTAAATATTTGGCCACTGGCAAAAAGTATAATTTTTCCGATCCAGAGGAAAAAGTTCGGGCTGAGTATTATTTTGATTTGATTGAGAAATACAATTATCCAGCCAAGCGAATTGAGCTTGAAGTGGAAATGCCCGACCGAACGCCGGAAAGATACGCTGATATTGTGATTTACAAAGATGACGAACAAAAAATTCCCTATATTGTGGTTGAGTGCAAAAGAGACGGCATTACTGATGCAGAATTTGAGCAAGCAACAAAACAAGCTATTGCTAATGCTCGGGTATTAAAAGCTCCTTTTGCGATTTGTGTTGCCGGCAATACTCGCCGAGCAATGGAAACCGAAAAATGGAATGACAAGACGCCGGAAAAAGCTATTATCACTGACATTCCAATCTCCTACGGAAAAATTGAAGAATTTAGATATAAAAAAGGCGATCCTAATTGGGATTTAAAGGTTTTAGATAAACAAGAATTAATTCGCGCGCTTAAAAAATCACACGATACTCTTTGGGCAGGAGGCAAAAGAAATCCAACAGTTGCTTTCGATGAACTATCCAAAATTATTTTCGTAAAAATTCGCGATGAAAAGAAAGGTCGCAAAAATGGCGAGTATTACGATTTTCAGATTAAAACTCATGAATCAGCCGAGAGTGTTTATAAACGAATTAACAATATTTATGAAGAGGCGAGAGAAAAAGATCCCGAAATTTTTAAAGAAAATTTAAAAGTGGAACCGGAAGAACTTTATACCGTAGTTGAGCATTTACAAGGGCTTTCATTAAATAAAACCGATCTGGACACTAAGGGCGTGGCGTTTGAGCAGTTTATGGAAGATTTCTTTAAAGGTAAAAGCGGTCAATACTTTACTCCCAGAGAAATTGTTAATTTTGCTATTAAGATGATGGATATTAAAAATGATGATTTAGTTTTGGACCCGGCTTGTGGCTCTGGCGGATTTCTTTTGCATGCTTTGGATAAAGTCAGAAATGATGCTGAAGAATATTTTGGCAGTGACGAAGCCGAAAAATACCGTTATTGGCATAACTTCGCGGCCAACAATCTGTTCGGTATTGAAATCAACGATTCAATCGCCCGGGTAGCCAAGATGAATATGATTATTCATGACGACGGCCATACTAATGTTATTGGTTTTGACGCTCTGGAAGATATTGATAAGATGAACCGCAAAAATCCTGGTTTTGCTAAAAATCGTTTTGATATTATTGTCACTAATCCTCCTTTTGGCGCCAATGTTAAAGCCAGCGAGCATCCATATTTGGAAAAATATTTTTTAGGCAAGGATAAAACCGGTAAAAAAACAAAAGGCAATCAAAAAACAGAAATATTATTTATTGAAAGGTGTATAGATTTTTTAAAGCCGGGAGTAGGAAGAATGGCGATCGTGTTACCAGATGGAATTTTAACAAATTCAAGTTTACAACCAGTGAGAGATTATTTAATGGAGAAAACACAAATTTTAGCAGTGGTCAGTTTGCCACAATTTGCTTTTACTCATTTTGGCGCCGGGGTTAAATCGTCTTTGGTTTTTGTCCGCAAGAAAGCTGATAACGAAAAACTTGGTAAATATCCAATTTTTATGGCAATTGCCGAGCATATTGGCTATGACGCTACTGGGCGCAAGGACCCAAAGAATGATTTGAATAAAATTTGCGAAGAATTTAAGAAGTTTAAAAGTAAAAATAAACTAAATTAAAAAATATGAACCCACATACACCACAAAAACTTCCATTAAAAAAATTAAACTGGGAAAAATTTGTCCACTTAATTGGCAAGGCTAATGCCGAAGTGGCCCGTTTTGACGGACTTTTGCAAAGTATGCCTAACCCTGCTGTTTTACTTTCGCCTTTAACTACTCAAGAGGCTGTTTTGTCCTCGAAAATTGAAGGAACAAAAGCAACATTGCAAGAGGTTTTAGAATTTGAAGCAGATCCTAAAAAGGAAACTGAAAAATATCATGACATTCAAGAAATTTTAAATTATAGAAAAGCAATGGCTTATGCGGTTAAAGAATTAGACAAGATATCGTTAACCACGCGCCTCATAAAAGGCATTCATAATATTTTATTGGATAGTGTTAGGGGAAAAGATAAATATAGGGGCGATTTCAGAAGGATTCAGGTTCACATAGGTAAATCTCATAAAATTGAGGAAGCAATCTATATACCTCCTCTTTGCAAGGATGTTCCAGATTTGATGTCTAATTTGGAAAAATATTTTCATTTTGATGACAAAGATTATTTAGTTCAGCTAGCAATAGTACATGCTCAATTTGAAATCATCCATCCTTTTGAAGACGGTAATGGCCGTGTGGGCAGAATACTCATGCCGATATTTTTGTATTTCAAAAAAGTGCTTTCAAGTCCGATGTTTTACTTGAGTGCTTATTTTGAGTCGCATCGTGATGAATATTATCAAAGATTACTTGGAATTTCTAAGGATGGCGATTGGGAGAATTGGATTGAGTATTTTTTAAACGCAGTAATTATCCAGTCAAAAGAAAATATTAGCAAAGCTAAGGCAATTCATAAGTTATATGATATTAAAAAGGAAAAAATTGTAGAACTCACGCATTCGCAATTTGCGATTAAAACTTTAGATTTTCTTTTCTGCAATTCAATATTTACCAGCTCCCAGTTTGTTAAAGATTCAAAAATACCTAAAGCAAGTGCTTCTAGAATTTTAAATTCATTGGAAATTGGTGGAGTAATAAAAGTAATTCAAAAAGGTGTCGGAAGTAGACCTACGACTTATATCTTTATAAAATTGTTAAATATAGTAGGTTAATTTAGTGTCTCATAAATATATAAATATGATACACTAAAATATTAGTATATCATGGATGAGATACAAAATATTTAGTGCCCCATAAATAACAAAATGTGTCGCACTAAATATTCGGCACGACACAGGTGTCGCATAAAAACTCCCATTTGCCATTTGCCCGCCAGAGGCGGACAGGCAAAGGGGTATGAAAATGGATAAAAAAAATATGAATTCTATTATTCAACAATTACAAATAGAGGCGGCAGAAAAAAACAGCTCTGTCGTTGAATTATTAAGAAAAGCCAAAATAGCCGCTTCTAAATTGGAGCTCAGTGATTTTTTAGACTGGATTGAGAAAGAATTAAATGGTTACAAGACAACCGACACAATACCAGAATATAGGGAAATTCATGGTGACCCAAGAGGTTGGAATCCTTATCATGGCTGGATACCTTTATTGTTTGCAGAAGACTCTAAAACTCAAGACTTAATTTCAAAAAGGAAGGTAATACAATCGGTAGGAACACTTGAGGGGCTAATTTTGAATAAAGATTCATCAGGTAGCCTAGAGATGCCATTTTCGCCTGAAGCAAATCAACAAATATCAAAAGCTGTCGGATTTACTACTAAATTTACTTTAATGATTTCTAGTTCATCAATTATTTCAATTTTAGACACAGTAAGAAATATTATATTGGATTGGAGTATAAGATTGGAAAAAGAAGGAATTTTAGGCGATGGTATAAGTTTCTCAAAGGCAGAAAGAGAAAGAGCACAAGAGAAAATTGTCTATAACATTGAAAAGATAGAGAATTTTACAGGGAATATGGGTGTAATGAAGGATAAAGCGAGCATTAAAATAGAACAAAATTATTCTGAAAGCGAGATAAAAGAATTAAAAAATATCATGATACAAATAAAAGATAATTTAAATACTATTAATTTAGATGAATCACAGCAAAAACAATTAGAGGCAGAAACACAAGCTGTGCAATCTGAATTAGATAATAATAATCCTAAAAAAAAATTTATTCGGGATAAATTGGGATCAATAAAAAGAATTTTAGAAGGAGCGACTGGAAATATTATAGCCCAAGGAATATCTTTGTTAATTGGTAAATACTTATGACTCAAACTAAAACTCAACAATTAAGTTCTACCTCCGTTAAAACTTCGGCGGACAGGCCGCAGATTTTTACTGTTTGGAGTAACGAAATTGAGGGAAGAATTGATCCTTCTTTTTATCGTCCCGAATTTAAAGAATTAGAAAAAGTTATTATTAAAGGCAAATATGAGGTAAAAACTCTTAACGAGATAGCCGAGAAAATTTCGAGCGGAGCAACTCCTTTATCTGGTGGGGATGCGTACACGGATAAAAGTGAAGGCATTTCTTTTATTCGTAGCGGAGATATTAGGGAGGATAAAAGTATTGACTTTGATCAATTGCTTTATATTAAAAAGGAAATTCATCAGAAAAAACTTAAATCCTCCCAGCTTAAAAAAGGAGATGTGTTGGTTGCTATTGTAGGTGCTACAATTGGCCAAGTTTCTTTATATGATTATGACAAAGAAGCAAATATAAATCAGGCTATTGCCATGGTTAGAGTAAATAAGGATATTAATCCCGAATATGTTAAAGAATACTTACTTTCAACAGTCGGACAAAATCAATTAAACAAAATTAAAAGACCTGTTGCGAGGGCAAACATAAATCTTGAAGAAGTTGGTAGTATTAAAATCCCACTCCCGCCTCTCTCAATCCAAAACAAAATCGTGGATATAATGCGGAAAGCCTATCAGGAGAAAAAAGAAAAAGAAACAAAAGCGAACAAACTACTTGAGTCTATTGATGATTATGTTTTAAGCGAGCTGGGAATTAAAATGCCGGAGATTAAACGAGAAATGGTTTTTGAAGTAATGAGTGATAAGGTTAAAAGTAATCGGATAGATGCTGAATATTGGCAACCGTTTTTAGGGAAGATTGAACAGATTATAAGATGGAGTAAATACAAAACTCAAAAGTTAAAAAACTTCATTACTAAAATCCATTATGGCGCTTCCACCTCAAACGCTTATGTAGATAGCGGAATTCCCTTACTTCGTATTTTAAACTTAAAGCCAAACTATATTGATGTATCAGATGTAGTTTATTTGCCAGAAAATTTTCGGAAAGAATTAGGCAACGCTTTTGTTAAAGCCGGCGATCTACTTATATCCCGAAGCGGCACGGTCGGTATAGTGTCGGTCGTACCAAAAGAGGCAGACGGCTTTGCCTTTGGCTCGTTTATGATTAGGTTTTGTTTGAGTGATGAGATAAACAAAGAGTTTGTTTCTATCTGGCTGAATAATAAACTTAATAGGCTATTAACTGAACGAGAAAAAATCGGCGCTATACAGGGCAATATTACTATTGGCACGATTGAGAATTTTGATATTCCAGTACCGTCCTTAGTAATCCAAAACAAAATTGTAGAAAAAATAAAATTTTATTATTCCCAAGCCCAAAAATTAAAAGACGAAGCAAATAATAACCTACAAAAAGCTAAAACCAAAGTTGAGCGGATTATTTTAGGGTAATGAAAAAAATGCAAAAAAAATGAAAAACAAGCCAAAGTCCGCGACTACGAAAAACAAATTGACCAGATGGTTTATAAGCTTTACGGGCTGACCAAAGACGAGATTAAAATTGTAGAAAAAAAACACATCTTAGTATGAATGAAGAAAAAGTGACAATCAAAACCAGCGAAGAGATCATTGATGAATTTCTTAATAATGAACTAAAACAAGATGAACAGTTCAGGTTTATTAGAGCTATTTTTAATGATGCCAATAGTGATGATTATATTTGGAGTCCTACTGATTTCGATAAAAAGTTTCAAGAAATAATATTAAAACCCGACGATCAAATAAAAAAAATTGATAATATTATATCTGAAGTAAAAGATGTTACTATCCCAGATAATGTAAGGATTAAATCATTTTGTATTAGCGGCTTTAAAGGATGTTTGGAGCCTTTCCAAATATCATTGGACGGTAAAAATTATTTTGTTAGTGGAGAGAATACCTCTGGAAAGACTACTATTGCTGATGCTTTATATTTTTTCCTCAACCGTAATATCTCATGGGCAGAGGGTGGCGGCACTGGTGATTTTTATTTAAAGGACATTAGACACATTAAACTTGACCCCCAGAAAGACGCCTCTGTAGAGGTTGATTTTATGTCCGATGGTGGTTGTTTTAGTGATACTATTACTCTTACTGAATTAAGTCGAACCTCTTATTTAAAAAATAATCAATTTGTAAGAGAACTCCAAAGAGAACAAGGTCGCATCTATATCCGTCACGGACTGTTGTTAAATTTTATGAATAAAGGAGATAAAGATAAATGGGATGAAATAGTTAGCCTACTCGGATTTGAAAAAATAAATCGAATCTACAAACTACTTAATGATATAAGAACTAAATTAGATGAAAAAATAAGAGGGGTATCTAACGATCTGATATACGCAGAGGAGAATTTAAATACACAATTCTCCTCTATGAGGACACAATTAGAAAATATAGAAAACGAGTTAGGAATATCTCTTGAACCGCTTAAGGAGAGGATTGGGCAGAAAGAAATAATTAAGAGAATTAATGACATAATTTCTATTATCGGTAAAAAACTAAAATTAAAAGAGGAAGACATCACGCTTAATCAAATAATAAAGATTTTGAAAGAAAAAAGCCAAGCAACAAAAATTGATGAGAATAAATTAAAAACCCTGGAAATATTAAATAAAATTACAATTCCTAAAGTTAAAGAGACAATTTCTCAAATTAAACAATTTAAGGCAAAAGTTATTGAGTGGCAAAACAACAAAGAACAGATAAAGGAATTATTACTGCATGAAACGTATCGCTATTTATATCAAGCCCTTAATTCTACAGAAGCACTCGTTGAAGAGTGCCCTGTTTGCGGAAACAAAATATTCCCGGATAAACAACCAATTAATAAGAATATTTTACTGCAACGTTTGGAGATCAAACAAAAAGAAAGTGAAGCTTTAAACAAGCAGTTCAAAAATGATCTCAATTCTTTAATAGAAAAAATTAATCCAAAAATACAAAAAGCGAAATTATTTTTAGAGACTATAAATAATAATTCTGAATCATTGGAAGATATTTTACAGAACGCTTTCCCAAGTTCTGAGAAAAGTTTTCAAGACAAGCTCGCTGAATTGCTTAATAACCCATGGTTCTCAATTAATATTACTCGCTTTACAGAAATGTCTTTTCTTACAAAAGCTGATAATATAGATAATTTTATTAATTTTTGGAAAAATGTATCATCTTTTATAGAAAAAATTACTCCAATCATTACAAAGTCTCATAAAAATTTAAGTGCGTGGTTCAAAAAAATTGAAAAAGAAAAAAAGAATAAAAAAGTAGATGAATTCTTTAAATGGTATGAACAATGCATTGAATTGAGATCCATAAAAAACAATATAGATAACTTAATAAAAAATAAAAAAATTCAAGAGATAGAATCAAAGAAAAAAAATAAAACTTTATTAAAACAAAGATTAGGCATTTTAGATGGTGCAATTTCAAAGTTTATTGAACTTAGAAGCAAATATATACAACTTGCCTTTAATAAAATATCTACCCTTATCGATGATTATTTTCATGCAATTCATCCTTATGATAAAAAAATATCTGATATAAAATTCTCTACTGATGGAGGAAAGGCGTCTCTTGTCTGTAAATATTCTGGCAAGACAGACATAAGCCCCTTAAAGGTTTTATCCGAGGGTCAACTTTATTCACTTGGATTATGTATTTTTCTCGCATCTGCAAAAATATTACAAACAAAGATAAACTTTTTAATTTTTGATGACGTAGTCCAAAGTTCAGATATAAATCGTCGAGAAGATTTATTAAAATTATTATCAGAAGAATTTAACGATAAACAGATTATATTTTTTACACACGATGAGAATACTCATGAAAGAGCGGCAACTTTTTGGCATAACCACAATACACTGTATCAGCAATTTTCACCATCAGATTCACACGGTCTGGTGCCCAAAAAAGACTCCCCAGAAATTTCATTGTTCTCTTTAGAAGATAGACTAATCGGCTACACTATTAATAGTGATAAAGGTGCTATAATTGGTAGATGGTTAGAATTTAAACTAAAAAGAATATTAAAATTATTAAATGGTTCGGGGTGTAATGTTTACGTTAAAGTTCCTTTTAATGATCTCAAATTAACCTTATCACCTTTGATGGATGCACTTATTAAATTCGTAAAAGAGAACTGTCAAGACAAAATCCTTAGTAATATTATTAAAAAACCAGAATATAAAGAATTATTACGTCTCGATAGAAATAAGGTGCATGGTGATGAATCCTTTTCAGATGAAGAAATAAAAGCTTTTCAAGAGTATGCCAACAAACTTGTTTCAATATTTATATGTCAAGAATGCGGAGAATTTGTTAGGGATTTATCTGGAGTATGTTTTAAAAAGCATATTAATGATGACGGAAATATTATTCCGGTTCAACTATATCCAAAAAGATTACATTGTAAAAAATGTGGAGCTGTCTGTTATGACTTTATAAACGCAAGACATTTAGATGATGAATGTGATGGTAATTTTGAAATAGAAATTTTTTCAGAATAAATATGTTTAGACTTTCACCAACAACCGGATTAAGTTTATTCAAAGAATGCCCACGTTGTTTTTGGCTTCATTTTAATAAAAATGTCCATAGGCCAAGAGGTATTTTCCCCTCGCTTCCGGGCGGAATGGATTTGGTTATCAAGAATTATTTTGACAGATACCGCAGTATGGGGCAGGCCCCAGTAGTAGAAGCTTCGCTTCACTGCGGGGTAAACAAAAAAAAGGAAATTGGATAAATTTTAGATTTATTGTGGAGACAGAAAATAAAAATCAAATTTGTAAAAAAATGAAGAAAAATAATATCAATAAAAAATTTAGCAAAGGTGAAATAGTTATTTATCAAACCTCTAAAAAAGAGGTGGAGTTAAGAGTGCGTTTTGAGGGTGAAACAGTATGGCTTACACAAGCGCAGATTGCCCAATTATATGGAAAAGAGCGTTCAGTTATTACTAAACATATCAATAAAGTTTTCAAAGACCGCGAAGTTGATAAAAAAAGCAATGTGCAAAAATTGCACATTGCAAATTCAGACAAGCCAGTGACTTTCTACAGTCTGGATATTATTTTGGCAGTAGGATACCGAGTCAATTCTGCTAATGCGATAAAGTTTAGAAGGTGGGCTACAGAAGTGCTTAAAAGATATTTATTGAAAGGTTATACCATCAATCAAAAGCGGCTTTTGGAAACGCGGGAGAAATTTAAGGAATTGCAAGCAACGATTGCTTTTTTGCGGGAAAAATCAAAAAAGGAATTGTTGTCTGGACAAGCGGGAGAGATTTTGAATTTGCTTTCAAGTTATGCTAAAACCCTCACATTGCTTGAAGAATACGACAAAGGAAAATTAAAGAAACCAAAAGGGAAAAAAGCAAAATTTGTTTTGAAACATAAAGAGTGTCAACGGATTATCAGGGAAATTAAAAAAGAATTGATTACCAAAAAAGAAGCCAGCGGACTATTTGGGCAAGAAGCGGGCAGAGGTTTTGAGGGGATTATAAAAGGGTTGTATCAAGCTTTTAGCGGCAAAGAATTATACAAATCGCTTGAAGAAAAATCCGCGCACCTTTTATATTTTATAATCAAAGACCATCCGTTTGTTGACGGCAATAAAAGAATTGCATCGTTCTTATTTGTTTATTTTCTGGACAAAAATGATTATCTTTACAGGACAAGCGGCGAAAAGAAAATTAATGATAACGCGCTCACCGCGCTGTCGCTCTTAATTGCCGTAAGCGATCCTAAAGAAAAAGATGTTTTGATTAAAATTATTACCAATTTATTGAACGGATAATATGCTCTACGAAATTTTCAATTCAATAAACCCCGTTAGAAAAACACATTTTTCTAACAGGGTAAAAGGATCTTTGTAAATTCCAACCAAACAACCCCGAAGGAGAAATAAAGTTTCCCTACAGAACAAGCAATTTTAATTAAAATACTATAATTCGTTTATCACCAACAACCGGCTTAAGTTTATTTAAGGAATGCCCACGCTGTTTAATGAATTATGATATCATTAATTATAAATTTAATTAACCATCTAACATATTTAGGTATTTTTATTGGCACATTTATAGAAGGGCCGACTGTTGGCCTGTTGGCAGGTTTTTTAGCCAGAATAGGTTTTTTAAATTTATTTTTAGTATATGCAGTTCATGTTTTAGGTGATTTAACTGCTGATTTTTTTTATTATTTTATTGGTTATCAAAGCCAAAAAAAGCTTTTCAAAAAAATTAATATTTCTAAAAAAAACATAATTAGGGCGGAAAAAATAAAAAAACTTTTTCATCAACATCCGAAAAAAATAATAATTTTAGGTAAATTAACCCATATATCCGGTTTGCCGGTTTTATTAGGTGTTGGCATGTCGCACTATAATTGGCGCAAATTTTTGCTTTTTGATTTTTTAGCTACTATAATTAAATCGGCTATCTTAATATCCGCTGGCTACTATTTAGCTGAGTTTTGGACAAAGGCAAATGATTTTGTTTCCTGTTTAAGCTGGTTTGGCTTATTGTTTTTATTGATAATAATTATTTATTTTGCAATGAAGAAATTAATAAGAAATTTATGGAAAAATTAAAAATATTAATAGCTAACGAAACATATCCGCCAGACATAAACGGAGCGGCAAAATTTAGCAGTCAATTAGCTGTATCTTTAGCTGATAAGGGGCATCAAGTCGCAGTGATCGCTCCAAGCGTTACAGTTAAAGATGAAATTGAGATTAAGAACAATTTGAAAATTTTTAGGATGAGATCAATTAGCATAAAAAAAATTCATCCATATTTTCGCGTTATAATACCTTTGGATATAAATAAAAAGGTTGAAAAGATTATTAAAGATTTTAAGCCTGATATAATTCACATTCAAAACCATTTCATTTTAGGCAGAGCTTGTTTAAAAAGTGTTAAGAAAAATAATATACCAATTATTGGCACTAATCATTTTATGCCGGATAATTTATTGGAATATTTACCAGCTATTGTCGCTAAGAAAGCCAATGATATAATGTGGAAGGATTTTGTTAGAATTTATAATCAACTTGATTATGTTACTTCACCGTCGTTAGCAGCTAAAGCTTTAATAAAAAAAATTGGTTTAAAAAATAATATCGCAGTTATTTCTAATGGCGTTAATTTAAATAAATTCAAACCGACAAAGGTTAAAACCGAGGATTTTGTTAAATTTAATCTAGATAAAAATATCCCGATTTTTATTTTTGTGGGACGTTTAGAAAAAGATAAGAATGTTGATTTAATAATAGAGGCTACTAAACTGGTTTTAAAAAAGAGAAAAATTCAGGTAGCGATTGTTGGAAAAGGCAAGGATGAAAATGAATTCAGAAGAATTGCTCAAGATTTAAAATTAGAAAAAAATATTATTTTTGCCAATGAAGTTAATGATAATGATTTACGAAAATTATTAAATTTAGCTGATGTCTATATCGGTTCTGGTTCAGCGGAATTGCAGGGAATTGCAGTAATGGAAGCTATGGCAATGTCTTTGCCGATTTTAGCTCTTAATGCGGTAGCTTTGCCAGAATTGGTTAAGTCGGGAGTAAATGGTTTTCTTTTTGAATTAAATAAATATGATTTGGCTGATAAAATGTTAAAAATTATTAGCGATCAAAGCAAATTAGAAAATATGGGCAAACAAAGCCGCTTATTAATTGAAAAACATGATCAAAAACGTGTTATCGAAAAATTTGAAAAATTGTATCAAAAAATAATTAAAGATAAGCGTATTCTCTAATCAATAATTGCTAAGAAAAAAGCAAACAGACTTTTTGTTATTCAATAAGAAACCAAATCACCCAGTTAAAATTTCACTATAGATAAAAGAAGTTGGCAAAAAAAACAGAAGATAGTTGTTTCTCGGATCTGGTTGCCTCGGGTTTTAATTGTGGTATAATAAAATAAAAGGCGTAGGCGCGCAAAATTTTGCGTCCGTACGGGATCAATAACAGGAGATAATTCAATGAATAAAAAAGCAGTAATAATCATTGCTTTTAAAAATTTCAGGGATGAAGAATATTTTGTTTCAAAAGAGGTTTTGGAAAATAGAGGAGTAGAAACAAAGACTGCTTCAAACGAAAAGGGAACTGCTCTTGGAGCCGATGGCGGCGAGGTAAATGTTGACTTGACGGTAGAAGAAATTAATGTCAGTGATTTTGATGCGGTAGTTTTTGTCGGCGGTTCAGGGTGTCTTGAATGTCTTGACAATGAAAAGTCTTATAGATTATTAAAAGAGGCAATAGAGAAAAATAGAGTTTTAGGATCAATTTGTATCTCGCCGGTTATTCTGGCAAAAGCAGGGGCGCTTAAAGGCAAAAAAGCGACAGTCTGGTCATCGCCTTTAGACAGAAGCCCGATAAAAATTTTAGAGGCTCAAGGAGCGGAGTTTGTAGATGAAAAAGTGGTTTGGGACGGAAATATTATTACTGGAAATGGTCCAGATGCGGCTCGGGAATTTGGAAAAACAATAGCTGATGCTTTAGAAGCGTAATTTGCCATTGGGGCTGACCTCGTTAGAGAGACTGGAACATAACCCAAAATCAATAGAGATTTTAAAAAGAATTAAATTTATTAAATTATTCAAATTCTTTAGTTCTCTACGGGGTTGACAGAATTTTTAGAGGGTATATAATACGATTGAAATTAAAATAAGTTAATTTTTAAAAATATAAATTATCCACAGACAGCAGGCCCTTTGGCAAGCTCAGAGCAAGCTTGTCTAAAAAATAAGTCCTGCCGAGGTAGAATAATAAGTAATAAGTAATAAGTTAGAAGAAAAGAAATAAATCTTATTATAAAGTCTGTGGAGAACAGATTTTTTTATTGTTTTTAAAAGTTTAACAAATGGGCTCCAGTCAGGGAATTGGAGTCAGTAAAAAAACCATTTAACCATTTAGCAATTTAATCTTATGTTAACTCGCAAGCAAAAAGAAAAAGTAGTTAAGGAATTAACTGATAATTTTTCCAAAGCTAAAACAGTAGTCTTTACCAATTTTCATGGTTTGAAAGTTGCCCAAATGGAGAAAATGAGGAAAGAGTTAAGAAATGAAGAAATGGCTTATAAGGTAGCAAAAAAAACTCTTATCAAGTTCGCTTTAAAGGATGCGGGTTTTAAAGTTTCTGAAATTGACTTTTTAAAAGGGTCAATTGGAGTGGCTTTTGGTTATGAAGATGAAGTAAAGGTTGCTAAAATTATTTATGATTTTGCCAAATCCAACCAAGAATTGAAAATAATAGGAGGCATCTTTAATAAAAGCTATATTAGCGATGGTAAAGTTGAAGAATTGGCTAAACTTCCTTCAAAAGAAGAATTGTTGGCTAAATTAGTTTGGACCACTGCCAGTCCCATCAGTGGATTTGTTAATGCAATGACCGGAAATCTAAGAAGTTTAGTTTATGTAATTAAAGCTATTGGTAATAAATAATAAGAGATTGTTATTTTGTTGTTGCTTTATTGTTAGGGAATCGGCAATATAGTAATGCAACAAATGACAATATGATCATTATGACAGAAGAAAAAAAATCTGAAAAAAAACAAGAAGAAGAAAAGAAAGTAGAAGTTCCAGAAAAGTTTAAAGATTTAGTTGAGAAGATTGAAAAACTAAGTGTTTTAGAATTGTCCGAATTGGTGAAAGTGTTAGAGGAAAAATTTGGAGTGTCGGCAGCGGCGCCAGTCGCGGTTGGCGCGTTTCCGCAAGCCGGAAAGGAGGATTCTGGCCAGAAAGAGGAAGAGAAGAGCGAATTTGATATTGAACTGAAAGCGCCGGGAGAATCCAAAATCGCTGTCATTAAACTTGTCCGTGAAATTACCGGAAAGGGCCTTAAAGAAGCTAAAGATTTAGTTGACGCAGCTCCAAAAGTAATAAAAGAAAAAGCGCCCAAGCAAGAGGCGGAAGAACTTAAAAAGAAATTAGAAGAAGCTGGGGCAAGCGTGGAATTAAAATAAGCTTCAAAAATGGTTTCAAAATTTATGAATTCCGTTAAACATTTACTGTTTATCGGGGTAAAGTTTGCTTTTATATTTGGAGTTATTCTTGCCGCGGTTTTTGCACTTCTTAATTGGCGGGCTTTATATTTGAGATTTTTTTGGCAGCCGCCAAATAATCAAGAGATTGGAGAAAAGATTAACCAGGTTCCGTTTTTAAAAGGTAAAACAGTTGGCGGTGATAATAAGTCTGAAGACCGGGAAAAGCCGAAGGCATCTTCGGCAAAAGAAAAAGAGAAAGAAAAAGAAAATCAAAATATCCAAGATATTTGCAAAGACAGTTGTCTTGTTATTCCCAAAATCGGGGTTACCTCTCCGATTATTTTTTCCAAAAGCAGGAAAGAAGAAGATATTCAAGAAGACTTAAAGAGGGGAGTAGTCCATTATCTTGGTACGGGCCTGCCCGGAGAAACTGGCAATTGTTTTATTGTCGGGCACAGTTCTAATTATAGTTGGCGAGGCGGTGATTACAACACCGTTTTTGTCTTTCTTGATAAATTAAAAAAAGGAGACGAAATTTTTATTTATTACAAAGGAGAAGTTTATCGGTACGAAGTTATTGAAAGTTTTTTGGTTAATCCAGAACAGGTTGAAGTTTTAGAAGGGAGTTCTGAATCGATTCTAACCTTAATGACTTGTTGGCCCATTGGAACAAATTTAAAAAGATTAATTGTTCGGGCTAAATTAAAGTAAATTGTTATCCACAGTATTACTATTGACTTTTTAGAAGATTTATGATAATATAATAACTGTGGATAAATAATAAATAATAAAATAATTATGAAGAAAAATATGACTGACAACGGAGAAAAATTAACCAACAAGTTTTTGCTGGCGATGTTGGGTTCTGGAATAGTCCTCGTTCTAATGGCTATTGTTTTTCTCTTACTTTCTAAAATGACCTAAAAAATTATGCCTAACAAAGAAGGAGATTTTTCAGAAAAACTGTTTCTTTTATTTTTATGCTTATGCGCTGTATTTACTTTAATGCAGATAAGCTTTTTTATTATTTTAAGAATGGCAACATCGCCGCTTATACCTGTTTCTCGCCTTTCGGGCCCGAGTGTAGTTGTCAGGACTCCGGAACTGCCGAAGTGCGATTCCTGCAGTGATCTCAAAAATAAACTCCAAGCTTATTATAAAGAAAGTAAAGAAAAAGGCTGGTTGCATGACGATTGGGCTAACTACCGCGGTATTCAAAAAACGGCTCCGATGACAGAAGAGGCTCCTTCTGCGCCAGGCGGCATTGAAGTTGATTATTCTGAAACAAATATCCAAGTTGCCGGCGTTGATGAAGCTGATATTGTCAAAACAGACGGAAAGTATATTTACACGGTCAGTAAAAATACTTTGACTATTTCTGAAGCTTATCCGCCAGAGCAAGCTAAGCTGTTATCCAAAATAGAATTATCAAGCGGCAGCAGCCCGAATGAGATTTTTATTGACGATGATAATCTTTTGGTTTTTGGAAGGAGAAATTATTATCATTATTATCCAGAAATGGGATGGATGGAAGAAGAAGTGCCGGAAATTTATCCTTACCCGTATCCAAACAATTTGACTTTTGTAGAAATTTATAACGTATCTGACCGCCAAAACCCAATTCTTAAAAGAAAATTAGAATTTGCCGGTAATTATCTTTCTTCAAGAAAAATTGATAATTATGTTTATTTTGTTTTAAATAGTTATCCTGATTACAGAATTTTTGAAAAAGGAACTTTTATTGATAAAAATAGGCGAGATTGGCCAATGTCGCCTACAGGTGGTGAAATTAAAGGGCTTGTTCCGGTTTACCGTGATCTTAAAGGAAAAGAAATAAATAAAGAAAAAGAATTTAAGCCCTTAGTAAAATGTTCTGAAATTTCTTATATTGAACCGATTAATGACGCCTGTTATATTTCTGTAATTGGTCTTCCAATTGATAATTATATAAAGGAGCCGGCAAAAAAAGTTATTCTTGGTTCAAGCCAGAACATTTACGCGTCTCTGAAAAATCTTTATATTGCTAACGCACGATACCAATATAGTCGCGGTTTTCTTGGAGAAATTATTGATAAACTTGAAGAACCCAGAGAGAAAACTGAGATTTATAAATTTTCTTTAGATAAAGACAAAATTCAATATCTGACAAAGGGCGAGGTTCCCGGCACGATTTTAAACCAATTTTCGATGGATGAATATAATTCTTATTTCCGAATTGCCACAACCAAACACCTGCTTATCGGCCAAAACCAGACTTCTAACAATATTTATATTTTGGATACAAATCTCAAAAAGGTTTCTTCAATAGAAAACATTGCGCCGGGCGAAAAAATTTATTCAGTTCGTTTTATGGGTCCAAAAGCCTATTTGGTTACTTTTAAAAAATTGGATCCGTTTTTTACTTTAGATCTTTCTAATCCCAAAAAGCCAAAAATTTTAGGCAAATTAAAAATTCCCGGATACTCTGATTATCTTCATCCTTATGATGAAAATCATATTATTGGAATCGGCAAAGAAACCACAGAAGAAAAAGGTTGGGGAGTGGTGGATTTAGGAATTAAAATGGCTCTTTTTGATGTTTCTGATTTTAATAATCCCCGCGAGATGTATAAGGTACGAATTGGCGACAGGGGCACACAATCTCCAATTATTCAAGATCACAAAGCTTTTCTTTTTGATAAAGAGAAAAATTTATTAGTAATTCCAGTTTTAGTTGCTGAAATTTCCCAGGAAAGGAAAGCTGATCCTGATCTTTCTCCTCATGCTAGCGGTGATTATGTATTTCAAGGTTCTTATGTCTATGATATAAGTTTGGATAAAGGGTTTGTTCTAAAAGGGCGGGTAACTCATTATGAAAGTGATGAGATATTTAAGAAAAGCGGAGATTATTTTAGCGGCGACAATCTAAACATCAAGCGCAATCTTTATATTGATAATTATCTCTATTCAATTTCTGACGGAAAGATTTTGATTAATTCGCTTAATGACTTAAGCGAAAAAGGAAAAATAGAGTTATAAAAATCAAAGTTTTGATTTTTATGGTTCAATATATTCTGTTGGTTCATATCCCTGGCTTGAACCGTTTATTTTGAAAGAAGCTTATTTGTTGGTTTAATTATGTTGATTGAACCGCAGGTTTAAATTTCAGAATTGACTATGCCAAGTAAAAAAGACTTCATTTGATAGTAACAACTATTTTGAAATCAGAAATAAAAGGTTTAATTGAGAGAATTGAACCAGCAAAGATATTTCTGATTTTCATAATTAAATTCAGCCGGAAATTACTCGGCTTTTTGTTTTTTTTGACAAAAGTATAAAAAAATGATAGTTTAAAAATGAAAATTTAGCTTAAATTAAATTTGAAGCAAAAACAAAGAAAATTATGCTTACTTTTTCTCAAGTCAAAAAGAATCCTCAAGTTTTAGAATTTATCCATCAAACTGAGATAGCTCTTGGGGCGCTTGGCTATGGCGAACATGGTTTGAGACATAGCCGTCTTGTAGCTGACCGCGCAAGAAATATCGCCAAAGAGACAGGGCTCACAAAAAGACAGCAAGAGCTTTCAGCTATTGCCGGATTTTGCCATGATATGGGAAATTTTTTAGGGAGGACTCAGCATCATTATTGGGGAGCTTTTTTGTTTCACGAGATTTTTTCCAATGAGGATCCGGTAGATGTCAGCGTGGTAATGCAAGCCATTGCCAATCACGATAAAAGCCAAGAAATGAAGCTTACCAATCCAGTGTCAGCAGTAGTAGTTATCGCCGATAAATCAGATGTTCATCGTTCTCGAGTGAGGATAAAGGACATCAAAAATATTAAATCCGATATTCACGACCGAGTTAATTATGCGGTGATGGACAGCAAGGTGAAAATTGACAAAAAGAAAAAGAAAATTCTCCTTTCTTTAAAAGTTGACCGAAAAATTATTTCAATTATGGAGTATTTTGAAATTTTTATTGAAAGAATGGCTTATTGCCGCAGGGCCGCAAAATTCCTTGGTTATAAATTCAGTATTGTTATTAATAAGATAGACTTGCTTTAAAGATAAAATTGAGATTTGGAATCATTACTGTTAATTTTTTAAAAATTATTAGCAAAAACACAATAAATATGATAACCAATAATAAATCGTCAAAAGATAAAGCGAGAAAAAGATCTCAGACGCCGCTTCGCCGTCCGCCTCGGCTTAAAGGAGAAGTTGCCAAGCTTGGAATTAAACCAATTCGCAAAAAAGCGAAAAAGAAATAATTATGTCTAAATTAATTTTTGACATTGAAACAATCGGAGAAGATTTTGACTCGCTTGATGAAACAACTCAGGAAGTTTTAACGCGCTGGATTAAAAAAGAGTCAGCCAATGACAAGGAATATCAAACAGCCCTTGAGGATTTTAAAAAAGGGCTTGGATTTTCGCCTTTGACCGGCGAGATTGTAGTGATTGGCATTTTGGATTACGAAAAAGACCAGGGAGTTGTTTGTTTTCAAGCTCCGGGCGAGAAGATAAAAGAATTTGAAGAAGATGGTATTAGATTTAAACAGATGACAGAAAAAGAAATGCTGGAAAATTTTTGGAAAGGCGCCCGAGAATATCAGGAGTTTATCAGCTTTAACGGCAGGAGATTTGATGTTCCTTTTCTTGTGGTTCGTTCAGCAGTCCATAAAGTTAAACCGACTAAAGATTTAATGAGCAATCGTTATCTGACCAGCCAGAGGTTTGACGCCAAACATATCGATTTATTTGATCAGTTGAATTTTTATGGAGCGGTCCAGCGGCGAGGCAATCTCCACCTCTGGAGTCGGGTTTTTGGAATTAAAAGTCCTAAAGCAGAAGGCATAAGCGGCAATGATGTAACAAAGTTATTTAAAGAAAAGAAATTTCTTGAAATTGCCAGATATAATATCAGGGATCTCAAAGCTACAAAAGAGCTTTATGAAGTTTGGAACGAATATATTAGGTTCTAAAAACAAAACAGGCGATGAAAAACGAGAAATTACTCAGAAATTTTTATACAAGAGATACATTAATAGTTGCCAAGGAACTTTTAGGGAAATATATTGTTAGAAAAACAGAAAAAGGAAAATTGATTGGAAAAATTATAGAAACTGAAGCTTATATTGGCCCTCAAGATAAAGCTTCGCATGCCTACAAAGGAAAGCGGACAGCGAGAAATGAAGTTGAATATTTGACAGGCGGACACATTTATATTTATTTGGTTTATGGAATGTACTGGCAGTTGAATATTACAACGGCCGAAAAAGATCAACCGGAATGCGTGTTGATTAGGGCGATTGAACCTATAATCAATAAAAAACTCAAAGTTCAAAGTTCAAAGTTCAAAACTACAACTCAAAGCTTGGAACTATTAAAGAATTTAACTAATGGGCCGGGAAAATTATGCAAGTGGTTGAATCTAGATAAATCTTTTTATGGCGAGGATTTAACTAAGAGCAAAAGGATCTGGCTGGAGGACAGAAAAGCAGATGTCGAGCCGTTTCAAATTATTGCCACCGGTCGGATTGGCATTGATTATGCCGGTCCTTATTGGTCTCGGAGAAAATGGAGGTTTTTATATAAAAGAAAATAAGCACCAAATTCAAAATCTAAAGTTCAAGACTGTTTCAAATATTGTTTTTTTTATCGTATATTACATTTATTAGTTTTAAAAAAATAAATAAAAGGTTGAAAAAGTATGTTTGACAAATTAAAAAAAATAAAACAGCTTAAAAAGCTTCAAGATTCTCTTGCTCAGGAAAAAACAGAGGTTGAAAGAGAGGGGATTAAAGTTGTGGTTAATGGAAAAATGGAAGTGGAGCAGATCCAGATTAATTCTGAATTGGAAAAAGAAAAGCAGGAAGAAATTTTACGCCAATGCCTTAATGAAGCGATGAAGAAAGTTCAAATGGCTGCGGCGCAAAAGATGTCGCAAATGGACGGATTCGGGCTTTAGATTATCTTATTCTCAATTAAAAAGTCTTTTACAGTCTCAAATATTTTCTGGTGTCCTTTTGAATTTGGATGCAGGCCGTCTTCTAATAATTTTTTGTAATCAGTTTTTGCCCAATCCTCAAAAATTTCAACAAAGTAGATTTTATTTTCTTTACAGACAGATTTTATAATTTCGTTATATCTTTTAATATATTCGTTTTTGTATGATTTATTTATATCCCAGGGAATCGGAGTTGTTTTTGCCTCATCAACAAGAGTCAAACCGACGAAAATTATTTTAGAAGAAAATATTTGAGCAAGTTTTATTAATTCACAAACATTTCCTTTAAATTTTTCAATGGGAGTTCTAAAATCATTTTTGCTATGAAGAAAATATGAATCATTCGCCCCAATAGCAAAAATAATAAAAGTTTTCTCTTCTTCTTTAAACCTTTGTCTTATTTCAAAATCAAATCTTTCTAATAAATCTTCTGTTGTATCTCCTGAAATACCAAGATTATAAACCAAAAAATAAGAATTTTCTTCAGATAAAGTTTTCTTATCTAAAAATTTTCTCAATCTTTGCACCCAACCGCCTTCTTTATCCCAAGCTCCATAAGTTATGCTATCTCCAAAAATACAAATTCTTGCCATAAAGTTCAATTAAGTTAGATAAAAAATATCTAAAAAAGAATCAATCTTATTTTTATCATTATACCAAATTTTCAAAATTTGTAAATTTTAAGTTGAGCCATTTAGTAAAACCTGATAGAATATAAGCTGTAGGCGGCATTCATTTATGGATGTCGCCTACGGAAATATTCTTAATTCTTTATGACACATCGGAAATTAAAACAATTTACCATCGCTTTTATTTTTTTTCTGATTTGCGCCTCTTTTGCTTCTTTAATTTATCTTTTATGCTATGAGCCCCGTCCTTCCTGTTTTGACGGAATTCAAAATCAAGGCGAAACAGGGATAGATTGCGGCGGTCCCTGCAAAATTTGCCCGCCGCCGAAAGAAATAAAAGACCTCAAAATTCTTTGGACAAAAGCCATTCCCTCGGGTCCGATAAGCTATGATTTAATCTCAAGCATTAAAAATCCCAACAAAGATTGGGGAATTGGCTCTTTAAATTATCAATTCACTTTATATGATAAAGAAGGAAGGATTTTAGGACAAAGAGAAGGCTCGTCTTATATACTGCCAAATCAGGAAAAATTTATAATAGAAACTTTAATAGATACTATTATCGTTCCCGACAAAGTCAGCTTAAGTCTTGATTACATTTCTTGGCAAAAGCTTCAAAATTTTAAAGGATTAAAATTTCCTGTTAAAGACAGGAAATATAAATCTATAGCCGACGGCTCGGCGGTTGGCGAGGTTTCGGGAGTTGTCGTTAATGATAATCTTTATGATCTTGATAAAATAAATATTAACATAGTTTTATATGATGCCACAGGAGAACCGGTAGGGGTAAGCACCACAGATATGGCAACAATGATGGCCGGAGAAAAAAGATATTTTAACGCAATTTGGTATTATCCTTTTCCTGAAGAGGTATCTAACTTCACTATTGAAATTGATACTAATCTGTTTGATCCGCAAAATATTCTAAAAAGGTACGGTGAAGGAGAAAAATTTATGGAATATGAATAATTATGAATTCGCGCATCGTTAAAGATATAGACTGGGTTTTATTTATTGCTGTTATGCTTCTAAGTCTGATTGGACTAGTTATTATTTACAGCACTTCTTTTTCTTTAGAATCGTCGCCTGATTTTTTAAATTTTAAAAAGCAAATTTTATTTATAGGAGCGGGAATCGGGTTAATGTTTGGATTGACTAAGATCGATTATCGGGCTTGGTGGAATTATACCGGTTTTTTATATATCATTGGAATTGTCCTGTTGATTTTAGTTCTTTTATTCGGCCAGAAAATTAGGGGAGTGACAAGTTGGTTTTCTTTCGGCGCATTCAGTTTTCAGCCGTCAGAGCCGGTTAAGTTGATTATGATTATTGTTTTAGCGAAATATTTTGCCAAATATCATGATCAAATGCATAGGATACGCCATGTTTTAATTCCGGCATTTTATGTGGCAATTCCCGCTGTTTTGGTTTTAGCTCAACCGGATTTTGGTTCAGCTTTAATAATGATAATCATTTGGCTGGGAATGATTCTGGTTTCTGGAATCAGATGGCGAGATTTGTTTGTAATTATACTTGCGGGATTTGCTGTTTTTGGAATCCTTTGGCAGTTTGTTTTAGAATCTTATCAAAAGGCAAGATTTATCACTTTTATCAATCCAAATTTTGATCCCTTGGGCAGCGGATATAATCTTATTCAGGCAATAATTGCTATTGGTTCCGGAGGCATTTTTGGCAAAGGTTTGGGGCAAGGCACACAAAGTCAGCTTAAGTTTTTGCCCGAAGTTCAAACCGATTTCATTTTCGCCGCCGCCGCCGAAGAATTAGGATTTATCGGAGCTGTCTTAATTATTGTTTTATTTGGCGTAATTTTTATGAGATTAATAAAAATCTCTGTCACCAGTGATGATAACTTTGTCAAGATGCTCAGCGCCGGAGCTCTTATTATGATTGCTTCTCACGCGATAATAAATATGGGAATGAATATGGGAATTGCGCCTATTACCGGAATCCCTCTGCCTTTTATAAGTTATGGAGGAAGTTTTATTTTGACTTTATTTATTCTTTTGGGAATATTACAGAGCGCGGCTGCGAGAAGCCGTAAAACGATAGAGACATCATTTGACAATGATTTATAATGATTTATAATGATTTATAATGGAGTAATATAAAAGTATGACTGAATTCTATCCTATTACAAATCTTAAATTTTTAGCTCAATGCCCCCTGTGCAATCATGCTTATAGTTTTAAAGGAGTAAAAGTTTTGAGCAAAAAAGACGATCTTATAATCTTGCACTTAACCTGCCAGCATTGCAAAGGTTCGGTAATGGTCGCTGTTGGGTTTGGAGTTTTCGGGATAACGTCGGTAAGCATACTTACCGACGCAACCGCCAACGATCTGGATCGGTTCGGCGAATTAAAGAGCATTTCAGCGGATGACGTCTTGGAAATGCACAAATTTTTAGAAAATTTTGATGGAAGATTAACAAAAGTAATAGATAAATAAAATAAATTATAAATCATGAAAGATTTACAACTAAAAGCAGAAATAAGAATAAAAACAGGTAAAAAGGTAAAAAATTTACGGAAAGAAGGATTTATTCCGGCTATTGTTTATGGCCACAAAATCAAAAATGTCCCCCTTAAAATAAAATATCGGGATTTTAAGAAAATATACGAAAAGACCGGAGAAAGCACTTTAATAGAATTACAGATCATTCCTCGCCAAAAAGGAGGTGAGGCGGAAATCTCAAAAAGCGAAGTAAAAAAGGTTCTCATTCATAATGTCCAGTTTGATCCCCTTACAGATAAATTTTTCCATGTTGATTTTTATCAGGTCAAGATGACCGAAAAGATTACCGCGGAAGTAGCTTTGAAATTTGTCGGCGATGCTCCGGCAGTCAAAAATAAGGGAGGAATTTTAGTTAAAAATACCGACAAACTCCAAGTGGAATGCCTGCCCCAAGATCTTATTCATGATATAAAAGTAGACATTGGAAAGATTAATGAACTTGATGATAGTATTTATGTTAGAGATTTGCCGATTCCAAAAGGGATAAATATTTTAGCCGGCCCTGATGAACCGATAGCAACGGTTGTTTCTCCTTCAGTTCAAGAAGAAGAAAAAGAAGAAGAAATAAAACCAGAAGAAGTAGAAAAAGTTAAGCCGGCTGAAGAAGTTTCCGGCGAAGAAAAAAAGAAAGAGTAATCTTGACATTTTTATCAATTGGGTGTATAATACAATAAATGGAAACAGCAAGAAGTACTAAAATTAAAACTTTGGATTTAAATTTTAAAATCAATTGTTTTTAAATTTAAAGGGTGAACAACCCTTATTTTAATGATTTTTGTCGCTGTCATCCTGAATACAATGAAAAAATTTCGTTTGCCGTCTTTATAGCTCCTTAGGGCCGTGTATTCGGGGCGCAAATTTCACAAGATGGCTTCATAGGGTCATTGCCGCTATGGAGTCGGCGATATGTTTTTGATATTTAAAATATAAAAAGGAGGAAAATATATATGAGCAATGAGGAAAATTTAAAAGAAAATATTAAGCTGAATCCGACTCCCTCGCCGGAGGAGAGAATTTACAGCTCCTCCAATAAAGGAACGGAAGACGCTTTATTAAAAAAAGAGCCAACGCCGAATTCTTTGAATGGCGGAAGAGGAAAAAATTTTCTAAAACCTTTGGCTGGAGCATTTATTTTATTGGCAGTAGGCGGAAGCGCTTTAGCTGGACTTTATTTCACCGGCAACTTAGGGAAAATACTTCATTTAAAAGAAACACCCGAAGAAGTGCTTGCTCAGATGAATGAAGAAATGTCCAAGGTTAAAACATTTAATTTTCAAACAGAAACAAGCGGTAAATATTCTTTTTCTTCGAATGAAAATGTTTCGTCAATGCATGAATCTCCAACGGCGCTTTTTTCGTCCGGAGAAATAAATTATAAATTTAATGGAGATGGTGATATTGACCAGACTGATTCCAAAAATCCTAAAGTTTCAGTTAATTTTAATGGAAGTATAGGAGTAGAAGGCATTGATGTTTCTTTTTTAGGAGAAGGGAAATTTTTAAATGAGACGGTTTATTTTAAAATCAATAAAATGCCTTACGGGTCAATGATAGAAAAAATGGTTCCTTTTAAAATCAAAGACCAATGGCTTAAACTTGCTTTAAAAGATTTAACAAAAGAAAACGGTATTCCCAAAGAAAAAATCGATAAGCTGCTGGATTTAATTTTAAAGTCTAATTCTTGGGGAAAGAGTTCGGGGATTATTATTGAAGAAGAACTGCCGATTGAGCAAATTAACAACGTAAAGGCGTACCACTATAAAGGAAGATTAGATAAAAAAGCAATAAAGGATCAACTTTTAATGTTCAACGAAATTTTAGAAACAGAGCTTTCTAAAGAAAACATCATAAAATCAGGAAAAGAATTAGATAAAATGCTTGAGAATTTTGATGGCAATGTAGAATTGTGGATTGGCAAGAAAGACAAGCGGCTCTATAAAATGATCTTGAAGCACAATTTTGAATTTAATAACCCCGAAGATGCTTTACAAATGAAGGTAAAAACAGAGGGAATTACCACTAATATTTATTCTAAATTTAATAAGCCTGTTTCAATAGAAGCTCCGAAAGATGCTCAAGATCTTAGTGAATGGATAAAGAAGACTACTCCTGCAAAAACAAATGATTCAAGACGAATTGCTGATTTAAATACGCTTAGTTTTGCTCTTAAAATGTATTATGCAGAAAATAAATCTTATCCGGTTTCACACACCCTTATTAGAACCAGTGAAAAAGGAAGTGCTCTATATAAATTCCTTGAAGAATATGGATATATGTTGCCGGACGGAATACCGGTTGATCCTAAAGAACCCGAATTTTTCTACGGTTATAAATCAGACGGGCAAAATTATGAATTGACCGCTGTTTTAGAAGACCAAACCAATCCTGCATGCGTAATGGAAGGCGAGTTCTGCATTTTCAGGATTAAGAATGGAAAGGTTGTTAGCAAAAAATAACGCAACCTTGATAAAAATAGAAAAATGCTTCACATAGCGGAACGGGAGCAATTTTAACTTTCAAAACCCAGCCTTTAGCCTGTTATGGAATCCTAAAGGATTAATTCCATAAGGAACCCAACCAACAGAAAGGAGAAAACAAAAAAGGAATTATTGGCTTAAGTCAGAGACTTGAACCAATAATAGGCGAGCAACAATCAAAAATGATTAAAAAACTATCATTCAAAATCAATCAAAGGTCTAAGGAAGATGGCATTTTTTCATTTGACTAATAATCTATAACTTTTAACTTTTTTTCAAATACGGGTGACCTCTTAAAAGGAGGTCATTTATGTTAGATAGAAACAAACTAAGGGTTAAAAATTTTTTCTCCCTTTTACGAGAGAGAAGATTAAGATGGAGTTTGTTATGGGTGGCCGTTTTAATTCTGGCTACTTTTTTTACTTCTGATGTTTATGCTTCAGAGATTACCCCGGCGAAAATTTTAGAACTAACTAATCGGTCTCGCATCCAAGAAGAACTGCCAGCGCTTTCTGTTTCTACTGAGCTTAGTAAAGCCGCCGAGGCAAAAGCCCATGATATGTTTCTTTATGACTATTTTGCCCACACAAGTCCGAAAGGTATTGATCCCTGGTATTGGATTAAGAAAAGCGGATACGAATACGAATATGCCGGAGAAAATTTAGCTATGGATTTCTTGAGCGCTGAAGCGGTTCATCAAGCTTTAATTAATAGCGCTACCCATAGAGCCAATATTTTAAATTCTCACTACAAAGAGATCGGAATAGCCGCTGTTTCCGGAGAATTTGAAAACAGGACAACCACAATAGTGGTTGAAATGTTCGGCTCAAGAATTGTTCCGTCGGCGACTGCCGATGAGGCGGACGACGGGACAGACGCGGTTAGTGATTCTGCGCCTAACTCGGGAAAAGCCGAAAAATTTTCCCAAACCTCTTCGGTATTACCTTCTATTGAAAAAGATTCAAACAATATTCCATCTGCTTCTCAAGAACCAGAGACCGTCCCCAATCAAGAACCGGCGCCTTCTCATTTATTTTCCGAGAATTTTAAAAATGAAGGCGAGAATACGCATTCTCGCTTTCAGGAGCCTTCCATGCCAAAGGCCAGTGATATTATTTTAGTTTCTCCAATTGAGCCGAATTTTGCTTATAGCGATGCCTTTTTGGATTCCCCTTTGAAAAACGGATATTTAATTAAATTAAACGAAGAAGGAATGCCCGAACACAAAAAAGACGGAATAGTAAAAGGCGATTCAGGATGGAATAAAAAAAGTAAAAATTTTATCGCAATAAACTTTTTAAAAATTTTTAATCGCTCAAATTTAGCTTTCACTTTTCTATTCTTTTATCTTTGGATAGGTTTTTGCGCTCTTTTTGAAGGAGTAATCAAAGAATTGTAAAAAGCTTCACATACTGGCTCAATCGCCCCTGATTGAACTATAGGATTGTTTCTCTGGAAAATTTATAGAAGATTCCAAATTTTTTCAAAGATTCAAAGTCTTGATTATCTCTTAACGCCGATATGTTAATATCGGTGTTTTTATATTAGAGCTGTGGATAACTCATTATTGACAAAGGGGAAAAGGGGATTAAGATGATAATATATTAAAGATACTCTTCTAACAGAGAAGCTTCTCCTTAAAAATTTTTAGGCTCAGATTTTAGTCCATAAGATTTTTGGGATAGCTGAGAGCTATCGCTGTCGGCTTACGGATTAAAGTCTGAATTTCTAAAAAAGAGATTCAGAATCTGAATTAGGAGACGGAATGAAAAATGGAAGAAGAAGAAAAAAAAGAAGAAGAAGAAGAAAGTAAGAGGTTGCATGTAATGAACGGGGTGGAAATGCTTCGAGAAGCAGGATTTGTCAGTTATTTCAATGGAAAATTCTATTATTGAAAACGAGAGCGGAATTCTAAAGCAGGCGATAGCGGCCTCTCACTCCCAGGTAAATTAGACAGCAGTACCGGAATTAAAGTAGGGTAGAAAATAATAAGTTGCACCTTAAATAAAAAGGGAGAGGGTAAAAAGATTTTATTTTTTTTAAAAACCCTCTCCCATAAATTTCTTTGTTGTGAATAGCTCATTATTGACAAGAGAAAATAAGGGATTATTATAATAACGGAAAACGATAATGAAAATATCAACATAGAAGATTTAGCCGGGATGGTAAAAAGGGACTTTGATAGTGTTGATGAAAAATTCAATAGCATTAATGGAAGAAAGATTTAATAGCATTGATGAAAAAAGGGATAATATTTATAGAAGACAAAATCACTGAACATTCTAAAATTCCTAGGAAACATTCTAAAGAATTAAGAGAAATAAAACTTTTAGTCCAGAAATCCCAAGAAGAAAGGGAAGCCGACCGGGAGAAAGTTGTTTGGCTGGAAAGAAGAATAGCGAGATTAGAAGAAAAAGTCGGGATATAAAATAATTATTTTCTTAAAAATAAACAAAAAACCAACCCAATTAAGACATTGCTTTAAATTATGCCAAAGCTATTTTCGTGCGAAAATAAAGTTTTTACAGAAAAGTTGGTTTTTATTTCTTGGAGTTTAGACTTTGGTCTATAAAATAACCAGAAAGTTTCTTTCTTCACTCATTGGTTCAGGTCTCTGACCTGAACCCCCATTTTCTTCGAGGTTTCTTTCCACAGAAGACATAGTGGAATTAATCCTTTAGGATTTCAAAACAGCCTAAAGGCTGGGGTCCGGAAAAGTTGAATACGAAACATGCACAAGATGAGATACATATGTGACACCTCTAAGATGCCAAGTATGGTAAAATTAGGGTGTAACATTAACCATTAAGTATCTCATCTATGCCAAAACAAAAATATCATTTCTTTAATTTTAAGCCAGTTGTTCTTTTAAGTAAATATGAGCGTTGGCGAAGGATAGCTAAGTCTCTGAAGCTCTCTAAGAAGGCTCGCCAGCGTTTAGAATGGATTATCTACTATTATGCTAAATCCCAAAAGAATGTTTCTTTAACCTCGCGGCATTTTGATATCACCCGGAGAATGTTCTATTACTGGTATAATCGTTTTGACGAAGCTAATCTTAGAACATTGGAAGATAGAAATACTGCTCCAATTAATAAAAGACAAAGGGAGATAACTTCTGAATAAGAACAAAGAATCATCGCCCTCAGAAAAGAACACATCCATTGGGGAAAGATAAAATTAGCTATAATTTATTACAAAGCATATCAAGAGAAAATATCCAGCTGGAAAATCCAGAAAGTGATTGAACTTTACAAACTTTATCCTAACCGCAAAAGAGCTGAAAAACTGCGAGTCAAGCGTTTAAAAGCCTAAAAAAGGAAAAGGATCACCGAGTTAAAGAAAAAGCCGATAATGGGATATCTTATTCATTTTGACACTATTGTTATCTATTGGAATGGACTTAAAAGATATGTCTTTACAATGATTGACGAATACACCAAGATTGCTTTTGCCAGAATGTATGCCACTAAAAGCTCGTACAATGCCAGAGACTTTTTCCGGAGACTTAATTTTCTTTTAGATTATCAATGCGTTAACTGCCATCAGGATAATGGCTTTGAGTTTATGAAATATTTTGAAGAGGCTCTGAAGAAAGAAAATATCAAACAATACTGGTCTCGGCCGAGAACTCCAAAAGACAATCCTTCTTTAGAAAGATTCAATCAAACCATTCAAAGAGAATGGATTAACAATGCTCACTTTACTCCGGAAGTTGATAGATTTAATCAAGAATTATTTCCTTGGATTATTGAATACAATTTTGAAAGGCCGCATCAATCCCTTGATTATTTGACTCCAATTGAATTTGCTATAAAATACAAGCAACTGTCACAAATGTACTCATCACAGACAAAGCATTGACAAATTTTATCAAAGGATTATAATAAAAGCAATTTTAAAAAACAAAAACAAAAACCAACCCAAAGAAAGTTTACAGAAGGAACGAATAGATAAATTATGCTTATTTTAAGCATAAAACAAAAGGTTCAAGCCAGAGACTTGAACCGACGGTGTACGCAAAATAAAGCTTTTAAAGAGGGTTGGTTTTTAAGTTATAACAGCATAACAGCCTAAAAGTTGGAATCCGAGATGTGTTTCAAAACAGCCTAAAGGCTGGGGTCTAAGAAAGGGCCCTAGTCAGAAACTGAAGCTAACAGAGAAACTTTTATCACTTATTACTTGTAACTTATAACTTATCACTTAATAGGAAAGGAGGTGAATAAGATGAAAAAAATAGGAGCTGTTTTATTAGGAGGTTTGATTGTTATTGTTTGCGTTCCAATGCTGGCTGCTTTTGAAGCTCATGTTATTAATGTTACGGCTCACATTGAGAACGCTCTTTCGGTTGATCCTCAAGAAATTGAATTCGGTACAGTATTTCCCGAAGAACTGCATTCAAAAACATTTACAGTTGCTTTAAGCGATTCTTTTATTGCCGAAGATAGAGTGGATGGTATAAAATATCATTTAGCCCAAAAACCAAAGCCGCGTCCGGAATATGTTGAACAGGTTGGAGACGCTTATACAGCCCGCAAACATTGTATTGACAATCCTGAAGATCTTGAAAATTGCTACCCGGACCTTTGCCAGTTTTTAGATAAATCCAACGCCGAGTGCGAAGGAGATACAGAAGCAGAAGCTTATCTCCACAAGAGAGAGAATGATCTTTCAGACCTTTGGAGTATTTTCTTTGATGTTCCCTGTATTAAAGGATATGAGGATCAGGATGGAAACTGCAGCGGTACTGTTGAAAAAGAAGATGATTACGGATGTGATATCTGGATTGAAGTTGATGGAATCAGCGAGGCGCAAACACCATAATAATTTATTAATTATTAATAATCCGGCATCATTCTTAAAAATGGTGCTGGGAAATTAGTAATTAAAATTTGGAATTTACCCTTTAGGGTTTCATATCAACCTAAAGGCTGAGGTTTGAAATGCGTTGCGGAGCTAATCCTTTAGGATTTCATTCCAGATGAATAGCTCGGGGCTCTCGCTCCGAAGCAAACCGAAGCAAACAGGTAAAGTGAGAGTCTTTGCCTGCCCAATGAGATTTATGGAAAAGAACAATATCAAAAAAATCAGCAAAAAAGTTTTTCTTGGTTTGATTGTAATTCTGCTTTTGTTTACTGTGGTAGAGTTTGCTGCGGCCGGTAAATATAAAGCGGTGGTAAAGGTTTCCCAAGAAGAAAATCACTTAGGAGTAAACCCTTCAGTTGACAGATTAGATTTTGGGGATCTCTGCCGCGGCGCCGCCGCTTCAAGATATCTTACTTTAAAAAATAACGGAAGCATTCCTGTTTATATTAAAATTGTCAAATTCGGCGATATTTCTGATTTGATTAAAATTGATAAAAATAATTTTACCCTTAATCCTGGCAATGAAACAAAAATAGATTTTCATTTAACGGTGCTTCCTTCGGCTAACAAAGAAAGATATAGCGGCTGGGTCTTAGTCTTTAGAATTCCGATAATGTCATTCTGAGCTTGTTGGATAGCTCGGCGAGCTTCCTATGATAAAACTTATGAAAAAAGATTCCTTAAAAAAATTTTCTGAATCACTCCTTTATATTTTAATAGTTATCGGCTTTGTTTTCCTTATTCCCAAAGCATTAAGTTTTGTTCTGAAAACCCCTTATCCTATTGCGGCGATTTCTTCTTCTTCAATGTGGCCAACACTAAAAGCCGGAGATTTGATTCTGATAGAAGGAGTAAAAAAAGAAAATTTGAAAATAGGAGACATAGTTGTTTATCAGAATATGAAGCAGGGCAAAGGATTTACCGTGCATCGGGTAATTAAAATCAACGACCAGAATTTTATTACTCGGGGAGATGCAAATACTGTTAGCGATAAACCGGTAAAGTATAATAAATTGATTGGCAGGGTTGTCCATTTAGGAAACCATCCCTTTAGAATACCTTATTTAGGCCGTATTACGATGTTAATCCATTGATGCCATTCTGAGCGCTTTAGCGCTGAAGAATCCCGTTGTTATACATAGTTCTTCTGTATAGTTCTTCTGTCGGAACTATAGTGTTCCTCTTTTAAATAACAATTAAAAATTATGCCAAAATCATTTTCAAACAATTCACTTTTAGATTTCTATCGCTGGCAGGACGCTCCATGGCAGAAGAGTTTTAATTTGCTCAAACAAATTAATCCATCCAGTTTTTTACAAAAAGCAACTGCTTCTCTTTGTATCATTGGTATATTTTTAATTAACGTTCCCGTTTTTAATGCTTACGAAGCTCACGTATTGGGCGTAACCAGCCATATAAAAAACCCAATCGCCGATCATTTAGTAATCAATAAAGTTTATTACGACGTTGATGCGGCTCACGGGACAGAAAAAGATAATGAATGGATCGAGCTTTATAACCCAACAGATGAAAATGTTAATATCCGCGACTGGCAGATTTGCGACAATAAAGTTTGTATATATTTAAGCTTAACCGATCTTACTATTCCTCCGGGCGGTTTTGCCGTCCTTTCCAGAAGCGCTACAACCTGGAGTTATTGGTATATTTCTGATAATGTCCTAAAAATTGTTCTGACAAATCCGTCTTTGTTTTATCTTTCTAATGTTAGCGATATGCTTTTATTAAAGGATAATTCCGAATCCATTGTTGATCAGATGAATTGGGGTACTCCGGCCGAGAGTTGGACAAATTATAATGATAATCTATGGAATCCGGGATGTCTCGATGTTCCCGAGGGTCATCTCTTGGGAAGATTCCAAAATGGTTATGATACCAATAAAGCTTCTAATTTCAAAGATTTTGCCCCGCCAACAGTTTCGGTGATTTATCCAAGCGGCGGATCGTTATACGGCGAACAGAGTATAAACATTAAATGGCAAGCGGCTAATCCTAACGGCCCTGATGATGATTTAGCAATCAATATTGTTTATATTACCGATAATGACAAGAATGGAGCAATAACACCCGGAGACAATTTGCACTTAATCGCCGATAATATAGCAAACACGGGAACCTTTAACTGGACCATTTCGCCTTGTTATTATGGATATATTTGGATTAAAATAATTGCCATTGGTCCGGAAAACTTTATGATAAATAATTCTGCCGTTAGCCCTCCTGTTTTTGAACCGCCGACTCCGGATAATTCATCAGCTTCAGACACATCATCAGATACACTATCAGATACATCAGAAGAATTGAATGTATTACCAAAATCTTCTCAAGAACTTAAAGAAGAGACAGGTCAAAAAGGAGAGACGGGCCAAGATGATTCTTCTTATGATATTCCTTCGCTTCCGCTTGAAACAGATACGGAAACTTCTAAAGAAACAACAGATAATAATCAAAATCAGCAAACTAATGATACAGAAGAATTAGGTAAAGAAGAATCTCAAGAAACAAAACTTATTCCTCCGGATAATCCGCCCGAGGCGCCTAAGGGGCTTACCGTTAAATACAAAGAAGGAAAAGCATTTTTGAACTGGGACGCGAATCAGGAAAAAGATTTGGCTGGCTATAATATCTACCGAAAAAGAAAATGTGCTTCTTATGAAAAAATCAATACTTTCTTAGTAAAAACGTCGGAGTATATTGATTCTAATATAGAGGCGGGAGAACTTTATTATTATCAGATTAAAGCAGTTGATGAAGCCGGACAAGAAAGTGAAGCGTCTATAGAGGTTAAGGTGAATATTCCAAAAGCTAAGCCGGAATTTGTCAAAGAGGCGCCGCGAGAGCCGGACCAAGCGAATGATAATGATTCAGAATTAAATGCAAAATGAAAGAATTAAAATGACCCGTCCGCCTCGTTATGCGAAGCATCGTGCCATTTTGCATTTTTCATTTTAACTTTTGAATTTACAATGAGAAAATCCTTGAATGAAAAAATTAAACTATTAGTTATATTTACAGCCATATTTGCAGTCAGCTTATTTTCGTTGAGCATCTTTCGGTCTTGTTTTAACGTTTCTGCTTCTGTTGGTCCGCTTAAGATTCTTATAAGCAAAATAGAGTTTGGAACGGTTTTCCCAGAAGAATCTTTAGAAAAGGAGTTTACTGTTAATTTAGACCCATCCTGGCAGGGGGGAGAAGTCCAATATAAAATTTCTCAACGCATCAAGCCGGTAGAAGAGGGAGAAGAAACAGAAGAAGATCCGGACAATCCGGGTTACTACCGAAATTTATGCGGTTATTTAACGGAATTAAAAGGTGATGAAGGAGAAAACGATACAATCAGTAAAGCTTGGATTGGCCCGGATGATATTTCAGATGTTTGGCACTTCACTCTTAATGTTCCCTGTATAAAAGGCAGTGAAGGGCAAGATTGGGAAGGGAGGCCTGCCGTGGAAAAAGGAGTCTATGGCTGCGATTTAGTTATAGAAACTGAAGAAGAGTCTGGATCAGGCCCCAGTGGACCAATACCGGTAACTAATGGCGGCGGAGGCGGATATATACCTCCTACTTACAGGGCGGCGATTAATTATAATTATCCGAAAGAGAAAACGGTCGGCACAGAAGTACAGGAAAGAATCGTTATCTCTAATACTGGTTCAGCGGTTCTTACTAATGGAACATTAAAAATAATCTTTCCTTCGGATTATTTGATTATTAATGGAGATACTGACGGGATAATTAATCTTGACGCGCCTGGAATTTCTGTTGGAGCCGATTGGCAAGTTGATCTTGATGTTTTGCCAATTAAAAACGGTAAAGATATACTTACTGAAGTTGAATTCAAGGCAGACGGAGATGTTGATATATCCGCTAAAGGCACAGAGATAATCGGAATCGTTTCTGGCGAGGAATACGTTCCTAAAGAAGGAATTGTTGCCGGCGCTGAAAAAATAGCTAAAAAAATAAAAGCAAAAGTCGGTCCTGATTTTTGGATTAGTCTTGTTATTGCTGGAATTTTAACCGGGCTTTTTTGGAACCGATCTCTTTTTCGCAGACGATTTCGCTTGAAGCACTAATAAAATTTTTACACTTTTAAAAAACGAGTTCCGCAAGGAGCTCGTTTTTTATTTAAATTTATTTCTTTAAATCTTTGAGTTTTTGTCCAAGGAACAATTTATTACTGATTTTTTAACAACCGAATAAAAAACTTTTTAAAAGCATAATTATTGATTTTCAATGTTAATCCAATCGCATCTGGCTATATTTTATTTTTTTTGCCTGAATAATCGGCAGAGTTATGATAAAAGCGGCTCCTTTATTCTCGCCTTTACTTTTTACTTCGATTTTTCCAGAGTGCGCTTCAATGATTTGCTTAGCAATATAGAGTCCAAGACCTGATCCGGTAGCATTAATTTTTTTAGATTTTTGGCTACGAGAGAATTTTTTAAAAATCTTTTTTTGATCTTCTAAGGAAATGCCGATTCCGGAATCAGATATTTCAACGAGAAGATTTCTGTCTTTTTGAGAAATAGTGATTACTGCTCCGCCCTTAAAAGTATATTTTTCTGCATTATCAATAATATTAAGAAAAACCTGCTTTAGATATTCCCGGTCGGCTTGAATTTTGGGAAATGTTTTTGATAATCTTTTAAATTTTATATAAAGTCCTTTTTTTTCATAGTTGGGCTTAAGAATATTAATTGCCTCGGTAATTAATTCTTCAATAGACACCGGTTTAAATTTAAATTTAAAATATCCTTCTTCAAATTTCATTGTTTCAAGCAAGTCATTAACGATATTATTTAACTGCTCTGTGCTAAGATAAATCTTTCTTTTTATGTCATCTTTTTCTTTTTTAGAAAGATTTTTAAAATCTCCCGCGCACCACATAGATATCATTCCTCTAATTACAGTAAGGGGAGCTCTTAATTGATGAGAAACAATATGCATAAGCTCTTTCCTAAGTTCTAAAAGTTTTTCAAGGTGCGCATTTGCTTTTTTTAATTGCCGGGATAATTTTTCCAACTCTTCCCGCCTTTCAATCTCCTGTAAAACGCTTTTGATAAGTAAATAGCCGAAATAAAGGAAGATTACCAAGAGCAAACTCTTAAAGAGTTGAATAAGAAGTTCGGGGGTGAAAACAAAAATATCTAAAGCAAGTAAGATAGCAATCAGGGCAACAAATATGGAAGTCAAAATGACTTTTATGTCAAAGAGTTCGTGTTTGACAATAGAATAAGCGGTAAAACCTAAAAGGAAAATTGTGGAGTAATCACCTATGTAATAATATTGAGAAACTTTAAATTTAATAGGAAGAACAATATTGAAAATAATATTTGCTAAATAAAATATGAAAATTCCAATTAAAAAAAATTCAATTTTCTTCTTTTCTTCTTCTAAAGATTTGAAATATTTTTTAAATAACGGATATAAAGTAGTATACATTAGAAACATTACAGCCGCTAAAAATGGTATCATTCCCTTTCCATAAACTACTATCAAATTTCCATTTTCAAACTTTATTCCTTTAATAACTAAATTAGTAAACCCAGTAATAAAGGCAGCAATTACTCCTAAAAATAAAACAATCTTATTTAAAAGACGATATTTTTTTTCTTCTTTGATAATATAAACTGCAACCAATGAAAGAAACAAGAAAAGTAAAGGAGTGACAAACCAGGCGATTTTAATAAATAATAGAGATTGATAAATTTGACCTTGTCCTACATATCTTGCCAAAAAAGCAAAATTAACCCAGAGAAGCATTGAGACCGTCATCAGAATAAACAACTTATTAATTTCTCTTTTAGGATTATTATGATAAACCAAAAAAGCCAGCCAAAGAGCTACGGCATTAATTAAAAACATTAAAACCTTATTAATAAGAAGAAATTCAATCATATTATGATTTCACCAATAATAATTAGAATGGGCCAAAGGATAAATTCTGAACTTTCAAGAATGTAAGAATAATAATTTTGATTTTTGGCTTGAATAAAACAAAAAAGATTAAAAGGAACAGTTAATAGAAGCATCAACGTTGATACCGGAAAAACATTTAACCAAAATGATAGAATTAAAATAATTGGTACTGTATTCAAAAAACTAAATATCCCTAACATATTAAGTATCTTTTCTTTTCCAAAAATAACTGGAAGGGTGAGCAGTTTTTCTCTTTTATCACTTTCTATATCCTTTACATCTAAAAAGACCTGCATCATAAATGCCTTGGAATAAACAAAAACCACAATTAAAAATGCGATAGATAAAAGAGATATTGTTAGAGGATAAGAATAATAAACAATTGGGAAAAATACCAATAAAGCAAAAACTGCGGAAACAAATAAATTCTTGAAAATAATTATTTTTTGAGTAATTTTTTTGAAAGATATTGTATAAAGCCATCCAAGTAAAACTAAAAAAGTACCAAAAGCTAAAGCCCAAACATTACTAAAATATATCAAATCTCCTATGATAATAAAAATTATAACATAAAAAATTTTAGGTATTTTGGAAAAATAAATTCTAATATGTCTTGTTCTTTGAGGATTAGTTAAACAATCTATATCAATTTCCTTAAAATAATTATATAAATAAATTATATAAAAAATTAAATAGGAAACTAATAAACAATCCCATGTTATTTTAATATTCAGCAAAATACCTGAAAAAAGAACTATAGCAGCACCTCCTAACGGAAGCAAATGTCCGCCATAAATAAATTCATCCCAGATAAATTTTAAAATTTTTTTCATTTTTCCTCCGTTTTTAATATACCACATTTTTCCATTTTTGGCAAATTAACCCCGTTAGAAAATCCAAGGGTAATTTAAAATAGAAATACTTTCTTATATAAAAATCTTGTGAATCTCAGTAAGCGCTCAATTTTCTAACGAGGTGGACTGGTTTGGTTTTATTTGTTAAGATAGAAACGGAACGGAGAAATTAAACACTTTGTAAATATATGAAAGAATTTTTAAAACCGACAAAAATTAAGATAGGGCTGACTATTATAATTTTTATTGGAACACTTTTTTTAATTCCAATTCTTGACGGAGATTCTATACTACAGAAAATTTTTTATTGTCTTTTCTTTCCTGATGGATGTGCTCAACGAACTTGCCTTTATAAAATGCAAGGATTATGTTCTTTTTATAAAACAATTGCTTTTGATTTATTTTATATTGGTTCTGCTCAAAATATTCAAAATTTATCCTTTAATGAAATTCAAGACTTAGAAGTTATATCCTCTTTCTTTCTTTTTCCGTTAAGGATAATTTACTATTATTTTATTGTTTGCGTTTTGATTTATATTTTGATTTTGATAAAAAAATAAAGGTAAAAAAGTAATCCTCTTTTACTTTTAGTTTTTTTAACATAAAATATATTAAGACAAAATTAAAGGAGTAAAACTATAATCATGATAAAAAATAAAAAAATCATCTTAATAATCTTCGTCTTTTTGTTATTGTTGTTTCTAAATCCTCTTAGTTTATATTTTTTATATGGAAGCTCTAGAATTATAACAGGAATAGCAATAGATTTAATAACAGCGAAAAAGGAAACTTATTTAAATAAATGTGATATTAAAAAAATGAGTTGCGAGATTGAGAAAGAAAAGATTTTTTCTACTTGTGAATATGAAAATACAAAAAATTGTAAATGTTATGAGTGCCTTAATAATTTGGATTTTGATAGCTGTTCTCAATGTTATATGCCTCAAACGCAAGAATCTTTTTGTATAATAAAAGAGTGTAATATCTCTGCTTTTCCATAAAAAAATAGTATCATTTTTTTTAAAAAAGAAAAAAAAGAATAGAGAAAGAATGAAAACTCTCTATAAGAAATAAACTTTATGAAATCTCATAGCAGTATTTTTACAATAAAACAGAAAATCTTGTTGGCAGTATTTAGTTTGTGTATTTTGTTTGGCGTGCTCCATTATCTAGGATTTATATATATCTTACCAATTCCTAAATATCATAAAAGAACTGAGCCGATTAACCTTCAGGATATTTGTCAAGAAATTAAAAATAGTCAATCTCGAGAGTTATGTTTTGCTATTGTAGAAAATAATAATTTTGAGCAAAGTTTAAATTTAGTAAGCAAAACAAAGAAATATTCCTTAGAAAATTATCCTTGGTATGATTTTCCTTATTATTCTTCTCCTCGCTACAATTATTTTCCCGGTGGAATAAAAGGAATGCTGATGGAAGGTGAAAAGTATGATTCTGATTGGTGGTGTAAAGAGATTTATCTTTCTTATACCCCATTAAAAGAAGACTATTATTTCTGCCGAGCTTTTTTAGAAAATCCTTATTTTTGTAATAAAATATCTTATTGGGTTGGTCCCTCAAAAGGCATATGTTACCAAGATGCGAGTTTAATTTGGGAAGATTCTTCTCTGTGCCAAGAGGCTGCATATCCTGACTTTTGTTATCTACGGTTAGTATTAAAAAAATTAGAAAATCAAGAAAAAAAGAATAACTAAAAAACAGAGGACTATGGATCTTCATAGTCCTCTCGATTTTTGTTTGTCTGTTTTTAGTTGGGGGATTTTTAATCACACATCCATCCGTCATTAAAGCTTATGGTTGTTACTCGGCTTGTGGTATCGAATATCCAGCAATGATACTTAATTTCTGTAGCTACGCTTTCACGAGAACGCCAATGGTAAGGCCAGAATTTTCCTGTTTGACTTTCCCACGATTCAATCGTGAAGTAAGATAGTGCCCATGCACCATTCCACCACATTCCAACACTATCTCCTTGGGAAGTCAATAGAATTCGCACGCCACCGCTGTTATAATTTAGTGGATCACTGGAATTTCCCACTGTGACATCTTTAATATATATACTTCCTGGATACGGTGGCGTTATCGCACTAACTGGCATTACTATAGCACTTGCTATTACTACAATCAATCCAGCCGTCAAAATCGGCATTATTTTCTTTCTTATTTCTTTTCACATCACCTCCTAATTTTTTAAGCCATCCTACTTCACAAGACAGGTCTCCAACCTCTTTCTTTTTTTGGTACCTCCATAGGATAGCTGACCTGTCTGCCAAACCTAAAGTTAACAAAGAAATCAGCTATCCGATGGGGGATTTTTATTTTCTTTCTTTTTAAAAAGCAATAAAAAGAACTAATCTTTACTTTTAGGATATTTTTTATTTTACAAATTTTACTTTTGAATCTCTAATTACAAGAAACACTTTACCAATAATATCTTTTTCGTTTATTATTTCAGGAATTTGTGAATCAGAATAAACTTTTATATTATCTTTTGATATAAGATATTTGTTTGCCTCATCAGTAAGTCCGACAATCCTTCCAATAGAAATCTCTGTTCGGGAATTAAATATTATAATATCATCTTTTTGATAATTATTACTTAATTTATTAGCCAATAAATAATCATTTTCTATCAAAGTCGGACTCATTTTATCTCCCTTAACATAAAATGGCTCAATGATGAAATAGCGAATTGGAATGATGATAGCTAAACTGAAAATTATATTTAAAATAAAAAAACCAATATAGATGCCCAGTGATTTTTTCCAATTACTTTGATAATATCTTTTGAGAAAATAATGAAAAACAAAAAATGTTATTATTCCAAGAACGATAGCAAATAAGAAACTCAAATCAATTAAAAATTTAAAAACAGTAAAAGTTCTTTCTACTAAAATACTTATAACACTAAAAAACAATAAAATCTTTATTGAATTTTTGTAAGTAGCATTTTGGATTTTAAATAATTTAGTTAGTCCAAATAAAATCAAGGCGCTAACTAAAAAAAATGCTATTATAATAATTGTGAGCAAAAAAAATATAAGTAACATAATAGTATTTTAAAAATAAGTATTAAATTCTATAAAACAGATGGATTTTAAAAATAGACAGACTATTTAAAAATTTAGATTTTTGAATTTTCAAATAGTCTGCTTTTGTTTTTTTATTTTTGGGTTTGCTGTATGTTCTAGCTAGCTGATTTCGCATAAGTCAATCCATACCAGGAGCAGTCGGAGAATGGCCACCACCACGGCGGCAACCAAGGACACTCATATCCTCGCGCTTCAAAACCAGCTTTGCATATCTTCCCCGCTGCTTCATCTTGTGGTCCGCAACATGCCTGAACCGTAGCCATGCCGGTTGCCGTTACCACAGTTGCCACTAAAACTACTACTAATATCTTCGTGTTCATTTCTTTTCATATCACCTCCTAATTTTTTAAGCCATTCTACTTCACAAGACAGGTCTCCAACCTCTTTCTTTTTTTTGGTACCTCCATAGGATAGCTGACCTGTCTGCCAAACCTAAAGTTAACAAAGAAATCAGCTATCCGATGGGGGATTTTTATTTTCTTTCTTTTTAAAAAGCAATAAAAAGAACTAATCTTTACTTTATCTCTTGATACACTAATAAAAGTGCATTATGGTTCCAAGCGCAACTTAGAACCAGCAGATTTTACAAGAAATAAACTATATTCTTGCAAAAATAATCAGAAGAACAAGCTAGGGTTAAAATCACTGCTTTTATTCTGCCACATTTTCCCGTTTTTGACAAATTGACAGGGGCGGGGTTGTTTGGTAGGATAGGGTTAAAGAAATTAAACATTTAGAATATGAAAGAATTTTTTAAATTGACAAAATTAAAAATCGGATTGACTGGGATATTTTTAACTATTTTAATTATCTGGCAACTGCTTATTATGATAAATTATTCTCTTATTTTTATATTGTTTGCACTTATTCCTTTTTTTCTTTTCCCTCTTTTTCTAATTCTGATGGCGCCAGTAGGTATAATAATGGATTTTTTTAATCCTTTGGTAATGAATCTTGAGGGGAATTTAATAGTGGCAATAGCTAATTTTTTAATAATCGTAATAATTGGAATTGTCTATTATTATTTTGTTTCTTGTTTATTAGTTTTCACTGTTGGATTATTCAGAAATAAAAAAAGGGAGAAGAAATAAAAACTCCCTTAATTTTTGTTCCCTTCTTTATCCCTTAATGTCTTTATCCCTTAATGGGATTTTTCAGTCTAGCAGATAGACCCACATCTCGGCTCCATACATCTCTATATCCATAGGATTGGCTATTTCGTGTAGCCATCGCCATTGTCCATTACGATAAACATATGCATCTGGAGCTATCCTTATTAACGCGTAGTATTTTATCTCTGTTTTTATACTATCTCTAGTTCTATAGATGGGGATTCTTTTTAGGTTTGCTTCGTGTATAACTACATCTGCGGCATACCCGGGATATGCTGCAAGTAAACTTGCTTCGTATCTTCCATCAAAGTATAGCTTCACTACTTGTGTGTTTCTGTTTCCCGATACAGTGTAGGCGCTTGCTGGCACCGCCATTGCACTTATCGCCGCAAGCATCGCTACTATTGCTACTATTCCAACTACTTTCTTTCTCATTTCTTTTCACATCACCTCCTAATTTTTTAAGCCATCCTACTTCACAAGACAGGTCTCCAACCTCTTTCTTTTTTTTGGTACCTCCATAGGATAGCTGACCTGTCTGCCAAACCTAAAGTTAACAAAGAAATCAGCTATCCGATGGGGGATTTTTATTTTCTTT
>Ga0190360_1000017_pt1 | contig 79859 bp, 74 predicted proteins | sample 48721834_MG_FD_161271 | JGI IMG/M metagenome (GOLD analysis project Ga0190360, IMG submission 161271) | Hydrothermal vent microbial mat bacterial communities from Southern Trench, Guaymas Basin, Mexico - 4872-18-3-4_MG | ecosystem: Environmental > Aquatic > Marine > Hydrothermal vents >...
TCTCAGGCCTGGTAGCCGGCTCAAGTCGAGCGAGATACTCCCAGGCACAAATGGCCATCAACCGATGGCGCAAAGCCCCTCATACGGGGCCGATGAGCGTGAGCCGATGCGTCTGATGACACCTCCCTGCGCAAGGATATTCAGGTTCGCTTTCCGCTAAGAAGCTTTCAAATTGTAGATGAAGCCGGACGGAGGGCAAATCGGAGGATCCCCCGGCCGCACCGATCGGCTCCTATGCGTTGGAAGGTGGATGTGCAGGTATTGCCCTGATAGCGGTGTTAGGGGAGGAAATTGAGCGGATTGACTTTGCCGTATTCGTCGTGCATCATCTCGAAGTGCAGGTGCGGGCCTGAGCAGTTGCCGGTGCAGCCCATAGCACCGATCACCTCTCCTTGCACGACCGATTGGCCGCAGCCCACGTTAACCTGGCTCAGGTGGGCGTAGAGAGTCTGCCAACCATTGCCGTGATCCAGCACAATCACATAGCCATAGCCCCAGTCATTCCACCCAGCATACACGACCACGCCCGTATCCGAGGCGAAGATGGCATGCCCAGTGTCTCCAGCCAAATCGATGGCCGGGTGAACGCTGCTGTAGTTATAGCCGGAGAGGTAATGCAGCGGAGTGGGATAGATAAAGGTTCCCGTGCCCACCAAGCCATCGACCACCGCTCCGCAGGCTCCGGGTCCCAGGATCTTCGCCACCGCAGGGTTGGAGCGCGTGATGCGAGGCGCGCTCCAGGAGATCAGCTCTCGGCGGCCCCCAGGGATGACCAGCACGGTTCCGGGCTCAATCCCAGGATCGGCAGGGTCTGCGCCGGGATCCAGGTGATTCCCGGGCCACTGCAAGATATCCTCAGGCCGCACGCCGAAGAAACGCGCCACGCCTCCCAGCCCATCGCCCTCATGCCAGACGTATAACGTGCCATCCACTGGCGGGATGTTCAACTCCTGGCCTGGGCTCAGTCGGTGGGGATCGTCTTGGAGAACTTCGAAATTTGCCCAGAGAACCGATTCGGGCTTGAGGCCGAACTTCTCGGCGATCCCAAAGAGTGTGTCCCCTTGCTGGACTTGATATTGGATGACCTCCAGCCGAGGCCGCTCGGGGAATACCGTGTGCATCCGCGCCTGCCGGGCAACGCCCGGGGCCGGCATTGATATGGGCATAAAAGCGGGCAACTCGGGCTTGGCCGCCGGGCTCTCTTCCAGGGAAGCCGATTCAGCGACGGCGGGAGCAGCCGAGAACACAGGCTCAGCCGCATCGGTGGGTAGCGTATCCCAACCCAGCCGGGTCAACCACACGCCCAGGCCGATCACCAGGAGCAGCCCAGCATGGCCGGCAAGACGCAGAATGGGCTCGCGAAGCGTAACGCCTGCGATGCGCGCCCAAAGCTGAAGGCGCGATTGGATCTGCTCAAGGATCGTGGGCTTAGGCATCGTGCGGGCTGGCCTCGTTCCGATCAGCCTTCCGTCAACGTCTCGAGGAACTCCATGTTGTTTTCAGTCTGGGCGATGCGCTGCAATAGGGCTTCAGTGGCCATGGTAATGTCCACCCCCTGGCCATTGGGCGGATCAATCATTTGCGAGAACATCCGCCTCATAAGCCACACACGGCGGGTGATATCCGGCCCCAATAGGAGCTCCTCGCGGCGGGTGGAGGAGCGTTCGATGTCGAAGGCTGGGAAGACACGCCGCTCCTGGAGTTTACGCGAGAGGTGCAATTCCATATTGCCTGTGCCCTTGAACTCCTCATAGACGACGTCATCCATGCGGGATCCGGTGTCCACGAGACAGGTGGCGATGATAGTCAGAGATCCACCTTCCTCGATGTTGCGGGCGGCGCCGAAGAAGTGCTTGGGCGGATAGAGCGCCGCGGGGTCAATCCCACCGGAGAGCGTGCGGCCGGAGGGCGTCACCATCAGGTTATAGGCCCGTGAGAGGCGCGTGATCGAATCCAGCAGAATGACCACATCCCGGCCACACTCGACCAAACGCTTGGCTCGCTCGAGCGCCATCTCCGCCGCCCGCACATGGGAGTTCACGGGCTCGTCAAATGTGGAGGCGATGACTTCAGCGTCCACCGAGCGATCCATATCCGTGACTTCCTCCGGGCGCTCGCCGATCAGAGCCACCATGAGATGGACGTCGGGGTACTTCATCGAAATTGCGTTGGCGATTTGCTTCAACACGGTGGTCTTGCCGGCCTTAGGGGGCGAGACGATCAAGCCTCGCTGACCCTTGCCGATGGGGGCGATCAGGTTGATGAGGCGCGTGGTCAGCGTGTAGCGATCGGTCTCCAGATCGAAGCGCTCCTCTGGGAAAATGGGGGTAAGCTCCTCGAAGCGGGGGCGATGCTTCGCCTCCTCGGGATCCATGCCATTAATGGACTCGACCCGCAGCAGGCCGTAATACTTCTCATTATCCTTGGGCGGCCGGATCTGCCCGATGACCATGTCACCCGTGCGCAAGCCAAACCGGCGGATCTGGGATTGCGAGACATATATGTCGTTCCTGCCCGGCAGGTAGTGGTTGGCGCGCAGGAATCCCATGCCCTCGCCCATGATTTCCAGGACCCCGCCGCGCAACTCAAGCCCCCTGCGTTCGGCATCGGCCTCCATGATCTTGATGATCAAGTCTTCTTTTTTCATGCGCGTGGCGCCGGGAATCTCGTATTCCTTCGACATCTCACGAAGGTCGGCGAGCGTCATGCTTTCAAGTTGTCGAATATTCATGCTTGTACTCCAAAGGAGAATCCTTGTGCATCCTTTGTGAAGGGCCGAGAATGGCTCGTATCCTATCGATCAGATGTCAAGGTGTCACCTGAAAATGGCCGGACAGACGAGGATCGTTCAAGACAGTGATCGAGTCTGGGTCGTAGGATGGGGAGGCCGTCCCTAACGGCCGGTCTTGCAACGGGCAGATTATAGCACGCGGACCCTCCTTGTGCAACTGGACGCAGGTCCTGCCGACCTCCTTATCCGATGCGGTCGTATTGAATCTCGCTTACCGTCATGAGCGCTTCCCAGCGGTGCCATGCGATGATTTCGCGGACGGTACCGGTCTTGGAGCGCATCACCAGACTATGCGTTCTCGCGCCGGTGCCATAGTATTTAACCCCATCCACCAGTTCCCCATCCGTGATCCCGGTGATGGCGAAGAAGATATCATCACTGGCCACAAGATCATCGATGGTGAGCTTCTTCTCCAAATCGTAACCCATCTCGCGCGCCTTGGCGGCTTCCTCCTCCGAGCGGGGATGCAGGCGGCCTTGGATCTCGCCATCCATGCACTTCAAGGCGCAAGCCGCCAGGACACCTTCAGGGGTTCCGCCGATCCCCACCAGCATATCGATGCCGGCTTCGGGCCTGGCGGTCATGATGGCACCTGCCACATCTCCATCCGTGATCAAACGGATGCGGGCCCCGCTCTTGCGGATGGCCTGGATCAAGGCCTCGTGCCGGGGGCGATCCAGGATGACCACCGTGATGTCATCGATGTCGGCGCCCTTGGCCCGCGCCACCGCCTTCAAGTTATCCTCGATCGGGGCATCCAAATCGATATGACCCTTGGCTTCCGGGCCTACGGCGATCTTGTTCATATAGACGATCGGGCCGGGGTTGAACATCGCGCCGCGCTCGGCTAAGGCCACGGTGGAAATCGAGTTGGAGCGCCCGTGCGCCAGCAGGCGGGTCCCATCCACCGGATCCACGGCGATATCCACTTTAGGGCCTTTGCCGGTTCCCAGGATCTCGCCGTTATAGAGCATGGGGGCTTCATCCTTCTCGCCCTCACCGATCACAATCACACCCCGTATGTCGATCGAGTTGAGAACCAGGCGCATGGCATCGACCGCTGCCTGATCCCCAGCTTCCTTATGCCCCCGGCCCATCCAGCGACCGGCAGCCAGCGAAGCCGCCTCCGTGACACGAACCAGATCCAGCGCCAGGTTTCGTGAGGGCTTTTCGGTCATCATCTTCTGCCTCCTTGGAGCCCTTCTTCATCCGCCGGTCAGCCAGGCGATCAAGTAGTAGCCCAGAAATCCCGCCCAAAGCCAGGAGTCCATCCGGTCCAGCGCGCCGCCATGGCCCTGCAAGAGGGTTCCCGTATCCTTCACCTTGACCTCACGCTTGAGCATGCTCACGCCAAGATCGCCAAGCGGAGAAAGCAACGCCACGGCGCCTCCAACAATCATGCCGCGAGCGAGCGTCAGGCTCGACGCCGTGCCTGCCCCCACCCGCCAGAGCACCGCCAGCCCGGCTCCGCTCAAGGACCCAGCCACCACGCCTGCCAGATAGCCCTCCCAGCTTTTCTTTGGGCTTAACCGGGGTGCAAGCGCATGGCGGCCCAGCCATTTTCCAAATAGGTAGGCGGCGCTGTCCGCGATCCATATGGAGGGAATCGCCACGAGAAACCACCATAGACCCTCCGGCAGCAATCGCAAGGCGATGAGATAGGACCCCAGCCATCCAACGTAGAGAAAGCCTGCGAGCGTCAGCGCCAGGTCTATCCCCGAGCCTTCCCAACCCCGCTCGAAGGCCACCATATGCCAGGTTGTAGCCGCCAGGCATACCGCGCCTACAACCAGCGGGTCCAGCCGGAATCCGGTCTGGAATCGAGCCAATGCAAGGCCCGCCACGCCGACAACCATCAGCGGGGTGGCGGGCTCATGGCCCGATCGCCGGTAAAGGCCGGCATATTCCGAGACCGCCAGGCCCAGCACCAGCGTGATCCCGCCCCAAAAGAGCCAGCCGCCATCGGCTATGACCCAAAAGACAAGGGGAAAGAGTAAGGAAATGACGGCGACACGTTCCCGCAGCATGTCAGCTTGTTGAGACCGAGTCAGGTATCCGTCCGTAACGGCGTTCGCGCCGGGCATACTCCCAAAGCGCTTCCAATAGTTCCTCGGGACCGAAATCCGGCCAGAAAGTCGGGGTCACATACCATTCCGAATAGGCACCCTGCCAAATCAGGAAATTGCTCATGCGCATTTCACCTGAGGTGCGGATAAGGAGATCGGGGTCGGGGCAACCGGCCGTGTAGAGATAGCGACTGATTAGCTCCTCGGTCACATCATCCGGCTTGACGCCATCCTTGATCATCCCACGGATGGCGTGGACGATCTCGTCCCGCCCGCCATAATTCCAGGCCACATTCAGAATCAGCCGTGAATTTTCGCTCGTCAGCTCGATGGCCTTGCGAACCTTTTTCTGTAATTCCGGGCGCAGCCGCTCCAGGCGGCCGATGTGGCGCAATTGGACACCGTTTTCATGCAGTGATTCCAGCTCGCGGTCCATGACCTCTTCGAGGATATTCAACAACCCGCGCACCTCGGCCGGCGGCCGCTCCCAATTCTCGGTTGAGAAGGCATAGATGGTCAGATATTGGATGCCATATTCGACGGCGGCCTCCAATACGCGGCGCAGGTTCTCAACCCCTGCCCGATGCCCAGCCAGGCGCGGCAAGCCACGGGCACGGGCCCAACGTCCGTTGCCATCCATGATGATGGCCACATGGACCGGGATGTTCTCGGGTAGTTTGCGGCTCTCTTCCGTTGGCATCAGCCTCGCCTGTCAGCCCTCCAGGATTTCCTTCTCCTTGCGCTCGCTGATCGCTTCGATCTCCTCAATGTATTTGTCCGTTAGCTCTTGCAGATCTTTCTCGGCGCGATGGAGATCGTCCTCAGAGATCAGCTTTTCACGTTCGAACTCGCGCAGGTCGTTGAGCACATCACGGCGGACGTTGCGAACAGCCACCCGTCCTTCTTCGGCCCGTCCCCGCACAATGCGCACGAGCTCGTGCCGCCGTTCCTCGGTCAGAGGCGGGATATTCAGGCGGATGAGCTTTCCATCGTTGCTGGGTGTGAGACCCAGATCGGAAGCCAGAATGGCACGCTCGATGTCACGGATGCTCGCCGGGTCGAATGGCCTGATGGTGAGCAGCCGGGGTTCCGGCGCGGAGATCGTCGCCAGCTGCATGAGCGGGGTCGGGGTGCCATAATACTCGACATTCAGGCGCTCGACCAGAGCCGGCGAAGCCCGTCCGGTACGGATAGCGGCCAGGTCTTCCTCCAACGCCCGAATGGCGCCCTTCATGCGATTTTCGCCTTCCGTGAGCGCATCCTTGACCATGGATTCTCTCCTGCGGGGATGAGATTCTGACGATCGGGTCTATCCATAAGGATAGCGCAAAAAGGTTGATTTTGCGAAGGAAGCGCGAAGGGATGGATTCCTCCACAAAGCCATGCTCGGGCAGGGATGTTTATCCACGCTCAAGAATGAAGCGTTAGTCCGAAATCGTTGTGCCTACTTGCTCACCGAGGACAGCCCGCGTCAGGCTTCCCTGCTCCCACATGTTCAGGACGAGGATGGGTAGGTGGTTGTCCATGCAAAGCGAGATGGCGGTGCTATCCATGAATGCGAGGCGCCTATTCAGGGCCTCGATGTAGGTCAGGTGATCGAAGCGCTTGGCGTCCGGATTCTCGGCGGGATCCGAGTCGTAGACCCCATCCACCTTCGTGGCCTTGATGACGATGTTGGCGTCGATTTCCATGGCGCGTAACGCGGCGGCCGTGTCCGTCGAGAAGTAGGGGTTGCCGGTGCCTCCGCCGAGGATGACCACGCGGCCTTTCTCGAGGTGACGGATGGCGCGCCTGCGGATGTAGGGCTCGGCAACGGCCCGCATCTCCACCGCGGACATAACCCGCGTCACCGCGCCCATCCTCTCAAGCGCATCCATGAGAGCCAGAGAATTCATCACCGTGCCGAGCATGCCCATGTAATCGGCTGTAGCACGCTCCATCCCGCGGGCGATCCCTGTCCGCCCTCTCCAGAGGTTGCCGGCCCCGATGACGATGGCCACCTGGACCCCCAGATCGCGCACACGTTGCACGCGGGCGGCCACTTCCTCCGCCTTGCTTGGATTGATCCCGAAGCCATCCTCCCCGGCCAAGGCCTCACCCCCCAGCTTCAGGAGAACGCGCTCATAGATTGGTTCGCTCATGCTCTGCACCCCCCGCCAATCGGGTCATGCGCCTTGTAACAAACAGGCCAACACTTAGGTTGGCCCGCGATCCTCATTCTATCCCCTCGCCCACTTCCCACCGGGCGAAGCGGCGCAGCGTGATGTTCTCCCCGGTGGCGGCGATGATCTCTTTTAGAAGCTCACCGACGGTCTTACTCTCGTCACGAATATAGGTTTGATTCAGCAGGCAGACCTCATCGAGGAACTTGCCAATCTTGCCCTCGACGATGCGCTCGATGATATTGTCGGGCTTGCCCTCGGCCTTTGCCTGAGCGCGTGCCCGCTCGCGTCTTTCCTCCAGCACGGCTTCCGGCACATCCTCCACCCGCACCCACTGCGGCGAGGCTGCCGCCACCTGCAAGGCGATCTCATGCGCGAAGGTGCGGAATTCTTCAGTCCGTGCCACGAAATCCGTCTCACAATTCACTTCCACCATGACGCCCACGCGCCCATCACCATGGCTGTAGAGCTCCAGGCGGCCTGCACGTGTTTCGCGCCCGGCGCGTTTCTCCGCGTCGGCCAGCCCTTTCTTGCGCAGTAATTCGATGGCCTTTTCCACATCCCCGCCGGTTTCTTCCAGCGCTTTGCGGCAATCCAGGATGCCTGCGCTGGTCTCGTTGCGCAGTGCCTTGATATCTTCGGCCGAGATGCTCATGCCTCTTCTTCCTCCTCGCCGGCGCCTGTCTCGGGTTGTTCTTCATCGGTGGGGGCGGGCTCCTCAGCAGCTTCCTCGGCGGATGGTTCCTCTGCCACGGCTTCCTGTTCACCCTCGCCTTCGACCTTGGTGATCTCCGGCACTTCCTCTACCACCGCCGCCTTCTCATCGAACTCACCGGATTGCAGCTTGGCGAGCGTCGCCTCGCCGAGAAGTTCCTCATCGGTCAGCTCGACGCCCTCCAGCGCTAGATCTTCCGCCGGGCCCTCGGGCTCCTCCTCGATATCCTTGCGAAGCGCCTTTCCCTCGAGCACTGCGTCAGCGATCTTTGAGGTGAGCAGCTTGATGGCCCGAATAGCATCATCGTTGGAAGGGATCACATAATCCACCACGGTGGGGTCGCAGTTGGTATCCACCAGCGCCACGACGGGGATCTTCAGCAGATTGGCCTCATGAATGGCGGTAGCTTCCTGCCGGACATCAACAACGAAAAGCAGCTCCGGCAGCTTATGCATCTCGCGGATGCCGCCCAGGCGGGCTTCTAGCTTCTCGATGCGGCGGTTCAAACTCAAGGCCTCTTTCTTGGTAAGCAAATCGAACTCGCCTTCATCCCGCCGGCGCTCAAGATTCTCAAGCTCATCGATGCGGCTGCGAATGGTGCGCCAGTTGGTCAGCGTGCCGCCTAGCCAGCGCAGGTTCACATAGGGCATCCCGCAGCGCTTGGCCTCCAGTTCGATGGTCTCCTGGGCTTGGCGCTTGGTGCCCACGAAGAGAACCGTCCCACCTTCCGCCACGATGTCACGCACGACGGCATAGGCCTCTTCCAGGGTCTGCAGCGTGATCTGCAAGTCGATGATATGGATGCCATTCCGTTCGGTGAAGATGTAGGGCTTCATCTTGGGATTCCACTTGCGGGTCCGATGCCCGAAGTGAACGCCCGTCTCGAGAAGCGCCTTCATGGTAACAACGGCCATTGGGGGACCTCCTTTGCGTTCGTCCTCCGCTCCCTTCTGCCCAAGACGGAACCGGTTGGCCGACCGGCACGCCCGTCTCAGTCTGGAAGCGTGCGTATTTGCCCAAGGGGCAGAATTATTCCCGCCAGGCCGACGCCCAGCGGGAGCGGCAAGAGTATATCATGGGGGCGGCGATTCGTCAAAAGGCAGGATCGCAGGCAGGTTGCTGCATGGAGCATGCCGACCACAGGGTTCCCGAAGTGGCTAGGACTGGCGTTCGGCCTTGGCCTGCACTCTCCGCAGGAAGCGTTCCACATCGATCACCGCCCGGGTATGAACGGCCTCCCCCACCCGCTCGGTCTCATCGTCCACTTCAACTCGGAACTGAATGGTGCCACCCTCCACTTCGATCACCTCGGCACGGGCGCGCACGCGCCCGCCTACGGGGGTTGGCGCTAAGTGGCGCAGATGGACCTGCACACCCACGGTGGTCTGGCCTGCGGGCAGGCGAGGCTCGATCAGCTTGCGGCAGGTGCCCTCGATGAAAGCCAGCATCGCCGGCGTGGCGTAGACCTGAAGTGAGCCGCTCCCCAGGTGGCTGGCGGCGCGCCCTGGCGTCACCTCTTGCTCTTCGATCAGAGTTATCCCGGGCTCGATAGCTTCTGCTACCATCGGCTAGTCCTCCCTGACGGCCTCTTCATCTCCGAGCGCCACTACGATGGCGACGGCGTGCTCGTGCGTATGACTGAGGCTCACGCTCCACTGGCTCAGGCCCAACTCCCGGGCCACCGCTTCCGCCGTTCCATGAAGCCGCAGGCGTGGCTCTTGGTTGGGGGCGTGGATAACCTCGATATCTTTCCATCCCACCTCACCGATGCCCGTGCCGAGCGCCTTCGCGACCGCTTCCTTGGCGGCAAAGCGGGCGGCGAGGGCGGGGGTGTGCCCTTTAGCGTCCACTAGCTCCTGCAGAGTATAGAAGCGGTCAAAGAAGCGCCCACCATGCCGCAATATGGCGCGGTCGATGCGATCCACCTCGACGATATCGACGCCTGTCCGAATGCGCATGCGTTTCCTATCTCTCTGGTCCCGCGATCGCGATCGCCAGCCGCTCAGGGTCCAAATGGCGGCGTGCGGTTTCGAGGATTTGCTCGCGGGTGATCGCCTCAATCATACCCGGATAACGCTGGTAGTAATCCAATCCCAGGCCATACCGCTCGATATAGGCCAGCGCGCTTGCCACACCTTCATTCGATTCCAACTGGAGTGGAAGCCGGCCGATGAAGTTTGATTGATTCTCGCGCAGTTCTTCGGAACTTACCTTGCGCTGAGTGAACCGGCGGATCTCTTGCAGGATGAGTTCGACCGCGGCGGATTCCTTCTCTGGCGCGACTCCGGCCAACACCTGCCAGGGTCCAGGCCCGGGTCCACCCGAGACTGCACTATAGGCGTAATAGGCTAATCCGGCACGTTCGCGAACGACATCCCCGATCCGCCCCATGAGCCCAAACCGCCCCAAGATGCTATTGCCCAATGCCGCGGCCATAAAATCGGGGGCGAACCGGCTCGGCCCCGCGGCTCCGATCACCAGATCACTCTGCTGCTTGCCCGGAAGGTTAACTTCCCTCCGCACAATCTCTTTCAACTCCGGTGCTGGCGGAACTCGCCGCATCGGGCCGCCCCCTGGAGCCGCCCATTTCGAGAGCGCCTGGGTAACCACCTCCAGCGCCCTCTCCCGCTCCATGGCCCCCACGATGGCAACGACCATTCCCTGGGGACCGTACTCCCTGCGGTGAAATCTGCGCAGGGCAGCCGGCGTGAGCCTTCCAACGCTTTCCACATAGCCGTCCACAGGGACGCGGTAGGGATGATCGGGATAGACCAGCTCATCGAAGGCCATCTGCGCCTGAGCGCCGGTGTCTTGGGCCCGGATGGCCAGAGAGGTCAGATGCTGGGATTTCAGGCGCTCAACCTCCCGGGACGGGAAGGTCGGGCTTGAGAGCACCTCCTCCAGGAGTTCAAGCAGCAAGGGAAGATCCTCGGCCAGCGACTTTCCCTGGAAGGAGGTGGAGTGCGCATTCGCCTGGAACCCCAATCGCGCTCCAACAGATTCGAGCGCCTCGAAGATTTCCTGGAAGCTGCGGCCCTCTGTTCCCCGCATGAGCGCCAGGGCCGTCAGGTGGGCTTGCCCCCAGCGCTCGGGCTCATCGGCCAGCGCGCCCGCCGTCAGATAGCCCGCCACAACAACGGAAGGGCTGGCGAAGTTCTCCCGGATCAAGACCGTCACACCATTGTCCAGTTCCTCGCGGAGGATCGTCTCGGGTCCTGGCAAAGCGGATAGATCGAGCGTCGGCAGCGAGTGTGTCTTCTCAGCCATGCGCGGCCCCGCCCTGAGGATGGTAGAAACCTACCGTTCGGTTTGAACGTCGGAGATACTTCCGGGCACATTCTAAGGTTTGCTCCGCACTGATCTCCGAAAGGCGCCCGAGATAGCCCTCAAACCAGCCGTAATCCGCAAACATCTCGCTGAAGCCCAGCCAGAAGGCCTGCTGTGTGACGCTTTCGCTGCTATAGGCGAACAGGGCTCGCGCCTGTTTAATCGCCTTCTCGAGTTCGGCCTGCTCAATGGGGGCGTCCAATAAGCGCTCGACTTCGGCATCCAGGACCTCCAGCGCCTTAGAAGCCGATCGATCCGGTCGGACGGTGACATGCAAGGTGTAAAGGTAGGGATCGATCGTGGCTGCAAGCCCACCCTGGACCGCCGCCGCCAGTTCGCCTTCTACCAGCGCACGGTAGAGGCGCGAGGTCTTGTTGGAAATTCCACTCGAGAAGAAGTGCAGCCCCGATGCACCTGCCAGAACGCTGCCGAGCACGACCATGGCGAGGAAATCCGGATCTCCGGCTGCGGGGGCATGGTAGGCGACCTTCAAATAGGGCGTCTCCCCCGGGCCCTCCACGTTCACGATACGTTCCCCGCTCTGCTCGGGCTCGGGACGCGGCTTGAATTCCGGTCGCGGAGCTGGCGGCAAGGACCCGAAGATAGCCCGTATCCGGTCCAGCATCTTGCGAGGGCTGAAATTTCCCGCCATGGAAAGCACGGCGTTCGAAGGCACGTAATACCTGCGATAGTGCTGGTATAGGTCGTCCCGCGTCATCGTCTGCAGATCGACCAGATCGCCGATCACCTCATGGTGATACCCATGCACCCGGAAGGCAGCGGCCTGCACCTCTTCTGCCAGGCGGAAGGTGGGCTCGTTCTCATGACCTTGCCGCTCGGCAATCACAACCGTCCGCTCCGCCTCCACCTCCCGCTTGTTAAAGAGGCTATGGACCATACGATCCGCCTCGAGCCGCAACGCCAAGTCGATGCGGTCAGCCGGCATGGTCTCAAAGTAGGCGGTCCAATCCAGCCAGGTGAAGGCGTTCCAGGTGCCGCCATCACGGGAAATGGTGCGGTCGAGCTCCCCCGCGGGAAAGGTGGGGGTCCCCTTGAATTGCATGTGCTCGACCCAATGGGAGGCACCGGTGATCCCGGGGACCTCGTTGCGGGAGCCGACGCGGTACCAGATCCAGCAACTAATCAGGGGCGCCGTGCGTACCGGCATAAGCCGGACTTCCAGGCCATTCCTCAGGCGAACCCGCGTGAGGCCATCCTGCGGTTTGCGCATGCGTCCGCTACTTGCTGTTTGGCTTGCCATCCGGGCCGTATCCACGGCCCACTGCCCGATAAGAGAACCCGAGGGCTGCCATCTGCTGAGGGTCGTAGATATTGCGCCCATCGATAACCACCGGATTCTGCATCAGGTCGCGGACGCGCTCCAAATCCAGATGCTTGAACTCGTTCCAGTCTGTGCAAACCACCAGCGCTTCGCTGTTTTGCGCCAGGGCATAGGGATCCTCGGCCATCTCAATATCGGGGTTGAGCTTGGCGGCATGCGGCATGCCCACAGGATCGAAGGCCCTCACCACGGCCCCCTCCCGCTGCAGCCGCTTGGCCACTTCCAGCGCGGGTGCATCCCGCAGATCATCGGTATTGGGCTTGAAGGTCAATCCCAGCAGACCGATCGTGCGCCCCTTGAGGTCGCCCAGGGCATCGCGCACCTTATCTACCAGCAATCGCCGGCGATCGGCGTTGATTTCCATCACGGCCTGCAACAGCTGGGGATTGCGCCCTTTCTCCTCGGCCATATGCGCCAGGGCTTTGACATCCTTGGGGAAGCATGAGCCACCATACCCCAGGCCGGCTTCGAGGAAGTGAGGACCGATACGAGGATCGTAGCCCATCCCAGTTCCGACTTCTTTAACATCCGCGCCCAGGGCCTCGCATATATTGGCGATCTCGTTGATGAATGAGATGCGCGTGGCAAGAAAGGCATTCGAGGCGTACTTGATCATTTCGGCTGTGCGGAGATCGGTGATCATAATCGGTGCCCGCAGTGGAAGATGAAGCTGGGCCACCTTCTCCGCTGCCTCTCGATCAAACGATCCCAAGATCGTTCGCGCCGGGTTCATGAAATCCAGGATCGCCGAGCCCTCCCGAAGGAATTCGGGACAGGAAACGACCGCGAAGGGAATGGGGCTCTTCAGGTGTTCCCGGATGATGTCGGCCACCCAATCCCCCGTCCCCACTGGCACAGTGGATTTATTGACGATGATGGTTTCGGATTCCATGTATTCGGCGATGGAGATGGCGGCTGCACGCACATATTTGAGATCGGCCTCCCCATCGACGCCTTCGGGCGTGCCCACAGCGATGAAGACAAACTCTGCCCCTTGGATGGCCTCTGGATAGGAGGTGGTAAAACTCAGCCTCTGGGCGGCGGCGTTGCGCGTGACCATCTCCTCTAACCCCGGCTCATAAATAGGCAGCTTGCCTTGCTTGAGCCCCTCGATCTTCTCTTTGTCGATATCCAAGGCCACCACGCGGTTGCCCAGATCTGCAAATCCCGCCGCGGTGACCAGCCCGACATACCCCACTCCGACGACTGCGATTCTCTTCACAGGTCCTCCCTATGCCACGGTTCGTCCGGCGTTTAGGCGCAATCATACCATGCCACCAAGTGGAGGCAACCAGTCGTAAAAGGTCACTATCCTGCTGTGACACTTTTCACTTGCTGCCCCTCTCCCCAGGACTTACACTGGGTCTGAAATAGACAACTCCTATCCTGAAGGGCAAAGAAAGCTGCCGATCGGAGGCCGGGATGCAGATCACACGGCAAGCGGACTACGCGGTGCGCGCGGTCCTGTACTTGGCTGGGCTGAACAACGGGCAGCGGGCACCAACGAGCGAGATCGCCCGCGAACAGAGGATACCCCCCTCCTTCTTGGCGAAGATCATCTCCCAGCTCTCGGTCGCGGGCGTCGTTCAAACCTCGCGCGGCGCGCGGGGCGGCGTCTCACTCGCCCGGCCGTCGGAGGAGATCTCGCTGCTGGAGGTGATCGAGGCCATCGATGGGCCCATCATGCTCAATGAATGTGTCCTCGACCCAAAGGCCTGCATATTTGGCGAGAAGTGCCCTGTGCAGCCGATCTGGTGCGATGCCCAGGCTCAGCTCGTGCGCCGTCTGGAAGGAACAAACTTCGCCTCTCTGGCCAGCTAGCCGCCTCCAGCTATAGCCCTATCAGCAGCACTCTCAAGTACCCTCGGAGCAAGAAGGCCAGCACCCACCCCGGCGCGCTGGCCTTCGTTTCGCCCGATCATCTGTTTCCCGCGAGACCGTGATAGTTGGATGGGGTTCGCAGAGGTCCTATAATGATCATAGGACCTGAACAGAGGAGACCCATGGACGTTGCAGAGGCCATTCGGCTCAAGAGAGCCATCCGTGTGTTCAAGGATGAACCCCTGCCGGAAGAAGCTGTGCAGAAAATCCTTTGGGCTGGCCGTAGAGCCCAATCTTCTAAGAATACCCAGCCCTGGCAATTCATCGCCATCACGGATGGCGATCTGCTTCGCAGGCTATCTGAACTCGGCACCTACGCAGGACACCTTGCCGGCGCGGCCCTCGGCGTGGCCATCCTCACGCCGGATCCGAGCCAGCGCTGGTCGATCATGTTTGACGCCGGCCAAGCAGCCGCCTACATGCAGCTCGCCGCGTGGGAAATGGGCATCGGATCATGCATAGCCACAATCTACCAACCTGAGCAGGCACGCGAGCTTCTGGACTTTCCGGAGGCCTTCCATCTCCATGTAGCACTCTCGTTCGGCTACCCTGCCGACCCATCAGCACTCATCGAGCCCCCGCAGGCGGGGGGGCGCAAACCCATGGACGAAATCATCCATTGGAACGGCTGGTAGACGCAGAAGCCCTGTATGAGGTGGAGAGTCGAAGCCCAGGTGCAGCGAGACCGACGGAGACGAAAGGAGACGAGCGAACGCACCTCACCTCGGAAGCTGTTCCCCGAGGCGCAGATCAAGGACACAAGCGCATCGAGATTTCTTTGCAAATCCGGGCTGGATGGAGGAAAGCCATGACGAAACCACGCCAAGTGCGTGCACCCCGCGGCACTCAGCTTACCTGCAAGAACTGGCAGATCGAGGCTGCCTATCGCATGATTCAAAACAACCTCGACCCCGAGGTGGCCGAGAAGCCCGAAGAACTCATCGTCTATGGTGGACGCGGCCAGGCGGCGCGGGATTGGGATTCCTTCGAGGCCATTCTGGAGTCACTTCGCAAGCTGGAGCCAGATGAGACCTTGCTCGTGCAATCAGGAAAGCCAGTGGCGATCTTCCGCACTCATGAGGATGCCCCACGCGTGCTGATCGCCAACTCCAACCTTGTTCCTGCCTGGGCCACCCAGGAGCATTTCGACGAACTGGCAGCTAAAGGCTTGATCATGTATGGCCAGATGACTGCCGGTTCCTGGATCTATATCGGCACCCAGGGGATCCTTCAGGGGACCTATGAGACCCTGGGGTCCTTGGCGCGGCAATGCGGGTGGGCATCCTTGAAGGGCAAATTCGTCCTCACCGCCGGCCTGGGGGGCATGGGGGGAGCGCAGCCGCTGGCCATTACCATGAATGAAGGCGTGGGTCTGATCGTGGAAGTCGACCCCGCCCGGGCCATGCGGCGACTTGAGCAGGGCTATGTCCAGCACGTCGTCGACGAACTCGAAGAGGCCATGACCCTGGTTGAGGAAGCCCTTGATCAGGAACGGCCCCATTCGGTGGGGCTGATCGGCAACGCCGCCGACGTTTACCCGGAATTGGCCCTACGTGGCGTGATCCCTGATGTGGTCACCGACCAGACCCCGGCCCATGACGTCCACTCCTATATCCCCCACGGTCTCACGCTCGAGGAAGCCAGCGCCCTGCGGCAATCCGACCACGAGGCGTATGCCCGCAAGGCCATGGCCTCCATGGCGCGCCACGTAGAAGCCATGCTGGCCTTCCAACGCTCGGGCGCCGTGGTCTTCGACTATGGCAATAACATCCGCCAGCGCGCGTATGACCAGGGTGTGAGGGACGCATTCGCATTCCCGGGTTTCGTGCCGGCCTACATTCGTCCCCTCTTCTGCCTTGGCAAGGGGCCTTTCCGATGGGTAGCACTGTCTGGTGATCCGGAGGATATCTACCGCACCGACGCGGCCGTGATGGAGCTCTTCCCGGAGGATGAGCACCTGCATCGCTGGCTAAGGGTGGCGCGCGAGAAAGTGCCCTTCCAGGGACTTCCCGCCCGCATCTGCTGGCTGGGTTACGGCGAGCGAGCCAAAGCCGGACTGCGCTTTAACGAGATGGTGGCCAAAGGGGAGCTGAAGGCCCCGATTGTGATCGGCCGCGACCACCTCGACGCCGGGTCCGTGGCCTCGCCCAATCGCGAGACCGAGGGCATGCTGGATGGCTCGGATGCCATCAGCGACTGGCCATTGCTGAACGCCATGATCAATGCAGTGGGCGGCGCCACCTGGGTTTCCTTCCATCACGGGGGCGGAGTGGGCATCGGCTACAGCCAGCATGCCGGGCAGGTCATCGTGGCTGATGGCTCGCCGCAGGCAGCAGCCCGGCTGGAGCGCGTGCTCACCACCGACCCTGGCCTGGGGATCGTGCGACATGCGGATGCCGGCTACCCTGAAGCCATCGAGGCTGCCCGCAGGCATGGCCTGAAAATGCCCATGCCGCCCTCCTGAACGCCACGGCCGTCTGAGTGGGCAGGGTTTCGAGGTACAATCAAACCCATGTCGCGCCCCTTCTGGATGGCGGTTGCCTTGGTTGGGCTGGCATCCATCGCTGCAAGCTTTGGCCCCGCCGAACAGGCACTGGGCATCCACGTGCGTTGGGTCTACCTGCATGGCGCCTGGGTGTGGACAGCATTGGTGGCCTTTGGCGCCGCCGGCCTGCTGGGCCTGGCAGGGTTGCTCCCACGAAATCGGAGATTCTCCGCATGGTCCGTGGCCTTCGGCCAGACGGGGCTGCTGTTCTGGCTCAGCTATCTTCCCATCAGCCTCTGGACCATGCAGGCCAATTGGAATGGGCTCTATCTGGCGGAACCGCGCTTCCGCATCGGCGTGGATTTTGCCATCTCTGGCTTGCTCTTGCAGATAGCTATCTTGCTGCTGAAGCGTCCCCGCCTATCTGGAGGGCTGAATTCGGCCTTCGCAGCCTCGCTGTTCTATGTGCTGCTGAGAGCCGACCAGGTGATGCATCCACCCTCTCCGATCCTGACCTCCAACTCGTCCGCCATCCGTGTCTTCTTCCTGGGGATGGTGGTGATCTTGGTAATGGCTGGCCTCGCCTTGGGAGTCGGCCTTCACCGGCGGCAACAAGAGGCCTGACCTGAAGAGAGCGATAGGCGATAGAACCTCCACGTCCAGCGCGCCCGTTGCCTGGCCAAGCGTAGGATAGACATCATGTCTCCCGAATCAGCTCCTCAGCATGATCCCGAAGCCATCGACTTGCTCGTACATTCCGCCGGGCAGCTTGCCACGCCCATCGGCGGGCCTCAACGCGGTAGCCAGCTTGGGGAACTGCGACTTCTCGTCGACGGCGCGGTGGCCATCCGCGATGGGCAGATTGTGGATCTCGGCTCCACAGCGGATCTGCGCTCGCGCTACGAAGCCGATCGCCTCCTGGACGCGAACGGCGGCGTGATTGTGCCTGGATTCATCGACCCCCATACACACCTGGTGTGGGCCGGTGACCGCGCCGCCGAGTTCGAAATGCGAATCGCCGGCGCCAGCTATATGGAGATCATGGCCGCGGGCGGCGGGATCGCCCGTACCGTCCGGGACAGCCGCGCCGCAAGCCTCGATAGCCTGGTCGTGCAATCCCATGCGAGAGCTCAGCGCATGCTGGCCTACGGCACCACGACGGCCGAGGCCAAGACGGGCTACGGCCTGGCCACCGAGAGCGAACTCAAGCTCCTGGAAGCCACTCTGCGCCTGGATGCGCTTGAGCCTCTGGAGATTATGCCGACATTTCTCGGGGCCCACGCCTTGCCACCCGAGTTGGCGCCGCTGGGCGCCGAGGGATACGTTCGCTATACCGATCTAATCGTAGAGGAAATGCTGCCCGCCGTGCTCAAGTGGTGGCAGGAGCACGCGCCCGATCGACCACTCCCATTTGTGGATGTCTTCTGCGAGCAGGGCGCATTCAGTTTGGCGCAAGCGCGTCAGATCCTGGAGCGGGCGAAAGCGCTCGGATTCCCATTGAAAATCCACGCGGATGAGTTCGCAGGTCTGGGCGGGACAGCCCTGGCAGTCGAGCTGGGCGCCACCTCGGCCGATCATCTTGTGCATCCGCGCGAGGGGGACATCTCGGCGCTGGGCGCCTCCGACATAGTCGCCGTCGCCCTTCCATGCACGCCTTTCGGCTTGGCTGAGACAGACTACACCCCCGCTCAGGCCATTCTGGAAGCGGACGGATTGCTGGCGCTGGCCACCGATCTCAACCCAGGAACGGCCTGGTGCGAGAGCATGCAGATGGTCATCGCACTGGCCTGCCGCTACATGCGCCTCACCCCTGCGCAGGCCTTATGCGCGGCAACCATTAACGCTGCCGCCGCGCTTGGCCGCCAGGAAGATCTGGGAAGCCTGGAAGTGGGTAAGCAGGCGGACCTGCTCATTCTTGCGGCGCCGGACTATCGCCATCTGGGCTATCGGTTTGGCACGAATCTGGTATCCCTTGTTATCAAGAGAGGTGTGCCCGTATACCAAGGCGACGAGGTGTAACCCGATATGCCCATCCTGGAGAACTTCCGCCCCGAATACATCATCCTGGGCCTGGCCGCGCTCGTGGTGGCCTGGTTCCTGCTGCGATTCCTGCTGCGGCTGACCGCCAGGGTGTTCACATGCGGCTGCCTGCTGATCGCGCTGGCAAGTGTCGGCCTGCTTCTTTTCCGATTTGTGTTCTAGCTATGAACGCGCCTTCGGATGACCGAGGGCGCGATAGAGACACTCGTGCTCGACGCTCCCAGGCTTGAAAAAGAGCTGTGATCCCCCGCATCCCTCTCAATCCGGGGGATCTTTGATTGCAGATCTTCACGCTTCCTTGGGAATCACGATCCAGCAGATCAGGTAGGGGATAAGTCCTGGGATGCCGCCTGGCAGGGCGGCCAGCAGGAACCCAAGCCTAAACCAGAAGGGGGAAATCCCGAAGAACTCCCCAAGCCCACCGCAAACTCCCGCCAACACCCGGTCTCGCCGCGACCGGCGCAGCACTTTCCCATCCATGCCTGCCATTCCGTCCCTCCTGACTGCTCATCGCATGGACCTAAACCTTCACTCGCATTCATTCCCTATACGCATTCCGCGAACATGGGTCGCGGGAGCTGCAAGGTGGCTTTCCCAGGAAACAGAATGGGGCCGTCCTGTGCGGACGGCCCCATCGAGGATGCTTGCGTTCGCCGGCCTAGTATTCCGGCATCGGCGGTGCGGCAGGTTTCTCCTTCTCCGGCACCTCCGTGATCAGCGCCTCGGTCGTCAGGATCATGGCGGCTATGGAGGCTGCATTCTCCAAAGCACCCTTGGTGACCTTGGCGGGATCGATGATGCCGGCCTTGACCATATCCACGTACTCTTCGTTGAGCACGTCGTAGCCGATGTGCTTGTTCCCATCCTCTTTCTGCTTCCTGCGCACCGTCTCGATGATCACGGCGCCATCCCTGCCGGCGTTCTCGGCGATGCCCATCATCGGCACTTCGAGGGCCTTGCGGACGACGGCCACGCCGATGTTCTCGTCGTCGTACTTCATCTTGAGCTTCTTGATGGCCTCCATGGCGTTGATCAGCGCCACGCCACCGCCAGGCACGATGCCTTCTTCCACCGCGGCACGGGTCGCGGAGAGCGCATCTTCCACGCGATGCTTCTTCTCCTTCAGCTCCGTCTCGGTGGCGGCACCGACGCGGATCACGGCCACACCGCCCGCCAGCTTAGCGAGCCGCTCCTGCAGCTTCTCGCGATCGTAGTCGCTGGTGGAGCGCTCGATCTCGACCTTGATCTCCTCGATGCGGCCCTTGATGCGCTCGGTTTCGCCCTTGCCCTCAACGATGGTGGTGTCTTCCTTGGAAACTACCACCTTGCCGGCGCGGCCCAAATCATTGATGGTGACCGATTCAAGCTTGCGGCCGATCTCCTCGCTGATCACCGTGCCGCCGGTGAGGATGGCGATATCCTGGAGCATGGCCTTGCGGCGGTCGCCGAAGCCAGGGGCCTTCACAGCAACCACATTAAGCATGCCGCGGATCTTGTTGAGCACCAACGTCGCCAGGGCCTCGCCCTCCACGTCCTCGGCGATGACCAGCAGATCGCGCTTGCCGACCTGAACCAGCTTCTCGAGGATGGGCACGATATCGGTTGCAGCCGAGATCTTCTTATCGTGGATTAGGATGTAGGGCTCTTCGATCGCGGCCTCCATATTCTCGGGGTCGGTCACGAAGTAGGGCGAGATGTAGCCCCGGTCGAACTGCATACCTTCTACATACTCGGTCTCGAACTCCAGACCCTTCGACTCCTCGACCGTGATCACGCCGTCCTTGCCGACCTTGTCCATCACCTCGGCGATCAGATCGCCGATCTCACGATCCTGAGCCGAGATGGCGGCCACGGAGGCGATCTCCTCCTTGGTGGTCACGTCGATGGCCTGCTTGGCAATGGCCTCGGAGACGGCCTTGGCGGCGGCCTCGATACCCCGCTTGAGCAGCATTGGGTTGGCGCCTGCAGCCAGGTTCTTGAGACCATCGGTGACCATGGCATGCGCGAGCACGGTTGAGGTCGTGGTGCCATCACCCGCGATGTCGTTGGTCTTGGTGGCGGCTTCCTTCAACAGCTGGGCGCCCATGTTCTCATAGGGGTCTTCCAGCTCAATTTCTTTCGCCACGGTTACGCCATCATGGGTGATCGTAGGGGACCCGAACTTGCGGTCCAAAGCCACGTTCCGGCCCTTCGGCCCCAGTGTCGTGGCCACTGCTCTGGCCAGCATATCCACGCCAGCCTTCAGACGCCGCCGGGCGTCCTCCGCAAATACAAGTTGCTTCGCTGTCATAGCTCCATCGCTCCTATCGTACGGTATCGTTGAGATGCGAATGACCCTATCGGACGCCTAGGACTCAAGCACCGCCAGGATGTCGCTCTCACGCAGAATGAGCAGTTTCTCGTCATCCATCTTGATCTCCGTGCCAGCGTACTTGGCAAAAAGGACCTTGTCCTTAACGGAGACCTCCATGGGGATGCGATTGCCCTTGTCGTCGCGGGCACCCGGACCTACGGCGAGCACCTCGCCCCGTTGGGGCTTCTCCTTCGCCGTTTCGGGGAGCACGATGCCGCTCGGGGTGACCTCTTCCTCTTCCAGGGGCTTGACCACCAAGCGATCGGCTAGAGGTTTAATCTTGAGTGCCATGCCGACCCTCCTCAATTGAATGTTGTTATGTGATGGCTTCTGCACGACGTTAGCACTCTAGGCCTTAGAGTGCTAATTCAGACGCAAGTGTACCCAAAGTGAGGGAGGCTGTCAAGGGCCGCGCGCGGGTTTACTCCCCCGGGAAGGGGGTCAGCGTCGGCGTGGGTTCGGCCGCAGGCTCGGGCGTCCGGTCACCGGTGCAGATGGCTCGGCCCTCGGCCACGATGGCGCTCACCAGCGGATCGCTGCCGTACTTGGACATCAGCGCCGTGAAGATCCGCTCGGCATCGGCGCAGGCCTGCGGGTAATTCTCGGAACCGGCGTAGAAGGTCAGTGCAGAGCCATAGGTGTAGTAATACTCCACAGTCTCATTGACCAAGGGCAAGCCCCGGACCTCCTCGCCTCGCTCGCGGGCCTGTTCGGTGCCACGTTCGCATAGGAAGACGCCCAACTCGCAAAGCAGGTCGCCGCTCTCTTGCTCTCCGCAACCGTCGATGGCACAGCGGAAGACCGGGATGGCGCTCTCATAGTTGCGGGCCTGGAAATAGACGCTACCCAAGCGGGCGTAGATCTCGGGGTTGGATGGGTCGATCGAGAGAGCACGTTCCACATTCAGCGCCGCGGCGAAGAACTCGCCCTGACGGGCGTAGGTGTTCCCGATAGCCAGATAGGGGTTGGGATCATTGATCCCGAGTTGCTCGTTAATCTTGGCCGCCCGGGCAAAGTATTCGATCGCGGTGTCGAAATCGCGCAAAGCCCGGTAATTAGCCCCGATGTTCAGGTAGAGAAAGGTCAAGTTTGGGCGCACCTTCGCCGCTTCCAGATATTCTTCGATGGCTCGCAGGTACCACCCCTGGCTCTCAAGGACGGTGGCGTAGACGCGATGGATGTCCATCAGATATTCCTGCGCCACACCGCCCTGGCCCGCCAGGGCGACGGCCCTCTCAGCCAGATCGTCGGCCTGAGCCACGTTGCCCTGATCGACATACACTTCCGCCAGGAAGGCCAACGCAAGCGCGTTTTCTGGGTCCAATTGTCCGGCGCGAATGGCGGCTTCCTGGGCTTCCGCCAGGAAAGCTTCTTTGCGATTCTTCTCGCGAATTACAGTCAAAGGCGAAAGGTTGACCGTTCGACCTCCGACCACCCAGGCGTCTTGGGTGATAGCTTCCACTTCTCCCGAGAACAGCAGCCCGGCTCCGCCACTCACCTCGGTTTCCGGCCTCGCTTCAGCCTCCCCCAGCCCCTCCAGTTCAATCACGTTAGCCGTGATGCGCCCGCCCTCGGAGATCACACCCACCACCCGCACCCGGTCTCCTACAGTGATCACATCCTTCACCTCCGCCGAAGCCGACCAGTCGTAGACCAGGGTGCGGATGGCGTGGGCGAAGGCACTGTCCGGGTTCAGCTCCACGGCTCGATCGATCGATTTCCGGGCCTCCGCCAGACGTTCCCGGCGGCTTTCGAGGGTGGTATGCAGGGCACTTGAGTACGTCTGCAGGCGCGCCAGGTTGGCCCAAAGAGCGGCATCGTTGGGAGCCTTGCTCACCGCCTCCCGGTAGGCCTGTATGGCGGCTTCAATATTGCCGGCGGCGAAGTGGGCTTCGGCCTCTTCGGCGTGTGAGAGGGCATTGCGTGTGGCTGTGGGGGTAGGCAAGAATAGGGGTTGCACTTCGCCCTGCTGTTCGGCGCGCAGGAGCAAGACGCCGCCCACAATCAGTGTCAGCAGCGCCAGCACCCGCCAGGGATTGGAGCGCCGCCGATCGCGACTCAGCTCCAGCCGTTCGCCCGTCAATCGCATAATGCCTTTATTCTATCCGCCAGTTCAGGAAGTGGGCGTGACCTCACCCTCGGGGGTCGGGGTGCGCTCGAGCTCCCCGCAGAGCACCAAGCCTTCCTCGGCGTTGAAGACCGCGATTTCATTGTCAGGGACCGTCTGGAGAATGGCGCGAAAGATCTCCACCGCATCTTCGCAGACCCCCAGCTTGGCCAATGCCAGCCCATAAGTGTAGTAGAACTCTAGCACCCGGCCATCTTGCTGAATGATTTCCAGAGGAAGGCCTTCGACGAAAGCGCCTTCAGGGGACATGCCACCGCGGATGGCGAGGTCGAATTGCGCCACAGCCTCCTCAAGCAGCCCGTTATGGTAATACATGCGGGCCAGGTTTCCCCGCAGGCGGGGGTTGGCGGGATCCAATTCGACCGCTTGCTGCGCGTACTGGCTGGCCACCCCATAGTCACCGATCCCCGCGTAGAGCTGCACCAGCAACGATAGCGGTTCGGTGCTGGTGGGCGCCAGCGTGACCGCCCGCAGGTAACTCTCTCTTGCCCCTTCCACGTCTCCCAGCGCGCGCTGCATGTTGCCCACATCGATGTGCAGACTGGGAAGGTTGGGGTTCAGGTTGCGCGCCGTCAGATAGGATTCCAGCGCCAGTTCTCGGTTGCCCGTGAGTTCCCACACATAGCCCAAGGCCCGGTGGGCCTCGAGCGATTCCTTATCCAGGGAAACCGCCGCCCGCGCATGCTCGAGCGCCTGCTCGTAGGTGCTGATATTGGAATCGATCAAGACCTCCGCGTAGAAGGCGCGCACCTCAGGCGCATTGGGGTTCAAATCCAGAGCCCTTTCGGTTTCTTGCACCGCTTCTGCCATCAAGGCGGTTCGCTCAGCGGGATCACGCACCCGGCTGGCCTGAAAGTCGAGCGACCAACCCAAGAAGGCGTGCGCCAGGGCCGAATCCGGATTGATGACCATCGCATCGCGCGCCGCCTGTTCCGCCAATTCATACTTGCCGGCAAACATGCGCACCCGGGCCAGCTCGATATGGTAAGCAGGTTCACGCGGTGCGGCGGCGATGGCCTCCAAGTAGGCCTCTTCGGCCTGCTGGAGCTTGCCCGCTCGGAAGAGGTTTTCGGCTTCCAGGACATAGGATGCCGGACTGCGGGTCGGGGTCGGCGTAGGGATAAAGAGCGGCGGCGTTTCCGGAATGTAGGCCTGCCAGAAATAGACAGCCGCTGCCAGGAGGCACAAGAGTAAGATCACGCGCCAGGGATTGGAGCGGCGTCGCTTCTTGCGCAAATTCCATTTGCTTCCGCTTAGATACATGTGATCTTGTGACTCGCTTCACAGACCGTGATGTGTGGGCAAGCATCTTACCACCCGCAGGAAATGAGCGTCAAGCATGCTTCCCCCGAGACTCGTGGCAAGTACGGTATAATCGCCCGCATGTCGAGCCAAGCGCCCCCTGCACCCGAACCCGCCGAGACACAGGAAAACACCCCGGCGCGCGCCTCACAGCCTGCAGATGGCAAGTCCAGCCGCAGGCGCCGGATTCTCGTGGGCATGGCCATATATATCGCGCTGCTTCTCATCGCCGGTGGCGCCGCCTATTGGCAAGGCCAGGTGCTGGGAGAAAAGCAACGCCAAGGTGAACTCGAGCGTGCACTCCAGGAGCAGTACGAGCTGGGCATCGCCGACCTCGAGTCCGGGCGCTATGCACTCGCACGGCAGCGCTTCGAAGCCATCATCCTCGAGGCGCCGGAATTCCCAGGAGCGGAGGATCGGCTGGTAGAGGCGCTCCTTCACCTGGACGTCCCGACGCTTACGCCCACACCACGCCCGACGGCCACGCCGGACCCCTCGCCGCCTGAGAAGCTCTTCGAGGATGCCCAAACCGCCCTGGATGGCGGCGATTGGCACACCGTCATCGATAAATTGCTTTCTCTCAGGGCTAAGGACCCCACCTATCGCGCCGTGGAGGGGGACGGCATGATGTTCACCGCCTTGCGCAACCTGGGCATGAAACTCATCGCCCAAGGTGAGATGGAGGAGGGACTCTATCAGCTCAGCCTGGCCGAGCAGTTCGGGCCGCTCGATCGCGACGCCATCTTCCGTCGCTCACTGGCACAGCAATATCTGCTCGCGAACAGCTACATCGGCCTGAATTGGGCTCGCGCAGCAGAGCTCTTCGGACCGCTATGCCAGCAGGGCGCAACCAGCGACTCCTGCCCCAAATACGCCGAGGCCGCCTGGAAGTATGGCGACCTCTTATGGAACGCGGGCGAAGCCTGCAAGGCGGATCAACAATACCAAGCTTCACTCAGTGCCTTTACCTTCCCTGAGCTCGAACCCACCGCATCCAAGGCCAGGCGGGTTTGCGCCACGCAGTCTGCCCCACCTCCCCAACCCACCGCCACGCTTACGCCCACTCCCACGCAAGAGGGAGGCGGCGCAGGGAACGGCGGGGGCTGATGGTCTTGCGCTCACCGCGCTGGCCCGGATTTCCTGAACCCCGGTACACAACTTGCATCCCCTTATCTCGCAGGCACAAGCGGCCGTGAGGCCTAGCCTTGCACCAAGCATGTGATCGATCTGCCGGCAGGCCGGCAGCCGGCGAGGAAGGGGTCCTATGAACTGCGCACTGATACTGTTATCGATGGGCATGATCGGCCTCTATCTTGGATTCTCCAGCGCCCTGGGCCTATTCATCTGGTACGCCCGCAGGCGGAGCGCTGGCCGGATTTCATGGCTGGTGCCTGCCGTCTACGCCCTGCTCATCTACCTGCCCATATCGCTCTACCTGGCCCGCTTCTTCGCTTGGTCAATGCAGCTCCGGCTGGGAGTCCTGGCCGCTGGCGGGCTGCTCTGGGTCACCATCGCCTTGCTCTTCCCGCGCCTGCCGCCTCCACTTCGGTCGCCGCTCTTCGGCCGGCAATATCTCAGCCTCACGATGCTCATCGTGGCATCCTGGTGCCTTACCTACTGGCTCCGTGATCAAGAACCCTCCCTGCTCGTCCTGGGCCTGGCAGCCTGCACAGCATCGCTTTCGGCCTTGCGCGACGCCCTCCCCAAGTATGAAATGCCCGCATAGTTGGGGTACAATGAACCGCCCGCCGACCGGGCCGGGTTTACAGCCGACCAGGAATCAGGCTTGTTCGAACTCACATTTCTCGGCACCTCCGCCTCCGCGCCTTCCATCCACCGAGGCCTCTCCGCGCAGGTCGTCAGTTACCGCGATCTGCGTTTCCTGATTGACTGCGGCGAGGGAACCCAGCGCCAGATATTGCGCTCGGGATTAGGCTTCCGCCGTCTCCACCGGGTGCTGATCACGCATGGACATCTCGATCACATCTTGGGCCTGGCAGGCTTGCTTTCGACCTTCTCGCGCTGGGAGGCCATCGATTCGCTCGAGATTTGGGCCGGCGAGTGGGCCATGGAACGCATCCAGGATTTGCTCTTCGGTGTGGTGCTGCGCGGCGCTCGGGCACCCCTGGAGATCATCCTACGAGTCGTGAAACCCGGCGTCTTATTCGAGGAACAGGACCTCACCGTGCGGGCCTTCCCGGTGATCCATCGCGGGCCTGGCTGCTTTGGTTACGCCTTTGAGGAGGCCACCCGCCGCCCCTTCTTGCCCGAGAAGGCCGAAGCGCTTGGCATCCCGTCGGGCCCGTTGTGGGGCAAGCTCGCGCGCGGCGAGGAAATCAACCTGCCAGACGGCCGCGCCATCCAGCCCGAGCAGGTTCTGGGGCCTCCCAGGCGGGGGGCCCGGCTCATTCACGTGGGCGATTGCGGAAGCACGGACAATCTAGTCGACATCTGCAAGGATGCCGATGCCCTGGTTATCGAGTCAACCTACCTTTCGGTCGAAGAGGACCTGGCACTGAAGTTTGGACACCTCACTGCTGCGCAAGCGGCCGAGCTGGCGCGGGAAGCCGGAGTGCGCCAACTCATCCTGACCCATATCTCGCGGCGCTATCGCGAGAAGGACGTCCTCGAAGAGGCGCAAGCCATCTTCCCCAATGCGACTGTTGCCCGGGATTTCGACCACTATGAGATCAAGCGCCCCGACAGAACCTAGGCTCTCTCTGCCTGCCCGCCGAGGCTCCATAATGCCTGCCGGCCCGCGGCCCTATCTTGAATCCGAGTGCAGGAGGGGATAGAATCACCCCGGCTAGACTTCTACACCGGGTGACGCCATGCCAGTCTACGAATATCGATGCTGCGAATGTGAGAGCGTGTTTGACTCCCTGCGCCCTATGAAGGACGCGGATGCCCCTATTGCTTGTCCCGCCTGCTCCAGCCAGCGCACCCTGCGCAAGATGTCGGTTTTCGCCGCCCACAGTGATGGGCGATCGGTCGCGGGAACTCAGTCCGCCTGTGCCTCCTGCAGCGGCGGTTCCTGTGCCACCTGCGGACACTGAACCCGCCGCCAGGAGCTCACGAACCCTCTGAAGCCGGCAGCAATCCCAATAGCTTCCGCATCCTGTCTTCCGCGACGTCCTCCAGCGAACCTACGATAAGGTCCGCCCCAGACAGCGCTTTCGCATCATGCGTGGTCGTGACCGCCAGTGAACGCATTCCGGCGCGTCGGGCGCCCTCCACACCGACGATAGCATCCTCCACCACCAGGCAATGGCGTGGATCGATCCCCAGCCGCCTGGCCGCTTCAAGATAGATGGCTGGGTCCGGCTTGGCCGGCAGGCGCTCACCCGAGACCAAGGCATCCAGATAAGGGCGCATGCCTAACGCCTCCACAAGCGCATCCACGTTTTCGAGGGGTGCTGAGGATGCCACTGCCTGCCGGATCCCCCATGCCTGGAGCCGCTCGAGCCAGGCCTTCGCGCCCGGCAAAGCCTTGGCACGCTTACGCGCCAGCCGCCGGAAGGCTTTCTCCTTCGCCTGGCTCACCTCTTCCACCCAGGCGGGATCCCGGGCCTCGCGCGTCAGGTAAGCCAAGATGGACGCATTGTTCCGGCCGAACGTGGCCAGATGTTGCTCCCAGGTCATTTTCAACCCAAAATGCGGCAAGACCTCCCGCCAGCTCTCGTAGTGAAGCTCGCTCGTGTCCGCCAGAACGCCATCCAGGTCCCATAGAACCGCGCGCGACCCATCCAATAGAGATCTAACCATGGTAGAGAGCTCCTCTCGAGCCTGTTCCCCAGAGGTCAGCAGGTGAGGTGTAAGGCAGCTACCACCCGGCGTTGCTCCCGCAGGCGATTGTAGGCCTCGCAGGCTTCCTGGGTGGGCAATACAATCAATTCAATCCCCCGGCTCCTGATGCCGGCGCGCGTTTCCTGTGGCACCCGCATGCGGCCAAAGGCACCCTGTCCCACGATGAGCACCTCGGGGCCGATCTGCAAGACCTCGTCCAGATCTTGCAGATTGAGCACATGCCCCTGCTCTCGCCACCAGCTACCGCGCACCTGGTCTGGACAGATAATGACATCCCGCGTGTAGGGCTTGCCATCCACCTCCAGCCGACCAAAGCGATAGCCTGTGATCCTGGGAGGTTTCATCGTTCACGCCCGGCTGCTTGCAGTCATCCTAATGCCAAAACGGTCGAACTCCCCAGTGGGATTCTCCCAGGAGACCTGGATATCTTCCACGCGGGCAGCGGGCGGGCCTTTCCGGCACCACTCAATCATGGAGTCCACCGCTTGTTCCTCCCCCTCGAAAACCGCCTCCACTCGACCATCCCAAAGATTGCGCACCCAGCCCTTCAGGCCGCGGGTCTGAGCCTCCTGGGAAGTGTAATAACGGAAATTGACCCCCTGCACACGGCCAGAAATCCAGAGATGCGCTCGCTTTGCAGCCATGATCTTGACCCTCCTCCAAATCCCCAGCATTAATCTTAGCCAAGCATGCCCGAGAAATCCACCCCTGGCTTCCACCGCGGCGGAATCGAAAGAGAAACCGTCCTGTGAGCATCGCTTGCAGGACGGTCGGCGTCGAGATCGATCTCCAAATCGACTAGGGCAAGATCCCCCATAGGGCCGTTTCCCCGACAAGCGCCAGCAGAGGGCCCGGCACGAGGCCAAAGATGAAGGTCGCAAGCGCGGCCACCCATACTGTGGCGTTCAACCAGATCTCCGATCGCGTCTCTGGCTCACCGGGCCGCATATACATCACCACCACAACGCGCAGATAGTAATAGGCCGAGATGAGCGAAGTGATCACGCCGACAAGTGCCAGCCAGATGAAGTCGGCCTCGATCACTGCGCGGAAGAGGTAGAACTTGCCCACAAAGCCAATGGTGGGCGGCACGCCGGTCAGGGAAAGCATGAAGAGGACCATGGCCAATGCCAGCCATGGCCGCCGGGCGCCCAGGCCGGCATAATCCTCAATCTCCAGCCCCTGCCCTTCGGCCTTCTCCATCGCCAACACCACACTCCAGGCGCCTAGATTGGTTGCGGCGTAGGCCAGCAGATAGAAGAGCGCCGCGCGAACCGCCTCCGGTGCGACAACCGGATTCGCCGCCGCGGGCAAGGCCATCAGGATATAGCCGGCATGAGCGATGCTGGAATAGGCCAGCATGCGTTTGATATTCGTCTGCGCGATGGCGGCGATATTCCCCCAAGCCATAGTTAGCGCAGCCATCCACATAGTCAAGGGACCCCATGCAACCGCCGCAGCCGGAAAGGCTGCCAGGAAAACGCGCAGCAATGCCGCAAATCCGCCCGCTTTGGCCCCCACCGCCATGAACGAAGTCACTGAGGAAGGTGCCCCTTGATAGACATCCGGGGTCCACATATGAAAAGGCACCGCTGCGACCTTGAAGCCAAGACCCACCAGGATCATGGCTCCGCCCACGAGCAGAAGCATGGGCACAGCGGGCATTCCACCTACGCTCTCCATCACGCCCTGGATTGAGGCCGTCCCTGTCGTGCCAAAGATGAGCGCGATCCCATAAACCATGAAGCCAGAGGCGAAGGCCCCCAGAAGGAAGTACTTGATGGCCGATTCTTCGGATTGTGGCTCGGGTCGGGCGAAGCCAGCCATCACATAGAGCGGAATGGACAGAAGCTCCAGCGCCGCGAAGACGACAATCAGGTCTCCGGCCATCGCCATCAGCATCATGCCGCAGATGCTGAACAGCATTAGCGTGTAATACTCGCCGCGCTCGATCCCCCTCCGGCGCAAGTAGTCGTAAGCCTGGCCGATCGCCATGATTCCCAACAGCAAGAAGAGCAGGCCCAGGAAATGGCTGAAGCCATCTACGACAATCGTGCCGCCCAGGAAAGTCCCGGTTGTGCCCCACTTCCAAACCGTCGCAATCAGGCTCAGCAGCAGGCCACCGGCCGCCAGTGCCGCCGTGATGCCCTTCCGCCCTCTTGGGATGAAAAGGTCCACGATGAGCAACACGACCGCCCAGGAGGCGAGGATCAGCAATGGCAGGATGTTGAGGAGCTCTTCAGCACGCATGGCTCTACCGCATCACGATGGCCGACGACCCCAGCACCGAGAGCAGCTTATCCACCGACGGTGCCATCAGGCCGAAGAAGGGTTTCGGATATAAACCGATCCAGAAGATGAAGATTACCAGTGGAATGAGGGTGATCACTTCTCGCCAATTGAGATCCTTCAAAGAGCGGTTCTCTTCCTTGTCGAGCGGGCCAAGGAAGAGCTTCTGGAACATGAAGAGCATGTAGATTGCGGCCAGGATCACGCCCGCAGCCGCGAAGCCGGCGTAGAGACGCGAGCCCAGCGCGCCAGAGCCGAAAGCCCCCAGCAGAATCGTGAACTCGCCGACAAATCCGTTCAGGCCGGGCAGACCCATGGAGGAGAGCGTCACGATGAGCGTCAGCGCACCGTAGATGGGCATGATCTTCCACAAGCCGCCGAAGGCATCCATCTCTCGGGTATGCCGGCGCTCATAGATCATGCCCACGATGATAAATAAGGCACCCGTGCTCAGGCCATGGTTGATCATTTGCAGCAACCCGCCCTGAATACCCTGGGGGTTGAGCGCAAAGAGGCCTAGCACCACGAATCCCAAGTGGCTCACCGAGGAATAGGCCACCAGCTTCTTCACATCTTTCTGGGCGTAGGAAACCGCCGCGCCGTACAGGATGCCAATGACCGCCAAGGTCGCCATGAAGGGAGCCATGCGTATCGCCGCATCCGGAAAGAGCGGGATGTTGAAGCGCATCAGGCCGTAGGTGCCCATCTTCAGCAGCACGCCCGCCAGGATGACCGAGCCGGCGGTAGGCGCCTCGACGTGTGCGTCCGGGAGCCAGGAATGCAGTGGCCACATCGGAACCTTGATGGCGAAGGCCGCCGCAAACGCCAGGAAGAGCCAGGTCTGGATATCCGGCGGGATCGAGGCCATGGCGATCAGATCGGGCACGGAAAACGATTCGAACCGCAGGCCCAGCCAAAGGATCGCCAGCAACATGAGGATCGACCCGGCCATGGTGTATAGGAAGAACTTAATCGCGGCGTAAACCCGGCGGGGCCCACCCCATATGCCGATCAGGAAGTACATCGGCACAAGCGTGAACTCCCAGAAGATGTAGAACAGGAACAGGTCCAGCGCCAGGAAGACGCCCACCATACCCACTTCCAGGAGCAGGAAGAAGATCATGAACTCCTTCACCCGCTCCTCGATCGCGGTCCAGGTTGAGAGGATGGAGATAGGCGTCAGGAAGGTTGTCAAGAGCACCAGTAGCACGCTGAGCCCATCGACGCCCAGGAAGTATTCGATCTCGACCCCGGCTAACTGGAACCAGGGACGCCGCTCGACCAACTGCATGGAAGCCTTGGCGCCCTCAAACTGCGCCAGCATCACCAAGGAGAGGGCGAAGGTGAGCGTCGAAGCCGCCAGCGCCGCCCAGCGGATGGCGTTGTGGCGGTCTTTGGGTATCAACAGGATCACCAAGACGCCCAGCAGCGGAGCGAAGGTCACCCAGGTGAGCAGCGTATTGGAAAAGTCCATGGATCTGTCCTCTGCCTATCTATCCGAAGATGAAGTAACTCAGGGCCAGCAGCCCTCCAACGAGCACCGCCAGAGCATAGTTGCGCACATACCCGGTCTGCAAGACCCGCAAACGGGCGGAGGCTCCTTGCGTCAGTGTCCCCAAGCCATTAGCAATGGCATCGATGACTTGCAGATCGAAGGGACCCGCCAGCCAATGCGTGAATATCTTGAAAGCCCGGCCGAGAACGCTGTCGTGGAACCAGTCATGCCAGAAGCGCCAATCGATCACTTCCGCCAGGAAATGCGCCAGCCGGACGTAGGGCTGGATGAATAGAAAGCCGTAAAGCTCGTCCACCCACCACTTGTTCTCCATGCCCACGAAGATGGGGCCCAGAATGCGCCGCAAGGGGTCCGGCTGGCCCTTGGCAAGCGGCTTGCGTCCGTAGAGTTGCCAGGCAGCCAGGATCGCCAGTAGAGCGAAGATCACCGAGAGGAGAGCAACCTGGAGGTTGAACTCCGATGCGTGCACATGGATGGTGTGCTCAAGCCAATGCGTGAGGGTGTGGACCCCCGGCAGGTTGAGGGCACCACCCACGATAGAAAGCCCTGCAAGCACGATGAGGGGCACGGTCATCACCGGGGGGTTCTCACGGGCGTGCGCGGCGGCATCGCTGCGCGCCTTGCCGAAGAACACCATCAGGATCTGGCGGCCCATATAGAAAGCTGTGAACAGCGCCGCGACCGCCAGCAGGATGTATACCGCCGTGCTTTCTGCACTGGCATCCGCCAAGATCTCATCCTTCGAGAAAAACCCCGCCAAGGGCGGAATGCCCGCCAGCGCAAGCGCCCCGGTGAGATACACCCAAAAGGTGACTTTCATCCGCGTGCGCAGCCCACCCATATTGCGCATGTCATTGGGGTCGAAGTGCTCACCCTCCTCTTCGCCATGGGCGGCGTGATGATGGCCGTGCTCCACCCCCTGGATCACCGAGCCGGCCGAGAGGAACAGCAGCGCCTTGAAGAATGCATGCGTTACGAGGTGGAACATGCCCGCCACGTAAGCTCCAAGGCCCACCGCCGCCATCATGAAACCCAGCTGGCTGATCGTGGAATAGGCCAGCACGCGCTTGATGTCATATTGCCCGACAGCGATGCTCGCCGCGAAGAGCGCCGTGGCAGCGCCGATAAGCGCCGCCAACTCGGATGAGAAGGCCGCCGCCTCGAAGAGCGGGCCACTGCGGGCGATCATGTAGATTCCAGCGGTCACCATCGTGGCGGCATGAATCAGCGCCGAGACCGGTGTCGGGCCGGCCATGGCATCCGGCAGCCATACATAGAGTGGCAATTGGGCGGACTTGCCGGTTGCGCCCAGCAGCAGGAAGAGCGTAATGGCCGTTACCACCCCGGCGCTCGCCAGCCCGTGTCCCTCCACCCAGTGGAAGACCTGGTCGAATTGCAGGCTCCCAGCCGTGCCGAAGATGAGGAACATGGCGATCAGGAAGCCGAAATCGCCGATCCGGTTGGTGATGAAGGCCTTCTTCCCCGCCAGGGCGTTGCCGATGCCGCCCTCGCCCTTCTCGTACCAGAAGCCAATCAGCAGGTAGGAGCAGAGCCCCACGCCCTCCCAGCCCACGAACATCATCAGGTAATTGTCGGCCGTGACGAGGATCATCATCGCGGCCACAAACAGGTTGAAGAAGACGAAGAAGCGCGTATAGCGGCCGGGATCACCCTGGAAACGCACGTCCTCATGCATATAACCCACGGCGTATATGTGGATCAACGTGCTCACGCCGGTGACCATCAGCATCATCGTGGCAGAAAGCGTATCGATCTTCAGCGCCCAAGGTGCCGAGAGCGTGCCGATCGTGATCCAGTCTGCGACATGGACCGTGGCGCCTTCAGGATGCCCTTGCAGGGCCAGGAATTGGAGCACTGCAATGACGAAGGCCGATGCAACGGCGCTGCAAGCCACTATCGAGACGAATCGCTCCCCCATCCTGCGGCCGAAGAGCAGGTTCAGGATCAGGCCAATAACCGGCAGCACGACGATCCAGGGGGCGTACAGGAACAGGCCTTCCGCCTGCGCCGCTTCACTCCACAGCATCCCTTGCCTCCACAGCAGTCCTAACCACGCAGGCTGCTCACTTCATCCACATCGATGGTCCCCTTCGTGCGGAAGATGGCCACGATCAGGGCCAACCCCACGGCCACCTCCGCCGCTGCCACTGCAATCACGAAGAAGACGAAAACATGTCCACGCAGGGCTTCCACGGCCGGCGCCATCGCACGCGCCGCGCCGATGAGCACCAAATTGGCCGAGTTGAGCATCAGCTCAATCGACATGAAGATCACGATGGCGTTCCGCCGGATCATGACGCCCAGGACGCCCATGGCGAAGAGAATCCCTGAAAGCGCAAGAACATAGGCGGGCGGTATGTTCATGATTGGCTCCTGCGCTGCACGCGTGTGATCACGATGGCCCCTACCATCGCCACTAGCAGCAAGATCGAAATCACTTCGAACGGCACGAGATATTCGCTGAAGAGCACCCGTCCTACGGAGGCCGGGCTCCCGAACTGAGGGCCTGCCGCCAGCATTTCAGTCCCCATCTGAGCCGCTGGACCCAGAAGGATGAAGAGAATCTCGCCCGCCAACGCCGCCACAAGCAGCACAGCCAGCGCCGGCTGCCAGCGTTGGGGGCCGCCGATCACCTCACGTCCAGTACCCAGGAGCATGATGACGAACAGGAAGAGCACCATGATCGCCCCGGCGTACACGGTGACCTGCACCATGGCAATGAAGGCTGCATTGAGCAGCAGATAGAGCATCGCCACAGTGAGAAAGTTGAGCACAAGGAAAAGCGCCGAGTACACTGCATCGCGACTGGCAAGCATACCTGCCGCCGCGAGAACGGCGATCAAGGCCAGGCCCAGAAACAGAAGCAAATCAAGCGTCATCCAGCAGTCCTCAACTCTTAGGCGGGATCCTTCATGTCCGGTATGGCGCGCTCATAGGATCCCGCGGGCACTTTCTGCGGCGTGGGTTTGCCCCCAGGGGGAACTGGCACCAAGAGCAAGTCCTTGGTGTAGATTGCCTCCCGGCGGCTTGTGAAGGAAAGCTCGTAATGATGCTCGAGCACGATGGCACCTGTCGGGCAGGCGTCCTGGCAATAACCGCAGAAGATGCAGCGGAGCATGTTGATCTCGTAGGTGCTGGCATAGCGCTCACCAGGCGAGTAGCGGGCCTCGTCCGTGTTTTCAGATGCCTCCACGAAGATGGCATCCGCCGGACATGCCGCCGCGCACAGCGCGCAGCCGATGCACTTTTCGAGGCCATTTTCATAGCGCTTCAGCTCATGCCGGCCCTTGAAGCGCGGCCGCACCGGCCGTTTGACCTCCGGATACTGGTAGGTGACCGGAGGCTCGAACATGCTCTTGAAAGTCGTCCATAGACCTCGCAGCACTTCCAAAGGGTTCATGCCCAACCTCCTACCAACACCATCGCAGCTCCCGTGACCATCACGTTCACCAATGCAAGAGGGAGCATGATTTTCCAGCCGAAGGCCATCAACCGGTCGTAGCGGAAACGCGGCAGCGTGGCCCTCAACCAGATCATGACGAAGAGCAGAACCACAACCTTGATGAGAAGATAGATCGGGCCGAGCCACCATAAGCGGTCCACAAACGGGCCCAGATAACCTCCAAGGAAGAGGGTGGCGGCGACGAAGCTCACCGCAATCATCTTGCCGTATTCAGCCATGAAGAAGAGGGCGAACTTCATGCCGGAATACTCCACATGGTAACCGGCTGTGAGCTCCTGCTCCGCCTCGGGCATGTCGAATGGGGCGCGATTCACCTCGGCGATCGAGGCCAGCAGGAACAGCAAGAAGCCAACGGGCTGAAGGACGATATACCAAAGGCTCCGCTGGCCCTCGATGATGGCATCGATGCTCATCGATTGCGCCAGCAGGATGGGGCCGATGAAGGCCAGGCCCAGCGTTAGCTCGTAGCTGATCATCTGTGCGGTGGAGCGAATCCCACCCATGAGGGCGTACTTATTTCCGGAAGCCCAGCCGGCGATCACGATGCCATAGACCGCAATCGAGGCCACGGCCATGATATAGAGCACCCCGACGTTGACATTCGAGGCCAATCCCATGGTGATCTCGCGGCCAAACAGCGTCACCGTCGGACCCCAGGGGATCACCGCCAGCAGAATCAACGCCGGCACGACCGTGATCACAGGTGCCAGAATAAATAGCAGCCTATCCGCCCGCTCAGGGATGAGCTCCTCCTTGAAGATGAGCTTGATCCCATCCGCAACCGGCTGCAGCAACCCCCAGGGGCCTGCCCGATTGGGACCGATGCGGACCTGGATGCGGGCGAGCGTCCTGCGTTCCAAGAGCGTCAGGTAGGCAAAGCCCCCCAGGATGATCAGGATGATGATGATGGACTCGATCGCCCACTCAAGCAGCAATGCTGGGGTCATTCCATCCCTCTTCAGCTAACCTTGCGCACATCCACCGCCGCGGGTGTGTGCGCCGGGAAACCCAGGCTTCGCGGCAGCAATACAGCCCCACGCGGCACTCCTTCCTCGGCCAGAGCCGGTAGCCGGTGCGTATGCCCATTCCACCGGAGTTCGGCCTCTGAACCCGGATCCAGGCCCAGCTGGGCTAGGTCTTCAGGATTCATCCGCACCGCCTTCGCAGCCAATCTGGGCCGTAAGACATCCGAAGCGCTGACCGTCCGGCCATGATCGTAAAGGACCGTGATAGGCACGAGCAGCCACTCGCCGCTGATTGGCGTCCCTGGCTCGAGCCACTCAATGGGCGTAAGCTGGCCAGCTTCCGCCGCGCAGCCTACCGATACTCCCAGGCCCTGACGGTTCTTGAAAGCGGTGCCGCCAAAATAGAGGTCCGCTCCCCCAACCGGCGGCCATTGAGGTGCCGTTTGCGCCAGATCCTGATAGGTCAAGCCCTCATATCCCGGCGCCTGCCGGGCAAGGCTCATGAAGATTTCGGCGGCGTTCCTTGCTTCCATCGATACGCCAACTGCCGTCGCCAGGTCCGCGGTGATGGCCCAATCAGGCTTGGTTCTACCCATCGGAGAGATGGCAGGGAAGAAGCGCTGTACCCGCCTCTCGCCGGAGGTGAAGGTCCCATCTCTCTCCACGAAGGAGCTTGCCGGCAGAACCACATCCGCAAGTTCGGTGGTGGCGGTGTGGAATAGCTCCTGCACAACGACGAAACCGGCCGATTCGATTGCCTTCACCAATTCGGGAGAATCGGCCGCAGGGTCAACGCCTGCCAGGTAGAGGGCCTTGGCCCCTTCCAGGGCCGACGGGAGCGAACCCTCTGCAGGGCGCAAGCCCATATCCCAGGCGCCCTGGGTGTTGGCCCGGGGCCAGACTGCGATCAGACCGCTATTGACCTTACCCGCATGCCCCGTCTCCTGCAAAATACGGGCGCAGGCGCGCGCCACGGCTGCGGAGGCCTCTCGGTCCAAGCCCTCGCCACCATAGAAGATGACCAGATGTTCGGCGTCTTTCAAAGCCTTGGCGGCGGGTTCGAACTCGGCCTTAGCGTAGGCCTGCAGTCCCTTTTCTCCGCTCACGCCCTGCAGCAAGCCCAACGCAGTTGCGGCGGCGCCGCCTATTTCATACTCAATGGTGTACTTGGCGTAGCTACTTAGCTGGGTGGAGCGAGCATTGAGCACCACTAGTGTGGCCCCTCGCTTGATAGCCTGGATAACACGGAGCCACCATATCGGTGCCTCCTCGTATAATTCCGAGGCGATGACCACGATCATATCACCCTGCCCGAGCGAGCCCAGGTTTGAGCCTCTCGCCAAACCGACCTGCTGTACCAGGTCGCCACCGGCCATCTCCTCATAGAGATGGGCCTGCCCGCCCAGCTCCTCAACGAGGCGGCGGAAAGCTGCCAGGTCCTCATTCGAGAGCCTGCCACTGGCCACGCCGACCAGCCCTTCGGCGGCGCCCTTGAGCCCTTCGGCTGCCTTGGCTATGGCTTCCGGCCAAGTACTCTCGACCAGCGCACCGTCCCTGCGGACCAGCGGTGCCTGAAGCCGCTCCGGGCTGGTGGCGAAATGGTGCGCGAAGCGTCCCTTATCGCAAATCCAAATCTCATTCACCGCCTCGTTTTGGCGAGGCATCACCCGCTTGATGACCTCCCTGCCACCCGAGGCGGCCTCCCGGCGGGTGTTCAACATCAGATTGCAGCCCACCGGGCAGTGCGTGCATAAGGAGGCCGATGCGTTCAACTCCCAAGGCCGAGCCCCGAAGCGGAAATCGACGGTGGTCAAGGCCCCCACGGGGCAGATGTCGGTGGTATTGCCGGAGAAGTAGGAATCGAAACCCGGGTCGGAATAGGTGACGACGTGCTGGTCGCGGCCGCGGGCTTCCATCCCAAGCACGGGCTGGTCCACCACTTTTTCCTGGAAGCGGACGCAGCGCCCGCAAAGGATGCAGCGTTCCTCGTCCAGGAAGATCAGATCGCCCAGCGGCACATGCTTCGGGAGGTGTTTCTTATCCTCATACTCGAAGCGACTCTTGCCGGGACCATGCTCCATGGCGAGATTCTGCAGCGAGCATTCGCCTCCCTTATCGCAGATGGGGCAATCCAGCGGATGGGAGGTGAGCAGAAACTCGACGATCTCCCTCCGGGCTTCCACCGCCTTCTCACTCATCACGCGCACGACCATGCCCTCGCTCACAGGCAGGGTGCATGAGGTCTCGAGCTTGGGCCTGAACTCGATCACCGGTTCACCATTCTCGTCCCGCACGATCTCGCCTGTGGCACGGTCTCTCTTCGGCTCTCCCACCTCCACCAGGCACATACGGCACATCCCGGCCGGTTCGATCTTGGGGTGGTAGCAGAAAACTGGGATTTCGATCCCGACGTGCTTGGCGGCGTCTACCACCAGTGTGCCCTCCGGCACGGTCACCTCTTTGCCATCTATGGTCAGCGTTACCAGCGCTTCGCTCATCGTTCATCCCCGGTGTGGGCTTCGAAGTCGGGCCGGAAATGCTCTATGGCTGAAATCACCGGCATGATCGAGAACTCGCCCAGCGCGCAAAGGCATTTGCCTTGCATCCCGTGTGCTACGCTATTTAGGAGATCGATATCCGTATTCCGGAAACGGCCTTCCGGAATACGTTTCAAGATTTGATACATCCAATAAGTCCCCTCGCGGCATGGTGTGCACTTGCCACAGGATTCGTGCTTGAAGAAGCTGGCCGTCTTGTAGGCCATCCAAGCGATGTCCACGCTCTCATCTAGAACGATCACGGATGCCGAGCCGAGCTGCGAGCCCACTTTCGGCACCGATTCGTAGTCCATGGGCGTGTCCAGCACCTCATCCGTGGCGGGCAAAAGCGGCGCGGAGGCTCCGGCAGGCAAGATACCCTTGATCTTCTTGCCGCCCCGGATGCCACCGCCGTGCTCGAAAATCAATTCCCGGAAGGTCGTGCCCAGCGGAAGTTCGTAATTCCCAGGGCGCTCGACATGCCCCGAAAGGCAGAAGACCTTGGGCCCTGTGCTGCGCTCGGTGCCGATCGAACGGTACCATTCGGCGCCGCGGTTGATGATCGGCGGCAGGTTGGTGAGCGTCTCTACATTGTTCACCACGGTCGGCTTGCCGAAAAGGCCTTTGGCTGCCGGGAAAGGCGGGCGGAGCCGCGGTTGCCCCAATTTTCCCTCGAGCGACTCGAGCAGCGCCGTCTCCTCGCCGCAAATATAGGCCCCGGCACCGATATGAACATAGATGCGCAAATGATAATCACTGCCGAAGAGATCCTCTCCCAGCAAGCCACGATCGTAGAGCGCCTCGATCTTGCGCTCCAGCTCATGTGCCAGATCCCAGAATTCACCCCGGCAGTAGACATAGGCCACATTCGCCTGGGCGGCATAGGCGCAGATCGCGACTCCCTCCAGGAATTGGTAAGGATTGCGCTCAAGGATCTCTCGGTCTTTGAAGGTGCCGGGCTCAGATTCGTCTGCGTTTGCGACTACATAGCGCGGGAAGACTCCGGGGGTGAGAAAGCCCCACTTCACACCCGTGGGGAAGCCCGCACCTCCACGCCCCCGCAATCCGGAGGCCTTGACCGTCTCGATGACCTCCTCGGGGTTGGTCTCGCGCACGACGGATTCAAAGGCTTTGAAGCCGTCATGCTCGAGATAGACATCCAATTGGTCGATGTCGGGAATATCGCGATGGCGCAGCAGGATGTGCTCAGGCATTACGGTCTCCCTTGCGCAGCGCCTCGATGATCTCCATGGCCGATTCAACGGTCTGGTTCTCGTAGTAGTGGATGCCTTCCGCATCCTGCACCTGGAACATGGGCGCCTTGTCACAACACGCCAGGCACTTCACGCCCTCAACCGTGATCATGCCATCCTCGGTCGTCTCCCCCAGCTTGATGCCCAGGTTCTCGCAGATTTTCTCCGCGAACTCTTCCGCGCCCCGCAGCGCGCAAGACAGGTCGGTGCAGATTTGTATGCGGATTTTGCCTTCGGGCTTGCCATGCAAGAGCGTGTAGAAGCCGATCAGACCACCCACCTGCGTCGGGTCCAGATCCAGCAGGTCGGCGACCTCCCGGACCGCGGCTTCCGTGACGCAGCCATATTCCTTTTGTGCCAAGTAGAGCAGCGGCAGCACGGCGGCGCGCTTCTCCTCAGGCGGGTATTTCTCCAGAATTCGGTCGATCTCTTTCTTGTACTTGGTGGCGAGCAAGGCCTCGACTCCTGTCTTGTGATATCTCCGGCCTAGCAATCAGCGGTCGGAATCCCCCAGCACCGGGTCCATACTGCTGATGATGGCCACTAGGTCGGCCACCAGATGGCCCTTGGACAAAACCGGCAGTGTCTGCAGCGCAGCGAAACTCGGTGTGCGGAAGTGCACCCTGTAAGGTTTGGGGCCGCCGTCACCCTCCAGGTAGCAGCCCAACTCACCGCGGGGAGATTCCACCGCCACGTAGACAGCGCCCTTTGGGGCAGGGAAGCCTTCCGTCCAGAGCTTGAAATGATGGATGAGGGCTTCCATGCTGCGGCCCAACTCCGAACGCGGTGGGGGTACAAATTTGCGATTATCACTCCGCACCGGCCCGTCTGGCAGCCGGTTCAAAGCCTGTTCGATGATGCGCAGGGATTGACGCATCTCTTCTATGCGCACGATATAGCGGTCGTAGGTGTCTCCGTTCGAACCTACCGGCACATCAAAGTCATATTGTTCGTATCCGCTGTAGGGGTTGGATTTTCTCAAGTCCCAGGGGATCCCGGCGGCGCGCAGCGGCGGCCCGCTCAGGCCCCAGCGAAGCGCATCCTCGCCCGTGATCGCCCCAATGCCCCGCGTGCGGTCAATGTAGAGGGGGTTGTTGGTCAGCAGATCCTCGTACTGCTTGATGCGGCGCGGGAATTCCTTGAGGAATTGCCGCACGGCCGGCTCGAACTCATCGGGCACGTCGCGCCATAAGCCCCCGGGGCGCATGAAAGAGGTCATCATGCGGGCACCGGAGCAGAGTTCGAAGATGTCCAGTATGTGTTCCCGCTCTCGGAAGCAATAGAGGAAGACGGACATCGCCGCCAGGTCAAGCGCATGCGTGGCCAGAAAAACCAAATGCGATGAGATGCGCTGCAGTTCGGCCAGGATGACCCGGATCGCCATGGCCCGCTCAGGCACGTCCAGGTCGACGAGTTTCTCAACCGCCAGGACATAGCATAGGTTATTGCCAAGGTTATTCAGATAGTCCATGCGGTCGGTCATCACCAAAGCCTTCTCATAAGGCTTGGATTCCATGTTCTTCTCGATCCCCGTGTGCAAGAAACCTATATCCGGGATGCAATTGATGATGCGCTCGCCATCCAGCTCCAGCAGTAAGCGGAGCACGCCGTGGGTGCTGGGATGCTGTGGGCCCATATTGAGCAGCATGGTCTCGCCTTCCAGCGCCCGGTCCGAGACCATGTGGCGGAGCTCATCGACCGTGATTTCCAGTTGCTCTTCCAGCATGCTTCTACCGCCTTATCCCCAAGAGCTCTGGGGGCTCATTCCTTTGCGTAGGGCTTGCGTCTATCGATTTCATCGAAATTGAAGCTGAATTGGACTTCTTCATAACCCAAGGGATAATCCTTCCGCAATGGATGTCCCTCCCAATCCTGAGGCATCAGAATCCGGCGTGGATCGGAGTGACCCAGGAAGCGCACGCCAAACATGTCAAACACCTCGCGCTCATGCCAGTTGGCGTTCGGGAAGACGCCTTCGATCGTCGCGACCTCGGCATGGTCGCTTGGCACGCGAGCTTTTAGCCGCAGGAACACCCGCTGGGGCAGGCTGTACAGTTGATAGACCACGGCAAAGCGAGGCTCCTCGGGGAAATAATCGACGGCCGTGAGGGCCGCCAGGAAATTGAACGGACAGGCTTCGAAATCGCGCAGAAGCGTGCAAGCCTCCACGATCGATTCCGGCCGGATCTTCACCGTGGTCTCCCCGCGGAAGCTCTCCACCGAGAGCACCGCCTCCCCCAGCTTCTCCTGCAGCATCGCGATGGCTAGATCCAGTTCGGACATACTTCATCATCCCTGCGCGCAGGCCCAGCGTGTGGGGGCGCCGCAGCGCCCTCGATGCAACGGCCTTCGCCGCGTTTAGGCGTAGTCCTTGAGTTTTTCGCCCTTGACCTTCTCGTGGAGGGTGAGAATGCCGTGGATCAGCGCCTCCGGACGGGGCGGGCATCCGGCGACGTAGACGTCGACTGGGACGATCTCATCCACTCCCGGCACGACGGCGTAATTATTAAAGACGCCACCGCAGGAGCAGCAGTCCCCCATGGCCACGACCCATTTCGGCTCTGGCATCTGGTCGTACAGGCGCCGCAACACGGGCGCCATCTTGCGCGTCACCCGGCCGGCGACGATCATCAAGTCGCTCTGCCTGGGACTGGCCCGCATGAGCTCCATTCCAAACCGGCTCATGTCGTAATCCGCCGATTGGGCCGCCATCATCTCGATGGCACAGCATGCCAGGCCAAACAGCATCGGCCACATGGCCCGCGTGCGGCTCCAATTCACCACCTTCTCCAGCGTGGTCGTCACCACGCCCATATTCCCCAGCTTCGTCTCTACTCCCATTCCAGGGCTCCACTCTTCCACGCATAGATCAGACCCACCAGCAGCACGAGGATGAAGATCCCCATCTCAATCAAGCCTAGGAGCTTGATCTCGCGCAGCACCACCGCCCAAGGCAGCAGGAAGACGATTTCGATATCGAAGAGAATAAAAAGCACGGCGACCAGGTAGAAGTGCACCGGAACACGCCGGCGTCCTGGGCCGTAGGGCTTCATACCCGACTCGTAGGGGGAGCTCTTTCTCGGATTGGGTCGGCGTGGCCCAAAGAGATGTCCAAGGAGGACGACCAAAAAGGCCAAGCCGGTGGCCAGGATTATCAGTACGGCGATGGGTAGGAAGTCACCAGGCATCCGGCCCTCGTTGAGAGTGGTCTCTTTACCGTATGGAAAGGACTCAACTTACACGGTACCGGAAAACATGAACATTCTAACATAGTGTGAATTCTGGCACAATCTGACACTCATCGTCCCTATGCATGCCGATTTCCACTTCCTGCAGGCCGTGGGAGACGGCCGCGTATATCCTCTGCGAGGTTCCAGAGGCACCTTGGCTAATGAATGGTAGTGCAATCGTCACGAGAGGTAATCACGCAGATGACGGCTGCGGGTGGGGTGGCGTAGTTTGCGGAGTGCCTTGGCTTCAATTTGCCGAATGCGCTCGCGCGTGACCTTGAAGTGCCGGCCGACCTCCTCCAGCGTGTAATCCTTACCATCTCGCAAACCGAAGCGCATCTCCAGCACCTGACGCTCGCGCTCGGTGAGCACCGAAAGGGCATTCTGAACCTGCTCTTTCAGAAGCTCGCGCGCCGCGGCGTCCACTGGCTCGGGCATGGTTTCATCCTCAATGAAATCGCCCAATTGGCTGGATTCCTCGGCTCCCACCGGAGTTTCCAATGACATCGGCTCTTGCGCGATGCGCAAGATGCGGCGCACCTTGGCCGCCGCCCGCTTCCACTTGCGCTCCAGCACCGGATCGAGCCGCTCATCCCTGGAGATTGCCTCACGAATGGCGGCAACCTCCTCCGGCTCGAGCAAGTCCATCTCGAGCGCGATCTCCTCGGAGGTCGGCTCTCGGCCAAGATCCTGAACCAAGCTGCGCTGGATGCGGATCAGGCGGTTGATGGTCTCGACCATATGCACTGGGATGCGGATCGTGCGGGCCTGGTCGGCGATGGCCCGACTGATTGCCTGGCGGATCCACCAGGTTGCGTAGGTGCTGAACTTGTAGCCCTTGGCGGCGTCGAATTTTTCCACCGCCCTGAGCAGGCCAATGTTCCCCTCCTGGATGAGGTCTAGGAAGGCAATGCCGCGGCCCATATAGCGCTTGGCTACACTCACAACCAGCCGGAGGTTGGCGCGGATCAGCGCGGATTGTGCTTCCTCGGACAGGCTGGCGATTTCCTCGATCTCATCCCGCAGCGCCTCAGCCGGGGGCAGCCAGCGCCTGAAGGTGCGCTTAGTTGGCAAGCCCTTATCATTCTGGAATCGGACCGCCAGACGATCGGTGACCGCATGCGGGAATATGTAGAAAGCCATGAAGACGTCCAGCATGTTGCGGGCGACCTGCTCCCAGGCCGGATCATTTCCCCACATATCGTTGTCCAGCCAGGTGCGCACGTAGGATATCGAATCCAGTTGCCAGGTCTGTCGCAGCTGGCGGGCCTCCTCCAGGATGAGGTGCAGATCCGGCTGTGGCTGCCGCAGGCGTTTGGCATCCTCCCGCACTCTCCGCCAGGCGGTGCGCATATCATCGAACAGCGTGAGGTAGACGGCGATCAGTTCCTCTTGAGGCTCGCCCCGCGAGGCCCTGCCACCACGCAAGAGCTCGAGCCGGCGGAGCGCCTCCATCCGCACCGCGAGCCAGAGTTCTTGGTCGGTGCCAAGCAACTCGACCCGGCCGATTTCCTTCAGATAGAGCCGTACCGGGTCATCGCTGAGCTCCAGTGCCAGCGAAAGCCGGTCGAGGCCGCGATCATCCAGCTCGATTTCGGGCTCCTGATCCTCCTCCAGATCAGGCTCGACCTCGAGTGCCTTGCCTTTAACGACATCGACCGGGTCCTGCTCTTCGACGGCGAGACCCTCTTCGGTTCCGCCCTCCTTCGGCAGTTCCTCTTCGAGACGCTTCTTCTTGCTCATCTATTGCAAACCATCCTCACAGGGGCATGGCCGCGGAATGAGCCCCCCGATGCGGGGAAAGTGCCCGGTCCAGACGGTCCTTCTCCAAGGCGATCTGCTGCACTTCTCGTGCCAGCTGCCAGATCGCCGCCTTTTCCTCGTCATCTTTTGCTGCCAACTCCTCCTGGAGCGCCTCCAAGTTATAACGCAAATGGTTCAATTTGGCCTGTAATTGACGTTGGCGCAGACGCAGGAAATTCGCCACCAACTCCTCCAGCACCCGCCCGGAATTGGGATCTACCCCCTCCATCTGGGCCATCAGGCCCTTGGCCATTTCCTGGAGGGGAACATCCAGCGAGTCCATGCAATAGGCGGCGGGTTCTTGCTCATCCTGGGCCAGCGAATCCCGCAGGCAGCGAAAGAGAATCTGCCGCGGCGCGCCAGTAAAGTCCGCATCCGACGGCCTCTCTATCTCCATAGCTTGAAAGGCGCGGTCCACCCGGTAGAGCAACTCTGGCTTGGCGAGCAAGACTGCCAGGCAGAAGCCCTCCACGCCCGCCGTTGAGGAATCGCTCAAGGCCTCGATTTTCCCCTCCGTCGCCTCCGCCTGCGCCGCCCGCCGCTTTGGTCGGCGGCGGGGGTGCCATGCCAACAGCGCCCGCTCGTCCACCTTCAGCGCCCGTGCGAGCCGCTGACGGTAGGTCTCGCGCTCGACCGGATCGGCCACATCCTCGATCAGTGGAAGGATCGCGGCAGCAACCTCGGCTTTGGCCTTAGGATCCTCCAAATCCCGCTCGGCCTTCATCACCTCCATCACGTAATCCACGATGGTCCGCGCCTGCCCAAGCAAATTCGGCCAGGCTTCTGGATCCCGGAGCACAAGCTCGTCCGGGTCCTGGCCTTCTGGGAGCGTCACGATGCGCAAGTCCGCATCCAACCGGCCCTCGTAGCGGATGAGGCCGCGGGCATCGAAGGTGGGCTCGGCCTCACGATCGAGCGCCTGCCGGGCCACCTCCAGGCCGCGCAGAGTGGCCTGATTGCCCGCCGCATCGGCATCGAGGGCCAGGATGATCTTCCGGCTGTACCGCTTCAAGAGCCGCAGCTGGCTCTCGCTCAGCGCCGTTCCCATCGGAGAGACCGCATTGCGATGCCCCGCCTGGTGCAGGCCGATCACATCCATATAGCCTTCCACAATCACGGCCTGATCCTGCCGGCGTATTTCCCTGCGCGCCTTGTCCAATCCGTAGAGCGTACGCCCCTTATCAAAGAGGGGAGTCTGCGGGGAATTCAGGTATTTGGGCACCCCTTCCGGGTCCAGCGTGCGCGCCCCAAAACCGACCATGCGACCGCGTGCATCCCGGATGGGAAACATGATGCGATGGCGAAAACGGTCGAAATAGCCCCCGGCCTCCCGGCTGGAGAGCAGGCCTGCCTCGACCAAATCCTCCTGCTTGAAGCCTCGCTCCGTCAAATGCCCATGGAGCGCATCCCATGCATCCGGCGCATAACCCAGCTCGAAAGTCTCCAAGGTGGCATCCTGAAGCCCACGCTTGCGCAGATAGGCGAGCGCAGGCTTGCCGGCTGAGGTTTGAAAGAGCGCATGCCGGTAGAAGGTGACCGCCGCCTCCAGCACCTCGCGCAGGCGCTCAAGCGCCTCGGTCTCGGCAGCCTGAGCGGGATGCCTGGGCTCGAGTTCGACACCCGCCCGCTCGGCAAGATAAGCCAGGGCCTCAGGGAAATCCCAGCCTTCGCGCTTCATCACAAAATTGAAAATATCCCCGCCTTCGTTGCAGGCGCCAAAGCAGCGCCAGGTGCCCGAATCCGGAAACACCGCAAACGCCGGGGTGCGCTTGTTGGGATGGAAAGGGCAGAATCCGGTGTAATTCTTCCCCGATTTGCGCAGCTTTACCGTCTCGCCGACGAGCTCGACGATATCGATGCGATCCTTGATTTCGTCAACAACGCTCATACCTGAGCCCTATGAAACCCCAACGGCCACTGCATCTTGCCGCTGGATGACTAGACATGCTCAATGGGTGCGCCGAACCACGCGCCTCCGGCATTCCTCGTCCGTTGCAAGAATTCGCAGCGTTTGGGATTGGAATGGTCCTTGCGATGGGCGGCCCACGCTAGCCCACCCTCCCGACAGCGATGGTATCGCAACCAGCCCCCGGATTATAGACATCCGCTCGAACCGCGCCACTTTTCAGACCGGCCTCTCTGCATGGCTATGCGCCGCCACCACCGATCTTCCGCACATGCCATCTAGGCCAGATCCCGCCCCAGAGGCTAGAAGCCTTCCACCTTGGAAAGATCCACCACACCCCGCGCTCGGGCCACAATACGCTGGACCAGCGCAAGGCGATTGGCCCGTAGGGCCTCATCTTCCGCCATGACCAGCACCTCGTCGAAGAAGCGCGTAATCGCGGGTTTCAAGGCCTCGATCTCGGCCAGGAAATCCCGCACAGAGCCGGCCCGACGTTCTCGCGCCTCGACATCCAGGATGGCCTGATAAAGCGCCTTTTCGGCCTCTTCCACCAGCCTCGCCGGATCCACCTGCACATCCTTGGCCTCACCGCGCGCAATCCGTGCACAACGGGCGTAGGCCTGTAGGATTTCCATCCAATCCGCGCGGCCTCGCCAGGTCTCGAACTCGGCGATGGCAGCTGCGGCGCGCGCCGGCCGGACACCTTGCTCAGCGAGAACCGCCGCCACCGCATCGTGCCGGTGACCCTGCTCACGAAAGGCGATTTCCTCCCGCGTGAGGATGAATTCGAGGCAAGCCTCAAGCACCTCATCCCCAACCTGAATGGGCTGCAGTTCCGCCGCCAGGCCCAGTGCCTCATCTAGATCAAGATCCCAGCCCGACACGACCAGAATTTGGATCAGGCCGATCGCCGTCCGGCGCAGCGCGAAAGGATCCTTCCCGCCCTTTGGTTGGTGGCCCGCGGCGAAGAGCCCAATCAGCGTATCCAGGCGGTCGGCCACGCCAAGGACAATGCCCGGCGCTGAGGCGGGCAGCGCATCTCCAGCATAGCGAGGCAGGTAATGCTCATAGATCGCCTGCGCCACCCCCTCGGATTCGCCCGAGCGAAGCGCGTAGACGCGTCCCATTTCCCCTTGCAGGGAGGTCATCTCGATGACCATCTGAGTCGCCAAATCCGCCTTGCAGAGATGGGCGGCTCTCAGCGCCGTCTCCGCATCCTCGGCGTTCAGGCCATACCGTCCAGCCAACTGGCGAGTCAGCGCCTCCACACGGGCCGTCTTTTCGCGCATCGAGCCCAAGGCCGACTCGAAGGTCAGCGTCTCCAGCCGCGGCAGGTAGGCCTCCAGCGGTTTCTCGAGATCGCGACGGAAGAAGTAATCCGCATCGGCGAAGCGGGCCCGAAGGACATGCTCGTTGCCCCGGGCCACCGTATCCAGATGTTCGTCGCCCCCATTGCGAACGGCTATGAAGTACGGCAGGAGCTTGCCATCACGCTCCACCGGGAAATAGCGTTGGTGCACCCGCATCGCCGTGACCAAGACCGCGCGCGGCAGTGAAAGGAAGCTTTCATCGAAGGAGCCTCGCAAGGCCGTTGGTCGCTCTACAAGCCCCGTGACTTCCTCCAGCAGCGCCGGGTCATCCGGGATCGAGCCGCCCACTTCCTCCGCCAGGCTCTGCGATCGCTCGCGGATCTTTGCCTTCCGCTCGGCAGGATCGAGCACGATGCCGCTAGCCTCCATCGCTTCCAGATAGCCTCGGGGACTATCCAGTTCGACCGTTTCCGGCTCGGAAAGACGCAGCAGGCGCGTGATACGTCCGGCCTGGAGACCGGCAAAACCCAGCGGTACCACGTGCTCGCCGTGCAATGCCACGATCCAGCGCACGGGCCGGGAGAAGGAGGTCTTGGTTGCATCCCAACGCATGGTCTTCTCGAAGCGCAACCCACCTAGAATCGCCGGAAGCTTTTCCGCAAGCACCTCATCCGCGCTGCGGCCAGGCTTGCAAACTTCCGCCACAATGTAGCGGCCGCCATCGATTTCCTGCACGCGAAGCGCATCCAGATCGACGCCCCGGCTTCGAGCGAAGCCCTCGGCAGCCTGGGTGGGCCGGCCCTCCGCGTCGAAGGCCTTATCCGCCGGGGGGCCCTTCTGCAGCGTGACCTGCTCTTCCTGTTGTGGAGCCAGATCCTTGACCATCACAACCAGCCGGCGCGGCGTGCCCATCACCTGGACCCCGCCGTGGTGCAAGCACTCCGCATCCAGCATGGCGGCCACTTGCTCCTCGAGTTGTTCGAGGGCCATGGCCAGATCGGCAGCCGGGAGCTCCTCGCTGCCGAGTTCGAGCAAGAAGTCGGCCGCCGACTCCGGAGTCGGACCCGGATCGGGTGCCTCTTGAAGGGCCCTCTTGATCGCCCAGCGCCCGATCCAAGGGAAGCCCTCGCTCTCACGTTGTTCCAGGTACAGGTCCGTCACGCGGCGCGCCAGGTCCCGCATCCGCGCAAACAGCGCGGCTCGCTCACTCACGCCCACCGCGCCGCGCCCATCCAGCAGATTGAAGACATGCGAGCATTTCAGCACATAATCATGCGCCGGGAAGACCAGCCCGGCATCCAGGCAGTTGTTCGCCTCGGCCTCGAATTCTGCGTACATCGTGCGCAGGCGCTCGACATCCGCAACTTCGAACGTGTAGCGGCTATGCTCGCGCTCCGATTGCAGATTCACCTCGCCATACGTCACATAGGAATTCCAGGGTAACTCAACGAAGTTCTCGACGCCCAGCAAGGCCAGCAGGATGCGCTCCAGACCGTAGGTGATCTCGACCGATACCGGGTCGAGAACCTTTCCGCCAGCCTGCTGGAAGTATGTGAATTGGGTGATCTCCTGGCCATCCAGCCATACTTCCCACCCAAGACCCCAAGCGCCCAAGGCAGGCTGCTCCCAGTTGTCCTCCACGAAACGGATGTCATGCGCCGCTGGATCGATCCCGAGTGCAAGCAGGGATTGCAGATAGCGTTCCTGCGGATCGCCAGGGTCGGGCTTTAGGATGACCTGGAATTGATAGTAGTGACCCCAGCGGTTGGGGTTCTCGCCATAGCGGCTATCAGTGGGGCGGATCGAAGGCTCCACGTACGCCACCCACCAATCCTCCGGTCCCAGGACGCGCAGGAAGGTAGCGGGGTTCATCGTGCCGGCACCCACCTCGGTGTGATAGGGCTGCCAGATCAGGCAGCCCTGGTCCGCCCAGAAGGCCTGCAGTTTCAGGATAATCGATTGAAGCGTGGCTTGCTTAGGGTCCAAGGTTTTCCTCTCGGCACGGATCCGGTCAGAACACCGGTGGGTGTTCGGTTCTCTTTTCGCTCACCTTCCGCAGGAACCCGGGCGATCGCAAGCCCCGCTCCAGAAGGTAGCTCATGAAGCCCTCCATGAGATGGTCCAGCTCGTCCTGCACCTGCAGGTGGATGTGGATGCCCTCGACGGCCTCAAAGCCGCTCCGCTGGAAATGGCGCAGGACCTTCAACGCGCTCAGGCTTATGGGCCGCGCCTCCTGGTCCCCGCGTCCACATTTCTGACAGAGAATTCCACCTTGGGAGAGTTTGAAGAACTGCGCCTGCGGCCGGACGGCCTCACCGCAACCCACGCAGCGGAAGAGCTCCGGTCTGTATCCCATCAAGTCCAATAGGCGCAGCTCAAAGTGACGCACCACGGCATGCGCATCCAAACCCTGATCCAGACGTCCAAGCGATCCGGCCAGCAAATCGTAGAGCCCAGGGTGGGTTTCGCCCTCGGGGGCAAATCCATCCACCAGTTCCGCCAGGTAGGATCCTTTGGCGACCAGCACCAAGTCTTCGCGCAGACACGGGTACAACTGGATGGCCTCAGCCTGCGTGATGACATCCAGCTCCCGGCCCCGGGCGATCATCAGCCTAACCCGTGCGAGCAGCTCCAGGTGGCCGGACTTCCTCGAGCGGGGCCGCCGGACGCCCTTGGCAACTGCCCGCAGCCGGCCATGCTCCCTTGTGTACAGCGTGATCAGGCGGTCGGCCTCGCCCAATTCCCGGCGCCGCAGGACCACGCCCTCAGCCCGATAAAGGCGTTCTCGCTCCCGCATGGCGCGATTATACCAGCGCCTCTCAATTCTCCCGCATAGGGACGGCACCCGCCCAGCCAATTAAAGGCCAATGCGAGCGCCCATCCCGCGACGCTCGCATCCCTTTCGGCCGACTTGACTGGATCCACGATCAGGCAGCGCCGTCCAGATCCTCCGGGCGGAATGCCTGTGGCAAGAGCCCGCCTACGGTGGTCTCAAGCACCACTTCGCCTTTCGCGTTGACCGCCAGCACCTCGGTCGCCAATCCGAACTCCGACAGAACCTGTCGGCAGGCACCGCAGGGAGAGCCACCGTTCTCTGTGGCAACCACGATGGCTTGGAAACCCTTCTCCCCCTCGGTGACAGCCCGGAAGACTGCATTTCTCTCAGCACACATGCTCAGGGGATAGGAAGCATTTTCGACATTGACTCCCAGGTAAACCCCGCCCGATTCAGCAAGCAATGCGGCCCCCACGGCGTAGTGCGAATAAGGCACATAAGCTCGTTCCCGCACCTCCAGGGCGCGTTGGATGAGCTCACTCCTTTGCTGCGGTGTGATTGGCATCGACCTCTTTCTCCATGTCCGTAGCTTCCATGCGCCGGGCGCGCACCTTGCGGATGCGGCGACCTGCCACTTGCTCGACGACCAACCGCAGCCCGCCGGACTCGACGGTCTCGCCCGGGACCGGCACTTTGCCCAGCTGGCTGTAGATGAAGCCCCCCAGCGTCTCACTGGTTTCCTTGGGCAGGTTTGCGCCCGTCATCTGATTCACATCATCCAAGTCGATCCCGCCGCTGAAGACAAATTCGCCCTCGCTCACTTCCTCATAGCGCATCTCTTCCGCGTAGTCGTATTCATCCAGAATCTCGCCGACGATTTCCTCGACGATATCCTCAATCGTGACCAATCCCGCCGTGCCCCCATACTCGTCCACAACAATGGCCATATGCACCCGGCGAGCCTGCATCTCCGCCAACAGGTCATCGAGCTTTTTCGCCTCGGGGACGAAGTATGCCTCGCGAAGCAGATCCGCCACGACTCGGTCCGTCTCACCTGCCCGCCAGGCAGCCAGCAGATCCTTGATATAGACCAACCCGATGACGTGGTCGATCGATTCGACATAGACCGGGGCGCGCGAGTGGCCAGTGCGCAGAAGCTCATCCGTGGCTTGGGCCAGCGTCGTGCTGCGTTCGAAAGCCAGGATATCGATTCGTGGAACCATGACCTCGCGGGCGAGCGTGTTATCGAGCTGGAAGATGGAGTAGATCATGGCCTTCTCCTCTTCCTCGATGACACCTTCCTCCTCGCCTGCGTCGACGAGCGTCATGATCTCCTCTTCCGTCACCAGTGGATGGGCGCCCTCACCGCCAGGACTGGAGATACCTCTGGCCAGCGATAAGAGTGCCCCTCCGAGGGGTCCCAGGATGCGCACCAGGATTGCCACGACCGGCGCCAAACGCAGAGCCCAGCGTTCGGGCCCTCGAAGGACCAGATTCTCGATGAAGAACTCGATCAACCCAATTGCCAGCCCGACCCCCAGCAGCACCGCCGCCAGCACCCCGGCCGATTCGAGCGGCAGGAATAGCAGGATTCCGAGGCCGAGCAATGTCAGGCGGGTGATTGTTTGCCCGATCCGCAAGGAAAGGATCAGGCGCCGGGCTTCCGTGAGCACCGTCACCGCCAGCGCGCTGCGCCGCGGGGCGCTCTCCTCGAACCCTTTCAGTTGGGAAAGCCGGCTGTTAACGAAGGCGCTGCGCGAGGCCGCGAGCAGGATATCCAGCAGCACAGCCGCCCCCAGACCCAGGCCGGCAAAGATGGGATCGATCACGTTACCTCAACTTTCGGATGACCCTGGCCGGGACCCCGACCGCCAGGCTGTGATCAGGAACATCTTTGGTGACCACCGATCCAGCCCCCGTGCGCGCCCCGGCACCGATTCGTACTGGCGCCACCAGCATGGTATCGCTGCCGATGAAAGCGTCAACCCCGATCACCGTTCGGTGCTTTCGCTCGCCATCGTAATTGCAGGTGATAGTCCCGGCACCGATGTTGACGCCCTCGCCGATCTCGGCATCTCCGATGTAGGAAAAGTGACCCATTTTCACACCCGGGCCCAGCGTGCTGTTCTTCACCTCGCCGAAATTGCCCATATGGACGCCGCGCCCGAGATGCGCGCCCTGGCGCAGATGGGCAAAGGGGCCGACCTCGACCTCCTCCTCCAGCACCGCCCCCTCCACGACAGAGTGTTCCAGGTGGCAACGATCCCCGATCTGGGAATCATGCACGCTGGTGTTGGGGCCTACCCTGCAACCCCGTCCAATGACCGTGCGGCCCGTCAGATGGGTGTTGGGCAGAATAATCGTGTCCCTCGCGATCTCAACCTGCGGGCCGATATACGTATTCGCCGGGTCGAGAATCGTCACGCCCTCCAGCATCCACCGCTGGTTGATTCGCTGCCGCAATGCGGCTTCCGCCTGGGCCAAATGGACGCGGGTATTGATGCCAATGATTTCGTCTTCTGTTTTCACCGAGGCGGTCACGATCTCCAACCCCTGCTCAGCCGCCAGGCCCACAAGGTCGGTGAGGTAGTACTCACCCTTTGGCGATAGCGGCAGCTTGGACAGGTTCTCCCAAAGCCAATCGCATTGAATGCAATAGGCGCCAACATTGAGCTCGCGGATGCTCAGCTCCTCGGGCGTGGCATGAGCCTCTTCCACGATGCCAGTCACCCTTCCGCTGCGATCGCGTTTCACCCGCCCAAAGCCGCGCGAGGTTGGCGATTCGGCCACCAGCAGGGTCAGCTTCGAGCCAGACTCCTCACGCGCAGCAACCAGGGCCTGCAGCGATTCCGGCCGGATCAGCGGCAGGTCCGCATGCGTGATCAGGAGGGCCTCGGTCTTCCCTTTCAGCGCGGCTTCGGCCTGCGCCACCGCATGCCCCGTTCCCAAACGCTCTTTCTGGATGATGACCTCGAAGGATTCCTCCAGGTCCCGCCAGCGATCTCTTGCTTCTGGCCCCAAGACCACATAGGGCCGCTTCCCCACCGCCTGGCGGCACGCCTCAATCGACCAGGAGAGCATCGGGCGGCCACCGAGAGCGTGAAAGACCTTGGGCAAATCCGATTTCATGCGTGTTCCCAGCCCTGCGGCCAGGATGAGCGCCTCAAGCGGCATGGCATGCTCCAGAGAACGCAATGGTCCGCGCAATGCCCGCGCCAGGGGGCGCAGGCGATAGAACCGGCTGCAAATCGTCCGGGTTGACGAAGGGGGGATCGTCCTCAGATACGGGTTTCAAGGCCTTCTTCAAACGTCAGGCTGGGGCGCCAGGATTCGAACCTGGATCAACGGATCCAAAGTCCGGTGTGCTGCCTTTACACCACGCCCCAATGGACCCGCCGCAACGCGGGCGACGAGAATTGTAACATACGTGCTCCGGGACTCCGCCGCGGAGCCCACAGGGCCGCCTACCGAGCACCCTCCTCATCGAGGAGTCCCTCCTCCCGCGCCTGCTCATAAGTCAGGAAATCCTCGCCCAGGTCCTCCTCGAGTGATGTTCCGGAGGAAGCATTATCCCAGAACCGCTCGGCATCCTCGCGCTTGACTTGTCCGGCCTCCTGGAGCAAGTCCTCTCCGCCCTCGAATTCCTCTTCAGCCATTCTCCGCTCACCATCTTGTCAACTGCCGCATGGAACCCGCAGACTCATCATACCCTCAATCGCCACGGTCGCGCAAAGCCAGGGTCGGGCTGCATGGCTCTAAACCCCGAACTGCCTTGCCAGGGGAGGGACATGGCCCTCACGGCCTTGATAGAGCCAGCAACGTACTGCGCGGCCCGAAGGGGCGCGGATCCAATCCGGCATATAGTGCTCGCATACTTCCAGCGATAATTTCCTGCGCGCCTCACAGCGGGGGGCGAAGCGGCACCCTGGAGGAATATCCGCCGGATCGGGCACCGTGCCCGGAATGGCGCGCAATGGCCTGTGATCAGGCGGGGGAAGCGAGGCCAATAGTCCCTGCGTGTAGGGATGGAGCGGATTGCGAAAAATGTCCACCACCTCAGCTTCTTCCACCAGTTGACCCGCGTAGAGGACTCCAATCCGGTCGGCGTTGCCTGCCATCACGCCGAGATCATGCGTAATGAGGAGCATCGAGGTCGCCTGCGCCACGCGCAACCGCCGGAGGATCTCCAGGATCTGGGCCTGAATGGTGGGGTCGAGCGCGGTGGTGGGTTCGTCGGCGATGATCAGGTCCGGCTGCATTGCAAGCGCCATGGCGATCATCACGCGTTGTGACTGCCCCCCAGAGAGCTCATGTGGATAGCTGCGCATGCGCTGTTGGGCATCTGGAATTTCCATCTGGCTCAGGAGGTCTTTCGCTTGCGTCCATGCCTCCTGGCGGCCCAGGCCGCGGTGAATCTGCAGCACCTCCGCCAGCTGGCTACCGATGCTGAAGACCGGATTCAATCGCACTTGGGGATCCTGAAAAATCAGGCAGATGCGGTCCCCGCGCAGCGAAGCCCAGCCGGCCTCATCCAGTTCGAGTAGCGCAAGCCCATCGAAGCGGATTTTTTCAGCCACCACCTCGCCCGGTGGCTCGATCAGGCCCATGATGGAGAGGGCAGTGACTGTCTTGCCGGAGCCAGATTCGCCCACAAGACCATAGGCCTCGCCCCGCCGGATGAAGAAGTCGACCCCATCGACTGCCCGCACAATCCCGCGCGGCAGGCGAAAATGGGTCCGCAGCCCTTCCACCTCAAGCAAGAGTGAACTGGCATCGGCCACGGAAAGGCTATCTCTTCCAGGATGAGATTGAAGACCTTGCGGCGAGCAGTGTGAGTTGAGACGCATCAGTAGTCGATTTCGCGGCCCATGATCATCAACGCTAGCGCAACCGCCTTTCCGGCGCGCTCCAATTTTTCTTCGCTGATCTTCTCGACCACATCCGCGTTCGTCAGGGAATCCTGCTCCCATCCTTCCCACGAAACGAGGATGCGCGGCGCTTCCTCTGCGCTCTCCCTGGAGCTTCCTTGGCGGTATACAGCGCTCAGATCGATGTCGTCGCTTCGCATACTGATCGGCAGGCCCAATCGCCGCGTGACATCCTCGAAGAGGTCTGCCAGGCGCAAGCTGCCGCCGCTGAGCAATTCTATGCCCGCGCCCTCGCCTGCCCCGAGCCCGCGTAGCTCAACCACCGCCTCCGGAACCAGATTCCTGGCAAAGCCCGCCTTGGCCTGCAACAGCCGCGAGACCTCAGGCCGCGGAACCGGGAGGCCGGACTCCATCCCCTCCCCGCTATAGGCCACAAAGAGAAAGGTCCGCTTGGGCTGGTAGCCGCTCTCTTGCATGACCCGGATGGCCTCCAACAGGACCGCCACGCCGCTGGCGTTATCGTTGGCCCCCTGCGGGACCTCGCCATCCGGCGGCAAAGGTGGCGCATCATACTTCGCCATGACGACAATCAAGCGCTCATCCATCTTGGTCGCACCGGTGGCCGCTTCACCAGGCCAATGCCCGATGACGTGTTGCATGGGTTCCTTCTCATAGATCGTGCCTTCCACCTGCATCCCCACATCGACACCGGTTTCGACCTGCATGATCTCGTCCTGGACCAGCCGGCTGGCCTGCGAGCGAAGGCTCTGTACGGTCTCACCGGTCCTCTCCAGGATACGGTTGGCGAGTCCCTCGCTGATCATGAGGACAGGTGTTTCGCGACCAATCTCCCGGCCGGTACCATAGATCCGGGCTCTAGCGCTGCGCGGTGAGAGCGTGAAGTTCCGTTGAAGATCGCGCGGATCTTCGGCGACTACGAGCGCACCGGCATGAGGGATCTCATGGAGATAGACAATATCATCCGGCGAGAGCACCATGAGAATCTCATCCTCAAAGCTGAGATCTTGCATCGCAGGATAATAGCCGTAGAAGCGTGTCCGCGTGGGGTCGCCGAAGGCCATCACCCGCACCGGTCCCAGGACTGCGCCCAAGCTGCGGAAGGGTGCGGCAAAGGCGTTGTAGTCGCGCCCATACACAGGCGGGCCGCCGCCGTCATCCACGACCAGGCAGGGCACCGCATCCAGACTTTCGAACTCCCGCTGGCGTGTTAGGAAGTAGGTCCCGCGCTGCCCGGCAGGTTGCAGGCCCAGATTCTCAAACTGGTCGGCTATCCATTGAGCTGCCACCTGCGGACCAAGCGTGCCCAGGGCTCTGCCCTCCACCGCCGGGGTGGTGAGCGCTTCGACCGTTCGTAGCGCGTTGGCACCGCTGAAGGCCTCCGCTCGCTCGCGGTAGATCGAGATGCTTCCGGTGCTGCCACGCAGCCAGGTCGCCCCAGCGACAAAGACAACCACCGCTGCCAGGCTATAGCGGTTGAATACCCGATGGAGGCGGACGCCCTCCTCGGTGACGAGCCTGCGCATCCCTTCGCCGAACAGGTTGAAGGCCAGGATGGCCAGGAAAAACGCCGTCGCCGGGTAGAATGCCGTCCATGGATAGCTCTGAGCGTAGAGGCGCACATTGCTCAACAGTGCCGCCCACTCCGGCACGTCGGAATAGTGATATGGAGGAGCGTCGATGATCAATTCTGCGTACGCGCCACCGCCGATGAAGACACCCACGAACCCCAGCTCGCCAAGGATCATCAACACTGCCCCCATCTCGAGTGCCGCCAGAGATAGCAGAGTAGGGACTAGATTGGGGAGCACATGTTTGGTGATGATGCCGGAAGTGCCGCGCCCGATGGCGATGGCGCTCTCGATGAAAGTCTTGGGGCGCATGGCGAGCACCTCGCCCCGGACGTACTGCATGATCTCACCCCAGCCGATCAGGCCCAGCGCCACCAAAAAGGGCATAAAGCCGCGCCGGATCCCCATCGCCAGGATGAGGACCATCGCCAACAGCAGCGGCGGGTAGGCGAAGAGCGTCTCAGCAAGCCCCATAATCGCCCGGTCGAGCCAGCTATCCCTGCGCCAGCCCGCCAGCGCTCCCAAAATGAAGCCCACCGTCAGGCGCACGGCGACCACCGCCGCCGCCAAGCGCATGGTCTGCCAGGCGCCCGCCATGACGAGACTCTTCACATCCCGTCCAAGCAAATCCGTTCCCCAGACATACTCCTCCCCGGGCTCAAAGGGCGGAATCAGGAACTCCCCATCCACGATTTGCAGGCCGAGCGTGGTGTACGGGTTTCTGGGCGCGAGCTTATGCCCCCAGAGCGTGACCACGAGCAGGCCGGCCACCGTAAGCCCGCCAAGGATCAATGGAAGGTTCACGAGAATGCTGCGAAGCAAGGGCTTGGGACGCGGCTCCTGAAGATGCGTCTCCAGCCCCTGGGTCTCACGGCGGGCCAGGATGGCCTTGAACGGGCTCTCGGATCGAGGGGCATTGCGCCTTCGAAGCCAGCGTGTCAGGGGATTCTCGCGCAGCAGCCCCACCAAACCTGCGCCCAGCTCCCGCAGCCACTCGCGCAGCGCCATGCGCTCCTCAAGACCCACCCGGTCCACCGTGCCCCGCAGGCGGGGGTCCAGCAAACGATAAAGCACATCCAACATTAGATTGACGACGATGAAGAGCGCGCCCAGGCAAAGCACCAGAATGACCGTGAGGTTGTCGTCCTGCTGGGAAATACCCCGCAGCAAATAGAAGCCGAGACCTGACCATCCGAAAAAGGCTTCCACGACGGGCAGGCTGCTGAGCGAGAAGCGCAAGGACAGTCCCACCGTGGTTACAATGGGAATGGCTGCATTGCGCATTACATGTTTCCACATCACCCAGCGCGGGCCCAGGCCCTTGCTCCATGCGGTGCGAACGTAGTCCTGCTCATAGATCTCCCGCACGCTCATGAAGGTCACACGGGCAACTTGCGCAATGGGACGCGCCGCCAGCACCAACATGGGCAAGACCAGATGCTCATCCCAGCCGAATCCACCCACTGGAAGGAGCCGGTACCCAAGCGTCTGGGTGGAGCGAATGACCAGGCGCTGCAGGATGAAAGCCGCGAAGAAGCTCGGGGTGGAAATGCCGGCGATGGAGAGCAGCAATATGAGCAAGGACCAGCCGGCCCGGCGTGCCCTCCCCGCCGCGATTCCCAGCAGGCCACCGATAAGCGTCGCCGCCAGGAGCGAGAGGCCCAGCAGGCCGAAGCTCCGCGAGAGCATGGCCGGGAAGGCCTCGCGGACGGGGATGGGATTCAGCGTGCTGCTGGCCGCGGTCGAGAGGCCCAGTTCGCCCGTGAGGACATTTATGATGGATTCGAGCGTGCGGCTGGCTGCGAGCTCGAAGGCTGCTTGCGCGCCAAGGTCACGCGCCATCGCCAGGCCAAAATGGGTCAGGTAAACGATCGCGAGCAAGATGATGGCGCCCGAGATAAGCCGGCGGCCGAGGTAGCCAATCCAACCCGTGAGGGCGCGTAGCCGCTCCGCGTCCACACCGGTCAACCGCAGGATTTGCTTGGATGTCTGAGGTGATTCCGGCTCTTTTGACACCACGGTGATTCCAACTCCTCAGCGAACTTCAACACGGCTGCTTTGCAAGGCATGCCGCGCGCTCGACCGCGCAATGCGTTCTCATCCCAACGCAGCCACTGCCAGCCTCCGCTCTCTTAAAAGATTATGGATGGGCAGGCTCCCAGCGCGGATGGAAATCGTCGCCCGGGTGATGGGTCAGGCGCTGCACATCGGACCCATCCGCGTTCATGACATAGATTTCGATGTTGCCATCCCGGTCGGAGGTGAAGGCTATCTTCGAGCCATCAGGCGACCAGTCCGGGTCGCCATCGTTAGCGGGGTGATGGGTGATGTTGATCGGTTCCCCATCGCTCTCGAGGTCGAAGATATAGATCTCCATATTCCCTTCGCGATCGCTCATAAAGGCGATCTTGCCGCCATCCGGCGACCAAGCCGGATTGAGATCGCGGGCCGGATTCTGCGTTAGGTTCTGCACCTGCTCCTCATCGAGCAGGAGATAGATCTCGGAATTGCCATCCCGGACGGTCATGAACACGATCTGCTTGCCATCCGGAGACCAGGAGCCATACATATCCAGCCCCAGTTGGCCGGTGATGCGTTCAACCTCCCCACTCCCGTAGTCGATGGCCCACAGTTTGGGATTGTCGGGAATACGCACTTCACCGCCTTCCATAGGTATGGAGTAGCTGCGATTCGAGGCGAAGAGGATCCGCTGCCCATCCGGAGACCATTCGGGGACGACGTTAAAGCCGCCGCCATCCGTCAGTTGCTCCACCTGGGAGCCATCGACGGACATGACGAATATCTCGGGGTTGCCGGTACGCTCGGAGGTGAAGGCGATGCGCTGGCCATCCGGCGACCATGCCGGAGTGCCGTCATAACCCTCGTTTTGGGTCAGGTTGATCAGCTCGGACCCATCTTCGTTCATGAGATAGACTTCAGCGTTGCCATCCCGATACGTCTCGAAGGCGATGCGCCGATTCTCCGGTGCCGCCTGGTTCCGGGAACAGGCCGCGAGCATCAACGCCAGCCCCACGGCGACGGCCCCAGCCCCTCGGTGCGAACCCAAAAGCTTCATGCGCTTCCCTCTTAGCAAAAGGCTCGGCGCAGCCGAAAGGCCCCCGAGCCTTGAGCATTCCTCGCGAACGTTCCGATGCTATGCTGCCTTTATCCGCCCCTTAGACCTCTCCCCGAAGCCGAGGATCGAAGGCGTCCCGGAGGCCGTCGCCGAGGAAATTGAAGGCCAGCGTCGTGAGCGTCAGGGCAACGGCAGGCACGAAGACCTCATGGGGATAGGTTCGCAGCGCCTGATAGGTCTCTGAGATCATGATGCCCCAGCTAGGCGTGGGCGGGTTTACGCCCAGGCCAATGAAGCTCAGGAAGGCCTCCAGGAAGATATAGCCGGGGATCTGAAGCGTCTCGTAGACCACGCACGGACCCAGGATATTGGGCAGCAAGTGGCGCCCGATGATGCGCCAGTTGGAGGCGCCAACCATCCGGGCGGCTTCCACAAACTCCATCTCCTTGTACTGCAACGTTTGGCCACGGGCGATGCGAGCCATGCCCAGCCAGTTCAGCAGGCCGATGGCGATGAACAGGAAGAAAATCCCGCCCATGGCCCGGTCGATATTGATCAGAGTTCCAGCCAGACCCTCGCCACCGCCATGGCGGGAGAGAGCCTTGAAGTAGACCTGCATCAAGATGATGAAGATGATGATCGGGAATCCATAAAGGAAGTCCACGAAACGCATCATCAGGTTGTCGGTCCGCGTGCTGGAGTAGCCTGAGATAAGCCCGTAGGTAATGCCGACGATCAGGCTCACCGTGGCGGCGACGATCGCCACGGCCAGGGAGACGCGCGCCGCATACAACGTGCGGCTCAGGATATCCCGGCCCAGATAATCCACGCCGAAGATGTAGAAATCCCCCTCCTCAGTCCGTGTGAACAGACCTTCATTGGGGTGGAGAAAATCCACTTCGGCGTAGTGGTAGGGCGCCAACAAAGGTTCAGGCTTCCCACCGGTGAAGATCGTGAAAATCGAGGTGTCCACGAAGATCGCCACCAGCGTGAGCAGGATGAGGAAGATGCCGCTGGCCACAGCCAGACGGTTGCGCAGAAGCTGGCGCCATGCATCCTTCAGCGGGCTGCGACCAGCCCGCAGTTCCTCCTCGGGCTTGAGCGCCTCGGGGCCTGAGCCCTGGGATGAGTTCTCAGCCGTCATTCAACCTCCAAGTCCATGGATTGGGTTTGGAGCCGGCCAACCGGCTCAGTCGTAGCGGATTCTCGGGTCCAGCCAGGCGTAGGTGACGTCCACCACAAGGTTGGCGATGACCAAGAGAACCGAGTAGAGCAGCGTGACACCCATGACGATGGGATAGTCGCGATTGTTAACACTATCGACGAAGTGCTGCCCCATGCCGCTGATCCCGAAAATCTGTTCGACCACAAAGGTGCCAGTTACGATGGCGGCGAACAACGGGCCGATGATCGTCACAACCGGGATCAGCGCATTCTTCATGGCGTGCACCCAGATCACCACCCGTTCCTTGAGCCCCTTGGCGCGCGCCGTGCGGATGTAGTCCTCGCGGATGACTTGCAGCAAGCTGGCGCGCGTCAGCCGTGCGATCGACGCCGAGATGCCTGTGCCCAGTGCAACCGTCGGCATGGCCGCGTGGAGCCAGAAATCGGCCGTCAGGGGCGGCAAGATGCCGAAGATGAACTGGGTGTAATCGGCGCCCCAGCGCGCCACAGGAAACCAACCCAATCTCAGGCCGAAGATCCATACCAAGAACGGCGCCAAGACGACATTCGGGATCGATACGCCCAGGATGGCCACAAAGGAGCTGACATAGTCCAGCGACTTATTGTGGTTCAGGGCCGCGATCGTGCCCGCCGGGATCCCTATCGCCAGACCCAGCAGCATGGAGAGGATGCCAAGTTGGAAGGACACCGGGAAGGTCTGCCGCAGGATATCCTGCACCATCAGCGACCGATACCGGAAGGAGGGCCCCAGATCGCCACGCAGGAGATCCAGCACCCATTGGCCGTATTGGCGCCAGACAGGCCAATCGAGATGGTATTTCTTCTCGAGATTAGCGACTACGCTGGCCGGGATGGTGCGATCCCCAGCGAAGTCGAACGGGCCACCCGGCATCGCTCGCGCCAGGACAAAAGTTACCAGGGTGATGCCAATAAGAACGGGAATAAACCAAAGAATTCTGCGGATGATGTAACGGGTCATTTCACTCCCTGCGGCAAAGCGTTTGTCATGTGGAGCCCGGTGGGCGAAGGGCGGGCTGGTGGCCAGGGAGCCCCTAACCACCAGCCCTGCCGGTAGATCGCTACCTCATCGCCGCCGTCTTGGCGTCCATATCCAGAGTCCACTGGAAGAGCGACAACTGGATCGGATCATAGGACCGATGCAGCCACGGTTTGGTGACGTTCACGGTCGTGTAGAAGTACATGGGAGCGATGCCGACGATCTCATCGACGAGCAATTGCTCGGCTCGCTTGTAGAGCGCCTTGGCTTCCTCTTCGTCAGCGACCTGCGCGGCCTTAGTGGTCTCGTCGTATTCCTTGACCAGATCACCGACCTGCGGGTCGTCGTAGCTCAGGCGGATGCGGTTGGCGCCTTCTTCGGTGTTGAAGACCTCATGCAACCAGTTGTTGGCGTGCGGGTAGTCTCCACACCAGCCGAGGCGGAACACGTGCGGCACGTCCTCGATCGCCGTGGTGGCACGGATCGTGTCGAGGTAGACGCGCCACTCCTGCGTCTCAATGCTGACCGTCATCCCGGGGAAGGCTTCCTGCCACATGGCCTGGACGGCCTGGGCGATGCGGGCGTGGCCCTCGCTGACATTGTGCATCAACAGGATGTCCAGACCCTCGCCATCCGGGTAGCCAGCCTCGGCGAGCAACGCGCTGGCCTCTTCCTTCGCCTTGGCGTAGCCCCAGCCGCCCATGTCCTCAGGCAGCGCCCAGGGCGCGATCTCAGGATCGCCGCCCCAGGAGCCGAAGTTGAGCGGGTTGGTGAAGGCGTTGGCCGGAATCTGGCCGCCCTTCAGTACCGCATCGACCAGCGTCTTGCGGTCGATGCCCATGGAGAGCGCCTTGCGCACCTTGACATCGTTCACCGGAGCCTTCTCGGTGACAAAGCCGTAGTAGTAGGTGCAGTTGACCGGTGAGTTTACGAATTCCTTGCTCAGCACGGGATCGGCCTTCACGCGGTCGATCTGATCGGAGGGCACACCGGAGGTGTCGATCTCGTTGTTCTCATACATGGCGAAGGTGGTGGAGTCCTCCTCGATCATGTAGCCAACGAGCTGCTCGATGTTGCCCGAGCCGTAGTCGGTGCCCCAGTAGGGCCAGAAGGGGTTCTTGGCCAGGTTCATGTGATCGCCGTGGACCCACTCGGTCATCACGTAGGCTCCATTGGTCACGATGAAGCCCGGCTCGATCCAGCGGTCACCCTTCTCTTCGATGATGGGCTGGTAGACCGGGAACAGGTTGGCCATCGTGGTGACCTGCGGGAAGTAGCCAGCGCCGTAGGCCAGGGTGATCTTCACGGTGTAGTCGTCCAGGGCCTCCACGCCCATGGCATCATACACTTCCTGGAAGTTCTCGGCCTCGGGATCGGTCGTGTTTAGCTCCTCGCAGCCGGAGATGACGTAGAGCAGCCAGGCGTAGTCGGAGGCGGTGTTGGGATCGCAGACGCGCTTGATGCCATAGACCACATCGTGCGCATTCACCATCCGCGGGTTGCCCTCGTCATCCAGCACCTGCTCGACCTCGCCGGCGGTGGGGTTGTAGCGGACCCAGGGCACGTCATCGCGCAGATGGAACGTCCACTCGATCTTATCCTCGGTGGCCTCCCAGCTCTCAGCTAAGGCAGGGATAGCCTGCTTGGTCTCGAGATCGATGTCCGTCAGCCCCATGAAAATGGAGTCGATCACCGAGGAGGAGGTGGTGTCCGTCGTCAACGCCGGATCTGCGGTCGGCGGCTCGGTGCCCCAGTTGTAGTGAACGGTGACGGGCATCGGGCCAGCGGCCTCCGGCGTCGCGGTGACGACCCTCTCAACGACCTCACCCTCGACGACCTCTGTGACCACCACGGTCTTCACGACTTCCTGCGGCGCGCCGCAGGCAGCCAGAATCATGCTGGCAGCCACGCCGATGGCCATCAAAGTAAATAGCTTTCGCTTCATGGCGTCCTCTTCTCCTTCCAAAGAGTTTCGCTTCGCAACGGCTTTTCTCGATGTTCGCTTTTCTTCTCCTTGCCTTCTGCGATGGCTTCACCTCCTTTCATCACATCATCTCCATCCTTGAATAGCTTCCCTGATCCCCCTCCGGAACCCTCAAACCAAGTGGCAGGCCACCCAATGGTCCGGGGCGACCTCGCGCCACTCGGGCTCCACCTCTTTGCAGACATCGACCGCCAGCGGGCAGCGCGGATGGAACCGGCAGCCGCGCGGCGGGTTGGCGGGGCTGGGCACGTCACCCTCCAGGATGATCCGCTGGCGCTTGGCCTCCTTCAACGGATCCGGGATCGGAACCGCGCTCAGCAAGGCCTGCGTGTAAGGGTGCAACGGGTGGGAGTAGAGCTCATCTCGCGTGGCCAGCTCCACCACCTTGCCCAGATACATCACCGCCGTCCGGTCCGAGATATGGCGGACCATGCTCAGGTCGTGGGCGATGAACAGATACGTCAACCCGAAGGTCGCCTGCAATTCCTCGAGAAGATTCACGACTTGCGCCTGAATAGAGACATCCAGGGCCGAGATCGGCTCGTCACAAACGATGAACTCGGGCTGCAGGGCCAATGCCCGGGCCACGCCGATGCGCTGGCGCTGTCCACCACTGAATTCATGCGGATAGCGATTCACAAAGTGGGGGCTCATACCGACGAGCTGCAGCAATTCCTGCACCCGTTCCCGCCGCTCTCGGGCGTTTCCTATTCCATGCACTTCGAGCGGCTCGGCGATGATGGCACCGACAGTGAGGCGAGGATTCAAGGATGCATAGGGGTCTTGAAAGATCATCTGCATGTTGCGCCGCATGCGGCGCAGCGCCTCACCCTTCAGTGTAGTCAGGTCCATATCGCCATAGTAGACCTTGCCCGCCGTGGGCCGGTAGAGCTGGAGAATGGTGCGGCCAGTGGTCGACTTCCCACAACCGCTCTCGCCTACCAGGCCCAGCGTCTCGCCCTTGCGGATCTCGAAGGAAACGTTATCGACCGCCTGAACCGCTCCGACCTGGCGCTGGATCACGATGCCGCGCGTGATTGGAAAATGCTTGGTCAGGTGATCCACCCGAATGAGGGTTCCATTTGAACTGGTCATCGCAACTCCCCGGTCTCGATATCAACCCAGCAGGCAATCCGGTGGTCAGAATTGATATCTACCAATTGGGGATTAGCCTGCCAGCATTTGTCTTTCACGAACATGCAGCGCGGCGCGAAGGGACAGCCGGTGGGGAATTCGTAGTTCTCGGGCGGAAGGCCCTCGATCGACATCAACTTCTCGCCCGGGCTTCCATCCATGCGGGGGAGGCTTTTTAGAAGCGCGAAGGTATAGGGATGGCGCGGGTTACCGTAGACCTCTGCGATCGGCGCCTCCTCCACGATGAAGCCTGCGTACATCACGATCACACGATCCGCTAGCCCTGCGACCACGCCCAGGTCGTGCGTGATCCAGATCAGCGACATGCCGAACTGGTCCCTGAGCCGCTTCACCAGATCGACGATCTGGGCCTGGATGGTCACATCGAGCGCTGTGGTGGGTTCATCGGCGATCAGCAGGGCCGGATTGCACGCCAGGGACATGGCGATCATCGCACGCTGGCGCATCCCGCCACTGAATTGATGCGGGTAATCGTCCAGCCGGGCGCGGGCTTCCGGGATGCCGACCAGATGAAGCAGCTCCGCGGCTCGCTCCCGGGCCTCATCCTCGCTCATGCCCAGGTGCACACGCAGCGGCTCCATGATCTGGAACCCGATGGTCAACACGGGGTTCAGGCTGGTCATGGGGTCCTGGAAGATCATGGCGATTTGAGAGCCGCGGATATCGCGCATCTCGTCCTCGCTGACCTTGGTGATATCGCGATCCCCAAAATAGATGCTCTCGGCTTGAACCTCGCCCGGAGGCTGAGGGATCAAACGCATCACCGATAAAACAGAGACGCTCTTGCCGCAGCCACTTTCGCCGACGATACCGAGCGTCTCCCCCTCCTCTACATGGAATGAAACCCCATTCACCGCGTAGACTGTTCCGTCTTGGGTGTGAAAGCGGGTTTGCAGATCGTTGACATCTAGGACTTTCGGCGCCAAGTTGATGTACTCCTCTCCGATTGGAATCGTACTCTTCCCGAAGGCGGCTTCAAAGGGCCAGCTTCGGGGCCACCCCTTGGATTAACGAAGAATGCGGGCTAGCAAGGGTGCGGAAGGGCTCGATCCGTCTTCCCCTCCCTCCCTCCGGGCCGCGTCCGGCCGGGCCAAAGGCCCAGCCCAGACCGCAGCGAGCAGCAGGGGCCCTCCTCAAGGTTGCGAGCATCATTGTTGATCGTTCGCCAAACTCATCCGTCCCCGGATACGGGACCTGACCCATGCTGCTCAGATCAGATCCTCTTCAACCCTCAAAGATACCGGCCCTTGCCAGCGGCAGCGCCGCCGACTGCCGTCTCTCGCCCGGCCCAAGGGCCGGGACGCTAGAAGACAAAGCTGAAGAGTCCCACCCCTAGTGATACCGTGCCTTGCGTAAGGAAGCGCTCCGGCAGCGGAGCAGCTTGGGGGCGCCGGCTCGTGAGGCCTGCGTCGCCCGCCGGCAAGTATAGCACAGGCTGCATGGCCATATCAACCGGCATGAGAATGATTGTATAGAGCACCCACCGCAGCAACTCCTGCAGCCCGCGGGGCCTTCCCGGCGCGGCCAAGGAAATCGGCCCGGCTGCGCGCTGCAGCAAGCCCTCACGCCCATAGCGGGGCAGTGGGATCGATGAAACCCAGGCCTTCAGCAGGTGGCTCAAATGGCGGTCTATGGGATCGGATCCGGGATCAACCTGCTTCATAGAGTACTCGGAGGATGGCTTCCTCATGGGCACCAAGCTGCTTTCTTAATACCTTCCGCGCATAGTGTAGTCGCGACTTGACCGTTCCAGATGGTATCTCCAGGATGTCCGCGATCTCCTGGATCGACAGATCATTGATGTAGTAGAGCACAACCACCAGCCGCTGCTGAAGCGGCAACCCCTGAATGGCCTGCCGCACCCAGCGCCACGATTCATCCCACTCTGCGATGCGGTGCGGCGCAGTCCTCTGATTGCTCGTCCAGTGGTCCGCTAATTCCCGGAAAAGCTGCACCCAGCGGCTCTGCCGCTTGAGCCAGGTGTAGGACAAATTGGCAGTCATGCGATAGAGCCAGGGCTCGAGCGGCCGGTGTGGGTCAGCCCTGTGCGAGAAACGGTAGAGGCGCAGAAAGACCTCTTGCAGCAGGTCGGCCGCCATCTCTGGATCCCCCGTGATGGCAAGCGCCGTCCGGAAGACTAGGTGTCGATGTCGATCGTAGAGAACACCCAGTGCCTCCAGATCCCCCGCTTGGAGTTCCTTTACCAGCTCCCCGTCCAGAGCCTGTGTCACGACGTACCGCCTTCTGGTCTACGCGTCCCTTATCTATTACCCCAGAGGATTTCGCCCGGTTCAAACTGGTTCAGGCCGGTTCGAATGCGCACACCCACCATCTTAGGGGCAGGCTGGGGCCAAGTCAAGGCTCTCCAGATTCCACAAATCGCTGGCCCCCAAGGCCTCCATCTGCACCCCACAGAGATCAGACCGGTGCGCCACGCATCGGGGTGGCTGGAGCAGGGGAACGGAGGGCAGATCCTCCGCGAGCGCATTCAGCAGCCTCTCGAGTGCATGGGCATAGCTGCTTTGGCCTGGGAGGCTCCACCGGAGCTCACGACAGGCTTCGTCATAGCCAGGATTCGCATATCCGCCGGCGTTGATTCCGAAGGGATTGCCGCTGGATGGAATCTCCCAGCCCGCGAAAGCCTCGCAAAGCGGCTGAGGGTAGGCCGGCCAGAGCCACAGGGCCAAATCGAAGCTGCGACCGAAGATCGCGCCCTCCGGCCATGGCGTCGTGAGGGAGGCACTGTCAGCATGGATCACCTGCACAGAGGCGCCGCATGCCTCCAGCCCCCTCTGGACCTCGGCCGCCAGGGTGACTTCCAAGGCGCTGGACCCTGTCACCAACCTCAGCGCCAACTCCGTACCGCCGCGAACATCCGGAACGCCCAGTGCGGTGCGAGCGGTACTGGGATCACCATCCTGATCCAGCCAGCCCACCGCCTCCAATTGCTCGGCCCCGGCTTGGGGATCATAAGCCGGCAGCCCTGGCAAGCCGACAGCGCCCTTCAAGCCCAAAGCGTTCTCGGGGATGACTCCCAGGCTATAGGTGAGGCGGTCAGCCAGCCCTTGGCGGTCCAGGCAAAACGTCAGAGCGCGGCGAGTGCGGACATCGGAGAGCAGCCGCACACCGTCGATAGGATCCAGATTGAAATCGAGCCGCGCCAAGGCGACATCCGGTCCCCAGGTCACATGCAGGATTCCCTCGCTCTCGAGCTCAAGGGCATCCGCCAGCCATGCCAGCCCTTCCCCTTCAAAGAGGCTGCTGTCCACCAAATCGCATTCCTTTGTGAGGATCTGCTGCAACGCTGCCCGGCCATCTCCAGCCAGGAACCGGAAGAGCAGGCGGTCGAAAGCAGGCAAGCCCTCCTGCGACCGGAAGTAGCGCGGGTTCGGCGAGAGCAAGAGGCTCCCCTCACTCCAGGAATCAATCACGTAGGGACCCCAGCCCAAGGGCACGCGCGCGGCAGCCTCCACCTTCGGCAGCTCCCCAGGCTCGATATCCGCCAGCAGGTGTGCTGGGAGCGGGCTCCAGAAATTCGTCCCATACTCGGGGTCCATGAACCCGGGGATCCCGATCCACCGAACGGTCCGCTCGTCGACCACGGTGTAGCTGGTCGTCCGATCGACAAGGTACTTCGTCGTGGGCGTTTCCGGGTGGGCATCCAGTTGGAAGGAGAAGACCGAATCAGCCGCCGTGAGCGGTTCTCCATCCGACCACACCAGCCCCTCCCGAAGGCGGAAGTCGGCCACCAGGCGGTCCATGAGCACCTCACCGCCTGGATAGGACTGGAGGCATCCCGTGTCCCTGCAGCCGGAGGGGAGGTACGGCGACCCAAGTTCCAGGTTGTCGGGCATGAATGTAAGGGGATTCAGGTAGACCTCAGAGGCGTTTACGGCCACAGCCTCCAGCCTGGCCCCGCCGTTGTCGATGGATGGGATGGACTGCAGGATCACCGCCCTCGGCGCCCCACCCACCAGGTCGATCGGTCCATCATAAATGGCCTGGAGCACCGCGTTGGCCTCGGCCCCAGTGGGGCCGTACAGAACCTCCTCACTATAGAGATACAGTGACTCAGGTTCATCCCTCATGCAGATGACCAGCGTTTTGGGTGGTGGCGGCGGCTGCGTCGGCGCGACGGATGTCGCCGTCGGGAGCAGTGTGGCCTCCAACGTCAACGGGAGGTCGATCTCCGAGGGCGCCTGGCAGGAAGACAGGCCCAGCCCAGCTAACAATAGCAATCCTAGGAGCAAAGAAGCCCTAAGGGGCCGCGAGGCCCGGGCTGCGTGGATCTCCCCCTTGCTCATCATTTACCCCCTTCCTCTGGCTCTTCCAGGAGCTTGCGGTCGTTTGCATCCAACTCCAATCGGTTGAAAAGATCAGGACGCCGCTCACGAGTGCGGATCAGCGACATTTTCCGACGCCAGGCAGCGATGCGCGCATGATCGCCGGAGCGTAGAACCTCCGGGACCTCCCAGCCGCGGAAGACTGCCGGTCGGGTGTAGTGAGGATGCTCCAAAAGCCCTTCGGCGTGGGAGTCCTTGGCCGTCGCCTCCTCATCACCGAGCACGCCTGGCAAGTATCGGCTCACGGCGTCGATGATCACGAGCGCCGGCAGTTCTCCTCCCGTCAGCACAAAGTCCCCGATAGAGATCTCATCCGTCGCCAGATGCTGGCGGATGCGTTCATCGACGCCCTCATAGCGTCCACAAATCAGCGCCAGCCGGTCACACCCGGCCAGCTCGCGGGCCACTGTCTGGTTAAACATGCGGCCTTGGGGGGTCAGCAAGATGACGGGCGTTGTATTCAACCGCTCACCGAGCACGCTCTCGACCGCCGCGAACACCGGCTCAGGCTTCATCACCATACCACCGCCCCCGCCGTAGGGCTCATCGTCCGTCGTGCGGTGGCGGTCGGTTGTGTAGTCGCGAATGTTGTGCAGGCAAACTTCGAGCCGCGAGGCCTCCTGCGCCTTGCCTAGCACGCTGGCGCGCAGGTAGACCTCCATGACCTCAGGCAAGAGAGTGAACACATCGAAACGCATGCTCGGCGTCTCCAGGCCCGCATATGGCTGGTGGGGATGCTCTCGGCCGGCCAATGCGGGTGCTTGATTATAGCCGTCTTCTGACCTCTAAGGCAGCCAGCGATCGCCCGGCTCGCCTTGGTGCGGCTGCGATGCTGCCGCATTGAAAGGATTGGAGGGACTCTAGGGATTGCGATTCCAGACCGCGTTATCCAGGGACTGTTGCTCAAGCCAGGTCTGAATGGCGCGCCGCGTGGCATCGAACGCCAAGGGCGGCAGGTTCTCAGGCGCATAGTAGCCCACTTCGCAGGCGTCGTCACCGGCCACGAGTTTCCCGGCCAGCACCTCCCCCTGGTAGACGATCACAATATCGGCCCCGTGTGGGTGCTCGCGGCCGGAGACCACATCAATGAGATCCGTGACTCTCACGGCCAGGCCGGTCTCCTCCAGGCATTCACGCGCCGCCGCCTCGCGAGGATCCTCTCCGGCATCCACGAAGCCTGCTGGCAGTGCCCATTCCCCTTGATGCGGAGGATTCACACGCCGCACCAGCAACACTTTGCCCTCCTGGATGACAAGCACGCTCGCCGCCACCTTGGGATCTTGAAAATGGACCTGCCCGCAGGCGGGGCACACAGGCCGCAGGCGGCCGAAGACTTCCTGGGTAATTGCACGCGTACCGCAAGCAGAGCAATAGCGGACTTTCTGCGGCTCCATTCAGCGCCGCCTTTGCACAAGGGTTAGCCCGCCAAGCAGAAGCGTCAAGCCAGCCAGGAAAAACTCTAGGACACGGAGCCAGGGGAACCGGGGGGCTTCGGTTGTGGCGGATCTCGCTGCCTCCGTGTTGAATTCGCCACCTGCCCCGAATCTTACCGTGGGTGAGGGCAGAGGGGCAGGTGATAGCTCGGTCTCCGCTTGTTCCTCATCAGACAGAGCTGCTACGGGGGTCTCTTCCACCGGCGGCGCTGCGGCAAGCGCCTCCGGGGCGGCCACGGGCGTGCCGGCGACTTCTGTCCCGACCGCCTTCTCGGCTGCACCGACACTCATGGTGGGGGTTGCCAACGGGCCGCCAGCAAGACGCCCCTCCTCGACCACCTCTCCTTCAAGGCCCTCACCAGCCGAACCCGTTGCCGGCAAGGCAGGCACCTCGGCCTCCTCCGGAGGAACTTCAGTTGCTCCCCACAACTGGTCTTGCTCCATGAAGAGAGCCTCGGGGGGCGCGGCAAGCTGCGCCGGCCGCTCACTAGCCGCCCGAGGCCGGGCAACAAGCAACGCGTCCACGCCTACGGTCAGCAGGAAGGCCACCGCGGCCAGGGCTGTCGCCAGCTGCATGGTCGGATAGCGGCGTCGCCTCCTTGCCATCTCAGGTGTTAGTGTGAACCGCCGCCCAGGCGACGCCTGCGGGAGCTCCCGCAATGCGCCTGCCACCAGCCGCAACTCCTCCAAAGCCTGCCTCAGCTCCGGGTTGGCCTCCAGACGCGCCTCCAACTTCACCCGTTCACGCGGCGTGAGCTCGCCATCCAGATAGACCGAGAGGGCCTCAAGATCGCGTGGAGGGAGGCGCCCAACTTCTTTTTTCATCATCCAGCCTCATCCTCCAGACGGAACTGACGCGGCAAAAGTTCCCCCTGCCTTTTAAGGCAATCGCGCAAGCGTCCCCGAGCCCGGGCCAGCCGGCTCTTGACCGTTCCCACCGGCCGGCCGATAGCCTGCGCCGCCTCCTGATAGTCAAGCCCCTGGATGTCGATCAGGACCGCCAGCGTCTTGAAGTCCGCCGGGAGCTCGTTCAGGCAGCGTTCGATCGCTCGACGGAGTTCGCTGCGCTCAGCCTCCTCCTCTGGGTGTGACCCGGCTGTGGCCAGCGTCGCCTCGCCGCCTGGGTCCACGCCCTCCTCGGAAGCCGGGAGGTCTTCCAGCGAGCTTGCAGGCCGGCGCTTCTGTCGACGAAGCTCATCATAGCAGGCGTTGGTGACGATGCGAAGCAGCCAGGCCCTAAACGATCCGCCCCGGAAGGACCGCAGGGATCGAAAGGCCGAGATGAAGGCCTCCTGCGTGGCATCCTCCGCCGAGCGGGTCTCGCCTGTGATGCGGAGAGCAACGTTATAGGCCAAGCCTTGGTAGGCGAGCACCAGCCGGTTGAAAGCTTCCAGATCGCCCTTCCAGGCGGCGCGCAGCAATGCAGTCTCGTCCATCGCGGGCTCATCATATCCCGCCCGCCGAGCCCGAGCAAGCTGCTAGGCTTCTGCTGGAGTCAGGATTGCTTCCGGGTGAGCAAGAGCCAGGCCAACCGCCAGCCAGTCAGCAACCACATCAGCAGGCTTCCCCGCTCAGGGCGGTCGGCCTCCCCGCGTGTCCTGAGTCGCAGGAAGGCCTCCTGGATGTCGGCGGCCATTTACGTCGCCAGACCGTGGAGGCGCGGCGTGTAGCGATCGCGGATCCTTATTTACCTCTGGCGGTTTCCTTGTGCGATGCGCAGCGCGAGTTCAGGTTCATCCATCTTCCGGCCGCCGCCTGGATTATACTCACCATGCCGGAGAGCACTTCGCAGCCTCGAGCTATCACTCTTGATAGCGACCTGCGATCATCGTTGGCAAGCCACCTCCATAGGCGCTATCCACCACGAGGAAATTGTAGCCATGGCGGATCTCCCCAAAGAGCTCGTCGAAGAGGTTGAGGCGAGTTTGCGCGCCTACCGGGCGCACACCTATCGCACCTCGCCCAGTCTGCGCCTGCATAGCCTGGAGCAAGCGGTGGAATTTGTGCGCGAGCGCGGGTTCATTCTCTTCTGGCCCATCAAGAACCTCGATCTCCCCAGCCTGTGGGTGGCTGTCGCTGGGGATCGGCCGGTTGCTGCCGAGCATGATGACCCTGGCCATGTGACTTGGCGCTGGAAGGATGAGATGCTCTCCAAGCGGCGCTGGTATTACGGAAAGCTTCTGCGAGGAAAGGCCACGCTGGTCAGCCTCGATCTCTTGGCGGCCTTCTATGCGCTGTCCCCGAGGCTGGCAGATACGGACGACTTTCGGGAGGCCTACCATGAAGGTGGCCTTACTCGCGAGGCGCTTCAAGTGGCGGAAGCCATCCTGCGCGAAGGCCCACTCGACACGATTGCGCTCAGACGGGCAGCCGGGCTCAGCCGTCCGCAGGCAAAGTACCGCTTCGATCGGGCTCTTACCGAGCTGCAGCGCGGGCTATGGATTCTCCCGGTCGGCGTCGCCAAGGCGGGTGCCTGGAGATACGCCTTCGTGTACGAGCTCTTCGACCGCTGGTACCCGGCTATCCCGGCCCAGGCCGCAGTTCTCTCGGAGGAGGAAGCCCGCGCCCAGATCGTGGATGATTTGCTTCGATCCGTGGGCATTGTTTCGCCCATGACCATCGCCACGGCACTGCGCTGGAAGCGGGAAGCGGTGAACCGGGCGATCCTCCGTCTGGTAGAAAGTGGAAGGGCATTGCGCCTTCCGGATGGAGGCGCGGTGCACCACAATTTGCTCCACTTCTTAGAACCGGCCTCCTGAAGCGAGGTTTGCTGCAAAGCCTGAGTTGAACGTTGCGCTGGCCGCCAGAAGGCCAGCCAAAGCGGACCGGAGAAGGCATGGAATCCCAAAGGACTTACAAAACCCCCGTCATGGCGATCCTCTTGCTTATCGGCATGGCGGCCCTGATGACGGCCTGTTCAGCGCAGCCCCCCCGCCTCTGGATGCGCGCACCCGATTGGGGCCGCGGCTTGCTGCTCGGAAATACCCGCGTTGGAGAACCCGTGCCGCTGGCAGTGGACCCTTCAGGCAATGTCACTCTTTTCCTCTTCAATGCCAGCGAAGATCGCCCCCGGCTTCAGTTGACGAGCTTCTCGCCCGATGGCCTGGTTCGCTGGGAGCACAACTTCGGTGAGATCGAACTGTACCTGCCGGATGAACCCCATATCCTCTGGGATGGCGCCCATTGGACGCTATTCTGGATCAATGATGGCAGCTTGTACGGCATGAAGATCGATGACCGCGGACAGGCCCTGGGCGACCCGGAGATGCTCTCAGGAGAATTCCCGGTGCAGCATATTGCCGCGGCTACCGATGGCCGGGGACAGGTGGCAGTGTGGTTCTCCACACCCCCCGATTCCGGAGGACTATTCGCACTCACTGGCAAGGCCGGCTTCCGACCTGTGGATCCAGAGGGCTCCCAACCCGAACTCATCTTCGACGAGGCCGGCGACTTGCATGCTGCATGGCTTCGCAGGCCAACCGCGCGCGGCGCCAATCCTTTCATATATGGGTTTTACCCCGGAGCCGATCTGAGCCGTGGTCACGCCGAAGCGGTTTACGCCGCCCAGATCTACGGCACCACTGTGTTGGACGGACCCACCTTGGGCATCGACAAGTCGCACGCCTACATCTTCTGGTCCCTGACCTTCTTTACCGGTCCAGAAGCGGGCACATCCCAGGCCTACTACGTCCACTTCCCGCGTGCCAGTTTCGCGCCAGTTTCACGCGAACGATTGCTGAGCATACCCTGGTCCTACAATCTAACCTATGAAGCTGCCGAGTCCGCCAGCCTGAACTCTGGCCGGCGCGTGCCTCTGGGCGCCTCCTTCCAGGGAGGCGGAACATACATCATTCAGATACGTCCCAATGTCCATGCAGCCGAAGAGCAAGCCGTCGTCTTCCAAGCTCGCACTGAATATCTGATGCGCAAGGTCCAATCGCAGGTAGGTGCCCTATACCTTTCGGGAGGGCAGCCTACCGGCTACCAGCAACTCTCCTTCACGCCCGGCCAATCGAGCACGCCTTTTCTGGCCAGCGACGCGCAGGGCAATCTCTATCTCACCTGGCTCGAAAAAGGGGAACTTCCAGGCTGGGCGGTCTACTTCGCCTCCACCGCGCCGGGCATCCGGTCGCAGTTCAGCCGTATGACGGCCGACGATGTCGGACGCATCTCGGCCGACACCCTCTTCGGGCTGGCAACGGGGGCGCTGCTGATCCCGGTGGCGATCGCATGGGTTCTCCCCAGCGCCATCGCGCTCGTCCTGGTGAACCGCCTCTTCGCAGCCGTGCGTTGGCAGGGGCAGTCTGCTCAGGTGGTCACGACTGGGCTGGGACTGGCGGCCCTTTGGGCTCTCAAGATCGGCTTCCTGCCGGGCATGCTCACCTACGCGCCCTTCTCTGCCTGGATGCCGTTTCTGCCTCCTGAGGTCTTTCCCCTGCTGCGGATCTTTGCCCCGGTGGCAATCGCTCTCGTGGCCCTCTGGATCGCCATCCGCTACACCTGGCATGTGGGCGAAATTCCAGTCCTGCGCGTCTTCCTGGCTTACGCTCTGGTCGACGGGGTGCTCACGATGGCTGTCTATGGAGTTTTGATCTACGCCGCTTTCTAGGCTTCTCGCAGCGAGTAGCAGGGGCCGCGCCAATCGCGGCCCCTGCTACCTACAGCGCGGGGGGTGAGCACCCGTTCCCAGCGAAGAGCTCATGCCTCCAGATCTTGCTTCATCCTCATGAAATCATCCCGCGCGATCTCGCCCCGCGCATAGCGCATCTCCAGGATTTGAAGGGCGTCCAGTTCCCTTGGCTCCTCCACAGGCGACCCGCCCGGAAACAAGGCCCTCGCCAGAAGCACAGCGCCCGCGGCCAGCCCGCCCCAGAAGAGCAGCATGATCACCCATCCGATCAAACCCATACCCATCATCATCGTGACCCTCCCAGCCGGATCAAGACCTGTAAGCCGCCAGCTAGCCGCCTATACCCTCCAGATCTTTTAGCATTTTCTGGTACTCCTCCCGGGTCAGCTCTCCCTGGGCATAGCGCCGTTTGATGATCTCTCTGGCCGTTGAGGCTCCCAGGCCCGCGCTCGCACCCGACAACCTTCGGACCGCCCAGACAATGAGCAGCAGCAGCGCCACCAGAACGATCAGCCCGAGAACAAGATTCAACACCCAGCCGATCGAACCATAGACACCCCAGCTCCCCCATCCATCACAACAAAAACCATGCATGTTTCATCACCTCCTCGAACTGAGATTATTCTTCTCCATCTTAGGAGGGATGTATCAAAACCCATTGAAGAATGATTAAAGATTTGGTAAAGGAAAGCGACCTAGGGGTGCGGAGAGGCAAGCGGCAGGGTAAAAGTGAAGCGGCTGCCCTTCCCGGGGCCCTCGCTCTCGGCCCAGATGCGACCGCCATGCGCCTCGACCAGACGCTTGGCGATGGTAAGGCCGATCCCACTTCCCCCCGAAGCTCGGGCGCGAGACGGGTCGACGCGGTAGAAGCGATCGAAGATATGACCAATGTGCTCGGCAGAGATGCCGATGCCTGTATCCACAACCTCTACCGCAGCCTGGTCCCGATCTCGAGATATGCGGATGCGCACCTGCCCCCCGCCTGGCGTATATTGCAACGCATTCCCGATGATGTTCGTCAACACTTGCTGGACGCGGCCTTCGTCCACCTCGACGGGCGGCAGGCCCTCCATTGCATCGAGTTCGAGGTTGACCCCTTTCTCATCAAACTGTGGGCGCAGACTATCCGTCACCGCCCGGACCAGCTCATTCAAATCGACCCGCCCCCTGCGAATCTCGTAGGAACCGGCTTCCACCCGACTCAGCTCCTCCAAATCCCTGACCAGTCTTTGCATCCGATCAATCTCGCGGCCCAATGCGTGCAGGTTCTCCGGGGTTGGCTCCAGCACGCCATCCATCAATGCCTCAAGCGAACCTCTGAGCGTCGCCAGCGGTGTCCGCAATTCATGCGCCACATCGCCGATCAACTGTCGGCGGATGCCCTCGATATTCTCCAGGCTGGCAGCCATGCGATTGAACTGGATCGCCATCTGGCCCAGCTCATCCAAATCTTCGACCGATCCGCCAACAGGAACGTCCACGCGTTCGTCGTAATGCCCTTCGGCGATCCGCTCGCTGGCTCGCAGCATGGCGCAGATCGGGGCCACGATGCGCCGACTGATCAGCACGCTCACCGCGAGCGCAACCCCCAGGGCGGCCGCGGCGGCGAGTGCCATGGCTTCCAACACCGCCGCCCGAAAATTGGCGAACAAACTCCCTTCCAGATCCATCCCCATTCCTCGCCCCATCATCTGCCGCATGGCCAGATCCATCGCAGCCATATGCCGGTCAAAGGCAGTGGGGATCGATAGCTCGGTCGCAGTCGCCAGCACGAGCACCCCGACCACGACGACCGCCAGCTGAGAGAGGAAGATCTTGACGGCCAAGCGTCTTCTAACAAGGCTCATGGCTTCCCTGCCTCCACATCCTCGAAGCGGTATCCGACGCCGCGCACGGTGACGATGTACCTGTTGTCGCCTAGCTTCCGGCGGATGTGTCCGATATGGACGTCCACCACCCGCAACTCCCCATAGTACTCATGACCCCATACCCGCTCCAACAGCTGCTCGCGATTGAGCACTCGCCCGCGATTCTCGGCCAGCGCCCTCAGCAGTTCGAACTCGGTCGCGGTCAAATCGACCAGTCGCTCCCCTACCCATACCTGTCGACTGGCGAGGTCGATCCGCATGCCCTCGAAATCCAGCACTTCATCCTCGGTCTGTCCCGCTGCGGACCGCAGTCTGCGCAAAGCTGCCTTCACGCGCGCCACCAGTTCGCGTGGGCTGAAGGGCTTGGTCAGGTAATCATCGGCACCGACGGAGAGTCCCACGATCTTGTCTGTCTCTTCGGCCTTGGCGGTCAGCATGATGACATAGACATTCGACTCGCGCCGCAGGCGGGAGAGCACCTCTAGTCCGTCCATTTCGGGCAACATGATGTCCAGGATGACCACATCAGGATTCTCCTTGCGGGCCAATCGCAGGCCGGTCACACCATCCATCGCGGTGAAAACTTCATAGCCCTCCCGCTCGAGATACCCGCGAACAAGCTGTAGGATGCTTGCTTCATCATCCACGACCAGCACCTTCGCCATCGCCAACACCCTCCTCTCTGGCTGATACCCAGCCACCCCGTGCCCGTGCGAGCCAGACACCTTGGCTGCCGTCCTGGGCTTCAGTCAGCATCCCGCTAACAGATCCATTGGACGCTGTGAACAGCAAGAACGGATGAAGTCCGGTTAAGGATTTGGTAAAGCCGCCGCTCGAGGCCAAGCGCAAGATGGCAATTGCCCCCGCCCATGGCCCTGACCCAAGGAGAGGGCCATGGGCGGCCCCGGCAAGCGGCCTTGCCCTTCATTCTACCTTTTTAGAAGGAGCCCGGTCAGAAATCGCGTGTCTGGCTCGACGCTTGCGGCTATACTAGGGCAACGCCCATCACGAAAAGGCGGGGGATTGACCGGAAGGGCAGCAAACCCAGTTGGAATCGGACACACGATCTAATGCCTCTTACCGAAGCCATACGCCACGCGATCACACCGCCATCCTTCGACCGCACCAAGCTACATCGTGCCCGGCTGGTCGATGCCATCTATGCCGCCATCGAAAGGAAGCTAATCGCCATCGTAGCGCCGCCCGGCTACGGTAAGACCACGCTGCTCGCGGACTTCATCGCCCACACAGACTTCCCGGCAT